>WNFJ01140996.1_pt1 | contig 15396 bp, 11 predicted proteins | sample 5400461 | NCBI WGS metagenome assembly WNFJ01 (sample SAMN13153349, study PRJNA577476) | soil metagenome | isolation source: 115 cm saprolite on Douglas fir-dominated hillslope | place: USA:California | collected 2013-09-17 | reverse complement strand
ATGTTCGGTCCTGACTCGAAGAAGCCCGCCTCACCCTCTGATCTGGCGGAATACAAAAAGCTGGTGCGAACATTCAGCCCGGAGGCGATGAATATCGCGTACGTCGAATACGATTTCCCGGCGATCAAGGGGCAAGGCCCGTGGAGCGCGGTGGAAGACAAGGACGGCATGTTCTGGATTCCTTATTACGGCCGTGGCAACGAAGTGGTGCGGCTGAACTCGAAGACCGCCGAGCTGACACGATTTCCGCTTCCATTTACAAAAACGGCCGGCATTCATTCCGCAATCCCGGCTCCGGACGGCACCGTCTGGTTCACCGAAGCAGCGCTGGGGAAGTTCGGGCACTTGAATCCGGCTACCAAGGAGATCGTGGAATACCAGAACACTCCGCTGCCGGATGGCAAGCCAACCGGCACGCACACCATTCGAGTCGATGAGCAAGGGCATGTGTGGATCAGCGGCGGTCCCGCCATCACCATGTTTGATCCAATCACCAAGCAGTTCTCGCATTTCGACGTCGGCAACACCTATGGCAACGTCGTCGGACACAACGGGGATGAGTGGTTCACGTCGTTTGTCTTCCCCGGTCCGATCGCCAGAGTCACCAAGGATGGAAAACTTTCGAAGTTTTACCCTCCGACCAAGGGCAAGCCGCAGCGCTTGCTGGTGGATGAAAACAACATCGTGTGGTTCAGCGAGCGAGGCGGAAACAAGCTCGGCCGTTTTGATCCCAAAACCGAAACGTTCAAGGAATTCGATCTGCCGGGGCCAGCCGCCAGCCCATACGCCATCGGCATGGATCGCGACAAGATGATCTGGTATGCCTCGCATGAGCAGGACACGATCGGCCGCTTCGATCCCAAGACGGGTGCGGTCATCGAATACCCGTATCCGCATTCCGAAATCTCGATGCGGGAGTTCTTCATGGATTCGCAGGGGCGGATGTGGTACGCGAGTTCAGTGAATAACAAGGTCGGCTATTGGTACATAAACCAGTAGCGGCGGGCAGGCGTCGCAGATTTCCGTGCTAACGCAAGCCCCATGAAAGCCGCAGGACTCCAGCGATGGACAGAACGCGCGCTGCCGGTCGCTCGACTTCATGTTCGTTCGTTCAAAATAGAAATTACACAACACCTGAAGTATGCTCAGAGCCGCCTAGCTTGCTCGAAGGCTTTCGCGACAACGTCCGCTCAACTTGCCAGCGATTACGCTGGCCTGGGAGATTCGCAAGTGGCGCTGCAAACGACGGGTGAAATCATTGTGGAGGTTGATCGCGATACCGCATTCAAGTTCATTGAGGTCCCCGAGCAACTGGCGCAATGTATCCCCGGATGCCGCGATTTGCGACAGGTAAGCCCGGCGAGTTTCACGGCCGTGCTCACCCACGAAGTCTCATTCATGACTCTCAATTTTCAGGTAGTCGTGGAGGTCGTGAAGATCACTCCTCCGCACGCCATCGAAGCCAAGATTACGGGCAGGCCGATCGGATTCTCAGGCCAGCTGATGGGCACTGCCCAACTGCACTTGATCGATGACGGCCAAGGCCGCACGATAATTCGCCACTCCTCTGATATTGGCCTAACGGGAAAACTTGGCAGTCTTGGACAACCCGTGTTTCGGGCCAAGAGTGCCGAAATGACAGCAAAATTCGGGGCTAACCTGAAAGCGGCGCTCGAGAAAAACTCCGGCGGGGAGAAAACTGCGGGCAAGGTTCAGGCATGAAGTCCTTCGAGTTAGTCGAACCTGATACGCTAGCCGAAGCCATCGCTTTGCTCGATCCCGCGGACAGCAGCATTCGAGCCATAGCGGGCGGCACGGCTCTCATGCTGATGATGAAGGCGCGCCTATTCCAGCCGACGCGGCTGGTAAGTTTGCATCGGCTGACTGGCGAGTTGCGCGGAGTACGTTCTACCAATGACGGCAGCCTGAGCATCGGCGCGATGACATCACTGCGCGAACTGGAGCGCTCCTCATTAGTGGCGACTTCGGCTCCGGTGATTACTCGCGCACTCAGAATGTTGGCCAACGTTCGTATTCGCAATGTGGCCACGATTGGTGGGCATCTCGCTCACGGGGACCCGCATATGGATTTGCCGCCGATCTTGCTTACGATGGGCGCTCGTGTTCGCGCCGCGAGTTCGCGCGGAGAACGCTGGATCGAAATGTCAGACTTTTTTGTCGGCTACTACCAGACCGCGCTCGCAAAAGACGAGCTTATCGCCGAGCTGAGAATTCCGGCGCAGCCCGCCGGCGTTTGCAGCGCCTACGCCAAGTGCACGGCGCTGAGTGCCGACGACTGGCCAGCGGTTGGCGTGGCGGTTTGGTACCGGCTTGAGGAGGCCGCAGTCCGCGAGGTTCGTATAGCCATCAGTGCCGCGACCGAGCGGCCAATCCGTGCTCGTGCCGCCGAGGCTGCTCTTGTTGGTTCGCCCGCTGAATCGACGCCCTTCGCGCGTGCTGCTGATGCCGCGGCCGAAGAAGTACAAACATTGGCGGACATCCGAGGGAGCTCTTCCTATAAACGTGAGATGGTGCGAGTGTATGTTCGCCGCGCGCTTCAGCGTGCTTTGCGTTCCGGCGAGGCGGAATGACATGGCGACGGTCGAAGACAAATCTCTGAAAGAGCTTGTGTTCATGCGGACCACTGTCTACCCTCCCGCTGAACCCGAAAAAGAAACACCAACCAGACGGCAGATAAAGCGTTCCGTGCGGCGCTTGGAAAGCCGCGCCAAGGTGGATGGCAGCGCCGAATACATCTACAACCTGCGGCTTCCGGGAATGCTCCACGGCAAGATCTTCCGCAGTTCGGTCGCTCATGGACGCATCCTGAGCATTGATACGAGCGCGGCGCTGGCGGTGGAAGGCGTGCAAGCTGTCATCACAGGCCAGGATGTGTGCACGGTGATCCCGGATCCCTACCATGGACCGGCATTTCTCGATCAGCCCATTCTGGCTTTGGAAAAAGTGCGGCACATCGGGGAACCGGTGGCGGTCGTACTGGCCGCGGATCCGCACGTCGCGGAGGAGGCCGCTGAACTGATCGTCGCCGAATATGATCCGCTCGAGCCCGTCTTCAACGAGGTGGAAGCGGCCCAGCCGGGCGCGCCAGTAATCCACGACGTGCTGAAACCGGCAAGTTTTTTTGCCGACCTGAAGCATCTGAAAGGCCGGTCCGGAACAAACGTGGCGTTGGATTCGCATATCCGTCATGGGAACGTGGAAAAAGGATTTGCCGATTCTGACCGAATCTTCGAACACACCTTCCGTACGGGGAAGGTAACCCACTTGCCATTTGAGCCCATGGTGGCGGTAGCGGAACCCACCGGCATAGAAACATTGACGATTCATACTTCCACCCAAAGCCCTTCGTTTGTGCGCACCGAACTGAGCCGCCTGCTGGGCTGGCCGGAAAACAGGGTGCGCGTGCGCACCGCATACTTGGGAGGAGGCTTCGGCGCCAAGCTATACATCAAGCTCGAAGCACTGGTGGCGGTTTGCGCCTTATTACTGCGCAAACCGGTCAGAATTGCTCTGACCACAGAGGAGCAGTTCTATACCATCACCAGACACTCTGCCACCGTGCGGATGAAAACTGGAGTGAAGAACGATGGCCGCATGATCGCGCGCGAGGTGGAAGTGTGGTGGAACGGCGGAGCTTATGCCGACATTGGCCCGCGAGTATCGCAAAAGTCGGGCTTCACGGCCGCAGGCCCGTACGACATCGAAAACGTGAATCTCGACAATTACGCCGTCTATACGAATGAGCCTCCGGCAGGAGCGTTGCGCGGCTTCGGCATCCCGCAGCTTGTGTGGGCATACGAAAGTCAGAGCGACATTATCGCCCACGAGTTGAGTATTGATCCGTTGGAGTTCCGGCGTCTTAACTTGCTTCGCGACGGACGGCCGCACGCAACCGGCACAATCATGTACAACGCGCAGCTCGATGAGGTGTTGAATTCCGTCGCCGAGCGCCTCGACTGGCGCGGTCGGTTCGATCACGGCTCGGGGACGATCCGCCGCGGCCGTGGGATCGCCCTCGGGTTTAAGGCGTGTATATCGCCCTCCACCTCCGTATCCATGGTGAATATCTGTGGCGACGGCAGCTGCACGATTTATTGCGGCACGGTGGATATGGGTCAGGCATCCGACACCGCCTTGGCTCAGATCGTCGGCGAAGTTCTCGGGCTGGAAGCGGAATCCATCCGAACGGTCCGCCCTGATACGGACATCACCCCGTCGGATATGGCGACTTTAGGGTCGCGATCCACCTTTCACATGGGCAACGCCGTCCGGCTCGCGGCCGAGCACGCGCGTGATCAATTGATTGCCATCGCGGCCGCTACCCTTGCGGCCGATCCAGAGAAACTGGAACTCCGCGAGGCGGCAGTGGTGTCGCGTAGTGGGCAACAAATGACGCTACGCGAAATCATGCTGGCGCGTTTCGGGATGCAGGCGGGAAATATCATCGGCATTGGCTCGTTTACACCGGCTTACGCGAAACCCGACTCTCAGACCGGTCAGTCTGCTAACGTGACGCCCTTCTGGATGGTCGGTGGTAGCGGCGCCGAAATTGAAGTCGATACTGAGACAGGTCACATTCGGGTGATCAAGCTGATAAACACAGGGGACGTGGGCTGCGCGATCAATCCAGACATCGTAAGACGTCAACTGAATGGCGCGGGTACGATGCAGCTTGGGTTCACGCTTTTCGAAGAAATGCTGCTCGACAACGGTCAAGTGATCAATGCGAGTCTCGCGGACTGCAAAGTTCCGGGGTTTCTGGATATGCCGGACGAGATCATGGCGGAGTTCATCGAGGTTCCTCACCAGCGAGGACCTTTCGGTGCGAAGGGCATGGGAGAAACGGGGACCTTCGCGGTCTCACCGGCAATTGCAAACGCACTCTATGATGCGGTGGGCGTAAGAGTTCTAGAGATGCCGCTTACGCCGGAAAAGGTTTTGCGCGCCATTCGCGAGGCTGACCACCGCCCTCTGGGGAAGGAATGAAATGAGCGACACGCACCGGCGCACTATCCGCCTTACCTTGAATGGTCGCAAGGTAAGCGCCAACATCGCCGTGCACGAGAACCTGGTCGAGATGTTGCAGCGCGAGTTTAGTCTCTATGGGGCGCGCGAAAGTTGTGGCCAGGGTTTGTGTGGGTGCTGCACCGTGCTGGTGAATGGAATGGCAGTATCCGGTTGCCTCTATCTCGCTGCGCTGGTTGATGGCGCGGAGATCCTGACGGTCGAGGGTCTTGCCCAGGGCGGTGAACTCCATCCAATTCAAAAGGCTTTCATTGCAAACGGCGCATTTCAGTGCGGTTTCTGCACACCGGGGATGATCCTGATGACTAAAGAATTGCTGGATGCCGATTCGCATCCGAGCGAGGAGCAGATTCGGCATTACCTATCAGGGAACCTTTGCCGTTGCGCCGCTTATCCGGATATCGTCCGGGCAGTCAAAGAAGGAGCCATAGCGAAGGGTAAGTGACGACTTCCAAAGTGAGCCTGAACGTTTTCGAATACCAAGGAGATTTCGCATGGCGGTCCATACCAGCGCAAACCCGGTCGGAATAGTACCGGCCACCGGCGCGTTCGATCTACGTGCGTGGATCGAAAAGGCTAGAACTATCGGCCAGTTGAGAGAAGTAGAGAACGCAGATCCTCGGCTGGAACTCGGCGCGATCACGGAACTGAACGCGAAGAGGCGCGGTCCCGCGCTTCTCTTCAAGGGTTTCGCGGGCTACCTCCCAGGATTTCGAGTGTTGACCGGCTCCATGCTCAACGCAAGAACATTGGGGTTAACCATGGGCATCGAAGAGAACCTGGAGACCATGGCGCTCACCGACAGAATTGCGGACAAACTGCGGCTGATCGAGCCGAAAGCGGCGGAGTATCCGGTCGAATTTGTGGCGGATGGCCCCGTGATGGAAAACAAGGCCACCGGCGATGACATCGACCTGACGATCTTTCCCGCTCCGCTCTGGCATGAATTGGATGGAGGTCCATACATCGGCACCGGCTGCGTTCACATCCAGAGGGATCCTGAGACCGGTTGGGTGAACGTAGGAGCTTATCGGGTCCAAAGGCAAAGCAAGAATAGCGTTGGCACATTTATTTCTCCAGGACACCATGGCAGCATCATTCGGAAAAAATATTGGGACAAGAATGAGCCCTGTCCCGTCGTAATCGTGTTTGGCTCGCATCCCTTGTTCTTGCTGATGGGCGGGTTAGAAATCCCCGCCGGGGTCGATGAACTGACCTGGATTGGTGCGATCGCGGAACACCGCGTGCCCGTGCTTCGAGGAGCGATTACGGGTCTACCGATTCCTGCCGATGCAGAGATCGCCATCGAGGGTTTTGTTTCCAAAGGAGACATGCAAGACGAAGGTCCGTTCGGTGAGTTCACCGGCTATTACGCCGGGGGCAAAAGGCCGGACACTTTAGTTCGGGTTAAGGCGCTCTACTATCGTAATGATCCCATCCTGCTCGGCGCCCCTCCGTGCCGCCCGTTGCACGATTATTCTTATTTTTCCAGCGTTTTGCGCTCTGCAATCGTCAAAGGAGCGTTGCGAAAAGCTGGGGTACCCGGAGTAAAGGGCGTATGGGTCTCTGAAGCAGGCGCCAGCCGAATGTGGGTGGTAACCAGCATTCAGCAACAGTACGCCGGCCACGCGACGCAAGCGGCGACCGTTGCAGTACAGTGCCAAGCGGGGGGGTTGATGAACCGCTATTCCATCGTCGTCGACGACGATATCGATCCTTCGAATAGCGAGGATGTCATCTGGGCTATCAGCACCCGCTCCGATCCGGCAACGGATATTGATATTCTGCGGCAGTGCTGGAGTAACCCGCTGGATCCCATGATCTCTTCCGCCGAAAAGGCCGGAAAGCGGCTGTGGAACAGCCGCGCTATCATCAACGCATGCAGGCCCTGGGACCGCCTGCAAGCCAACGATTTTCCGCCGGTGGCGGAAGCTACTCCCGCCTTACTTCAAGCGACGAAGAAAAAATGGGCTTGGCTGTTTGCATAGGTCGGCGATTTCCCAGGCTGTCCGGCGCCGACTGAGCCCTTAAAGCCTATCTAGAGACGGAAGATCCTTGCCGCGTTGCCTCTCAAGATGAGGTCACGGTTTGCAGGCGAGAGATTCAACTGCTCGACGAGCGAATTCGGGTATTCGATCGCTTGATTGGCGCCGAAAGCATTATCAGTGCCGATCACCACCCGATCGGCGCCCACGAGGCTAATCAGCAAACCCAAAGTTTCGGGATAGAAAGTGATGGAGTCATAGTGAAATCGTCGAACGTACTCCTTGAACGGACGCCGCACCTGGAACTTATTTCTCTCCAATCCATGCTCGAGGCGTCCTACAAGATACGGGAAGCTGCCACCCGAGTGCGGCAAAACGACTTCCAGTCTCGGATATTTATCCAATGTGCCAGTGATAATGAACTTGGCGGCGGTGGTGGCAGTCTCGCATGTAAAGCCAACCCAGTTGTTCATCGCGCCGGAAACCGATAACGGATCTCCTACCCTGGTTTCGGGCCCACCGTAATAATTAATTTCACCGTCGAGCGGATGAAAAACGAGCGGGTAACCTAATTCCTCGCAACGCGCCAGCACCGGCCCATAGCTCGGCTCGAACAAGAAATCGCGTCCCTGGATAGAGTTGGGTACGTGAACGCCGCGTATGCCAGGCTTTCCCGCGACACGGTTCAGTTCCTTCAAAGCGAGCTGAGGGTTTGCCCAAGACAGTTCGATCGCCGCAATGAAGCGGTCAGGAAATGCAGTGTGAGCCTCTATGGCAGCGTCGTTGACGATCTGAGCGATTCGTGCGCCGTCCTCGGGCGACACCCATTGGTAGGGCATGCCGCCGTTCAGCGTCAAAACCAGCATCTGGACACCGTGCGCATCCATCCATTTGCGCCGCCGGTCCAGATTGAAGTTCAATGGATCGCCGCCCTGAGGCCGCCCGAGTTCGGCCAAAGCCTTCACGTAAGGCTCCGGGGCCCAGTGAGTATGGCAATCGATCGACACGGGGCTGATCGTTCCGCGGGGCGGTGCGTTCCACGGCTGGGCCGATGTCTGCACCGATGTCTGAGCGCCTGTTTGGCCAACGCCCAATGCGTTCGTCGTTGCCAGCGCACCCACCGCATCTGCGCCGCCCGCGCGGATCCTGAGAAATTCTCGTCGTGCGATTTCTGGCTTTCGGGAAAGTGTGTCAGAAGCTTTCATTATTCGAACTCCCTCCGTTCTTTTCCGCCGGGTCCGGCCGTCACTCGAGAATTCGGCAGCAAGCGCCTAAAGCTGGATCTGAAGTAATCGGGCCGCGTTGCCTTTCAGAATGCGTTCGCGATCCGCTGTTGGGAGATTCAGTTGCTCCACCAGCCCATTCGGCGATTCGACGTCCATCTGAGCAAAATTGTCGGTGCCGATCACTACTCGGTCCGATCCAACTAAGCCGATCAGAAAGCGGAGCGTCTCCGGGTAGTAAGTCAGCGTATCGTAGTGAAATCGTCGAATATATTCGCGGACGGGACGTTGTAGCTTGAATTTGCTATTCATCATGTAGCGGTCAGCCCGTCCTGCGATATAGGGGAAGACTCCTCCGGAGTGCGGCAGGACGATTTCCAACCTCGGATAGTTATCCAATGTTCCGGTGACGATGAACTTGGCGGCAGTGGTTGCAGTTTCAAATGTAAAGCCGAGCGAATTGGGCAGGCCGGCGGAAACCGATAGCTGGTCCGCGAGCCTTTGCCTGCCCGCATAAAAGTTCGCTTCGCCATCCAACGGATGGAACAGCAGCGGGTATCCGAGTTCCTCGCATCGCGCCAACAGTCGCGCATATCCGGGTTCGAACAAGTAGTCGCGTCCTTGGATGGAATTGGGCAGATGCACCGCCCGCAATCCAGGCTTGCCGGCAACGCGGTTCAATTCCTTCAAAGCGAGCTCCGGGTCGTGAATCGAAAGCTCGATGCCGGCAGCGAACCGGTCGGGAAACGCGGTGTGCGCCTCTACCGCGGCGTCGTTGATGATTTGCGCGAGATGCGCGCCCACGTCGGGCGGCACCCATTGCCAAGGCATGCCGCCACTCAAAGTAAGGACGTGCATTTGAACGCCGTGTTCGTCCATCCATTTGCGGCGCTTATCCAAATCAAAATCCAAAGGATTGGTGCTGGCAGGCCTAGGCCTCTTCAACCGAGCGAGGGCTTTGTTATAGGCCTCTGGGACCCAATGGGTGTGGAGGTCGATCGAGCCAGACCGGCCGGTTGCGCTCTGGGCCAACGTCCCAAGAGGATCGAGCGCCAGCATGACGCCCGCGCCGGCGCCGAGCTTGACGAAATCCCGTCGCCGGATCGCTCCTGCTTGCGCCTCAAGGTCGGACTTTTCCATCATCTTTCCTCCCTCGGCGCGATCTAATGTCTTGGTTCGATGCGCCGGCGGTCCAATTGCGAAGTTGCAAGCATACACTCGCTGTGTCCGTTTTGGATTCTTTTGGTTCGGTAGCCGATGATTCCACCGACCGCATCCCGCGGGTAGGCACGATTGCTTTTCCCATGCATGCGCAGGTATAACTGAACGAAGCAACCGGAGGACATGGCCATGTCATTGCGAACTGTGTTGATTATCGGCGTATTACTGGCAGTGGTGCCCGCATTCGCGCAGAAAGGCCCTTCGAAAGCTCATGCAAATTTCGTAGACGGCAAAGGAAACAAAGTAGGGACAGCGACGTTAACGCCGGCAGGCAAGGGTGTGAAGATTGTCGCCACGTTTACGAATCTTCCGCCGGGCGTGCATGCTATTCATATTCATACCGTTGGTATGTGCCAAGGACCAAACTTCGCTTCCGCGGGCGGGCATTTCAACCCGACCATGAAGAAACATGGGAAGGACAATCCCGATGGTCCGCATGCCGGCGATCTTCCCAATTTCACCGCGGATAAAAACGGCAAGGGCAAAGCGACAATCACTGCGGATATGGTGACTCTAGGCGACGGAACGAATTCGCTCTTTCATCCCGGCGGCACTGCCTTGGTCGTTCACGCCGGTCCTGACGATTACAAGACCGATCCTGCGGGGAATTCGGGAGATCGTATCGCCTGCGGAGTGATCGAGAAGTAGGCGGCACCGGGCGGCTACGGCGTAGTCTTTTTCACGCATCCGGCTGCTATTCAAGCGGCGTGGCGATGACGGAAGGAATGCTCGATCTCTTCGAGGGTTCGCCCCTTTGTTTCGGGAACGAGATAATACGAAAACAGCCACGAGGCAATCGCCAGCAGCGCATACACCCAGAAAGTCAGGCTTGGTCCTAAGACTTCGACGAGCGTCAAAAAAGTAACCGACACCAAAAAATTGAAGGCCCAGTTCACTCCCGCCGCCGTTCCCTCAGCTATGCCGCGGACTCTGAGCGGATAAATCTCTGCGATAAGTAGCCAGAAAATAGGACCAAGACTGATGGCGAAGGACGCCACATAGACCATCAGGGTAACCACCGCTAGCCAAGACAGAGCCCCCCCAGTGGGCATCCGAAACACGAATCCAAGTACGCCCAGGCTGATGATCATCCCCGCAATTCCGGTCAACAGAAGGGGGCGTCGGCCCACATGGTCGATCAACCACATCGCTACGATCGTCATTATCACGTTCACTAGGCCAATGCCGGCAGTCGCAAGGATCGCTCCCGAGGCTGTCGATATTCCGGCCGATTGCACGATCAGCGGAGCATAGTAAATGACCGTATTGATACCGGTAACTTGCTGGAAAATTGCCAGGCCGATGCCGATCACGAGCGCCGGGCGAACGGAAGGGCCTACTAGATCCGAGAAACTTCCCCGCCCTTCAGTTTCTGCCAGCGTCTTCTGGATCTCCAGCCATTCCGACTCGACGTTTTCTGTCCCCCGAATCCGCTTCAATACGCGGCGCGCCAAGTCTAAGTCGCCATGCTCGGCAAGCCAGCGCGGGCTTTCGGGCATGCGAATCATTCCCAGGCCAAGGATTGCCCCGGGCACAAACGCGAGTCCCAGCATCCAACGCCACCCACCACTGCCCGAGAAAGCGTAGTCGACCAAGTAGGCTGCAAGGATGCCGATCGTTATGGCGAGTTGAAAGAGCGACACCTGCCAACCCCGCGTCTGCGGCGGCGATACCTCCGAGATATAGATCGGTACGGTGCTGGTGGCGAGGCCAATACCCAACCCCACGATCAACCGGCCGATCACCAGCACATTTACTGACGGCGCCGCAGAGCAAACAATCGCGCCTATAACGAAAATCAGCGCGGTAACCAACAGCATGAAGCGGCGGCCAAAAATATCCGCCAAGCGGCCTCCGCTGAGAGCGCCTACTGCGGCGCCTATTAACACGACACTGACAACAAGTTCCTGTTGGAAAGTGGAGAGTCCAAATTGGCTGCGAATGAAAATCAAGGCGCCGGAAATAACTCCGGTGTCGTAACCAAACAGAAGGCCGCCCAAAGCCGCGAATCCCGCGGCGGCGAATACAAATCCCGTCTCCGGAGCCTCTACAGCCGCGGGGCTAACCTCCATCCTGTTTGGCATGTTCAGGCTCATCGTACCGCCACATAAAGTGAGATGTGCCCCGCTGGGCGGAGGGCTCGGGATTGTGCCATCCGCCGATGTCCGCGACCAGACGATCAGCTTCTGGCGGACCCCAGCTTCCGCGCGGATAGAAATAAAGCGGCGTTTTGTCTGGTCCGAGGATGGGGTCAACGATGGCCCAGGCGGCTTCAACGGCATCCTGACGCACAAAGAGAAGCGGATCACCTCGCATCGCGTCAGTAAGCAGGCGCTCGTAGGGCATGAGTTCCTCGCTCAGATCCAGTTGCACGGCTGAAAGTTCAACCGGCCTCGAGACCATCTCGGGTCCGGGACGCTTGATTTGCGCGCCCAGATTTATGGAGAGATCGGGACCGAGACGAAAACGGAAGTAGTTATCGTTGTGATCGGGGAAGCGCCGCAGGGGAGGCTGTTTGAGTTTGACGAGGACCTCGGTCGCGGTCACTGCCATGCATTTGCCGGTGCGCAGTAAGATCGGAACGCCGTCCCAGCGCCAGGAATCGATTTCGAGACGCGCCGCGGCGAAAGTTTCTACTTTGGAATCCGGGGCCACATCGGGAATCCTTCGATAGCCTTCAAACTGGCCGCGGACCAGGTTGTCCGGCTGAATGGGAGGGATGGTGCGGAAGACGCGAACCTGCTCGTCACGCAGGGATTCAGCATACAAGCTGGTAGGCGGCTCCATGGTTAGAAATGCCACCACCTGCAAAAGATGATTCTGCAGCACATCGCGAATTGCGCCGGTTTCTTCGTAGAATTTTCCACGTCCAGCCACGCCGAAAGATTCCGCCATGGTGATCTGTACGCTATGCACGTAATTGCGGTTCCAGATGGGCTCGAGAAACGTGTTCGCAAAACGGAAGAAGAGCAGATTTTCGACCTCTTCCTTGCCCAAGTAATGGTCAATGCGAAAAATGGAGGATTCGGGAAAAACGGCATGCAGCGTGGCATCGAGCTCTTGAGCAGATGCCAAATCGCGGCCAAAGGGTTTTTCGAGAATCACACGGGCATTCTTTGCGCAACTTGAAGCGCCAAGATTCTCGATAACCGTGGGAAAGAGACTGGGAGGAATGGCTAGGTAATGGGTGGGAAGCTGCGCCTTGCCCAGAACTTCGCGAAGCTTCTTGAACGTGGCTAGATCGCGGTAGTCTCCGTCAATGTAATTCAGCAGCTGCATCAACTTTGAGAAAGCGGCCGGATCTGCACCGCCATGCTTCTCGAGACTCTCATGCGCTCGTTGCCGAAGCTGCTCCAGGGACCAGCCGGCTTTGGCTACTCCGATGACCGGCACGTCAAGGTTGCCGCGCCGGATCATCTGCTGGAGCGAGGGGAAAATCTGTTTGTAAGCGAGGTCGCCGGTCGCACCGAAAAAAACTAGTGCGTCCGAGAGCGCAGCGCCTTTAGGGGAACGGCGCTGCTCGGAAATACCGGCCGCCAGGGTCGCACTCATTACCGACTCTCCTTCATTTCCGGTGAGCACTTCTAGTTTGATGCTTTAGAACTGCGGGTTATTCGCACACAGGACATGGGCTCAGGCCTTCTCAGCCTTTCTTTCGAGATGGCCGCCGAATTCGAAGCGCATCGCCGAGAGCAGTTTATTGGCGAAATCGCTCTCTCCGCGTGATGTGAAGCGCTCGTAAAGAGCCGCGCTCAAAACCGGTGCCGGAGCGCCCTCTTCGACTGCCGCGAGAATCGTCCAGCGGCCTTCGCCGGAATCGGAAACGCGGCCAGAGAACTTGGCGAGTTGCGGATCCTTTACCATCGCGCTGGCGGTCAAATCCAAGAGCCAGGAGGCCACCACACTCCCGCGCCGCCACACCTCGGTGACATCGGCAAGATTGAAATCGTACTGGTAGTGTTCGGGATCGCGTAGCGGGGCCGTTTCCGCGTCGCTGCGGCTCGTGGATGTGCCCACATTAGCATGCTTAAGAATGTTGATCCCCTCCGCGTAAGCGGCCATGAGCCCGTACTCGATGCCGTTATGCACCATCTTCACGAAATGCCCGGCTCCGGACGGACCACAATGCAGGTAGCCCTCTTCTGCCGTACCGCCAACTTTTTCGCGCCCGGGAGTGCGCGGCGCATCGCCCCGCCCGGGGGCGAGCGCTTTAAAGATCGGATCGAGGTGCTCGACAACTCCCCGCGGCCCTCCGATCATCTGGCAGTAACCGCGTTCCAATCCCCAAACGCCGCCGCTAGTTCCCACGTCGACGTAGTGAATTCCACGCTGCTGCAACTGCTTCGAACGCCGGATATCGTCGATATAGTACGAATTTCCGCCGTCGATCAGGATGTCGCCGCTCTGCATTTTCGGAACGAGTTGATCGATGGTGGCATCGACGCCTGCGGCCGGTACCATCATCCAGATCGCGCGCGGCGGCGTTAACTTCTGGACGAGGTCTTCGAGCGAGGCTGCTCCTTTGCCGCCCTCGTCAGACACCTTCTTGACGTTCTCCGGATGGCGGTCGAAGGCGACGCACTGATGTTTGGCGCGCAACAGGCGAATACTCATGTTACCGCCCATTCGCCCGAGGCCGATCATTCCGATCTGCATGTGTCGTGTGCTCCTGGTCTGGGATTACGTATGCTTGGAGTTTTAACTCTCGATTTCGGGTATATCGGACTTACCAACCGCGAGGCTGCTTCCAGGTATCAGGAACGCGACACCGGCAAAGACGCCGGAGGTTCGCCGGCGCCCATTCCCTGGGCCAGGATCAACTGCCGCGCGACTCCGCGCATCGCCGGCAACCGCCGCGCGAAGATGGCGCCCCCAACCAAACAGGTCACTCCGCCAATGGCCACGGTCCAGGGAGCCCCGATTCTCGCTGCAACCGCGCCGCCGATCAGCGCGCCAATGGGCCCCATGCCGATGAACATCATAGAGTAAAGCGACATCACGCGCCCGCGCAGGCGATCGGGAACCATCACCTGCAAGAGTGTGTTGGTTGCGCCCATCTGGACCATCATGCCGAATCCCGTGGGAACGAGCAGTGCCATCGAAAGCCACAGGTGCTGCGACATCGTAAAAAGGATAAGACTCATGCCAAAACCGGTTGCGGCCATCCAAACCCACCTCCCGAGGCCGCTGGTGCTGGTCTTGGAGGCAAGCGTCAATGCCCCTAGCAGCGCGCCGACACCCGTCGCACCCATTAGCAGGCCCAACTGGCGCGCCCCTCCATGCAGAATACGGCCCGCAAAAATCGGCATAAGGACCGTATACGGCATGGCCGCCAAGCTGACAACTCCAATCAGCATCAGCAAAGCTCGCACCGGAGCCGTGTGGCGCGCGAAGCGGAAGCCTTCAACCATATTCTCGAGCGCCGATCCCTTCTTTTGCAGCTCTCCTCTTCTAGTCAAACGCATCATTAATAGCCCGGTAATTACCGCGATATAGCTGATGCCGTTAGCGAAAAAACACCAACCTTCCCCAACCGATGCCACCAGGATACCGGCGATTGCCGGCCCGATGATGCGCGCGCTATTGAACATCGAGGAGTTCAGGGCGATGGCGTTCAACAGGTCGTCGCGGCCCACCATATCTATCAGGAAGGCTTGACGAGCGGGAATATCGAACGCGTTCACCACACCCAGCAGCGACGCCAAAACCATGATCTCCCAGATGCGAATCCTTCCAGTCAGGGTCAGCGTCGCCAGCGTCAGCGCCAGGACCATGGAGGCGCTTTGGGTCGCGATCACGATCCGGTGACGATTGTAACGATCGGCTACGATGCCGGCCACCGGTGCCAGCAGAAAAATGGGAATCTGGCTGACGAAGGCGACAGTGCCGAGCAGGAGCGATGATCCGGTGAACCGATAGAC
>WNFJ01009224.1_pt2 | contig 15396 bp, 8 predicted proteins | sample 5400461 | NCBI WGS metagenome assembly WNFJ01 (sample SAMN13153349, study PRJNA577476) | soil metagenome | isolation source: 115 cm saprolite on Douglas fir-dominated hillslope | place: USA:California | collected 2013-09-17 | reverse complement strand
CCAAGAGAATTCCTATTCATCCCTGCCTGCTTCTTTCTCGCCCTATTGCTCATTAATTAAGAGTACTAGACTTGTCTCAGCGATGTTGGCACGGAGGGAACCAGGCCCTCGTTGTATCCGGATGCTGTTAGGCCAACCAAATGAATCGTGGAGATATTGCTGGCAAATAGCGCTGCTCCAACAATCCCCCAAGGAAGAGACCGACCCGCAAGAAAGAAAACTTGTCCAGTCACGGCCTGCTTTCTCGTGGAAAGAATGCCGACGCACAAAATAGTAATGATGTACCCAATGATGATGCTCAGATCGACGATAGAGATTCGCAATTATTCTTCCCTTATAAGACCTGGGTCTTACATGTCTGAATCATCTAATTCGACAATCGCCTTGATTAGAGTCGACTTAGTGGGCAGATCCTTTAGTTTCAGTGGAACCTCTCTCAAGGCTAAGCGGTCGGTAATCCACGGAGTTGTGTCAATCTTTCCTTCTTCTATTGAGCGTATGATTCGTGGGAACTGACCGCAACTGTTGCGGCTGGCATAAATAGTGGCCTCGCGCCTGTGCAGCAGGGCGTCATTGATCGTAATCGGATCTTTTGTGAGCCCTACGAAGACGACACGACCGGTGGCAGCAACACGCTCCAAGCCATTACCCATTGATTCCGAACTTCCTGTCGCGTCAAACACCACGTCCGCCAATTTGTCATCCATCGTTGGCAAAGATTCGGCGCCCATTTGTGTCGCGAAGCTGCGGCGCACGGGATTGTGTTCCACTACACGCACCGTTGCCCCCGAAAGCCGGGCGAATTGAATGACGGCGAGTCCAATCGGTCCGGCTCCAATCACCAGTGCGGTTTCCCCTTCCTCCAAGCGACTTCTGACTACAGCGTGCGCACCGATTCCCAGCGTCTCAATAAGAGCTAATTGATCGAGAGACAAAAGCTTCGATTTGTGGAGAAGATCGATCCGCACGGAGAGAAAACCTTGCATTCCGCCATCAACATGGACCCCGTACAGTCGGAGCTGTTCACAACAATTAGTGCGGCCCCGCCGACAGGCCCGGCACGAACCGCAGAATATGTAAGGATCAATGGCGCATTTATCTCCGACCGCTAATCCATTTGTCTCAATTGGTAGTTGGACGATTTCTCCCGCTAGTTCATGCCCGAGCACTCGCGGATAGGTATATATCGGATGACGACCGGCGAAGGCGTGAAAGTCGCTGCCGCAAACTCCAACTCTTCGAATGCGTACTAATGCCTCCCCGGGTTTTGTCGAAGGCCGCTCCACCTGGCGTTCGATCAACTCACCAGGTCCAGCCAGTAGGATTTGTCTCATTGAATATCCCTTTGCCATACTGCTTTGCTTGGACCGAAGAATTGGTTCAGCCAAAGTGGCAATGGGCGAATTATATGGATGATGGATAGCTACCGTCAAGAGAATCCGGCGCTCACGGCACTTACTATTGGTTCGAATCTGGTTTGGAGCCTTTGACTGATTATCATTTTCTCTATCAAGGGAGGATGTGAGAGCTTATAATGGAACAACAAATAGAATGGCAAAGTCGACCAAGGTTAAACGAAAAGAGCAAGGTGACACTCGAGTTACCGCTACGCTTATCAATAAGATTAAGGGCCTTATTTCGACCGGCGCCCTTACGCCGGGAGCCAAATTGCGGCCCGAGCGTGAGTTAGCGAAGGAGTTCGGCGTCAACCGGACATCTTTGCGTCAAGTGCTGAAAGTGCTTGAGATTATGGGAGTGTTAACCCAGAGAGTTGGCGATGGCACTTATCTGAGTGCAAGCGCTGAGATGATCCTGAAAGAGCCGATTGATTTTCTCATTCTTCTGGACGATCTCTCCCACCACGAACTTGTAGAGACTCGCATGATCGTTGAGCCAGAACTGGCTGCGCGAGCTGCCGAAAGGGCGACCACAGAGGATTTAGTTGGCATGCGGCGAGCCATCGCTGCTATGGAAAGGTGCCGCACCAACGATGAACGGTTGGAAGCGGATCTGGCTTTTCATCAATGCATTTTCCGAGCCAGTGGAAACAGAATCTGCCATTTGCTCTTTAACGTAATCCACCGTAGCGTCTTGACCAGTATGTATCAACTTTCAGCCCGGGTACCGCTTGACCGCCCACTTGGTTTTCACAAGCGGATCTTTGCGGCAATTCAACAAGCGGACCCAGAAGAGGCTCGTCGTCAAATGTTCGAGCACCTTGTTGACACCAAGACATTTCTGGCCTCAACGTCGAAATAATCAGGGGTAAACCTTGGCGGTTGGACGCCCACGCCCCATTGCTATCAGGGTTCGATACTTGTCGATTAGAGCAGTACCAAGTGCCACGAGGCTCTGAGCAGAAGAGATTCTTTTAGAGAGATTGCGTTAGCTTCCAATCGTCCTGCTATCACTGCGAAAACATCTCATCCGCCAAAAACTGCGCGTTGAGACCGGCTGAGCCAACGGTGCGAAAGCTTTGCAAAGCCTAGCTTTAGACTCTTCAACCTGACAATTACCACCAAAAATCGTTAATTTTTTTTCCCCAGCTAATCTGCCTAGTCTGGCCCCCCTTGACTTGCAGAGGAACTGATGTAGGATTTGGCTCATCCAATGAGGAGAGGGGTTCATGAAACGACGGGAATTCTTGGGATGTAGTGCAGTTGCCGCGTTTGTTTCCGCGACTTCGGTCACCATTAAGGGTAAAAGTTTGGCGAGTGCGCCGAATCCGGAGCTCGGCGAATCCTCGACCTTTTATGTCTCTCCTTCTGGAAGTGACGATAATTCGGGCGCCGCGAACTCGCCGTTCAAATCGCTGCATCGGGCTCAGGAGGCCGTTCGTAAACGGAAGAAGAGTTCGAGTCGTCCAATCAAAGTATTGATTCGGGAAGGCACTTACTACCTTCAGCGCCCGCTGAGTTTTTTGTCGGAAGACTCTGGGAAGCGCGATGAGCAAGTTGTTTATTCGGGGTACCCTGGAGAGCGAGTTACAATCAGCGGTGGACGCAATCTAAGCTGCAACTGGATCCCCTACAAGGACGGCGTGATGATGACCCCCGTTCCTTCCGGACTCGAGTTTACACAGCTTTTCGTCAACGGCAAACGTCAGATTCGTGCCCGCTACCCGAACTACGATCCTTCGGATCCTGGGAAATCTGGATATCTGCAGGCGACGGGTCCAATCCCCCCTGACGCCAAGAATCCTAATGCAGGTCCTGATGACGACATGAAGTATTCCACTCAGGCCCCCAGGGGGATTTTATTCGACCCCACAACGTTCACAACAAGGAGGTGGGCGAACTCAGGGGAAGCAGAGATTCACATCTTTCAAGCGGCTTATTGGGGGAATCTTCAATGGAAGATCAAGAATATAGATTTTGGCAGCAATTCAATCTGGTTTGGCGAAGGTGGTCAACAGATCGGCGCCAAGTGGAGCAGTGATCCTGAGGTTCTGAATAAACACTCGAGATTTTTCATCGAGAATGTATTCGAGGAACTAGACGCGCCTGGCGAGTGGTACCTAGACCAGCAGAAGAACATTCTCTACTACTATCCTGAGCAGGGCACTGATTTAAGAAATGCACTCGTGGAAGTGCCCGTTCTTGATCAAGCGATACAGTTTTCTGGCACGCAGCAAGATCCTGTTCAATACGTATCAGTTCAAGGTTTCCGTGTCGCCCATACTGCCAACACTTATCTCAAGAGCTATGAGGTCCCCTCTCTCAGCGATTGGGCGATTCACCGGGGGGGTGCAGTCTTTGCCGAGGGTACCCGGAACTGCTCAATTGAAGCTTGCTGGTTTGACGCTGTCGGGGGAAACGGCATTTTCGTGAACAATTACAATCGGCAATTTTCTGTTGTCGGTTGCAAAATAACGGATGCAGGTGATAGTGCGATCTGCTTTGTAGGTGACCTGGAGAAAACCAACGGCACACAACGTGCGTTTCCTTATGAATGTCAAGCACGAAACAATCTAGTTCGCGATTGTGGCTTTTACGGGAAGCAGATTGCGGGCGTTTACATCTCGCGTGCCAAGCGAATTACGGCTAGCCACAACTTGATTTATAACATGCCGCGCGCAGCTATCTGTATAGGTGATGGGACTTGGGGAGGACATATCGTTGAGTACAACCATACGCATGATACCGTCCGCGAGACCAGTGATCACGGTCCCTTGAACGCTTGGGGGCGGGATCGTGGCTGGGCTCTGGCTCAATCGCATGGTTCATACACTGTCGACCGCAGCTTGGATGTTTGGGAAGCCCTTGTCGACGCAATGGAGTCTGTCATCGTCCGTAACAATTTCTTCAATGAAAAATCGGGATGGGGATTAGATCTTGATGATGGCGCTACCAATTATGAGATCTACAACAACATCTCGGTCGGCGGGGTTAGCATGAAGTTGCGAGAGGGTGCGTATCGGAAGGTTTACAACAACATTTGGTACCTGGCCAAAGCCGCGCCCTGCTTCCACGTGGGAAATAACTACAACCACGATCAGTACTTCAACAACATCACTGTCATGGATCCTGGAAGCACTATGTGGCCAGCGGGATGGCCGTGGTGGCCGCAGATGTTTTTCTCGGTGATTGCGCCTCCTGCGGTTGGACCGTGGCTGGAAAAAATCGACAACAACTGTTTTTACTGTTCAGGTGCAGAATTCCAAGCCGTGGTCGATCAATTACGGTCTGAAGAGGGCAGACGTAACGCAAAACATTACAATCTCGAGGAGTGGCGGAAGTTGGGTTTTGACGAACACTCCATTTTCGCAGACCCACTTTTTGTCGACCCTGATCGGCACAATTTTAATGTGCGTCCAGAATCGCCGGCGCTGAAGGTAGGCTTCCAGAACTTCGACATGGGGAAATGGGGGTTGACGGAGGATTTTCCTGATCAGTGGCGTGAGCCACAAGGGTAGTCACTTATCTGCTAAAGGTGAGGAGCAATGAAAAAAGTTATTTCTGTAGGATTAACAATCGCCGCCATAGTCTGCGCAGTAGCGCTATCTGCCGGATCGGAGAGCTCTCATGTGCAGCGAATTGGAATGGTGATCGGTATCAAGCCAGACCAGATCAGCGCCTATAAAGCCCTTCACGATGCATCCAATTCTGGCGTCCGCGACTTACTGGAGAAATATCACATGCATAATTTCTCGATTTACATGCGCCAACTCGACGATGGAAAGTATTATCTTTTTGGCTACTACGAATACACGGGAAGGGACTACAAAGCAGACATGGAAGAGCTCGGTGCGGAACCTCGCAACCAGAAGTGGCTCTCCGTGTCCGGGCCTATGCAAATTCCCCTCACTGGCGAGAAATCTTGGGCAAGGATGCAAGAACTCTACCACAATCCCTGACTACTCGAGAATCTAAGATAAGAGTCGAGTTGAATTCAGCGACGCTCTCGACAGCGTCGTGCCACGCGAGTTCCATTCATGAAGCGGTCGCAAATACCCGCGAGTTTCGATCCTGGACCGCACTGCATTCGGAACTGTCGCCCACAATCATTACTCAACCAGAGGCTGAACCAGATACAGGTCTCGTCCGGCTTGTTCTACGATCAGAGTGTCAGGGGCAGCCTCGTAGTCTGTCCGACGGAAAGTATGTGGGGCCATGTAGCGCAGATTCACTTGGCTGCAGGTGTCCGGATCGATTGCCGATGCCAAAGTGATCGAATAGCGTGGCACAATTGTTCCATCTGCGAGCCGATGTCCCGCAAAGCTCACATGCGCTAGGTGAGCCGCGACGCAAAGGTTTTGCTGCAACTCTTGCGACTGCGATACAAATTCCCGAATCTTCTCAAGGGGCGCGTAACCGAATCGTTTGATCAACCTGCCGTGAACCTCAGACAGGGAAGTCAGCTGGGGAGCGTAGATGATCAATGAGCCGCCTTCTTCTATCACCGGACCAAGACGATAGCTTGCTTTACCGCCAACCCACAGATCTTCATAGTGCTCATCCAAGATAGCGATAACTCGCTTGTATTTTCGTCCGCTGTATTTGATATGCACCTGGCGGCTCACGGTGGCCGCTTTTCTGACAGCTTCACGGAAGTCACCACCACAAAAGAGCGCGTGTGTACGAAGTCGGCCGTTGTTCCGGGTGACGACTGAGTTAAGAGAGATTACACGCGAAGTTATGAAATCTGCGGCCGTTTCGAATAGGTGTCGAGTGGGCGTTTCCACGCGACCGATAACATTTTCGATCGTTGCCAATGCTCCTAACCAATGAGTAGCGTGGGTCAGCTCTGGCCCGGCGACACCAGGAAAGAAATATTTTGCTCCGCCTGAGAATCCAGCGACTTCATGTGGCATGGTTGTGCCAAAGATGAGAACAGTATCGTAGAGTTCCGGGGCTAGCAGTCGATTGACCTTCAAATCTATCAACCTTTCAATCAAACCTCCACTAATCTCTCTCACCCGCGTTGCATTTAAGGCGCCGATGGTCACCAATTTTTCTGGATCCGCCCAATCGTGGTCGAAGATGTGACCAAGTCCAGGCACTGGTGCTCCCCCGACCGCTCCTATCCTTGTCCTCTTATCGTGGTCGCTCATCGGTGCGTGGGTGCCTTGCGCCACGAGAGCATCTAGCTTAGCTATCTTGCGACCAGCCAGGATCTGGGCCGCCAAGGGGAACAAAATATCTGTGTTATCGTCTCTGGTTTTATCCGCCACAATTGCCAGCACGGATGAGCCTGACGAGATCTGGGACAGTGTGTCCGAAAGAATTCCGTGCAGGTCCGACGGAGAAAGATCGAAATCCGGGTTGCCCCTCCCGGTGAGGAAAGCCGTCGGTGCCGATACCATGCTTCATTGTGGAAGATCCCGCTTTGACAGCCATTGTTTTATGGTTCGTTAGCGCTGAACGCGTGCTGTTCCGCCCTGCATAAAGGTTCGGACTTGGTCTAATGTAGCCATTGTTGTATCGCCGGGAAAGTTGTAAGGGAGCGCGCAACGCGCCCATCCGCGTTTCACAGTGTCCTCTGGCGACTTACTAGTGAGAATCCCATAAAAGAATCCGGACGCAAAACTACCGCCACCACTCTCACCGTCGTACCTGCCGAGCACACATCGCATCTGAAGCTGAGCGGAATTTCGGTCGAGTTGCTTCAATACTATCCGCCAACTGCGCGGTATTCATATTGGATGAACCAGAGTCGATAAATTACAGATACACAACTGATTCGTTGTCAATTGTACGGCGGTTTGGCAGACTTTTGCAAAGCATCAAATATGTAGTGTTTTTACATGTTCAAGGCGGGCGGCGAACTCATCCTGCTGATCCCAACGAGATAAGGCTTGACATCGAAAATATGAAAGTGCTAGCGTCTGGCAATAATTGGTGGGACCAATTTATTGACTCCAGATAATTCAGTTTCTTGCTGCAGGGGGTGGTAAATGAAACTTTCGAGGTCTGTATTTTTGATAATGTTAGGCATCGCGACAGGTGTCAGCACGCCCCGTACGGCGGAAGGGCAAGCGGGGAACGCGGCAGCCGCGCTGAATGGAACAGTCCGAGATCCGACGGGTGCCGTTGTCCCCGATGCCACAATCACGCTTTTAAACACGAAGACGGGATTCAAGAAAGTAACTGCGAGCAACTCTACAGGGAACTACACACTTGTTGATATCAGTCCGGGAAGCTACACGGTGACGATTGTGAAAGAGGGCTTTTCCACCGCGAAGGAATCCGAGTTCGTACTCTCTGTGAATCAGACAGCAACCATTAACTTCGATTTGACGGTTGGTGCTGTGAGTACCAGCGTTGAGGTCAAGGCGGGCAGTGTTCAGCTGGAAACATCCACGGCCGAGCTGGGCAGTGTGATCGGCCAGAGTGAGGTCAACGCACTGCCTCTAAACGGGCGCAATTTCACAGAACTTCTGTTGCTCGGCCCTGGAATGAGCCCCGCAAACGCTTCGGGAAATGCTGGGGGCGGCGGTATAGGAAATTACCTCGGCACCCTAGTCTTTCCTGCAGTCAATGGTCAAAACAACCGAAGCAACATGTTTCTTTTGGATGGAATTAACAACTATGGCTCAATCCGCGACACTTACGCGGTGCAACCGACGCTGGATGACATAGCTGAATTCAAAGTTCAATCGCACAACGACGAGGCACAATTCGGACAAGTATTGGGTGGCATTGTAAATGTTGTTACTAAGTCAGGAACGAACCAGTTCCACGGCGCGGTTTGGGAATTCTTCCGGAACGATGCGATGGATGCTGCCAACTTCTTCAATCCAGTCAAAACACCGCTGAATCAAAACCAATTTGGCGGAGCAATCGGTGGGCCAGTGATTTTGCCACACTACAACGGTCGCAATAAATCATTTTTCTACGTCTCCTACGAAGGGTTTCGGGAAACAAGCGCGTCTAATAATCTTTTTCTGACTCCAACCTCAGAGCAGCTAAATGGCGATTTCAGTAACCTTCAAGGCACACAGCTTTTTAATCCTTATAGCTCGGTGCCAGACCCGACGACCGCAACCGGATATGCCCGTCAGCCTTTTATGTGCGATTCGTCAGGCAACGCGCTTTCGGCAAATCCCAACGGCACTCAGACGCCTATAGCGGGATCTACTGCCTGCAATATCATTCCGTCGAGCCTGTTAAATTCCACTATGGTCTACTATGCCAAAACTCTATTCCCGACCCCGATCAACACTGGCAATCCCAATTTCAATGGTCGTGATACGACCCCTTTGACGGTCAGGCAAGACGAAGTTTCCGTTCGATTTGACCAACAGATTGGTACGAACGATCGCATTTTCGTACGTTACACGGGAGCCTGGCAACCGGATAGCGCCTCCGGCGGATTCCCGGGTCTCGTAGCTAATACACAAAGCAATAATTACAATGTCGCGGTGAATTGGTCGCACACCTTTGGTACTAGCTCTGTCCTGCAGCTCACATTTGGTCGCGTTTCAGCGCAGTACAACTCAACGCCGACTTTTACGAATGCGCCCTCTGATTTTTTGCAGAAGTCCGGCTTTGCGCCAGCTTTCTACGATCACTCTAATTTTGGAGGTCCGCTAATTCCTTCTGTATTTGTTACCGGTTACCTCGGTGGTAATAATTATGTCGGAAAGCTGCACTACTCGAATATCTGGGAATACCGCGGGGATTATTCAAAAACGATGGGTCGGCATACCTTACGTACTGGTGCTAGCCTAGCCACCGACGGCTGGGAGCAACCATTTTACGGCTCCCAGAATAACTTTGACGCACCGCAAACTGCTGACGGTAATGTTAACGGTGGCGACGCTCTAGCATCGATGATGCTCGGTGTTCCGAGCTACGCGGAAGTCGACAACGTGTATTCCCTACTCCACGGCGGAAAGATCATAGGCATGTATTTTCAGGATCAGTGGAGGGTGACCGACAAACTCACCATCAACTTGGGGCTACGTTACGACATCACAATCAATCCACGCCAAGGAAAAGCATCCAATGGGAGCAACATTACGGGTGACTTCGATTTCAGCAATGGGACTTACATACTCCAGAATCCTGCGGCAGCATGTTCGGTTAGCCAAGGAGCGCCATGCATTCCGGGAGGAGCATTGCCACCATTCACAGTGATCGCTAAAAATGGCAAAATTAACAACGATGACTACAGCAACGTTCAACCTAGAATCGGTTTCGCCTATAGACTGACGCCGAGAACGGTGATGCGGGGTTCGTATGGAAAGTTTTACGATAATTGGGCAGGCGTCACCCAAAACCAATCCAATAACACTCAGTCGTGGCCCAATGTTGCGTTCGTGGCTGCACCTAACAACTTAAACCTTGGACTGCCAACCGGGTTTGCGAATGACCCCCTCAACTTGGGTGCTGGTCCTATTGAGCCGGCCTCATCACCGTTCTCGCCTTTGAATGTCAATTTCTACACGAACCCGAACCTCAAGACTGGATACTCGGATCAATGGAATTTTGGCTTCCAGCAAGAATTGGCTCCCGGCGCAACAGTCACCGTGAATTATGTTGGCTCGCGTAACGGGCATATTGCCAGTGTTGTAACGGCCAACGCGGCGCCCACGCCAGGACCGGGCGATCCTCAACAGAGTGCGCCCTACCCGTACATCCTGCCAATGCCGTATACGGAGAGTGTCGGATCCAGCACTTACAATGCGCTCCAAGTTTCTTCACAGATTAGGTTGCCTTCTGGGATTGCATCGACCCTCGCCTATACATTTTCGAAGGCGCTTGTCGTCGGTTGTGATGGCGCCTTCGGTGGTTGTGGCATTGAAGACCCCTACAATCTCCAGCAAAGCAAAGGGGTAGCCAGCCACAACCTAGCACACATCTTCGCCGGCAGCTTTGTACTTCCACTTCCGTTTGGCGGTGGAAAGCGATTTAGCACTGGAAACAGCCTTGTGAATCACATCATCGGCAACTGGCAACTGAACGGCATCGTCTCTCTAACGAGCGGACTGCCGTATGACGTCACGACGGATAACACGATTCCTAACACCAACAATCTTTATGGAGTTGAGCGCGCCGATCTAGTGGGAAATCCCTACTCGCACGGCGACAAGACGCAGCCCCTGAACGTTGCGTCTTTCGTAAATCCTGCTCCATTCACTTTCGGGAATTTGGGGCGAAACAGCCTGCGTTCAGATTGGGGGAGAAATCTGGATCTTTCACTCTTTCGGTCTTTTTCCATCTCGGAATCCAAGAGATTTGAATTCAGACTCGAAGCTTTCAATGCCACGAATACGCCAGTAATGGGTATTCCTGATAACAACCTTCTAGACCCCAATTTTGGCGTCGTGTCCAATACGGCGAACACGGAACGCCAACTGCAGCTTGGCTTTAAGTTTTATTTCTGATCTATTCTTGGACGGCGAAAACAGTAGAAGTGAATGTTACTCTACCGCCAAGCTGCCGAATGACCAGGTCTTTAAGCAGTCGGATCCTTCGATATGTCGAAATTCGGCTTATACAGGCTAACCAAGAGTGGCACGACTGAAGTTCTGTCGAAAAGGAAAGAAGGCGAGCCTCAGTTGCAACCAGTCTGTTAGAGCTAGGTTAGATATATTCTCTCCCGAGGGGGCGATGGTTCTTAAATTCGTGAAGTTCGTTTCTCTTTCGGTGCTCCTTGGGCTTCTCGCTTTGTATTCATCAGGTGCGTTCGAAGGAACCCGTGAGGACTCTCCGACCCAATCTGAGAATCCGGAACTCATCGATCAAGTCTGGAGACAGGCAAGTAGCAAGTACGATTCCCAACGCGACGCAGTGCTCAAGCGGGTCGATGCCACCATCCAACAAGGGCCATTTCGCTCTGATTGGCAATCGTTACAAACCTACGAAATCCCTGGCTGGTACAGAGACGCAAAGTTCGGAATCTTCATCCACTGGGGCATTTACTCCGTTCCTGCGTTCGGCAGTGAATGGTATCCGCGGGACATGTATCGGCCGGGTTCGGAAGAATATAATCATCACATCGCGACCTACGGTACACAGGACAAATTCGGCTACAAGGACTTCATACCTTCCTTTAAGGCAGAAAAGTTCGATCCTGTCTCATGGGCTCGGTTGTTCAAGCGGTCGGGCGCGATGTACGTGGTTCCTGTCTTCGAACACCACGATGGGTTTGCCATGTACGACAGCGGTCTTTCGGACTGGACCGCGGCGAAGATGGGCCCTCACAGGGACTTGATAGGAGATCTCGCCAAGGCCGTGCGCACGGAAGGTTTACACTTGGGCGCATCTTCTCATCGTGTTGAACACAATTTCTTTTTCGACGGCGGTCGCGCGATCAATTCGGATGTCAACTATCCTCAGAACGCCGCGTTTTACGGCCCCGCCCATACCTGGTTAAAGGCCGAAAAGGGAACTCCCTTGGGAAATGACTTTACGTTTGTTTCCAGCGCCTGGACTGACGACTGGCTGGCGCGCTCCGCCGAGATCGTACAGAAATATCATCCTGAGATCATGTGGTTCGATTGGTGGATCGGACAGCCGTCGATTCGAGACTCACTCACCAGATTCGCTGCCTTCTATTACAACGATTCTCTGAAATACTGCGGCACTGTCGGCGTCATCAACTACAAATACTTTGCAATGGATGAACATTCCGCTGTTCTCGATCTCGAGCGCGGTCAACTCTCAGGCATTCGCCCGCTCGCTTGGCAGACGGATACGTCTGTTAGCAATAAATCGTGGGGTTACATCGAGAACGACACTTTCAAATCCCCGACGTTCATCATTCATCAGCTCGTTGACATTGTCAGTAAGAACGGAAATCTGCTCCTTAATATTGGCCCGCGGTCGGATGGCACGATTCCTGAAAGCGTTCAGGCCATATTGCTGGATCTGGGAGCTTGGCTAAAAGTGAACGGGGAAGCAATCTATGGGACTCGCCCGTGGGTCATTTACGGTGAAGGCCCGACACGGGTTGTTGACGGAGCGTTTCACGATACGGCGACCCTAAACTACACAGCGGAGGACTTTCGATTCACGAAGAAGAACGGGAAGTTGTATGCAATCGAACTGGGCTGGCCGGCCAATCATCTGGCCGTCATCCGCTCGGTAGTTCCAGCTACTTTGAAGGATGGAGAGCATGTCCGCTTGGTGCGCCTTCTTGGTTCCGATGGCGATCTAAGGTTTGAGCAGCTTCCCGACGGTTTGCACGTGAGTTTGCCCGATCAGTCGCCCGGAAAGCACGCCTACGTATTGCGCATAGAATTTGCGGGTTCGCACTAAAGCAGGCGACGCTTTGCTTTGTCCGCGCTAGCTGAAATGAGAATCAATCCGGTTCAGAACCGTTTGCCATGCGACTTGGAATCAGTCGTTTTTACAGCAATTTCCATCGGTTTCGGGCTCTGCTGCCGAATGAATATCACTAGGTCTGTACCATCTAAATTCGTTACGATTCCAACGCGTACCGTCCCGGTCGGCAGTGTCTTTCCATCGATCGTCACTTGCGCCGTCTCAGCATTCCAGTTTTTCACCAGCACCGCAGGATTCAGGAGCGAAGAATCTTGTGGAGGCGTGAGTTTCAAGTTCAGTTGAGCGGCATCGGAAGCAGTGCGCTTAACCACAAATGCGCGCTCCGCAGCATCGTAACCTTTGCTCTCAAATCCAGCGCCTCTCACTTCCGCGACAGCCGGATGCAACCAAGACTTGGCCAGCGCCGCCAGTTCGGCCGGCGGTCGTTTCGTCAACCCATCCATCAAAATCTTGGTGATCGAATCTTCTGCATGTGCGTATTCCGGCCACTTAATGTGCGACAAAGAAGAATGCGAGGGCCGATCAGGCGCAACAGCGCAACGGCCGCTGGAATCAATTAACCCCACTGGCCAATGGTTCCACCATTCAAAGGTCGAACGAGTATCCTCCCCGGTGTAAGTGTCAAACGACGCTGGCTGGGGTGCCACCTGAAATGGTTTCCACTCGGACTTAAGATTGATCACCTGGATGTTTGCGTTGGCCGGATTGTCCAGCTCCTTAGGAGGATGCGGCAACCACGAATAAGTAGCAGTCTGTCCCGCCATGTTGACAAGCGTCAGGGCACCATCCTGAATATTGTCCTCTGGTCGCGTTCCCGGGCCGTGCACGATAATCGTTTCTTGCCACTCGTGCCACATGCCGGAAGTTTGAATACTGTCGCTGTGATGCAGCACCTGTTTTCGAATCGCCACGCCGTCCGGATACACCGTGTAATATTCATCCGCCCAATCGAACCACCCGCTCAGTGGATCTTCGTGTGCGCCACGAGACAGAACGTCAGTGAGTGCATACCGCCAATGCACCACGGCGCGGGCAGAGCTGCTTTCCAGGATATTCACTCGCGAGTAGCGCGTCTGTTTATCAGACATCGGTTCGGCATCATATACGCTCGAACCTCCGTACCCGCTTTCCAAAAATTCATCCGTGTACCATTTGCCATTCTCAGTCACCCAGGCAGGGATGTAGTTTAATCCGTGCCAAAAAACCAGCCGGATAGGCGCGTCATCGAAACGCACAACCACGTCCGCTTCCGGACCTAGCCTCCCCAAACGGTCCCAAGTCTCTTCAAATTTCAAGGTCGCAGAATAGGCCCCGAACGACCCTGTGCCGGAAGGGCCGGCAGGCAACAGCGGCCAACTCAGCACTTCTCCCTTTGGTGGGTTAGCCTGCGCAAAGGTAGATTCGATTTCGTTTGGGTCGAGACCGCGATTATAGATACTGACATCGTCCATCAACCCGTCAAACGAGTACCATGTTGTTATCTTCGGGTGAATGTAACAATAGGGAAGCACGGCGTCTCGAATGCGGCCGATGAGTAGATCAACCGGATGTGTCGGCGGCTGAAGTTTTCCTGCGGCATTCAAGTGGCCTGCTTGCTTGCCGTCAATGTAAAGCGATAAGCCGAGCGCGGGATCATACGTTCCAGCGACAAAAGACCACTTCTTCAGTGGAATCACCGATTCAGAGGTCACCGTCTGCCAGCGATCTCCAGCTTCCACCGACATTCCGATATGTCCCTCGGCGTCGACACCGAAGTAATAGCCCCCTTGCGGCTGATCCTGATAGTCCACGATAGGCACCCAATTCCAAGGATAAGTGCTGGGCGCAATCCACGCTGAAACGCCGAGTGCGCTCCCCATAACGGGAGCCTGTCTCGCGAGTCGCGTCACACTCGTAGTGTATCCGTCGAATCGAAGTGCTTTGCCAGACACTCCCTGAGCATAGACGAAGTATCCGTTCACGTTGTCTTCAAGTCTACTGATGCTGTCCATGGTCCTGGCCCCATTCGACTGATCGAAATCCCATTGGGCAACGGGACCGCTTCCCTGACCTGCAGCCAGCCCAACGAGCAAAAAGAGCGGAAGTACCGCACTGAACATCCGGAGAAGATTATTCTTCATGGTGAGGGTATCCTTGTGCAGTGAGAATTGGTGGCACGTTCACAATTGGTTCAGCCAAAGTTTTTCGTTGAGGACCATGATGCTAGGATGCCGCCCGGATGCTTGTCAATGGCTGAAGAGTGGAGCAGAAGTGCCCGTAGCCGGAGTGAGCCTGTTTGGGCTAAAGCAGGGATTGCGTCAAATCGACTGACGTCACCCCAGACCGTGATGTGCACTGTGGGGCACCCCTTGTTTCTGCTCCGCCACCTCGGTCTGCTGCTCCCCCTTGGATCGCGAGTGTCATGCTGGCCGTTCGACTTTCGCTGGCTACCGAAGAAATCCTCCGGCTAACGCTTGCAATCCGATGCACCGTGCCTGGGTCCTTCGAGCTATAGGGTGATCCAAAGAAGTGGATGGGCGGTGTATAATCAGATTATGGCAAAGGATGTGATCCACATCTCGGAAGCGGAAGCCGCCAGCAAGTTCGCCTCGCTGATGGCCTGCGTGCGTGCAGGCGCGGAAGTAGTGATCGAAAATGACGCGCAGCCCGTGGCGGTCCTGCA
>WNFJ01138888.1_pt2 | contig 15397 bp, 15 predicted proteins | sample 5400461 | NCBI WGS metagenome assembly WNFJ01 (sample SAMN13153349, study PRJNA577476) | soil metagenome | isolation source: 115 cm saprolite on Douglas fir-dominated hillslope | place: USA:California | collected 2013-09-17 | reverse complement strand
CGATCGCACGGTGCGGCTCACCGCCCGGGCCCCGCCGCCTCTGAGCACCGAAACGCCGCACGCCGAGCGTGCGCCCCCGCACGGTGCGGCTCATCGCCCCGCCTCTGAGCACCGAAACGTCGCCCGCGAGCGTGCGCCCCGTCCGCGCCTAAGTGAGCCACCCGCGCTCGAGCGCCTTGAGCACAGCGCGCGTCCGGTCGCGCACGCCCAGTTTCGACAGGATGCTCGAGATCTGGTTCTTCACTGTGCCTTCCGCCGTGCCGAACGCCTCTGCGATCTCGCGATTGCTGTAACCGCCCGCGATGAGACGCAGCACTTCGACCTCGCGCGCAGTGAGCCGGTCCGGGAGCACCGACGCTTCGAATGGCGTCCCGCGATCGCGGACGTACCGCTCCGCGCGCTCGGTCACCGCCGGAAGAATGAGCGTCTTGCCCGACGCAACGGTGCGGAGCGCCGTCGCGAGTTGATCGAGCGTGACGTCCTTGAGCAGGTAGCCTGCGATGCCCGCGCGCACCCCCTCGAGAAGAACGGCGTCGTCGTCGAACGTCGTTAGAAAAACGACAGGCGTCGCATTGCCCGCGCTCCGCAGCGCGCGGATCACAGCAAGGCCGTCTTTCCCGGGCATTCGCACGTCGAGCAGCGCGATGTCGGGCCGCAGCGCGAGGACCTTCGCGAGCGCATCGTCGCCGTTGTCGACCTCAGCGACGACCTCGAACTCGCGCGTCAGCTCGAGCAGACCGCGGATCCCGTTTCGTACGAGCGTCTGGTCATCCGCGAGCAGAACGCGGATCATCGGTCCGATCCTGGGTCTCGCTGCTCGGTGCGGTTTGCGGATCCATATTGGGCGCGGTCTACCGATCCATCGGGAACGCGCAGGCGCATCGCAAAGCCGCGTCCCGGCCGCGGTTCGAAGGTCGCGCGGCCTCCGAGCTGCGCGATCCGGTCGCGGATGCCCTCGAGACCGTTGCCGGGCGAGACGGAGCGCGCGCCGGCGCCGTCGTCCTGGACGCGGACCTCGAGAATGCTCCCGTCGCGCGATAGCTCGACGCGCACGTGGCGCGCCGATGCGTGCTTCACGCTGTTCGTGATGGCCTCTTGGACGGAGCGGAAGATAGCGTGGCTCGCAGCGCCGCTTACGGTGCTGAGATCGTCCGGTGCGCCGACCGTGATGATCGGCGTCGGGATCGCGGCCGCGAGCGCCCGCAGCGCCGGGACGAGGTCGACGCCGGCGCTCGACCGGCTCGCATCGACGACGCGGCGCACCTCCGCGAGCGATTCCCTGGAGATCGCGCGCGCGAGCTCGACCGGCTTGGCCGCCGCGCCTTCGGTCAAGCGCGTCGCGAGCTCGAGCTGCACGCTGAGCGCAGTGAGGTGATGCCCGAGGCTGTCGTGGAGCTCGCGCGAGATGCGCAGGCGTTCGGCCTGCAGGCTGCTCTCGACGAGAAGTGCGCGCGTCGAGAGGAGCGACGCGTGGCTGCGGGCCAGCTCCGTGCGCGCGCGTCGCTCTTGCAAATGGATCCAGTAGACGAGGAGAGCGAACGCGCAGAAGGCCGAGTACGCGCCCAGGATATCCATTTGTTCGACGAGGCCCTTCTTGCGACATACGACGACGAGGAGAAACGGGATCTGCCCCACGGCCCACGCCACCGAGGCGGGAAAGCAGAGAACGGTGGGCACCTGGGCCACCACGATCGAGAGGAGCAGCCCTTCGAATCCCGCGAAGCCGAACGATGGCAGGACGAGCGCGGCTGCGCTCTGAACGAGCAGCACGCCGAGATTGATCCCGTCAGGGAGGCGCGCCCGCAGAGTGCCGATGACGAGAGCTCCTCCGTAGACGAGCCAGGGCACGAGCCAGGTCGGGTGACTCCACGACCCCCGCGAGATTCCAACGAAGGCCCAGGTCGACAAGCCGACGGCGCGAAGCCACGGCTCAATGCGGCCTAGATTCGCGCGGTCCTCGAACAGTCGCATGCAGAGCGAAGCGTATCGCAACGCCGAACCCTACGAATCTGCTCGCTGGCAGGCATGTGCCGGAAGTCACATGCTCGCCGGCGTGTGACCTTTGGCACATGTCGGCTGCGGTCTGCGTGCTTAGGCTCTCTCGAGACGGAGGATCCCATGCATTTGCACGTCCGGAGAACCGCGGCCCGCTCGATAGCGGTCGTTCTTGCACTGACCGCGCCTGCCGCCGCGATGGCCGGCGAGCGCGAGCTCGACTTCCGCGAGCTGCGCGCGATCGACTCGGGCGATCGCGCTTACTACGAGCTTCGCAGCGACGGCCGCGGCGCCTATCTGCACGCTGAGTTTCGGCCCGGCGACGACGCCGTCAAGCAGGCACTCGTGCTGCGCGACACCGAGCGCCTCGGGCGGCACCGGCTCGCGTGGCGCTGGCGCGCGCTCGTCCTTCCTGCGGGCGGCAACGAGTGCGATTCGCGCAAGACCGACTCGGCGGGCTCTGTCTACATCGCGTGGCGGCGCGGCATGCGCTGGTACGGCCTCAAGTACGCATGGAGCTCCGTCGCGCCGCTCGGCGCCGTGTGCGACCGGCGCGACAACCTTCTGATGCGCGGCGAGACGATCATCCAGCGCAGCGGCGGCCCGCTCGGCGCGTGGGTCGACGAGAGCTTGGATCTGGAGGCCGAGTACCGAAAGCACTTCGCGGGCGGCGATCCGCGCGCGGAGGTGCCCGACCTCATCGGCATCGCCGTCCTCACCGACGGTGACGACACGCACTCCGCTTCGAGTGCCGACTTCGGGGGCTTCTTGCTCCGCCGGGAGCCATGATGAACGCGATTGTCAGTCAGCGGCCGGATGAACGTAAGTGGCGGCATGAAGAGAACGTCTGTAGTCAAGCTGCAATGAAAGCGATCGTCATTCCCAGATACGGCAAGGCGGATGTCCTCTGCGTGCGCGAGCTACCCGAGCCCGAGCCCAAAGCGGGCGAGGTCCGCATCGCCGTGCACGCCGCTGGCTTGAACTTCTCCGAGGTGAGCGCGCGCCAGGGGCTCTACCCGGACGCGCCCAAGCCGCCTTCGGTTGTCGGCTACGAGGTCGCCGGCACGATCGACGCGCTCGGTTCCGGCGTCTCTGGGTTCGCGCGCGGCGAACGCGTGTGGGCGATCTGCCGCTTCGGCGGCCACGCCGAGCGCGTATGCACGCCCGCGTTGCTCGTTCGGCGGATGCCGGCGTCGCTCGATTTCGTTCGCGCGGCAGCGCTGCCCGTGGCGTACGCGACCGCTTGGCTGCTCACCTCGGGCTTCGGGTACGTGCGCGAGAACGAGCGGATCCTCGTCCACATGGCGGCGGGCGGCGTCGGGCTCGCGGCGATCGACCTGTGCCGGCGCGTGCGGGGCGTCACGATCTTCGGCACGGCCTCCGCGGCGAAGCACGACTTTCTGCGGAGCCGGGGCGTCGATCACCCGATCGACTACCGCACGATGGACTTCGAGAAAGAGGTGCGACGCCTTACGGACGGGCGCGGCGTCCAGCTCGTGCTCGATCCGATGGGCGGACGCAACTGGCGCAAGAACTACCGCCTGCTCGCGCCGCTCGGAAGGCTCATGGTGTTTGGCTTCGCGAACGCGACACGTGCCGGGACGCGCAGCTTCGCGCGCGTGATCGGGCAGCTCGTCCAGTCGCCGCGCTGGTCACCGATGACGCTCATGGGCGACAACCGCGCGGTCATGGGCCTGAACCTCGGGCACCTCTTCGACGACACCGACTTGGTCACCGTGGGCCTCGATGCGCTCGACGGGCTCATTTCCTCTGGCGCAATCGATCCCGTGATTGACCGTGTGTTCCCGTTCTCACAAGCGGCCGACGCGCATCGGCGCATAGAGAACCGCGAGAACGTCGGCAAGATCGTCCTGGTGCCGGGATGACGAGGCGCGGATGCACGCCGTGATCACCGGCGCCTCTTCGGGCATCGGCGCGGCGCTCGCGCGCGAGCTTCACGGCGCGGGAGGGCGCGTCACGCTCGTGGCGCGCCGGGGCGCCCGGCTCTCTGCTCTTGCGGACGCGCTCGGCGCCGACCGATGCCGAACTATTGTCCGCGATCTCGCCGATTCGTCGGCGGAGTGGATCGATGACGCCGAGCGTTTTGCGCCGATCGATGTCTTCGTCAACAATGCAGGAATTCAGGCGGCGGGGCCGTTCGCACGGTCGGACGACGCGATCGGTCGTCGCCTCCTCGCCGTCGACTTGCTCGTGCCGCTTGCACTGACACGCGCCGTCGTCCCGCGCATGCTGGCGCGGGGGGGCGGCGTCGTGGTGAACGTGTCGTCGCTCGCCGCGCTCGTGCCGCCCGCCGGCATGGCGAGGTACGTTGCGGCGAAGGCGGGTCTCGCCGCGTTCTCGGAGGCGCTTCACGCGGAGCTCGCGGGCACCGGCGTCCACGTGCTCACGGTTTACCCTGGGCCGATCGACAACGGCTCGCCGCAAGAGACGTATGACGTGTACGGACGCGCATCGCTCGCAGCCAGACTCCCCGTCGGCCGCGCCGGCGCGCTCGCGCGCGCGATCCACCGCGCGATCGTGCGGCGCCGCGCACGGCTCATTTTCCCGCGCATCTATGCCCTCGCTTGGTGGGCGTGGCCGATCGCCCGATGGCTCGTCGCCCGCGCGACGCCGCCGCTTTCGTTGGATTTCGAGCACGCGGCGCCGCTGGAGACGTGCCGTCCGTGTCCGAGAGAGGAAAATTGAGGATGCACTCGACCGATCTCGCGTTCGCCCTGCTCGCCGCCAATCCGTTTGGCGGCTTGCTGGTCGCCATCCCGTTCGCCGTGCTGAGGCTCCGTTATCCGATATGGCTCGCGATCGCGGTCGGCGCGCCGCTCGCCTACCTTCAGGTGGCCGTCGTCGATGTGGGCTGGAGCTGGCTCGCCCGAATCCCGGGTTGGCGGCGCTTCCTCGATCGCCGGCGCAGTCCCCGCGTCGAGCGTCTCGTCGCCTCGCGCGGCGGGTTCTGGGTCACGTTCCTCGCGACGCCGTTTCTCGGACCCTGGCTCGTGATGGCCTTCATGCGCTACGCGCACGTCGCACAGCGGCGCGTGGCACTGCCGATTCTCTCGTCGCTCGCATGCACCGCCGCGGTACTGGCGCTGGTGTGCGCGCTTGCACCAGGCGTATTCGCGGCGGCCCGGTGAGGCACCTTGCCAAGGTCGCTCGCGCTCGCATGGAGGTCGTTCGCATGGAGGGCGCTCGCGAGGTCGCTCCCGCTGGCGTCGATGTGTGTCGCGCCGGCCGCCTCCGCCGAGGAGGTTCCGGGGCCGGCGCCAATCGCTGAGACGGTCAGCGCCCCGCGCTACGCGTCCGCCGCCGTCCCGCTCGTGAGCTACTCGTCGGATACGGGCCTTGGCCTCGGGCTCCGCGGTTTCATTCAGCGGCGGGCCGTGGACGCGGAGCCCTACGTCTTCAGTCTCGAAGCCCAGGGATTCGCGAGCACCGGAGGCGCGCAGTTTCACTTCGCGTTCCTCGACGTGCCGAAGCTCGCCGGCGGTTCGCTTAGGCTCGACGTGCTCGCGGGCTACAACCGCAACTCGGCCGCGCCGTACTACGGAATCGGCAATCATCCGGCGCTGGCGAGCGATGCACCGGCGCCTCTCGATACCTATGTCGAGGAATATCCCGTCCTGCGCGCACGCTTGCGGGGCGCGCTGTGGCGAAGCCTTTTGGCGATGGGCGGCTATCGATTGCTCCTGCAGCACGTCGCAGCCGAGCCCAATTCGCATCTGGCGAGGGACTCGCCGCTCGGCGTCGACGGCGGAGCGTACGCCGAGGCATCGCTCGGACTGGGTTGGGACACGCGCGACGACGAGATGGAGCCGACCCGCGGCGCGGTGCTCGAAGCGACGGCGCGGGCGACCGCCGTGCCGCTCGGGAGCCGCTTCGTGTCCGCCGGTGCCTTCTTGTCAGCGGCCGGCTACCAGGCCATCGGTGCGCGCGTCGTGGTCGCCGGACGCGTTGCGCTCGACGCGGCCTGGGGCGACGTGCCGTTCGACCGGCTGCAGGACTTCGGCTCGCTCCTCACGCCGTTCTTCTTGCTGAGCGGAGTTGGCGGTGGTCTCACCGTGCGGGGCCTGCGGCAGAGCGAGTACGTAGGCCGGACGAAGGCCATCGCGAACGCGGAGATCCGCTGGCAGTTTGCCGAGGTCGACCTGTGGCGCGAGCGCATTCGCCTCTCGAGCGTCGCGTTCGCCGACGCGGGGCGCGTGTGGCAGGGACCCGACCCTCCGGCACTCGCGGCGTTCGGCGTCCACGCGGGCGCGGGTGGGGGCCTTCGAATCGCGTGGGGCAAGCTCGTCGTCCTACGCGCCGACGTCGGCTTCGCCGAAGGCGCCGCGCGCGTGTACGCCGACTTCCGCCACGTCTTCTGAGACGAGCCAACGCGGTACCGGCGGTCTCACGCTGTGAGCTGCCCCATGTGCTCCGCAGCATCAATCGCCTGCGTCGAGAGCATCGAGCAGGTCGTGCGCCTCACGCTGACGGTAGCCTCCAAGCTGACCCTCGGCGAAGGGCGTCAGCGCAACGCGTGCCTCGGTGGATCGCCCGAGCCGAATGAGCATCAGGGCACGGTTGTAGCGCGCCTCGGGCGCAAAGCTTCCGCGCGGGTGGACCGCGAGGTAGCGATCCCACGCGCGAAGCGCAGCGGCCGGGTCGCGCTGCGCAAAGTGGGTGTGGTGCGCGATCGCGTACAATTGTTCCTCCGGGTCGCTGGTGACGCCCGATGCGGGCTGCGCGACGCGGGCGCGGGCGCGGGCGCGGGCGCGGGCGCGGGCGCGGGCGCGGGCGCGGGCGCGGGCGCGGGCGCGGGCGCGGGCGCGGGCGCGGGCGCGGGCGCGGTCGGGGTCGCGGTCGCGGTCGCGAAACTCGCCAACAGGCGCGTCAGCCGGCCCGTCGCCGCGGCCCATGCGGTCGACATTGCAAGAACCGCGGCAAGCGGGAGCAGCGTGGTGAGCACGGTGAATCGTCGCCGCCGCCGCGTCCTGGCCGTTGCGAGCAAACGGAGACGTGTCGCACCGGCCTCGTGCGATGAGCCGTCCGAGATCTCCCGCAGGGCGCGCAACGCGCGCGTGATTGTTTCGTCGTCTGTCATGGCACGCCCTCTTTGGCCAACGCTTCGACCAGCTTGTGCTTCGCGTGCAAGACGCGTGTGCGCACAGTGCCTTCGGGTACGCCCGTGATGAGCGCGACCTCGGGGCTTGTGCGCTCCTCCACTTCGCAAAGCACGATGGCCACCCGTTGCTCGACTGGAAGAGTGTCGAGCGCGCGAACGAGGGCCGCGGCAAGCTGCGCGCGCTCGGCATCGCGGTCCGGCCCCAGGCTCACACGCTGCGGCTCGCGAGCGAGTCGCACTATCGCCGCACGGCGTCGCACGGCGGCTCGCACGTGATGGCGCGCGTGGTTGACGGTGACCGAGATGAGAAACGTGCGGAGCGACGCGTCATCGCGGAATCCGATCAGCGCTCGCGGCAAGGCGAGGAACGTCTCCTGCACCAGATCCTCGGCGGCGCTGTCGTCGCCGACCAGGCGCTGCGCGAATGCGCGTACGTGGACGTGGTGTGCGTCGTATGCCTCGCCGAGGGCAAGCAAGTCGCCTGCCCGTAGCCTCGCTACGAGGCGATCGGCGCCGAAGGCTTCCTTGCCCACGAGGGCCAACGGTAACCCAAATGCACCAGTCATCAGAAGCGCCCCCCCAGGCCGAGAACGACGCCGCCAGAAGCCGGCGCGAAAAAGGGCACCAAACTCACAGTCTGCGTGGGCGTTACGACGCGCCCCGCGCCGCGCTCATACGCGTGCAGGGCGGATTCGAGAGGGCCGTCGGTCGCAACGAAGACGACGCCTAGCGCAAGACCGGATGCCCCAATAGCGCCAAAGGCAGTCGATTGAGCGAGGGGGAAAGTGCGGGACGAGGGGCGTTGCTGGCTGTCGATGACGAGGAAGGTGGCGGAGGACGTCACGAGCAAGCCACCCAACACGGTCTCGACCCAACCAGCGCGACGACGCTTGCGATGTTCGGCGCGCGCGGCGCGCAGCCACGCTTGCTCCACATCTTCACGAACCGTGGCCGAGGGGAGCCGTGAAGCGCGGTCGCGCGCGTAGTATTCGTTCAGCTCGCTGAAGTCCCCCGGCTGGAGGAACGCACTGCCAATCATCGAAAGCCCCCCTGCTCCCCAGAGACCCCAGGGCCCGTCATTGAACGACCTCGAGCCTGCGGCGAGCTCAGAAAGGAGCCAAACGGAGCCCGCCCCCCATAACCCAACGCCAAGCCCAACAAGGAGGCCTGCGGCTGACTCGCGCGAACGCCCAGCGCGAATCTCGTGGGCCAAACTAACCCCCAGCGCGTCGAGATCGCGAATCACCTTCTCGTCTTCCGGATTCGCCTCTCGAGCGGCCGATGCCGACGGAGTCGCTTGTGCCGTTGCTTTCGACTTGCGAAGCTCGGCGGCAAGCTCACCGGCTTCGTCGCGCGCCAGGTTGCCGGCGAGAAGCACGGCAGCTCGCTCCGTCGCTTGAGCGCTACCCGGCAGGTCAACCTTTCGGACGATGGGCTGGGTGTGCCCCTGGTAGGCAATCATCAGCGCGTGTGCGGCTCGATCGATCGACACGCGAAGGGTGCCGCTGGCGCGCAATGCGCGCGGATCGTCGGACGTAACCGCGTCGGCGTCGAGCTCCGAGGCGACCGCCGCGCGAAGGCGGTTCGCATCCAATGCGGGCTCTCCTTGCGGGACGTCGACAACGATGATCGCCTTGGGCGGGCTTTGCGCCTCGGCGACACCGGGGGCAAGAGGCGCCAAAAGGCTGAGCGCAAAGAAACTAACGAAGCGAAGCAAGGACGATTCCTCCATCGCCTTGGTGCCCGCAGCGCGGAAATGCGTTCAATGGTTTACGACGACTCCGCGCTTCACGGCCCCCACGGGTTAAGATCGAGGGGAGATCCAGCACTTCCGCTTGATGGCCGGGGAAACCCGTTACGCTCCGCCGATGGCAGCCGAAGCGCCGCCGCGCCCGTCTCTGTGGGCACCCTTGCGCCAGCCTGTCTTCCGCGCGCTCTGGCTCGCCGGGCTCGCGTCGGACTTCGGGGCGTGGACGCACGAGGTCGGCGAAGGCTGGCTGATGATCTCGTTGAGCTCGTCGCCGCTCAGCGTGGCGCTGCTGCAAGCCGCGGAGAGTTGCGCGATCTTTCTTCTGGCCATACCGGCGGGAGCGCTCGCGGACGTCGTCGATCGACGGCGACTCGCCATTGCCACGCAGGCTTGGCTTCTCGTTGTTGCGTCGCTCCTTGGTGTGCTGACGCTCACGCACCACATGACTACTGGTGTGCTCATCGGCCTCACCTTCTCAATGGGCGTCGGTGCGGCGCTCGACACACCCCTCTGGCAGGCCATTGTCGCGGAGGTTGTTCCGCGACGCGATCTGCCGCAAGCCGTGACGCTTGGCGGTCTCTCCATCAACCTCGCGCGCGCGTTCGCGCCCGCCGCGGGTGGACTCGTGGTTGCGGCGGCCGGACCGTTCGCCGTTTTCTTCCTCAACGCCATCACGTTCGCGTTCGTCATCGCGGTGCTCGTCCGGTGGCGGCGCACTCAGGCGCGCGCCGTCGCGCCCGGTGAGAGATGGTTCGACGCCATGCAGGGCGGCCTGCGCTTTGCGCGCCACTCGCCGGAAATCCTTGCCGCGTTCGCACGCGCGGCGGCGACGCTCTTCGGCGGCATCTGCCTCATGGCGCTCCTGCCGTCGTTCGCGCGAGGGACGCTTCGCCTCGGGTCCCTCGGTTTCGGCGTCCTTCTCGGTTGCATGGGCATTGGCGCGGTGGTCGCAGCGGCGATGTTGCCGACGCTCGACGGCAAGGTCTCGGCGGACGCCACACTCACGGCGGGCGCTCTCGTCCTCGCCGGCGCATTGGCAATGCTCGGGGTCTCGCCGAACGCTGCGGTGGCGGCGCCCGTGATGCTCGTCGCCGGCATCGCGTGGATGTCGGTCATCTCGAGTCTCAACGTCGCGGTGCAAATCGCAACGCCTTCCTGGGTCCGCGCGCGCGTGTCGTCGGTGTTCATGCTCGTCTTCCAAGGAGCGCTTGTCATTGGGGCGATCGTTTGGGGCGTGCTTGCGGCTCGAACGAGCGTTCGTGTCTCGCTCCTGTCCGCCGCGGTTGCGGTCGCGGCCAGTGTGGTCGCGCGTGCGTGGTTCCCTATCGGTGGCCGCGTGCCCGACTTCTCGCCTGCGGCCTGGCCTAAGCCGCAGCTCGTCTGCGACCTACCCGAGGAGGCCGGCCCCGTTCTCGTGACGGTGACCTACCGCGTCGCGCCCGCGAACGTGGAGCGGTTCGCCGCCGCCATGCGCGACCTCGAGCGAATCCGGCGTCGCGAGGGCGCCTACAACTGGGGCCTGTACCGCGACGTATCCACGGCCGACGTCTATGTCGAGGCCTACTTCGTCGAGTCCTGGGCTGAGCATCTCCGGCAGCACGCGCGTGTCACCGCGGACGAGCGGGCGGCCGAGTTGCGCGCCGAGAATCTCACGGTCGAAGGAAGCGAGCGCGCCGTTCGTCACCTCGTCGCCGCGGAGGTCCCGTCGCGCGAAGACGCGTAACGGCCATCGTTCCCTCGCGTGCTGTCTACAGGCACGGGCCCGCGTCCGTCCAAACGATGCCCCAGGGGCAGCCCGTCACTCCAGGAGCACACGCCGAGTACACGACGCAGTTTTTGCAATTGTCGGTGGAGCAAACCCAATTGTGCCCGCCGGCCGACACGTGCGCGCCCACATAGTAAAGAAGGCAGTCGTTCTGCGAATAGGCGGGAGAACAAGCCGGGCCGCCGCCGCACACGTTGGAAGTTCCTCCTCCGCCGCACGTTTGCGGCGAAGCGCAGGTGCCGCACGAGGTGACCGTGCGCTGCTGGCCGCAGTTGTCCGAGTTCGTCAGCTGACCGCAATTCTTGCTGAGGCGCGAGCAAAGTGTCGCTTTCGGCTGCGCAGGCCCCGCTGCTGCTTCCGGAGTTGCCGCTTGCCGAGCCGCTCCTGTTTCCCGAGCTTCCGCTCGCGCTTGTGCTCGCGCCCGAGCTTCCGCTGTTGCCGGAGCTTCCGCTGCTTCTCGCGCCACTGCCGCTCCCGGCGTTAGCGAGGGTACCGGTGCTACCGCCGCTTCCGGGGCTGCTGCCGCTCGAGCCACCGCCGCTGTCGTCAATGTCGCTCCCGGAGCTGCTGCCGCTTGAGCCACCGCTGCTCGGGAAGAACCCGCTGCCTCCGCTGTCGAAGTCGACGCCGCTGCTCGCATCCTCCGTGCCCGAGCTGCTTGCGCCTCCCTCCTCTCCGGAAAAACGACCATCCCTTGTCGCGCGCGCATCCGGGAAAGGCGCGGCGCCGTCGTCCGGGGCGAACTGAATCTCCTGAATGCCCGCGATTACGTCGCAGGAGCTCGTGGCGAAAGCAAAGAGCAGAAGAGAGGCCAGGCGTCTCGATGGCACTATTGCGCATATTACCCCAACGGAGTCGCCCCGCACGGGCGCACCACGACACACACAAGTGGGTTCTTCCGTCTCCAAGTGGGACGCCGCGCTAGTCGCGCCGGACCAGCGTTCCGACGCCTCGGTCGGTGAAGAGCTCTGCGATCACCGAATGCGGCGCGCGTCCGTCCAGAATGTGGACGCTCGTGACACCGCCCTCGATCGCCCGCAGGATGCTCTTGGCCTTTGCGACCATCCCCCCTCGAACCGTTCCGTCTGCAATCTTCTGGCGCAACTCGGTTGCCGTTAGCTCGCTGACGAGCTCCCCCTTGTCGAGGACACCCGGCACGTCGGTCAGATAAATGAGCTTCTCCGCCTTGATCGCAATCGCGATCTCCGCCGCGGCCGCGTCGGCGTTGATGTTGTAGCCGTCGCCGTCCTCGCCGAGGCCAACGGGCGAAACGACGGGTACGTATTTCTTCTCAAGCAGGACTTCGAGAAGCTCATGGTTCACGTGAGTCACCTCGCCGACCATACCGAGGTCGCGGCCTCCTTCGCCGACGAGCTTGCGAGCGCGCAAGAGGCCCGCGTCCTTGCCGGAGACGCCGACGGCGTGTGCGCTCGACTGGTTGAGCAGCGAAACGAGCTCGGTGTTGATCTTGCCCGTGAGGACCATCTCCACGACTTTGACGTCTTCTCGGTCCGTGACCCGCACGCCGTCGACGAATTCGCTCTTGCCGTGTCCGAGTGTTTCCAGCGTCTGGGTGATCTCGGGCCCTCCTCCGTGGACGACGACAGGGAGAAGGCCCGCACTGCGCAGCAAGTTGATGTCGTTGGCGAAGCTCGCCTTGAGCGAGTCCTTCACCATCGCCGCGCCGCCGTATTTGACGACGGCTCGCTTGTTCGTAAACCGCGCAATGTAACTTAGCGCCTCGACGAGCAGAGCACGTTTGAATCCGGGACTGTAGTTGGTGAGCCGGTCGTCGCGCGCGACCGTTCCGTCCGGCGCGGCGTGCGTCAGACTTGTGTAGTCGGCGTTGATCTTCACGTAGTCGTAGCTCAAGTCGCACCCCCAGGCGGTTGCTGCTGCGGTGCCTTCGACGAGGGCAACGTCCAAAACAACGACGGGCGCACGCATTTTGGCTCTCAGAGCCAGCGGGTCCGCGCCCGCCGGTGCGCCTTGGTCGAAGACCGTCACTCCCTGCACACGAACCGTCGAACGCGTCGGGTCGATCGGCCACTTGCGCGAGCCGATCCGAGCGCCGATCGCCGAAAGCACTCGGCCCCAGTTTGGATCCGCACCGAAGACAGAGGCCTTGACCAGAGTCGAGCCCGCGACGGCTCGCGCGAGGTCTCGCGCCATTTCTACGTCGGGCGCGCCCGACAGCCGCACCTCGATGAGCTTTGTTGCGCCGTCGCCGTCTTCCGCTATCTCGCGTGCAAGGTCCACGCAGAGTTTCTCGAGTGTGTCGCAAAGCGCCGCATGGTCGGGTGTGCCCTCCGCGATTGGCGGGTTGCCAGCGAGCCCGTTGGCCAAGGCGAAGACCGCATCGTTGGTGCTCATGTCGCCATCGATGGTGATCATCTCGAAACTCGTTCGCATCGCGCGCGAGAGCGCTGACTGCAGCGCTTGCGGCGTAACGGCCAGGTCGGTGGTAATGAACGCGAGCACCGTAGCGAGCTCGGGCGCGATCATTCCGCTTCCCTTCGCAAAAGCCGCAAACGCTACGTCGACCCCGCCGACCGACAGCGTCCTGCTCGCGAGCTTCACTCGCGTGTCGGTCGTCATCACCGCCTGCGCGGCCAGTTCAATCGCGGGCCCTCGTGCCGCGGCGAGGCCGGCCGCGGAAGTCGCGATCTTTCGCACCGGCAGGCGGACGCCAAGGACGCCGGTCGAGGCGCACAACACGGCGCTCGGGTCGACACCCAAAGCGCCGGCTACCGCGCGGCACACCTCGCTCACATCGCGCTGGCCTTCGGGGCCCACGAGGGCGTTTGCGTTGCCGCTGTTTGCGACGACCGCGCGTACTCCGGCGCTCGGCAGGCGCGATGCCGCATCGTGAACGGGAGCGGCGCGTGCCGCGTTCACGGTGAAACACCCTGCGGCGGCACACGGCGCCTCGCTGTAGACGAGCGCCAGATCCTTGCGCGCTGCCTTGATCCCACAGTTGATGCCGGCGTACGAGAAGCCGCGCGGGGTTTTCACCGTTCGACCTCCGTCACGGGGCGATCCGCTGCAAGCTCTCGAGGCCTGTGGCTTCGTCCCATCCGTTCACGAGATTGAGATTCTGCAGGGCCTGCCCGCCGGCCCCCTTGAGAAGGTTATCGATGGCGCCGATCGCCACGACGATGCGCTCGTCTGCTGTCGCGCCGACGTGGCAAGCATTGGTGCCCACGACGCCCTTTAGCATGACCTGGTCGGCCGTGAGGGCTCGCACGAATGGGCTGCGCGCGTACGTGTCGGCCAGGCATTCCGCCACCCTCGCCGCCGTGGCCCCCGCGCGAGGCCGCGCATAGCACGTGGCAAAGAGCCCACGTCTTACGGGCAGCAAATGCGCGGTAAACGTGACGCTCGCTCCTCGGGCGAGCCGCGAAAGAGCGCGTTCGATTTCCGGGGAATGCTGGTGCGCGAGCAGCTTGTAAGCCCGCAAATCGTCCGAGACCTCGGCGAACGAGTAAGCCTCGGTGTCCCGCCGCCCGGCCCCCGTAACCCCGCTCTTCGCATCGACCACGATCCCGGCCGGCTCGACCAGCCCCGCGCGCAGCAGCGGTGCGACCGCGAGAAGGCTGGCCGTCGGGTAACAGCCCGGATTGGCGACAACGGCGCCCTTCGGGGGCGCGCCGAAGATTTCCGGGAGGCCGTAATGGGCGCGGCCCAGCCAGTGGGGAGCTGTGTGCTCAAAGCCGTACCAGCGTGGATAGTCGGGTGTGTCGAGGCGAAAGGCGCCCGACAGGTCAAAGACTTGTTTTTGCCGTTCGGCGAATGCCGGCACAAGCCCCAAAGACACCTCGGCGGCGGTCGCCAACACGACCGAATCGCACCGGTCGGCATGATCGATTGCCGTGCCGTTCGAAACAAACCGCAAGTCCTCGCCAAGGCGGACTCCCATTCGGGAGGCGACGCTTTCGCCCGCCAGCCTGTCGCTCGTGGCAAAGGCCAGCGTCAAATGCGGGTGCGCTGCGATGAGTCGGGTCACAACAGCGCCCGAATAGCCGGTCGCGCCGACGACGCCGACGCGCAATCTTTCCATGGGTGCTGCGATCTACTGCAAGTTGCCCGACCGCGCAGCCATCGGAGAGGGAAACCGCCAGGAAGCCAAGGACGCCAAGGTCCTGGCGGTGATCCTCCCGCTTTTCAGGACGGATCGGCGCTTGCAAGCTTTCCAGGAGGAGCGGGTTATGCTGAACGCCGTGAAGCTTCGAGTAGTTGCTGCAGGGGGCCTTCTCATCGTCACGGGCGCGGCGTCGCCGGCGGCCGGTCAGCAGGGGTTGTCCCCCCTGCCGGCGTCGCCTCAAGCAGCGGCGCCAGGGGAATCTTCCGAAGCGCCCGAAACCCTTTCGAACGCGGCAAAATCCAAACAGCTTTACGACCACGTCCAGCGGGGCGTTGTCATCATCTCTCGCGGCGGCGTTCCTGCGGCGGTCGGGACCGTACTGGCCGGCGACGGGCGGATCTTGACCGCGCTCTCGGGGCTGGGCGGCAGCGACCGCGCAGAAGTTCGCTATGCGGACGGAACCAGCGTTCACGCCCGAGTCGGACAAAGCGATCGCGTGTTTGACCTCGCGCTCCTCATCCCCGATGGCGGCCGCTGGACGGACGGACTCGTAGCCAGCGAATCGGAGCCCACGAGCACGGAGGTCCGGGCGATGTGCCCTTCGCGGGGGGTCCATCTCGGCGCCACCGAGGCCGATCTCAAAGGGCCCGCAGACGCCCACGCGAGTGGCGGAGAGCCGCTGGA
>WNFJ01341393.1_pt2 | contig 15400 bp, 17 predicted proteins | sample 5400461 | NCBI WGS metagenome assembly WNFJ01 (sample SAMN13153349, study PRJNA577476) | soil metagenome | isolation source: 115 cm saprolite on Douglas fir-dominated hillslope | place: USA:California | collected 2013-09-17 | reverse complement strand
CACCCGGATGCGCCGCTCGCGGCTCCTGGCAGTCACCACAACAGGCACCGCCCCAGCTACTCGGGCACATTGACCCGCTGCGGGAGCAGGCCAGGATCCTGAACGATAAGCAATGCCAGAACCACAGACCGTGGCGATCGACGTGGCCGACCTGGTGCTCGCCGAGGCGCCCGGCGGGCGGCCGGTCACCCTCGGTTCGTTCGGCGGCGTGCAGGTCCTGGTGCTGCTGCGGCACCGGCATTGACTGCCATGTCAGCAGCACCTGGTCCAGGTGTACCAAGCCCGCGACGATCCCCGCGCCGGGCTGATCCTGATCGGCTTCAGCTCGCCCGACCGGCTCGCCGCGCTGGCCAGCCACCTCGGCTCGCCGGGCCGGGTGCTCGCCGACCAGCAGCTAGCGGTTCGGCCGTTTGGCTCCCCGGAATCTCGTTAGCAACGCTAATGTTCGAATGCTCATGGCCCGATGCCGCCACCGGATCCTCGGCCGTCGTACCCGGGGCGCCGGCCACCACCGGCAGCATGAACTTCCCCCGCTACGGGCAACTGGCCGGGCTGCTCGCCAACGGCCAGGTGCTCGTGGTGTGCGGCGTCCACGACCCCGGAGTCCCCCCATGCAGCGCCGAGCTGTACAACCCCGCCACCGGCACCTGGGCCCAAGACGGCCAGGCGGGTCCCAGCGCCCAGCGCGACTTCAGCGCGACCCTGCTCAACAACGGCCAGGTCCTGTTCTCGGGAGGATTGAACGGCACTTACCCGGCCAAAGTCACTGTTACCAAGACCGCGACTGTCTTCGACCCGGCCACCACCACCTCAACATTCACCGGCAGCATGACCATCCCGCGCGCCTTCCACACCCTCACGGTCCTGCCCAACGGCCAGGTGCTGGCCGCCGGGGGCGAGACGCAAAACAACGTGGGCAAGTTCAGCATCACCGCCAGCGCAGAACTCTACACGCCATAACCCGATGCCGCTGGCCCCAGGGGCAGGGCGGTTTGTGGCCTGTGCCCTGCCCTGGCGGTGCCGACCGCGCCACCAGCGGCGGAGAACGTGGTCACCGGGACGGCCGAGACCGAGCCGAGCCTGCGCCCGTACTTGTCGTGGATGTTCACCACCCCGATCACGACACTGGGCACATTGCGGCGCGGCGGCCGGCTTGCTCGCTGCTCGTGCTTAGCTGGGCCGCCGTGGCGGAGGCGACCCCGTCTGGCTGATGTCCGGGGTTGGCGGGGTCAGTATCCGTACCCGCCGGCTGAGCTGGCGGACGGGGAGGAGGCGGGCGCTGCGCCGGAGACGGCGACCTCATGCCAGACGCCGCCGGACACGTTCAGCCCGTTGCCCTTGGCTTGCCCGGCCGCGGTGTCGCCGGCGTAGGTGTACAGGGGGTGCCCGTCGTAGGTGGCCTGCATCGAGCCGTCTGGCCTGGTGATGGTGCCGAGCTTGCCGGTGACGCCGGCGCCCGCGGTGACCGGTCCCTTCACTGGCGGCCAGTAGGTGGCGCACGACCCGGTGCACTTGGAGGCGGTCGCGGTGTCCGGGCCGAACCAGTACAAGGTGAAGCCCGCCGCGTTGGTCAGCACCGTGACCCCCATGATCTGCGCCGTGCGCAGCGCGTTCCCGGACGCGGCCGCGCTGCTGGCAGCGGCCGGGCCCGCTGAGGTTGCGCTGCCCGAGGCCGCCGAGCTGCCCGAGCTGCCGCAGAGAGGGTGACCACAAGGGCGGCAGCCGCTATCCCGGCCAGCCCGGCCCATCTGTTACCCATGATCTGTCTCCGATCCCAAGAAAGCCGATCCCATATCCCAGCACGTAAAAGCCGGAATCTGGTTCATCCCGGACATCTGGTTTCATCCCAGCCGCGCGCCCTTGCGAACGCCCCGCCGGGAAGCCGGGGCCAGGAATCTCTCCGATCCCGGGACAGGCCGGAACCTGGTCGTATCCCGGTGCCCGCTAGCGGTGGCAGCCCGTCGGCGCCTGGCCCGCAGCCATGGGTCTTACGATTGGGGTTATGGGCGGATGCGGCCGGGGCCGCGTCGGCGCCGCCGCGGTGGCCGGCTGGGTGATGCTGATGACCGCAGGATGCGCGGGCGGGCAGTCGTCCGGGCCGGTACCGTCCGGGCCCGGCGCGGGGCACGCCTCGCCGGTGGCCGGGACTGCGGCGGGCTCTGCACGGCGGGTGCTGGCCGCCAGGTACCTGGCGATCGCGGTGGCAGGCAACCGCCGGCTGGACATCGATTTCGACCGGCTCGCCGGGCGTGACCGGTCCGACCTCGCCGCCGCCCGAATTGACCTGGGTGACGCGGCTGCTACCGAACGCCTGTTCGACCAGCGGCTGGCTCGTATCGCGTTCCCGGCGGGGATCGAGAAGATCGCCCGGCTGCTGGTTCTGAGCAACCAGGTCCGGTCCAAGCTGACATCGGCGGCCGCGAGCTCGGTGTCGCTTTCTCAGCTGCGGGCGTACGAACGGCGGCTGACCGCAGCTAACGGGCCAGTCGAGGAAGCGGTCGATGTCATCCGCAGCCAGCTCGGCCTCCCGTCTCCAGAGACGAGCTGAACCGGCACGGCGCGCCGGCGGCCTGCCCGCCTCGCCTGACCATCCCGTGCCGCTCGGCGGGTCTGTCTTCTTATCACTGGCTGGCCCCGGCGAGGGTGGCCGCGGGCCCGTCCATGACCGGCCGGACGCATGCAGCCTGGCGGGGTGTCGCTGGCCGGCGGGCCCCGGAGCTGGTGTGCGGGATCAATCACGCCTTCCTCACCGGCTTCCTCACCGGCCTGGACGATGCCGCGGTCCAGGCCGTGCTCGATCCCCGGGCCGGCGGAAAGCTGCGTCGAACTGCACGCCGTAAGGTAGCGGAAGACCAGGGCACGGGTGGTGCGGGTTCCAGCGACCGGGCCACCGAGACACGCGTGGCCTAGGCAGGACTTGCCGATGGGCCGGGAGGCAGTGGTGAGGCCGCGGAGCGGCCTACATGCCCGGAAGCTGGTAGCCGTTGTAGTACCAGAGCGCGGAGGTGTACCACAGGATGCCGGGCAGCACGGCGAGCGTGCCTCCGGCAGCCGGCAGCGCCCAGCCGGGCAGCCGCCTGCTGTGCACCAGCAGCACCTTCGCGGCGAACGCACCATACAGGAAACACCCCGCGAGCGAGTGGACCGCCACCCTCGGGCTGGTGAGCTGCACGCCGTAGGCGACCAGGCAGTGTGCCGCGATCGGCACGGTGAGCGCGAACAGGGCAAAGCCGATGATCCGGTGCGCCAGCCGCACCGGGCGCGGCGGGCCGCCCGCGAACGGCAATCGGCGGTACATCCACAGCGCCAGGAGCACCTGGACGATGGCCACGCCGAACGCGATCGTCGCCAGCATGGACTTCAGCGCGACGGCGCCGGGCCCGGCCCGGCCGAAAAGGCCGAAGGCGTAATCGGGCGTGAGCACCCGGCCGGCCACGTAGACCGCTGCCGCGACGCCGACGGCCAGCACGCCGATACTTGCCAGGCGGGCCGCCGACCGGGGTCCTGTGACGCGGGGTTGTGTCATCGCATCCCTCCATACTCCGGTCGGAAGCCGCCTGCATCAGCCGGACGGACCGGCGACCGGCCATGCCCGCAGCGCTCGCCAGCCTCGCTGATACAGCGCCCTTGCGCAGAGCTGCTGCCGAGTTATGGCCTGCCCGGAATCCCGGTGCCCGGCGCGACAGGACCCGGACGCCGGCCTTAGGCTGCCCTGCACTACCAGGTAGAACGCCTCGTGCCCAGCGGCGGGTTCACGTCCCGGCCGGGATGAACCAAACCCACTGCCTGGCCGTGTCACTTGGTATAAGCACCCGGCCGCTGCGTCATCAGGATCCGATATCGCGAAGCGCATCTGCATGCGGTTGACGGTTGCCGGCTTGGCGGCCGGGCTGGCCCTGCTCACGCGAGCCCGGACGCGGGCTCCACGGTTCATCCATGGGATGTGGGGTGTGTGCCATGTCGCTTCGGCGTGGTCTGTTCGCCGCAATCATTGCATCTGTGATTTTGCCGCTGGTGCCGTCGCTGGCATCCGCCCAGGCGGGCGGTGTCCTGGTAACGGTCGGCAGCCCAAGCAGCCCGTTCCCGCAGAACAAGCAGAACGAGCCTGCGGTCACCATCGATCCGCTGAACCCCAAGGTGGTGGTGGCAGGGTCGAACGACGAGATCGATCTTGCGCCGTGCTCGGGCAGTTCCTGCCCGTTCACGCCCGGTGTCGGGGTGTCCGGGGTGTACTTCTCCGCCGACGGCGGGGCCTCGTGGTCCCAGCCCACCTATAGCGGCTGGTCGGCCCGCACAGGGACCGGCATGGTCGGCCCGATCGGCACGCTGCCGGGCTACTTCCAGGCGGGGCTAGTCAGCGATGGTGACCCGGCGCTGGCCTTCGGCCCCCGGCCGGCCGGCGGGCACTTCTCCTGGGCCAACGGGGTGCGCCTGTACTACGGCAACCTGGCCCAGAACTTCCCCGGCACCAGCACGTTCAAGGGCTTCGAGGCGATCGCCGTCTCGCGCACCGACGACCTGTCCGGCGCGAAGGCCGGGCACAACAGCGCGTGGATGCCGCCGGTGATCGTCAGCCGCCAGAACTCCGCCCTGTTCTCCGACAAGGACGCGGTGTGGGCCGACAACGCGGCCTCCAGCCCGTTCTTCGGCCGGGTGTACGCGTGCAACGTCGCGTTCCGCGGCCAGGAGAAGAGCACCAAGGCGGTGCCCGAGCCGGTGATGGTCGCCACCTCCGCCGATGGCGGGTCGACCTGGACGCAGCGGCAGGTGTCCGCGGCCACGAACAATATCATCACGGGCGGGCGCCAGTTCTGCGCGCTGCGCACCGACAGCCACGGCGTGGTGTACCTGATGTACTCGAGCTTTAATGTGACCCTGCACAGCGACACGATCGTCGAGCAGCGGTCGGCGGACGGCGGGGCGATCTTCACCAGGCCGCAGATCGCCGCGGTGGTGGGCCAGACCGGGCAGTTCGACCCGGTGCAGGGCCGGTTCACCATCGACGGGGTGGCGGGCGCGCGGACCAGCACCTTCCCCAGCTTCGATGTCGCCAACGGCGCGCCGACCGGCCGGGGCGCCACCAATGAGCTCCTGCTGACCTGGACCGATGCCCGGGCCGGGCTGAACAAGGAGCAGGCCTTCCTGGAGGACTCCATCGATGGCGGGCAGACGTTCTCCGCCCCGGTGGCGATCTCGCAGGCGGGCGACCGGGCCAACCAGCCGGCCATCGCCATCACGCCGGACGGGACGCAGGCCTGGCTGGCCTACAACGCCTACGTGCAGCCGTGGCAGGCGACCACCAGCAATCCGCGGCCCGAACTGGGAGTGGTGCGGATGGCCGCGATCAGCCACGGGGTTCCCGGTGGGTTCGCGACCGTGACCCGGGGCACTGCCGGTGACGCCCGTGCCTCCAGCGCGAACTCCCTGACCTCGGAGTTCCTCGGCGACTACAACGACATCGCGGCCGGCGCGGCCGGCGCGGTGGCGGTGTGGAATGACGTGCGCAACGCCGCCGACTGCCCGGCCGTCGACGCCTTCCGGCAATCACTTGCCAACGGTTCCCCGATCGCCAAGCCGGCCCCGGCGGCCAGCTGCCCGGCCACGTTCGGCAACAGCGACATCTTCGGCGGGAATTTCTAACCAGACCACCGTCCCCGGGCGCGGGCCGCGGCCTCGCGCCCGGGGACGTGTGTCGCTGCATGGCAGGCCGGCGTCAGTGCAGGAGGTTGAGTGTGTTGGTGCCGTCATCGACGAAATAGACGCCGGACCCGCCGGGCGCGACGGCCAGGCCGAACAGGGTGCCGTTACCATTCGGGCCGGGCGGCGCCGGGCTGGTGTCCAGCATCTTCACCGCGACCTGCTGGCCGTCTGGTGTTGTCTCGACCAGGTTGCCGTCACCGCCGTTGGTGCTGAGGATGTCGCCGTCCGGGGCGATCGCCAGGCCGAGCGGATCGTTGACCGCTCCGTTGGCTGTGACGGTAGTGCCGCTGGTCGCGGTGGTCCGGGTCAGCGCGTCGCTGATCGCCGCGATGCGGTTGGCGGCGCTGTCAGCAACGAACAGCGTGCCACCGCTGAGGCCCAGGCCGGTGGGCCCCACGACCAGCGCCGCCGGGTCGGTGCGCTCGGGCAAGCCGGTGCCGACGACAGTCTCGGAGGTGACCGCCGGCGCGCCCATGCTGGGCACGGACAGGCCGATCCGGACCACCGTCGACGACGTTCGGGCTGGCGGCCACGGTCCCGTTGAGGACGTTGGTGACGAACAGCGTCGCCGTGCCGCCCTCGTCGAGCGCGGTCATGTCCCAGGGGCCGTTGATGGGTCCTCCCGAGATCGTCTCGACCGCGGTGCCGGAGGAGTCGAGGACGACCAGGCACCCGGCCTGCATGCTCGCGGAGCTGCCGTTCTTCGTCGGCAGGCTGCCGACGACCACGAAGCCGCTGCGCAGCGCGACCAGCGCGGTGGTCAGGCCGAGGCCGCCCGGGCACGGGCCGGGCAGCTTGTTCGGGTCAAGCGAGGCGAACAGGCTCACGGTCCCGGCGGGCGAGACCTCGACGATGGTGCTGCCGGTGCCCTGCAGGTTGCGGTGGTTGTTGAAGTTGCTCACCAGCACGTCGCCGGCCACCAGCCGGCCGGTGCTGACCGGGGCGACGGCGACGCCGTACGGGTTGACATCGCCGTTCTTCGGGACGGTCGACGCGAGCGTCTGCACGGTGTTGAACGGCCCGATGAACGGGCCGGGGGCGGCGGCAGCCGCCTGGGCCGTGGCGATCCCGGTAGCGCCCAGGCAGGCGACGGCGAGGGCCGCGGCGAGCCGGCGTGGTCGATCGGTGGTCATGTGACCTCCATAAGGTGGGGCATGCTGGGTTGGCGCTTCGAAGCGCTCTTATCCGAAGCCGGGCACGCCCGGATCCACTCGAAGCCGGGCAGACGACGGCTGGCTGACCTGGCGCCGCTAGTGACGGGCAGCGGCGACACCCCGGGCACGCGGATGGCGGCCGGTTCTCGACGCTCATAGGCGGCATCCTCCCCTCCGCCAGGGACCGGACTTCCCCCTGCACACGTCACGGAATTCGCCGGGCGGCGGTTCACTGCTCGCGGAAGTTCCTCGTGGGCCCGCCGTCCCAGCTCGACCCGGCCGGCTTATGGCCTCGGAAATCCGCGACGTGGGCTGAACCGAATGACCGCCCGGCCCGTTCCAGGATACGGATAGGTATCGTCGCTGGCCGCCTGCCGGGCGCTCTCACCGCATCCAGCCAGCACGCCGACCTCTGCCGCGCTGCGCGGCCGGAAAGAGGTGGCCTGCGGTGAGAAATAGGATCACCATCCTGCTGCCGGCGACAGAATCGCTCATGCTGATCGCCGTGGCGGCCCGCCCGGCTCCGGCGCGGAAGGTACCGCCTTCCCCTTTATCGGCGACCCAGCAGTTCAGCCTCAGCGTCCAGCCGTGAGCACCGCCGCCGGCAACTCCGCTCCCCCCTCGCGGCGGTAGCCCGGCCGGACCCCCGGCCGTGGCCCGGAGAGCGCGGGCCACGGCCGGGCCTGCCGAACCTGGACCATGCCGACCCACACCACTACAGGCCCCAATCGCAGGCCAGGCCCGAAGGAGGCCATCATGAGCCGATTCCACACCTCGCGCATCGTCCCGCTGGCCGTGCTGGAGCTGGCCGTCGGCTTGCCAACCGCCGCTATCGCGGCCCCGGCGGCAGCGGCGACAACCTACACGATCACTGATCTCGGCTCTCTCGGCGACGGGGTCAGCGACGGCCTGGCGGTCAACGCCACCGGCCAGGTGACCGGCTACTCGTACATCTCGGCGACGATTCCGATCACCTGCCCGCGATATTCCACGCAGAAAAAGTGTTATACCCACCCCTACCACGCGTTCTTGTACGGCAACGGCACGATGACCGATCTGGGCACCCTAGGCGGGAACTACAGCCAGGGGAACGCGATCAACCGGTACGGGGAGGTGGTCGGCTGGGCGGACACCAAGACCGGATCCGCCGACTCGTTCTTGTGGAACGGCAAGACGATGACCGACCTGAGCGCGCTGGGCGCGTCCGGGATCAACGATCTCGGCCAGATATCCGGCACGTGCGGGAACAATCCCGGTTTGCACGCCTGCCTGGACAGCAACGGCACGATCACCCAGCTGCCCGACCCCGGCACTTTCGCCCCCATCAACTGCGGGGGCCGCGCGATCAACAACAACGGCCAGATCGCCGGCGGCTGCGATGACACCAGCAGCTACGAGCACGCGGTGCTGTGGCAGAACGGCACGGCCACCGACCTGGGCACGTTCGGCGGCCCGCAGGCCAGCGCGGCAGCGATCAACAACCTCGGCCAGGTCGTCGGCTTTGCTCAGACCAGCACCGACGCCGACCACGGGTTCCTCTACAGCAACGGCACGATGACCGACCTGGGCCTCAACTTCTTCCCGGCCGCGGTCAACGACAACGGCGTGATCGTCGCCAACGCCTACGACACCGCCACCTACCAGACCCACGCCCTGCTGCTGAACCCCAGCTGACCATCCCGCCGAGATCATCGGAAGAACAGGCGCCAGCTCCAGCCGTGCGCCGCTTCGTCCCGGTAGCGAGTTCACGGCGGCCGGGCGCCAGGTCAGAGCGGGCGCGGGAGCTGGCGTCCGTCTGGTCCCGGCGCGCCGGCCAGCGCCCGCCGCCCGAACCCGGAGACCGCCATGTCGACAACGCGGTCGTGCCCCCAGCGCATCACCGGGTCCGCCATGCGCGCGGCAAGGCGCAGCGGGGCGCTGCGCATCTCCAGGGACCAGGCCGCCGTCACGCGCGTGCCGCCGCCGGCGTCCTGCAGCCGCAACACCGCCGCCTCGACCGAGCGGGGCCGGTCACAGTGCTGCAGCCGGACATCCAGGCGCAGCCGGCAGGGCACCGGCGGGACGACCGTGCCGTGAAGCGCATTGCCCGCCACCAGCCCGGCCCGGTCCGCCTGGAACTCGCGCCGCCATCCCCACCACGACTCGAACAGGTCCGGGGTCTTGGGACTATGCGGCCGGAAATTAGCGCCAAGGAGCCGTGAGCAGCGGGTGGCTAGCGGGGCTGGTCCCGGGTTGTCAGGCCGTGCTTGATGATGAGTGCGTCGAGGGCGCGGCGGAGCTGGCCGATGCGTTCTTGAGCGTCGTGGCCCCGGATGCCGATGGTGATGGTGGAGCCGGTGGCGTGGTAGGTGGTCTGGCGTCCTTCGGCGGCGGTCCGGATGGCTGCGTGGATCCGGCCGCGAAGCTGGGTGGCGATGCGGGGGTCGGGTTCGCGGCCGAGGCCGTCGATGGTCAGGTAGCACAGGAACGGGCCGGGGCGGGTCAGCGCGCTGCCGGGTAGCCCGGCGTCGAGTGCGTGGCGGATCTTCGCGCGGTCGCCGCTGCTCATGGGCCGCCGGCCGAGCAGGTCCGGCCAGCCGTCCGGGCGCAGGGGAACGGTGGGGGACGGCTTGGCCGGGCCGGCCTGGTCGCCGGCTGGTTCCGGGTCCTGGGTCATGCCCAGATCATCGGTCGACGGTGAGGTGGCGGAGCGCGTTGTGCTTGTCGTCGTCGGTGGGGCGGCTGTAGATCCGCAGGGTGTCGAGGCGGGAGTGGCCGGCTATCTCGGCGACGGTGACGAGGTCTTCGCCGCCACGGATGAGCTGGTGCCGAAGGTGTGCCGGCCGGTGTGGGCGGTGATGTGGTCGTCCAGCCCGGCCGCGCTGCCGATCGCGGTGAACACGGCGGAGGCGGCCCGGGCCGACAGCCGGCCGCCGCGGTGATTGAGGAACAGCGCCCGCTCGGCGGCGGCGTTCTTCCAGGCTGGCCGTTCGTCGAGCCAGCCTGTGAGGGGGGTGCGGAGCTGCGGGTGGATGGGCACCTGGCGGACTTTGCCGCCCTTGCCGTAGACGATCAGGTGGCCCTTGCGGGCGGACATCTGGATGTCGGCGACGTCGAGGGCGACGGCGTCGCCGATGCGCAGGCCCGCGTAGAAGGGCAGCAGCGCGAGCAGCCGGTCACGCGGGCTGGGCCAGTCCTCGACGGCGCGCAGCCACCGGAGCTGGGCGTTGCGGCCGAGGGCTCTGGGGGCGGTCTGGGGCAGGTCGTCGCGGGCGACGCCGGCCTTGCCCAGGCCGAGCCGGGTGTAGAAGTCGTCTAGGGCGGCCAGGGCGTTGTTGGCATAACGGGCCGAGCGTTTGGGGTCAGCCTCGCGCAGCAGCCAGTGCCGGTAGTCGCGAACTGCCCAGTCGCGGGCCCGGGGATCGGCCAGCGGGTCGCCCCCGGGCCGGCGCGCGGCGGCCGGGGAGGCCAGCCAGGCCAGGTGCATCCGGACCCGGGACAGGTAGGTCCGCTTGGTCTCCTCAGCCAGGGGCACGCCGGCGAGCGCGGCAGCGTACCGCTCGAGGACGCTGGCGGGCCCGGCCGGCAGCGCCGTCGGCCGGGCGCCCCGGTGCCGGTCCCGGGCGGTCCCGTGTTCTTCTCGGAAGCTGGCTGGCGGGGCCGTGATCTGCCTGTGCCCGTGTTCTCGGAAGCCACGCGGGGAGTTTACTTCCGGGAACGAGTCATTCTCGGAAGTCGCTCGGCCGACACCCCCATGGCGAGGGCTACTGCAGGATCGCCTGTGCGCCCAGAGAATGTGGATTCGACCGGACCAGCTCATTCCTCGTCGTCGGGCAGATCAGGATTACGCAACCGCCGGCTGCCGATACCCGCCAGGTTCGGCGGCTGGAAGGCGTAGTGACCGTGCACGTTGATATGCGCGTATATGTAGGGGTGCAGGCGTGCGACGTTCTCCTCGCGCACCTCGTGCCCCGGCATTCAGTCGTTGTAAGCCGCTGCGCCGACGACCAGCCGGTCTATTCGACCGCGAATGTGCTGGTCACACGCAATGTCCGCCGCGGCATCGGTTGGGGATTTGGGTGGTGCGCTGCCTTCATGTTGGACCCTGACGTGGGGCACTGTTTAGCGGTCTGACCAGGCCGTGTGCCGGAGCACCAGGTTGGTGCTGGTGATCGGCGCCGGAGTCATGGTTCGACTCCCGCGAAAGGGACTGCTCCGGCGTCGGGTGGCGACTCCACCGAGGCCTTCCACCACCGCGCGGCGGCCACGCTGGCGAGGTGGCGGGGCATACCCGACCAGTCCAGCCAATCACGGTCGCCGGGTTGAAGGTCATCAACGCGAAGCGCGTTCGGACCGCGCGCGGCGACAACGGCGCGCACTGCGCGCAGCTCCTGTCCGGGCAGCATCACCACAGCGTCAGTCTGGCAGCCCACCCGACCCCCGGGCTGGGTTCCCAAACCCCAATCGTTCAGCCTGGCCTCCATGTGCATGTCGGACTGCTCGGTGCGCCGGACTCGCCCCGACGGGTCCGGCTGCTGCGATGATCGGGACATGCAGATTACCGCCATGGTGGAGACGGTCAACGCCGAGCTGGGCGCCGCATGGCAGCTGGAGAAGCGGTTGCCCGGCGGGTTGAACACCGGCGCTTATCTGGTCGCCCAACCCAACGGGGACAGAGCGGTGCTCAAATGGCGGACGGATGACCCTGAGCGCCTGCTGGCGGCAGCCCCGATCGTCGCGGCCGCCCGAGCGAGGGGCTGGCCCACCCCGGCGTGGTTGGCGGTCGGCACCGCCCCCTCCGGCGAAGCCTGGGTGTTGCAGCAGTTCGCGGCCGGTGCGCCCCCGACCCGCCTCGACGGCCGAGTGGCGCCCTTGATGGTCGAGGTGTTCGACAGCCAGGCCGGGCTCGGCGACCTCGCCGGAAGCGGGTGGAGCGACTGGGCGTGGGGGGTGGTCTTCGAGGACTGGCATCGTCTTCGCGCCAAGGTCAGCGACAGCTTTCCCCGGGGGCGCGAGGTTGTCGCCGCGGTCGACGCGATCGCCGCGTCATGCCCGCCGGAGCCGCTCGGCGGCGCCGACCTAGTCCACGGCAACTTCAACATCACCAACGCCGTCCTGGCCGGCGACCGCCTGTGGATGATCGACGTGGAGACGGTCGGCGGCGGAACCCGCGCGTACGACGTCGCCGAGGCGCTCATCGTCTCCACCGCCCGGCACACAGCAACCGAAGCCGGCAGCCAGACGCTGTGGTCCTACGCCGACACCATCGACGAGCGCGCCTTCGCCGTGTGCGCCGCCTCCATCACGCTCAGCTTCGCCGACGCCGTCATCCGCCACGGCCGGCTGCCCGAAGCGCCCGACATGGTTCCCGATCTTCTCGAGCTGCTCGCCAAGCTGCGCGGCGGCCACTGAACTGAACGCGGCCCGGCCCGGGCGAAGTCATCGAGAGCCGGCGGTTCGGCTCATTGACCGCCCTGTGCAGCTCGACTGGCTCGACGGCGACCGCGCTCGGCGGTGCCCAACAGAGGGGCCAGTCCGGGCGTCCGACACCGCGACGGCCTGGGTGAGGCATCGTGAGCGAGGTGTTCTCAGCGGTCCTTGTCGGCATGTCCGGCCCCGGCGGTTGGCCGCCGCAGTGTCGCGGTGAGGCGCGCGTGTGTCACTCGATGAGCCCGCCAACCAGGATCAGCGATGGCGATAAGCGATGGCGATAGTCGCTGCCAGCAACTGCGACGGGCAGGTATTGCTGAGCCGCGCCCGGATGGTGGCTCAGCGCAGGGGTCGCGGCCGTTCCATACTTGTGGCGTGAAGAAGTATCTCACCGCTGCCCAGGTCGCGGAGCTGGCCGAGCTGCTGGAGGACGCGCCCAAACGGGTCGGGGTCATCGACCAGGTGCTCCAAGCAGCCGCTGAGGGCCGAGGCATGACGCTGCGGCTTGTCGAGCCGGCCCGCGAACAAGGGCGCCAGGTGGCGGCGGGCAAGGAGACGGCACGCGGCAAATCGGAGCTTCGGCCCCGCCAACACTGACATCCCGTGGTGCACGAACCATCGCAATGCCGCGCGGGTTCGAGCCTTCGGGCTCTGCCGTGAGCGCGTCGGCATCCGCCACGGCCAGCTGCGTCTCCTGACGTGGTGTTCGACATCGAGCGTGGCGCCGTGAACTGAAACAGCCACCGCGTGATCCTCGGCTTTGTCGTAAGTGTGCGCTCCCTTGACGGTCAAACCGTCGATATGAACGGGAAGATCACCATCCACTAGCGGGCATGACGTGACCCCGTAAGCGAGCCACGCGAGGCCGTACCGTCCTGGCCTCCTGCTGACCGTTGTCCCTAGCGCCCGGCTCCCCTTCCTGCCCGCTGGCGCCCTGCCCGGCGGGGACGGCGGCGACAGCGGGGGAGAGGACCAGGGCGACGACGGTCCGGTGATCTGCGGGCTGTGCTGCGCGCCGTTCGAACTGACCGAGATGGCTCTTTGGCCCAGTCGAGCCCGGTGATCTTTGGTTTCGCGGCTTCTGCGTTGAACCGGTCCCGCCACCGAGCCGTGCACAGTAGAGGAGCTATATGCGCGCTGGCGGCTGCCGGGCGCTCTCACCGCATCCGGCCAGCACTGTCGACCGGCCGCGCTAGCGGCCAGGAAAGGTGGCGTGCGGTGAAAAGGACACTGGCCGTCCTCATGACGGCGGGCTTCGTGCTACTAGGGATTGCTGCAGCTGGCCCGGCTCTGGCGAGTGCGGACATGCTGGTGTGCTCGCCAGGCACCAACGGCGGCACACTGGTCAAGGGCGTCTGCGTCCTGCCCAGCGGTAACGTCGGGCAGCCGTATGAGGCGTTCATCCTCACGAGCAGCAACTCAGGCGGCACCTTCTCGATCGTCTCGGGCAGCCTGCCGCCGGGGCTGTTCATGCCCGCCAGCTTCGGGGCGTCGGGCACGATTGTGGGGGGAACGCCGACCCAGCAGGGGACCTTCACCTTCACCGTGGTGGGCGTCGACAACGTGGGCCAGCGGCTCCGGGAGACCTACAGCATCACGATAGATCCGCCGCTGCCGCTGACCATCGTCCTGCCCGCCAGCGGATCGACCCTGCTGGACGGGACGGTCGGGGTCCCGTACGCGCAGAACTTCTTCCTCAGCGGCGGCGTCGCGCCCTACACCTGGTCGGTGGCCTCCGGGCAGCTGCCGCCCGGGCTTGGCCTGGTGTCGACAGACGCCCCCACCGACAACAACAACCAGCTGGCGGGCACGCCGACCACGGCGGGCACGTTCGTCTTCACCATGCTGCTGACCGACGGGGCGGGCGCTCAGGCCACCCAGCAGTTCAGCCTCACCATCCTGAAGAAATGAGCACCGCCCGGTGAGCAAAGCCCATCTGCATTCGCGGCGGTAGCCAGCCCAACCCCGGGGCTACGCGACCCCGTCCTATGATCCGCGGGACATGCCCTAACGGTTAACGGTGCTCTGACGCTCGTCACCGTCGTCGCGCCCGCAATTACGGGGTGCCGGTAACAATGGACCCGTCAGCACCGCTACGGCGTCCAGTTTCCTGAACTGCCCTGGTGTGCGCTGTGGCACGGGGTGGTCGTCAGCGTGGCCGGAACGGTTGCCGGTGTAGCCGGGCCGCTGGCCGATCTCGCCGCGCTGGTATCGCCCGGCCTGCTAGGCGTCCCGGGCCCGCTCCAGTTGCGGGGTTGAGGAAGCGGGCAGCCGCCGACGGGTGCAGAAGGCCCGGAACTCCAGGTCCGGCTCGGCCAGCCGCCGGCGGCGTTCCGCCCGCGGGCCGGGCAGCACCGCGGCGGTGTCCAGGTCCCGGGCCCGCCGGGCGCGGGCGAGTTCGTCCACGTCGGCGGCGATGCGGTCGATGACCGCAGCCACCCGCGCGAGGTCGGCGGCCACGATGGCCCGGTCTGGCCAGCCGGCGGACGGGCGCAGGCTGGCCGCTGGCGGGTAGCGATCAGCGTCCAGGTGCGCGAGCCGGCCTGCGCACTGCCGCTGCCAGCTCACCTCATCCGATAGCCGGCCGGCGAGGCTGTCCCGGCCGCCGAGTTCGGTGTCCTCCCCGGAATCGGGATCCTCGGGGGCGGGCCAGCCTGCTGCCCGCAGCTCGCCCAGTGCCGCGTCCAGCGCGTCGAGGTCGGCGGCGGCCACGATCTGGTGCACCCGGGAGGGTGACAGCCCGGCCGCCGCGGCCAGGGTGCGGATCGAGATCCCCTCGGCGCGGGCCGAGGCCAGCGCCCACGTCCGTTCCGCTCGGCCTGCCCCAGCCGCCACCCGGCACGGGAGACCCGGGCCAGGACCCGCCGCTCCCGCCGGCCCGCCTCGATCCGCTCATTGATCGTCACCCGCCCATCGTGCCAGCCGCGTTCAGGAAACTGGACGCTGTAGCGGTGCTGACGGGTCCATTGTTACCGGCACCCCTATCTGTCGGAGCCGGGGCTGCGCGACCAGATCGGCGCGATCACCAACCGGACCGGGCAGTTCCACAACTTCGCCCAGTTCCTGATGATCGGTGGACGGCTGATCGGCCACAACGACCCGGACTATCAGGAGCGGGTGGTGAAGTTCAATGAGCT
>WNFJ01515334.1_pt2 | contig 15401 bp, 15 predicted proteins | sample 5400461 | NCBI WGS metagenome assembly WNFJ01 (sample SAMN13153349, study PRJNA577476) | soil metagenome | isolation source: 115 cm saprolite on Douglas fir-dominated hillslope | place: USA:California | collected 2013-09-17 | reverse complement strand
TGGAGCACGGGCGCCGGCGAACCCCTGAGTGCTAGATGCTCTGCGTCCTGATGGATGACCCTGCACCGGCCACGTGAGGTACCGCGGGCGGTTGCGTCCGGGGCCGTCGTGACGGACGCGACGCGATCGCGGCCAATGAAGTCCAGTCGTGCCCGATCGTTCGGGCCCGGTACAGGTCGGACGGACCGGCGAATGACGCCGCAAACCCCGGTCTACGCGCATCGGCTGGTGCGATCGTGACACTGTCCAGTCAGAACCCGCCGGGCCAGCGCGCAAGCGTCCGGGCTGTCGCCCCCCAGCGGTGACCGACAGAAAAAACTACTTTCTTTTATATTACGGTCGTAATATAACCAGTGATGCGTTACGCGGCTGACCACAAGGAGCGCACGCACGCCAGGATCGTGGAGGAGGCGAGCCGTCTGTTCAAGCAGGGCGGATTCACGGGAGTCGGAGTCGACGCGGTGATGAAGGCGGCGGGGCTCACACCTGGCGGGTTCTACGCGCACTTCCACTCGAAGGAGGTGCTCCTCGCGGAGACCTTGCCGCTCGCCCTTCGTCGGATGCGCCAGTGGCTTCTCAGGGGGCTCGAGGGGGAGCGGGAGCTCGCGTGGCTCCGGGAGGTCGTACGCCGCTATCTGAGCCGCACGCACCGAGACGCGGTGGCCGAGGGCTGCCCGATGCCCGCCCTCACGCCCGACGTCGGCCGGGCGGGCGCCCTCGCGCAGGAGACCTTCGAGACCCACCTCCGTGACCTCGCGGCCGAGTTCGCGGCGAGGATGCCGAGCGCCTTTGGACCGCCGCGCGAGCGCGCGCTCGCGACGATCGCCCTCTTCGTTGGGGGCGTCATGCTCGCGCGGGGGGTCAAGGACCGGAAGCTCTCCGGCCAGATCCTCCGCGCCTGCCGTCTCCTCGCGATCCCCGAAGAGGCCCCCCATGCCCCGTCCCGGTAACGGAACGCAGCCTGCCGGGGCGTGCCGGAATGGCCACGATACTTCGGTGCCGGCGCGGACCCGGGGCGCTGGGGCGGCCGAGGGCGGGGTCCAGCTCCTCCGAACGGTCACCTACCTCCAGGACGTAAGCCCGTTGAGCATCGCCGCGGTCGCCAACCGCGCCCGGTGGCGGTCGGTTCCCCCGCGCCAGGTCATCTTCCGCGAGGGCGACCCGTGCCGGGACCTCCACGTCCTGGTCGAGGGGCGCGTCGAGTGCTACCGGTCGAGCGTCGAGGGGCGGGAGCAGGTCATGATCGTGTTCGATCGGCCCGGGGACACGTTCTGTATCTCCTCGGCCTTCGCGACCGGCCAGAATCTCGTCACCGCACGAGCGCTCACGCTGACGAGGCTCGGCGTGATCGACCGGGGAACGTTCGTCGACGTCGCCGGCCATAACCCGGCGATGGCCCTCCAGCTGGTCAAGACCGTGAGCCGCGATGCCGCGCGCATCATGGACCTCGCCGAGAGCCTTGCGCTCCGCACAGCGAGGGCCAGGGTGGCGCGGCTGCTCTACGAGCAGGCTGTCGCCGAAGGGGTCCGCTCCGGGCAAGGGGTGGAGCTCGCCCGCGAGCGCCTCCGCGAAGAGGAGGTCGCCGCCCGCGTCGGGACCGTTCGGGTCCACGTCTCGCGGAGTCTCCGGAGCCTGGTGCGATCGGGCACGATCATCCTCGACCGCGCGCTGATCCGCATCCCCGACCTCGCCGGCCTTGCGCGAGCGGCCCAGGGCCACGCCGACAGGATCGGCCGAGAGCGCCCGCTGGCGCGCGCCTTCCCACTCCCCGCCCGGCCGGTAACTTTTGTTACCGACACCGGGCCCGGCGCGACCACAGCTCCCGGGACCGGGCGCGAACCGGCCCGGCCACGCCAACTCAGAACCGACAGGGGGTACCGCCATGGAAGATCGGCGAGCCAGCAATGTCATCGACGTCGAGGAGATCCGCGAGCTGTCAGCCGCCCAGCGCGAGAACCTGCTGCGCCGCTCGTGGATGACGAACGACGGGCTCTGGTTCTACCAGGCCTTTGTCAACAACGGGTCCGACGCGGCCAACGGCTGGAACACCGCCGTCGTTCGCGAGTTCGGGCGCCTCGAGATGCGACGGCTTCTCAGGACCCTCGGCTTCACGAAGGTCACCTCCCCGGCGCAGTACTATCGGGTCTTCCAGCTCGCCGTCGGCCTCTACGTTGGGGACCTCTTCGAGTACGAGGACGCCTTCGACGGAACGACCCATCAGATCCACGTCAAGCGCTGCTTCGCCTTCACGGGCGTCTCCAAGGCGGGCGTCGCTCAGGTCTATCACTGCGGCCCGTTCGAGCGGGTCCTCGGCTGGTTCGAGGCGCTCCGCCTCCCGGTGAAGATCAGTCCAGAGGTGGGACTCTGCCAGATGGCTCAGTGCGGCGACTGCCGCTACACGCTCTCGGTGGAGTTCGACCCCGAGCCCGCCGACGGCGAGGCCTGAGCGGACCGGCAAGGAGGCGCGCGATGAAGACGCAGCGTGCGTGTGCCGTGACCTCGCCAAGTCCAGAACGCGCCGTGCACCGGGTCGCCATCGTCGGTCCTCGTCGCGAGCTCGACGGCGTGCCGCTCGCCGAGGCTCCGTGGCCAGGCGTCCTGGTAGACCGAGTGGCGGACGAGGCTTTCGACAACTACCTCGACCGGCTCGGTGGCGAGACCCTCGCCGTCGTGGTCGTCGTGGCCGAGGCAGGCGATCGGGGTCCGCTCCGGATCCTCCGGTCACGACCAGAACGTCTGCGGACGCGCGCCTACATCCTTGCTCGGGCCCCCGCCCGGCTCCTCTCGCCGGTCGAGGACGACTGGGATGTAGAGGGGATCGTCGACCTCGATCGCCTCACGCCGGAGGCGCTCGCCCGCGCGGTCGAGAACGGCCTCCGCGCCTATCGCGCCCTCGGGACGAACCCGTTGATCCCGGAGTACTATCTCGACGCCACCTACAATCGGATCTTCGACTGGTTCGAGACCACGAAGTGGGACTGGCGCGAGCTCGACCTCTCCCAGATCCGGCGGGACCTCCTGACGGAGCCGGAGATCGACATCCTTCAGGAGTCCGCCATCATCGAGTTCGGCACGCTCCCCGGTGCCCACAACTTCCTTCGCGAGTGGGCGGACGAGTACAGCTTCTCCTCCTGGGCGCTCTCCTGGGGCGCGGAAGAGGCGCGCCACTCGCTCGTCCAGTGCCGCTATCTCCATGAGATCGGGATCGAGGTCCGGGCCAAGCACGCGCTGTATAAACGGGAGCCGTACCCCATAGGGGAGAACCGCGCCGCGACGCTCATGATGAACATCATCTCCGAGTCGCGCGCGGCCGAGTACTACAAGACGCTCGCACGGCTCACCAGGGAGCCGGTGCTCCGAACGATCTGGCGGCTCCTGGGGCGCGACGAGTCACGACACGCGCGCGCCTTCTTCGTCTTCTGCAAAGAGCTTGTGGACAGTGCCGAGGAGAACGCCGTCGCCGCGGTGCAGATGGCCTACGTGTGGCTCGCCGACCGGCGCCGGGGGGTGAAGCATCCCGCCGGATTCTTCTATCCGCACTCGAGCTCGACGAGCGGCCTGCGTCAGATCGAGCGCTACGCGCCGGCAATGACCGACGTCGCTGACCGGAAGGTGCTGGCCATGATCCGCAACCTCTTGGTGGATGAGTCGGTCCAGTCGGTCGGAGACCTGAAGGCCTACCTCCGCAGCAAGGTGGCGTGAGAGGAGAGCAGCCATGAACGACGTGTCGCGCGAGGTCTATCGCATTGTCGGCGAGACGCTCAGGGTACCCCCCGGGGAACTGCGGCCGGACCTCCCGATCCGCGCGATCCCGAACGCCGAGTCGATCAAGATGCTCACCGTGATTTTGAAGGTGGAGAAGCAGTTCGACCTCGAGATCCCGGACGAGGCCACCTTCGGGATCGAGACGGTCGGGCAGTTCGACGAGCTTGTGCGGATGCTCGCGGCCGAGCGGGCGGCCGCGAACGCGCGCTGATGGGGGCACCCAGCAGTGGTGATCCGTCACGGGGTCGACATCGAGGCGGTCGCCGAGGTTCGGCGCCTCCTCGACCTCTCGGCCCGCGCCAAGCGCCGAGTCTTCACCGCCCGCGAGGTCGAGGACTGTGAACAGACGGGCGACTCCGAGCGGCACTTCGCCGGCCGCTTCTGCGCGAAGGAGGCGCTCTTCAAAGCGCTCGGACGCGGTTGGCAGGGCATGGGGTGGACAGAGGCTGAGGTGCGCGTGGACCCAGCCGGGGCGCCCCTCCTCGTCACGCGGGGGCGCGTCAAGGCGATGCTCGAGGCGCTCGGCGTCCGCTCCGTCGGGCTCAGCATCTCCCACACCGGGGATATCGCCATGGCGTCCGTGATCCTTCTCTGCGTGCCAGGCGGAAAACGGCCTCCGCGCCCGGTGCCCGGTCGGCGATGAGCGGACCCGACGCGCCCCCCCAGACACTCCTCGACGTCCTGCGCGGCGCGGCACGGCGCCGACCGGGAGGGGGCGTGCGCGTCTTCCGGGGCGCTGACGAGGTGGAGCGACTGACGCACTCCGAGCTCCTGGACCAGGCGGGGCGCATCTCGAGCGGCCTCCTCGAGGCGCCGGAGGAGGCGGGCGGGCGGCGGATCGCCCTGGTCTTCCCGAACTCGGGCGAATTTCTCCAGGCGTTCTTCGGGACGGTCGCCGCGGGTGCGGTGCCGGTCCCGCTCCCGCCGCCGCTCCGGTTCTCGTCCCGGCAGCGCTACGGCCAGCGGATCTGGGGAGCGCTCCTCCGCTCACGAGTTGGCTGCCTGCTCACGACCGAAAAGCTGCTCCCGATACTCCGCGCACTCGTCGCCTCTCTCGGCCTTCGCACCCGGGTCCGCTCGCTGGCCGAGGTGCGCCGAGGGTCACCGAGTTGGGCTCCGGTCGCTCCAGATGACTCCGCCCTCATCCAGTACACGTCGGGGAGCACCGCCGCGCCGCGGGGCGCCGTGCTCACGCACCGGCAGGTCGTCGCCAATCTGGGGGCGATCCGCCGAGGTCTCGACATGCGCGAGGGCGATGTGAGCGCGAGCTGGCTGCCGCTCTTCCACGACATGGGGCTCATCGGGTGCTTCCTCGGCGCCTTGAGCGGCGCGATCGAGCAGCTGCTCGCGCCGCCGGAGGACTTCGTTCGGGATCCGTTGACGTGGCTCCGCGTCATGACCCGGCACGCGGCGACGCTCATGACGGCGCCGAACTGGGGCTACTCCCACTGCGCCCAGCGGATTGGCCCCGAGCAGGCGCAGACACTCGACCTCTCGCGCGTCCGGGTTGCCTTGAACGGCGCGGAGATGGTGGACCGCGGCACCACTGAGGCGTTTACCACGCGCTTCAGGGGCGCTGGCTTCCGGGCAGAGGCGATGCTCCCCGTCTATGGGCTCGCCGAGGCCGGCCTCGCGGTCGCGTTTCCCTGCCTCGGGCGCGGGGTCAAGTCGGTCCGCGTGCGGCGGCACGCCCTCGGCGAGGGAGTGGTCGAGCCGGCGCGGCCGGAAGAGGCGAACACGCGCGAAGTGGTCTCGGTGGGGAGACCCGTCGACGGGCTCGAGATCGCCCTCCTGGGAGCCGACGGCGAGCGGCTCTCCGAGAGCCGTGTCGGGGAGATCCTGGTCCGGGGCGCGTCGGTCATGGTGGGCTACGACGAGGACCTCGCGGCGACCGGTGCGGCCTTCCACGAGGGCTGGCTCAGGACCGGCGATCTCGGGTTCCGCTTCGATGGCGAGCTCTACGTCACTGGCCGACGGAAGGACCTGATCATCGTGCGTGGCGAGAATCTCTACGCGCACGACGTGGAGGCGCTCGCGGTCGAGGTACCGGGCGTCTGGGCCCGCCAGGCGATGGCGGTCGGCGTCCCCGGGGACGGGACCGAGGAGCTCGTCGTCTTCGCCGAGACACGGACGCGGGAGCCAGCGCGGTGCGACGTGATCGTCCGCGCGATCTCGGAGTCGGTCGCCGGAACGTTGGGGATCGCGCCGCTCGACGTCGTTCTCTGTCGACCCGGTGAGCTCCCAAGGACGACGAGCGGAAAGCTCGAGCGCTACCGGGGCGCGGAGATTTACGCCCGGTGGCGCGGCGAGTCCCCCGCCCGCTTCTCCGGCCGCCCGATCTGCTCACCAGGATGAGCGAAGACGCGGGAAGCGGGCGGCGGGCCGCGAGCCTCGTAGACGCGGGCCGCAGAGATCGGTTTTCCTCGGTCGCCTGGTGCAGCGATTCCAAAGGGCGCAGCGGTCCTCGCCCGACACGGACACTCTAGGAGGCCGGGATGGCCACGCGGGTGCTCGTGGTGGAGGACGAGGAAGAGACCGCCGAGCTGCTTCGAGATCTTCTGCACGAGTTTGGCTATGAGCCTCTGCTCGTGCGCAGCGCCGAGGCCGCGCGGAGCGCGCTCGACACCGAGCGTCCTGACGTGATCCTTCTTGACCTCCGCCTGCCCCTCATGAGCGGGCTGGACTTTCTCCAGATCGATCGCGTCCGCGCCGCGCGGCCCCCGATCGTCGTCGTCTCCGGAGTGGCGACGGAAGAGGAGGCGCGCGAGTGTCTCCTGCGCGGCGCGCTCGATTTTGTTGGCAAGCCCCTCAACGCTGACCTCCTGCGCCAGGTCCTGCTGTACGCCGAGGTGCAGGCGCTCCGCACGCAGCATGATGACGAGCGGCGAGCCGCCGATCGTCGACGATCGGCGCGACCTCCCCTGACGCTCCCGGTCCGAATTTTCGAGTACAACGGCGCGGAGCGGAAGGGGATCTGTGTCGACCTCAGCACCTTCGGCATGAAGCTTCGTCCGCTCGAATCGGTCACCCCGGCGCCCGCGGTGAGACTCTACTTCAGGCCTCTGGATGGCGGGCCCGGCCTCTATCTCCTGGCGATCCTCGTCCGCAGAGAAGATCCCGACACGTACGCCTTTCGATTCGTCAACCTGAGCGAGGCCGAGTTCGAGCGTCTCCGCGACGTCGTCGCTGGGGTCGGTGAATCGTCCTGAAGACGGCTCACTAGACACTCCCGCCGGTCGACATACTGTCCCGCTGATCTGGTGGTGGGCGAGGCTCTCACGAGCACAGCCATAGTTTGGCCGCCCGTGGCCAGGCCGGCCCCACACTCGGCCGCGGCCCGGATCCCGGCGCCGACCGAAGCGAGAAGAGATACGATGGCGAGCATGCCGCACCCGCGGGCGCCGGGTTCCCGACCGACCGGGGACGAGGCCCGAACCAAGTCCCAGAGTCCGGCGCCGTCCCACGAGGCGAGCGCGGAGCGGCCCTCCGCGATCCGCCTGTCACGCGGAGCGGTGCAGCGCAGCGATCTCACCGACTGGCTCGAAGCGAAGCGGTGGCTCGTGGGCCGGTGACAACCGCGATGTCCGACTCGCCGCCGTGACAGAGCATCCGCGCCGCCATGGTCACCGCGGCATGCGTCGGGGCCGCGGCCACGACCGCTTCAGGCCGAAGGACTTCGAGGCGTTCGTCCGCCGAATGCTCGATCCCGGTCGCGACCGCTGGCAGCGGCCCGCGCGCGTGCTCCGCGCGCTGCGCGTGCGGCCGAACGCCGTCGTCGCCGACATCGGCGCAGGCCCCGGCTACTTCACGCTCAGACTGGCGCGGGCCGTCGGCCGGCGCGGCCACGTGTACGCGGTCGACCCGGAGCCACGGAGCCTCGAGCGACTTCGCCACCGGCTCGAGCGGCTTGGCGTCCGCAACGTGACGCCCGTGCTGAGCCGCGGCGACGACCCGCACCTGCCGGCCGGTGCCTGCGACCTCGTGCTGATCATCGACACCTACCACCACTTCCCCGATGGCCCGGCGTTCCTGCGCCGCGCCGCGGGTGCCCTGAAGCCGGGCGGGCGCCTCGTCGGCATCGACTTCCAGAAGCGTGAGACGCCCGTGGGGCCGCCGGTCGAGCACCGGGTCGCACGGGAGGAGTTCCTCCGCGACGCGCGACGGGCCGGCCTCGCGCTCGTCGCCGAGCACCCCTTCCTGCCCTACCAATACTTCGTCGTGCTCCGCCCGCGCACTCGCCGCCGGCCGGCACTCGTCCCCGCGACGCCCGCAGCGCGGTGATCAGTGGCTGTTCGGACGGGGCGCTTCTGGCCGGGAGTCCGTCCACCCTGTCCGAGCCCGAGACGACGGGCCAGTGGGCCCGGCGCGTACAGAGAATTCTCCCTCATCAGCCCAGTGCCACGCCGGCCTTGGTAAGCGCTATGCTGGGACCGGCCGGGGCCGAGGAGGCGTAGGACCAATCGGAATCCGTACGGGCCAAACGGACATCCTTCTGTACGGGGGTCGCTCCCTAGTCCTCCCCGGTCCTGAGCCTTTGCCCAATCACTAGGCAAGGAGGAGACCCGGTCGATGGTCACACTCAACGTGAACAAACGGGAGTACACGGCGGACGCGCGGCCGGACACCCCGCTCGCAGGAGGTGGTCCGCGATGACACGCGCGTCGCTACCGGCTCGACTGCGCGTCGGCGCCTTGGCGTTTTCATTCGCGCTTGGGGTATTCCTGACGCCCCCGCCCTCGCTCGCGCAGGATCAGACGCTCCGGTTTGGCATCGGCCCGCTCCAGCCCACGCCCTCGGAGACCAAGAAGGCGTTGGAGTCGTTCTTCGCCGGGCTCGCGAAGAAGCTCAATCGCGATGCTAAGACCGGCCGGGGCGAGGAGGCGCAGGACCAGTCGGAATCCGTACGGGCCAAACGGACATCCTCTTGTTCAGAGGCCGTTCCCTAGTCCTCCCCGGTCCTGCGGCTTTGCCCAATCACTAGGCAAGGAGGAAACCCGGTCGATGGTCACACTCAACGTGAACAAGCGGGAGCACACGGCGGACGCGCGGCCGGACACCCCGCTCCTCTGGGTGCTCCGGGACTCGCTCGGGCTGACGGGCACCAAATACGGCTGCGGCATGGCCCTCTGCGGCGCCTGCACCGTGCACCTCGACGGCGAGCCTGTCCGCTCCTGCGTCACGCCGCTTTCAGCTGCCCAGGGCAGGGCGGTCACCACGATCGAGGGCCTTGCGCCCAACTCCGACCACCCGGTGCAGCGAGCCTGGGTCCAGGAGGAAGTCGCCCAGTGCGGCTACTGCCAGCCCGGACAGATCATGTCGGCCGCGGCGCTCCTGGCCCGCACCCCTACGCCCTCGGACGCCGACATCGACGCGGCCATGGCCGGCAACCTCTGCCGCTGCGGGACCTATCAGCGCATCCGCCGCGCCATCCACGCGGCCGCCAAGCTCGCCGGAGGTGCCCGATGAAGACGATCCGCCTGAGCCGTCGCGTGTTCCTCAAGGGGGCCGTTGTGGCCGGCGCCGGCCTGACCATTGGCTTCGATCTGGCGGGCGGCCGCCGTGCCCTTGCCCAGACGGAGCCCTTCGTGCCCAACGCCTGGATCCGCATCACACCCGACGATATCGTCACGGTCATCGTCAGCAAGTCCGACATGGGCCAAGGCGTCCTGACCTCGATGCCCATGCTGATCGCCGAGGAGCTGGAAGCAGATTGGTCAAAGGTCCGGACCGAGCAGGCCCCCGCGGCACCCCAGCTCTACGGCAACCCCGCCATCGGTGGCATGCAGCTCACGGGCGGCAGCACCAGCGTCCGCGGTTCCTGGCTCACGCTCCGGCAGGCTGGAGCGGCCGCCAAGGAGATGCTCGTCGAGGCGGCGGCCCGCCAGTGGGGCGTCGATCCGGCCGCCTGCACGGCCGAGAACGGTGCCGTTCTGCATCGCCCGACGGGCCGCCGGCTCACATACGGCCAGCTCACAGACGCGGCCGCACGGGTCCCGGTGCCCTCCAACCCGAAGCTGAAGGATCCCAAGGACTTCAAGCTCATCGGCAAGCGCGTCAAGCGGCTCGAGAACCCGCCGAAGGTGGACGGCTCGGCCGTCTACGGCATCGACATCAAGGTGGCGGGAATGCTGGTCGCCACCGTCGTCCGCTGCCCGGTCTTCGGGGGGAAAGCGAAGTCCTTCGACGCCACCGCGGCCAAGGCCGTGGCTGGCGTCCGCCACGTCATCCCAATCAGTTCGGGCATTGCCGTCGTCGCCGACGCCTACTGGCCGGCCAAGCTCGGCCGGGACGCGCTCGTGATTGAATGGGACGAGGGGCTGAACGCCGGCCTGTCGAGCGCCGGCATTACCGCGATGCTCGAGGCCGCCGCCAAGCAGCCTGGGCCAGTGGCCCGCCAAGAGGGCGATGCCGCCAAGGCCCTCGCCACCGCTGCCCGGCGCGTGGAGGCGGTGTACGAGGTCCCCTTCCTCGCTCACGCGACCATGGAGCCCATGAGCTGCACCGCGTCGGTGCGCGCTGACGGTGCCGACGTCTGGACGGGGACCCAGTGGCAGGACGGCACCCAGAAGGTGACGGCCACGATCACGGGGTTGCCGCTCGAGGCGATCAAGGTCCACACGACACTCCTTGGCGGCGGCTTCGGCCGACGCTTCGAGCAGGACTTCGTCGCGGAGACAGTCGAGATCGCCAAGGCGGTGAGCGCGCCCGTGAAGCTCCTGTGGTCCCGCGAAGACGACATGCGCCACGACTTCTACCGGCCCGCGACCTACAACGCGCTCGCGGCGGGCATCGACGCGCAGGGCCGGCCGCTCGCGTGGAGTCACCGGATCGTCGGGCCGTCCATCGCGGCCCGCGCATTCCCCCCGCTCGTCCACGACGGGATCGACCCCACGTCGGTCGAGGGCGCGGCAAACATCCCGTACGCGATCCCCAACATCCATGTTGAGGCCATCACGAAGGACACCGGCGTCCCGGTTGGTTTTTGGCGGTCGGTGGGAAGCTCCCAGAATGCGTTCATCACCGAGTGCTTCCTCGACGAGGTGGCCGCCGCCGCTGGCCGCGACCCCTATGAGCTGCGGCGCGCGCTCCTGACCAGATCGCCCCGCCATCTCGCGGTGCTGGAGCTGGCCGCGGCTCAGGCCGGCTGGGGGAAACCGCTCCCGCCCGGCCGCGCTCGCGGCATCGCGGTTGCCGAGTCGTTCGGCAGCGTCGTGGCCGACGTCGCCGAGGTGTCGGTCAGCCCGGAGGGCGACGTGCGTGTGCACCGGGTCGTCTGCGCCGTGGACTGCGGCGTGGTCGTCAACCCCGACACCGTGGAAGCCCAGATGGAAGGCGCGACCGTGTACGGCCTGACGGCGGCGCTCCGCGGCGCGATCACGATCGCCAGCGGCCACGTCGAGCAGAGCAACTTCCACGACTACCCCCTGCTCCGTATCAACGAGATGCCGACCGTTGAGGTCCACATCCTGCCGAGTGCGGAGGCCCCGGGCGGCGTGGGCGAGCCGGGCACCCCACCTATCGCCCCGGCGGTCGTCAACGCGATCTTCGCCGCGACCGGTACGCGCATCCGCTCGCTGCCGATCAGCACTCACGAGTTGCGCCGGGGGTGAGCGGGGACATCGCCCGCACCCGATCGACCACCGTCTTCACGAGACGGAGTGATCCCCGCGCACCTCCAGCGCGCTTCGGGAGCGCACGTCGTCGCGCATCTTTCTGCCGAGTAGTTTGATCCTGGTTTTTCCCCCAGCGTTGAGTCGATGCAGGGGGATTGACTTCTACTCGGACGGAGCTAAGGTGGATCGGGGTCCGGTGAGCTGCTCTTCCTGCGGACAGGAGAACCCCGCCGCGGCGCGGTTCTGCAACGGCTGCGGCGCGCGCCTGGCGGCGCCGTCGGCGACCACCCCTGAGCCGCGCTCCTACACGCCGCGCCACCTCGTCGAGAAGATCCTCGCCTCCAAGAGCGCTCTCGAGGGCGAGCGCAAGCCGGTGACGGTCCTCTTCGCCGACGTCGTGCGCTCGATGGAGCTCGCCGAGCGCGTCGATCTCGAGGAATGGCACCGTCTCCTCGATCGCCTCTTCCGGATCCTCGCGGACGGCGTCCATCGCTACGAGGGGACCATCAACCAGTACACCGGCGACGGCATCATGGCGCTCTTCGGCGCCCCGATCGCCCACGAGGACCACGCCCAGCGTGCCTGCGCGGCCGCGCTCGAAATGGCGCGCGGGCTCGGGGCGCTCGCCGACGACGTGCGACGCGAGCACGGGCTCGACTTCGCCGTGCGGATGGGCCTCAACTCGGGGGAGGTCGTCGTCGGGCGAATCGGCGACGACCTCCGCATGGACTACACCGCGCAGGGGCACGTGGTCGGGCTCGCCGCCCGGGTGCAGCAGCTCGCGCCGCCGGGGGGCGTCAGCGTGACCGAGCAGACTGCGCGGCTCGCGGCGGGCTTCTTCGATCTCCTCGATCGGGGAGAGCAGACCCTCAAGGGCGCGAGCGTTCCCGTACGGGTGTTCGACCTGCGGGGGCCGGGTCCGATCCGGAGCCGCCTCGAGCACGCACGCGCGCGCGGCTTCTCGCGCTTCGTCGGCCGCGAACGCGAGCTTGCTCTGCTCGAGAGGGCCCTGCGCGACGCACAGTCGGGTCGACCGAAGGTCGTCCTGATCACCGCGGAGCCGGGCGCGGGAAAGAGCCGGCTGTGTCACGAGTTCGTCGAGCGCTCCCGCGGCGTGGCGCTGTACCGTGCTCGCGCGCTCTCCCACGGGCGCATGCTCCCCTTCCACGCGATCGTCGAGCTAGCACGCAGTCTCTTCGGCGTCGCCGAGGGCGCTTCGGCTGCGGACATCCGAGGCGCCGTCGAGCGCGGTCTGGCGAGCGCGCCGCCCGTCGACCCGATCGCCCTGGCCTTCTGGCTCGAGCTGCTCGGCGCGCCCGATCCCGCGCTGGCTCCTTCGGAGCTGGAGCCAGAGGCGCGCCGCGCGCGTCTGTTCGAGTCACTGCACGATCTGATTCAGGCTCGCGCCCAACGCGAGCCCACGGTGGTCTGGGTCGAGGACGTGCACTGGCTCGACCCGGCGAGCGAGGCCGCACTGGAGGTGCTCGCGAGGCGCCTCTCGGCTCCGGAGTCGGCCGACAGCCGAGCGTTGCTGCTCGCGACCGCGCGGCCCGAGTATCGGCCCGCGTGGTCCGCACGGGTCGAGCGCCTCTCGCTGGCGCCCCTCGCCTCCCACGACTCCTCGACGCTGCTCGACGACTGGCTCGGCTCCGACCCCGCCCTTGCACCGCTCCGCGCCCGGATCGAGGCCCGCGCCGGCGGCAATCCCCTCTTCGTCGAGGAGATCGTCCGCTCGCTCGTCGAACGCGGCCTGCTCCGCGGCGAGCGGGGTGCGTGCGCGCCGGCCGCCTCCGTCGAGGAGATCGCGCTGCCCGAGACCGTTCAGGCCGTCCTCGCGTCCCGCATCGATCGACTCTCGCAGCGCGACAAGGACGTGCTCCAGGCCGCCGCCGTCGTCGGACGCGACGTGCCGACGGAGCTGCTGCGCCTCGTGGTCGACCTGCCGGGACCCGAGCTCGCCGCGGCGCTCGAGCGGCTCACGACGGCCGAACTCCTCAGTCCCGCCGCACATCCGGGGGAGCGCGCCTTCCGGCATCCCCTGACGCAGGAAGTGGCCTACCGCACACAGCTGCTGGATCGCCGGCGCAGGACCCACGTCGGCGTCGCGCGGGCGCTGCTCGCGATCCACGGATCCGCGGCCTCGACGCACGCCCCGCTCCTCGCCCATCACTTCGAGGAGGCCGGCGAGCGCCTCGAGGCCGCGCGCTGGCACGAGCATGCGGGCCGGCGCATCGCGCGCAGCGATCCAGCGGATGGAGCGAGGCACTGCCGGCGGGTCACGGAGCTCCTCGCCGCCCTTCCGGAGTCCCGCGACACCCTGATGCTCGAGCTCACCTCGCGCATCGCACTGCTCGAGATTGGTCGCATCGCAGGCATCGACGAGCGTGAGTCACAGGACCTCTTCGAAGCGGCGCGCGCGGTCGTCGAGCGACTGGGAGATCGGGCAGGTCACGCGTTCTTGCTCACGTCCTACGGACGCCTGTGCGGGCTCGCCGGCGACGTGGCACAGTACCTCGCCTGTGCGGAACGAGCCGCAGAGCTCGCCGAGGGATCCGACGACGCGGGGTTCGCGTTCGAGATGCGCGCCGTGCTGGCGCACGCGCACCTCGCGGTCGGCCGCCTCGATCTCGCTCGTGCGATCGCCGAGCGAGCCCTGGCCGAGCCCGCGCGGGACGCCGACCTGCGGGAGGCGCTCGGGCGCTCCACCGCGCCCGCCTTCTGCCGAATCTGGTGGGCGCTGGCGAGCGCCTACCTGGGAAGAGCGGCCGAAGCTCAGGCGGGTTTGGAAACGCTGCTCGCCGACGAGAAGGAGGGCGGACTCGAAGCCCTGTACGGGACGCACGGATTCCTGTGCGAGGTGCTGCGGCTGCGAGGCGATCTCGCCGCCGCGCTCGCTCATGGCCGCCGGGCTGTCGAGCTAGCGGACGAGCGCGGAAGCCCGTTCTCCCGGGTCGAGGCCGCTGCGTTTCTCGGCGCGGCCGAGCTCGCGGCCGGCGACGTCGCCACCGCTACGAGTGCGCTCGAGGCCGCGCTCGGGCTCGCGCGCACGAGGCGCACCGCGCTGTGGTACGAGCCGCGCATCCTGGCGACGCTCGCGGAGGCCAGGCGCCTCGCCGGCGACCGCTCCGGAGCCCGCGCGCTCCTCGTCGAAGCGCGCGAGTGCATCGAGCGGGGACGGGGCTGGCGGCTCAGCGCCTGCGACGTCGAACTGGCATGGGCGCGCCTCCTTGCCTCAGAGCCCGTCCCAGACCGCGCCGCGGTCGAGGGCCCGCTCGAATCCCTGGACGCCCTCGCGGCGGAACTGGGCGCCGATCCATACCGGCGGATGGCGCAGCTCGAGCGCGCCCGCCCCGCTCACACGGCCTCCGTCCCGCCGCGCTAGCTCCCCAGAGTTCCGCAGTCCAGAGAAGCGAGCGCGATCGAAAGCTCGCGCACCTCGGATCCCTCCGTGCGATCGACCGCGGCCCTCTCGCGCCGAAGCCTCGGACGGTTTCCGTTCATCGCGTTCGAGAATGTGTCGTCGAGACGTTACATCTCCGTTTGTCCCTTCGAAGCTCCGATCGCAGCGCGTCGAGCGCAATCGACTGATAGCCCGGCCGCCGGACGAGGCACGTCTGCGCCTTCCCGACGGCAGCGGGCAGCGGATACACCCTGACGTGCCGCTCCCCCAGGGAGACATGGAGAACCGACCGCGGGACGATCGCGATCCCCGCGCCAGCGGCGACGCAGAGGACGATGGCGTGGTACGAGCCGAATTCCATGACGCGCACCGGCACCACCTTCCCGGCGCCGAGCCAGGCCTCTAGCCGCCGACGGTAGGAGCACCCCGTCGCGAAGGCGATGAGGGTCGTGTGACCGATGTCTTTCGGTGTTGTGATCTTGGGAAAGCCCTTGGGCGCGATGAGGACCAGCTCCTCGCTGAACACCGGCTCGGACTCGAGGTCGTTCGCGGTGAACGGCTCCGCAACGAACGCCGCCTCGACCTCGTGGTTCACGACCTTGGCGATCAGGGCGCCCGTCGTG
>WNFJ01029342.1_pt1 | contig 15402 bp, 11 predicted proteins | sample 5400461 | NCBI WGS metagenome assembly WNFJ01 (sample SAMN13153349, study PRJNA577476) | soil metagenome | isolation source: 115 cm saprolite on Douglas fir-dominated hillslope | place: USA:California | collected 2013-09-17 | reverse complement strand
CCCCCGCCTGCCACGCTCCGCCACCATTGCCATGCTCGTCGCCGGAACCATCGCCGACATCGACGTGCTCAGCAAACTAGCCGGCCCCTCCGCGTTTCTCACCTTCTATCGCACCTATTGTCATTCACTGCCTGCAGCTCTGCTGTTCAGTCTGCTCGTCACTCTCCCTTTTCTCCTGCGCAGAAGCGCGCCAACGGAAAAACAAACTTCGCCGCTTCACCTTTTCATCTCCGTACTCGCCGCCTCCGTTCTCCATTTGCTCATGGATCTCTGCCAGAGCGCGGGCGTGGAACTCTTCTGGCCCTTCTCCACGCGCCGCTTCGCTCTGGATTGGGTCGCCCCTCTCGACCTCTGGATTCTGGGTATTCTCCTTGCCGGAATCTTTCTCCCCGCGCTCAGCGGCCTGGTCACCGAGGAAATCGGAGCCAAATCAAAAGGCCCGCGAGGCAAAGTGGGTGCGTCCCTCGCGCTCGCCACCATGATTCTTTATTTCGTTTTGCGCTTCGTTCTCCACGCCAACGCCTTGGCGGCCATCGAATCGCGCACCTATCGCGGCGAATCGCCTCGCAAGGCTGCCGCGTTTCCCGAATCAGCCTCGCCCTTCCGCTGGCACGGCATCGTCGAAACGGAAAGCGCCCTGCACGGCTTTGAAATGGAAGTCGGCCCCGCCGCATCTTTCGAACCAGACTCCGCCGTCACTTCCTACAAGCCCGAACCTTCGCCCGCCCTCGACGCAGCCCGCGACAGCGCCGTTGCGCGTCGCTTCCTCCAGGTCGCGCGCTTCCCCAAAGCAACCGTCGAAAAAACTCCCGAGGGTTTTCACGTCATCCTGCGCGCCTTCCCCTATTCCCGCGACGTCAGCTCCGGCTTGCGCGTCCATGCCCAAATCGACACGGACTCCTCCGGCAAAATCCTCTCCCAAGATCTCGCCTGGGACCCCGGCTCGTCTCCACTTTGGTAGAGCGCATGCCCAACCCCGCTAAGTCATTGATTTTATAGAAAGCAGAACGAGGAAATTTCTCTTGACAATACTCTAATTTGTGCTACACTTACTCTTGTAGATAACTATGTTTGGAGTGCGGGAGCTCGCTCCCGCTTTTCTTTTTTCCGGCCCGTTCTTCGCCTGGCGCGTTTTGCTCCTTGAAAGTCATGTCTCGCAGAATCAAGCCTTTACGAAATGCAAATTTTCTAAGCCTTTTGTTTTGACATTCATACGAAATGCCCAGGGGTAGACGGAAGCGGTCCCTAACTAGTTACATCGCCCGACGGACCTCGCCGCTTAAGTACTAGCCGCGAAAGAACATAGCTCACAATAAACAGCGCAATCACAAAAACCGTCACCCGCAGCTTGTGGTGCACCAGATAAGGCATCGCGCCGGCGCCATACCGTATCGCCAGGTACCCGATTCCGAAGTAGCGAAACAACCGCGCAATCGTGATCGCCGATATGTAACTGAACCGCGGCACTTCAAACACGCCTGCCGCAAGCACGAAAAACTTGAACGGCGTCGGCGGCGGCAGCAGCGCCGCAATCAACATTCCCAAGAATCCGTTTCGTTCCACCCAGTGGCGAATGGCATGCCCGTGTTTACCCGCCTTCTGGTGAAAAATCGCTTCCCCGCCCTTTCGTGCAATAAAATACAGCACCACGCAACCCAGCACCGATCCCAGCGAGGCCATGAACGCATACAGCGGCATCCGCGCCGGATGCTCCATCGACAACTCAATCAGCAGCAAATCGTTGATGATCGGAAACGTCAGCACCGAAGAATCCAGAAAGGAAATTAGAAAAAGTCCCGGAGCGCCCAGTCCGCTCGCAAACGCCACCACTTTCTGTTTCCATCCGCTCAGGCTCGACGGCACTCCCGCTCCTCCCGCTAACCCATGTTCTAATGTCCGCGCAAGGCGCTTGCCATCATCGCCCCGAGCTCGCCGGCTCGCGCGGAGCCAAAAGTTGCCGCGACTGGTCTGAACACCGGGAATTGGCCGGGCGGCAGCTATTGCGCAAACGCGGCGCGATCGAAATGGTTCATGAACACTTGCATGAGTGCGGTGCGGTGCAGATTCGGGAGCTTGGGAATTTCGCCGATCACCCGGACGTGGCCAAATCGCTCGATGGTTTCGCGGTTCTCGCGGTTCTGGTCGCCGATCAGCACCACGCCGTGCACCGGCAATTCCGCTGCGTGCAGCGCGGCAAGCGTCAGCAGCGTGTGATTCACGGTACCCAGCGAACTGCGCGCCGCCACGACCACTGGCAATTTGAATTTCACCATCAGGTCGAGCATGAACTGTTTCTGGCTGATCGGCACCAGCACGCCGCCCGCGCCTTCCACGATCAACCAGTCGTTGATCAAACTGCTGGGCATGTTGATCCGCCCCAGGTCGATTTCCACTCCCGCCCAGCGAGCCGCCAGGTCCGGCGAAACCGGCGGCACGAATTTGTACACCTCGTCGAGCGTTCGATCCGTGCCAATCCCGGCAAGCCGCATGACCGTCACGCGGTCCGAGCCTTCGAGCGTGCCCGTTTGGATCGGCTTCCAATAAACCGCATCAAGTGCTGCGCACAGCAGCGCCGAGAGTACGGTCTTGCCGACTCCGCCGTCTGTGCCTGTGATGAAAAAGTGATGTCTCACGCGCGGCCTGCCGTCGCCAGCGCAGCCGCGCGGTCAGATGCCTCGGCTTTAGTTCGATTTCCCTTGTGACGCAGGTCGCTCTTTTCGGCGGCGCTTGGCGCCGCTTCTAACATTGGCTTGGTACTCATGAACCCCCATCTGGATAGGGCCAATTGTCTTCAAACGATTCTGGCATGTTACCATCGGTTGGCTAAAACGTGTCGCGCCGATATTCCAAGTGATACGGGGTTGCGCTTCCCTTTCTCTCATGGGGTTGCATGGTCGACATGCATGGTCGGCGGTTTGACCGTCCATCCGTATAATGTTATATATCGACGTTTTGTGCAGCCCTTGTGCCCCGTCTTTAGGGCGCTTCGCCGGCCCTGTTTGGGGTAGCCTCGACCGGCGCGCGGCGGCTTCTTCCTGGTGGAATGAAAACAAATTGCTCTGCAGTCGCACCAAAAAGCGCTCGGTCGAAAAAGTGTGCCGGAAACGATTATCCCGGGTAGCCATTGCCCAGTAAACGAATGATCTACGGAGGATTGTGAATGCTTACCTGGCTGGCAACTGCCTGGTCTTTACCCTGCAAATTTATCAAGTTTGGAGTGCCTGCTGCCCTGTTCACAATGCTGGGAGCCGCGTCGGCTCTCGCTGACGAACCCGGCGGCGAGGCCAGCTTGAAGCTGCCCGACCTGTCCCAGGTCACCTTTCTCGGCATCGACGGCCACAAGCTTCTGCTCTTCGGCATCGTCATCTGCATCTTCGGCTTGGGTTTCGGACTGGCGATCTACTCGCGTCTGAAAAACTTGCCCGTCCACAAATCGATGCGCGAAATCTCCGAGCTGATTTACGAGACTTGCAAAACCTACCTGATCACGCAGGGAAAATTCCTGATGATCTTGTGGATTTTTATCGCCGTCGTGATCGTCATGTATTTCGGCTGGCTCGCTCCCGTGCAACCTGTTGCGGTCACTCTGCCGATTATTCTGATCTTCAGTCTCGTCGGGATTGCCGGTAGTTACGGCGTCGCCTGGTTCGGCATCCGCGTGAATACCTTCGCAAATTCCCGCACCGCTTTTGCCAGCCTGCGCGGCAAGCCCTATCCGATTTACAGCACGCCGCTGCAAGCCGGCATGAGCATCGGCATGATGCTCATCAGTGTCGAGCTGCTGATGATGCTTTTCATCCTGCTGTTCATTCCGGGCGATTACGCCGGCCCGTGCTTCATCGGCTTCGCCATCGGCGAATCGCTCGGCGCGGCCGCGCTGCGTATCGCCGGTGGAATCTTTACGAAAATTGCGGACATCGGCTCCGACTTGATGAAAATCGTCTTCAAAATCAAGGAAGACGACGCGCGCAACCCCGGCGTCATTGCTGACTGCACGGGCGACAACGCCGGCGATTCGGTGGGGCCAAGCGCCGATGGATTTGAAACGTATGGTGTAACCGGCGTCGCGCTCATCACCTTCATTCTCCTTGCCGTGAAGAATCCCACCGTGCAGGTTCAGTTGCTCGTCTGGATTTTCGTCATGCGCATTGTCATGCTCATCGCCAGCGCCGCCGCGTACTTCATCAACGCCTTCATCGCCAAGGCAAAATACGGAAACGCCGCCGAAATGAACTATGAAGCGCCGCTCACTTCCCTGGTGTGGATTACCTCCGTCGTTTCGATTGCCCTGACATATCTCGTCTCGGCGGTGATCATCCCCGACCTTGGCGGCAGCACCTCGCAGTGGTGGAAGCTGGCCACGATCATCTCTTGTGGCACGCTCGCGGGCGCCATCATCCCTGAGTTGGTGAAGGTCTTCACCTCCACGGAATCTCGCCACGTAAAAGAAGTCGTCACGTCGGCCGAAGAAGGCGGCGCATCGCTCGGTATTCTCTCCGGTTTCGTTGCAGGTAATTTTTCTGCTTACTACATCGGCCTGGCCATGGTCCTCCTGATGTCGGTCGGCTACTTGATCAGCACCATGGGGCTTGGCACACAGATGCTTGCACCGGCCGTGTTTGCTTTTGGGTTGGTGGCATTCGGTTTCCTCGGCATGGGGCCGGTGACCATCGCCGTCGACTCCTACGGCCCCGTCACGGACAACGCGCAATCCGTTTATGAGCTTTCGCTCATCGAACAGATTCCGAACATCAAGCAGGAACTGAAGAAGGAGTACAACATCGACGTCAACTTTGAGCGCGCCAAGGAAATGTTGGAAGCCAACGACGGCGCGGGCAACACTTTCAAGGCCACCGCAAAGCCTGTGCTCATCGGTACGGCCGTCGTCGGCGCGACCACCATGATTTTCTCGATCATCATGGCGCTCACGAAAGGCTTAACGGAAAACGTCAACAATCTTTCGCTCCTGCACGCGCCTTTTGTCCTCGGTCTCGTCACTGGTGGCGCCATGATTTACTGGTTCACCGGCGCGAGCACGCAGGCCGTCACCACCGGCGCTTACCGCGCCGTCGAATTCATCAAGGCCAACATCAAGCTCGACGGAGCTGCTTCCGCCAGCATCGCCGACAGCAAAAAGGTCGTCGAGATTTGCACCAAGTACGCGCAGAAGGGCATGCTCAACATTTTCATCGCGGTGTTTTTCGCCACGCTGGCTTTCGCCTTCGTCGAGCCGTTCTTCTTTATCGGCTACCTTTTTTCCATCGCCATCTTCGGCTTGTACCAGGCCATCTTCATGGCCAACGCCGGCGGCGCCTGGGACAACGCCAAAAAGATCGTTGAAGTCGAGCTCAAGCAGAAGGGCACGCCGCTCCACGATGCCACCGTAATCGGCGACACAGTGGGTGATCCGTTTAAAGACACTTCTTCGGTCGCCCTCAATCCCGTCATTAAATTCACGACGCTCTTCGGACTGCTGGCCGTCGAACTCGCCGTGCAATTGACCGCCGCACAGGGCAGCGGCCTGACGCACATTCTCGCGGCGGCCTTCTTCGTCGTGTCTTTCTTCTTCGTCTACCGTTCGTTCTACGGCATGCGCATCCGCGAAGGCGCAGCCCACTGAAAACAGTTTTCGGTTTTCCGTTGTCAGTCTTCAGTCAAAGAGAAGAGACGGGGCGGCCACCAGCCGCCCCGTCTCTTTTTTTGGGAGTGCGGGGCTTGCCGCCGCTTTTCTTCCCGCCTGAATCCTGATGTGAGAAGATTTCGCTAAGCGCGCCGGCCCTCCTGGGGCAAAGCTCATGGAGCTGAAGATCAATAAAGTTCAGTACGAAGTCACCGACGCGGACGAACTCCGGGTGCGCCTCGCGCAAATCCGCCGCACCCCATTTTCCGAAGTTTGGATGCAGCACGCGGCGGGCTGGCCGGCAATCGGCGCGCTAATCAATGGCGAAGCGGCGTGGCTGATGTACGTGCGCCATGAAGGCGACGCGGGGTTCTCCACTCGCAATCCACAGTATTCCGGGCCGGAAAAAGCAGTCATTGAGTATTACCTGTCGAATGGCCAGCGCGATGAGTACCCGGCGTCGTGGAACATCACGGCCGCCGAAGCGCTGCGCGGCCTCGAATATTTCCTCGAAGAAGAAGCCATGGCGCCCTGGCTCCATTGGCATGATGACAGTCATAGATAAATCGTGTGACCTTCTTGCTTGGCCATACGCGAGCGGGCGTGGAGATCGCCGGCAATACTTCTTGAATCTCATCGTACAATGGCAAGCCGTTAGGAAGTAGAATCCATCCGCTGTCACTATGAGGTGTTGCCCATGAAGAAATACTTTCTGCTCGTCCGGACCGTCTTGCTCCTCGCCGCTACTTCTCACGCATGCTATGCGCAAGTCGATACCAAATGGAAGATTCACGATCCCGATAGGCCGGTGCCGCCAACGATTGAAGCCGGCACGGCGAGCACGCAGGATTCGCCGGGACGCCCGCCGTCTGATGCCGTGGTGCTATTTGACGGCAAGGATCTTTCCAAATGGGCGCAAAAGGACGGCAGTGCGGCGAAATGGAAAGTGGAGAACGGTTATGTTGAAGTCGTGCCAAAGGCGGGATACATCTACACACGCGAAGTATTTGGTGACTGCCAGTTGCACGTGGAATTTGCCGAGCCCGCCCCGGCGAAAGGCGAGGGCCAGGACCGCGGAAACAGCGGCGTCTTTCTACAAGGTCTCTATGAGACGCAAGTCCTGGACTCCTACCAAAGCAAGACTTACGCGGACGGCCAGGCCGGGGCGATCTATGGCCAATACCCTCCGCTGGTGAACGCTTCGCGCGCGTCTGGCCAGTGGCAGACTTACGATATCGTCTTTCACGGGCCGCGTTTTGCGAAGGACGGCAAGCTGCTCCGCCCCGCCCGCGAAACCGTTTTTCACAACGGCGTGCTGGTGCAGGACAACGTGGAATTGAGCGGCCCGACGGCTCACGGCAAACGGCCGCCTTATGAACCTCAACCGGAAAAATTGCCGCTGGCGCTGCAGGATCATAGCCATCCAGTGCGCTACCGCAACATCTGGATTCGCGAATTGAAAACTGCAGAGTGATCTCCTTTGGGATCAAAAGCTAGGCTGTGTAGGCCCAATTTTTCACATTCCGGTTTGCCGACATTCGGAAGCTGACGAATTGCAATCCCCCCGCTAGTTTATTTCGACGCATTGCGAACCGCTGGGATCCGAGCTAGGAGCGCCGCGTCGGCTTCCGAGCGATAATGCTGCAGCTGAGATCGTTCAGAATGGATGTCCTAGCTTCGCAAGCGTGGTCTCACCAACCTAGCGTGGCGGCTACCGAGCCTGGTCAAGTCCGACGCGGCGCACCAAGTCCGCAAGACGCGGGTCACCGCGGAGCGGATCAAAAAAGGGGTGGACTCTGATGTACTGCAGGATCATTGAGTGTTCTTTGTAGGCGTTCTCGAGCCAGGCAAACGCCTGCTCGTTGTCGCCGAGCCCCAAATAAGCGTTCACAAAAGCGGCGGTGGGAACGTAGCCTTTCTGCTGCCTTCGTTTTAATTCATCAAGGAGGCGGAGCGCTTCGGCCCGACGGCCGGCATGCGCGTAGGCCCTGACGAGCACGCCGATTACAGCCGGATTACGCTCGCTGAGAGCGAGCGCTTTTTCCAGCACGGGAATCGCTTCGTCCGGCTGACCGTTTGCAATGAGCGCGAAACCCAGGAACCAGCAAGACCAGTAGGTCGAGGCATCATCGTGGCGCACCGCCAGATCACTTCGCAGTTCGCGAATGGCTTCATCGTAATGGCGCGACTGAAATAGAATCCACCCCATGGTATTCCCCGTAATTCCGATGGGCTCAAGTTCCCGGGCGCGTCGGGACCATTCGAGCGCCTCTTCCGTGCGCCCCTGAGACAGCAGCCAGCTCGAAAATGAGAGATGTGCCCCGGCGTCGTTCGGATCCAACTCGAGGGCGAGCTTGTATTCGCGCTCGGCGTCGTTCCACTGCCATTGCATCTGATACAGGCTCCCCATCAGGGCATGGGCTCCAGGAAGCGCTGGATCCAGTTCCAGCGCCCTGCGGACCGCGCTAATTACTTTTGGCTGCACTGCACTCGGAGGAGCCCCGCCAACGCCAGGCATGCCGAGTGCGTCATAAGCATGCGCCAAGCCGAGGTAAGCCGGTGCAAACGCCGGGTCCCTCTTGATGGCCTCCTCAAAGTACGCAATGCTTTTTTGCGTTGCAGCTGGGCTGTTGCTTTTTTCGACGAACTGCCCCTTGAGAAAGTTCTCATAAACGTCCGGGGAGACTTGGCGCGCGGCTACAAGCCTGGCGCGTTCTGCTCCGGTGACCGTGACCTGCACTCTTCCAGCAATGGCTTGTGCCACCTCGCTCTCCAGAGCGAGAGCATCCCCGAGTTCGCGGTCATAGGTCTCGGACCAGAAGTGCTCGTCGGTTGCGGCGCGGATGAGCTGGGCGTGAACGCGAACCCGACCACCCTCGCGTATGACAGAGCCTTCCACGATGGCATCGACGCCGAGAGCCTTGGCGATTTCCGGAAGAGGCGCGTGGGTATCTTTGAAATGCATCGCCGAGGTGCGAGAGATGACGCGAAGACCACGGATCATGGATAGGCGTCCGATGATCTCCTCGGTCATGCCGTCGGCAAAATATTCCTGGGCCGGATCGCCCGAAAGGTTTTTCAAGGGCAATACCGCCAAGGACTTGATCTTAGACCCGGTCGCACCTCTTAAGCGGGTTCGTGTCGTGAAGTAAGCGACGACCAGCAATGCAAGCATCGCGGCCCCACAGACAACAAGCCAGCGACGCACCCGAAGCCCTTGCCGAGCGATCTCCAGGACTCGAGCTGCGTCTGCGACATCGGTTGCTGCCCCAGCCCTGCCATCCGGCCAGGCATCGAGTTCCGTCGTGTAGGCATAAACGGACCCGAGCTTGCTGTGGAGGATGCGATAGACTGGCAGTCCCTCGCGCCGCTCCCAGCGGCGGACGGTCGTAACATCACGCCCCAGATAGGCAGCAATCTCCTTCCAAGATTCCAGGCGCCGCCCTCGAGGGTGGGGATTGGCGTTTGGCGTCGATACCGCTTGGAACGACATAGGGAGGAGGGCTCCGTTTGACCGAAGCTTATCATATTGTTTATTTGCGGGGCCTAGATGTGGCGCGGATGACTTTTGCCCCACTTTGCCGCGGTTTGCCCGGCTTTGCCCGTTGCCTCGGAGAGTATTACCTCAGTATGCGGCTACCCGCGATCAAGTCTGAGCAGGGCCGATTCGTCGAGGTGCGGTTGACCTTCAGACTGGACGCTGACTCAAGACCCAAGGAAGGTTCGTATGACCGAAACCCGGATTTCCACAACGGCTCCATCTGGAGGCGTGCAGGCAATTGGCAAGTCAACGGAATGTAATCTGATAGTGGTCCGCTCGGTTGGCCACCAAGTTATTGGTGCGGCTGCTCGAAGCGTGGCGTTTTTGCTGATTACGGCGCTGTTCACTCTTAGTCCGCCGCAGGTGTCGGCTGCCCCGTCAGACCCAGTGCTGGAGTGGATCGGTGTGATGAACACCACGGTCCTCACAGCGGGCACCGCTCCAAACGTCACCGGTCGCGTGGTCGCCTTGGTATCGGCATCGGTCTTCGATGCCGTCAACGGTATCGAGCCACGTTTCCGTCCACTGCATGTGAGGCCGGACGCACCGCATAATGCGTCGCAACGCGCAGCCGCGATTCAGGCGGCCTATGCAATTCTAATGAACCTCTATGGAACGCAGCAGGGCGCGATCCTCACCAGTCAGCATGATGCGTCGCTCGCGGCGCTCGCCTCCACCGAAAAACCCGAATCCATTGCCGCGGGAGTCGCGTGGGGACAAAGCGTGGCGGACGCCATCTGGGCCTGGAGGCTGACGGACGGCTTCGCCCCGACTCCGCCGCCATTCTTTGGCGTCCAGAGCATCGCCGGAACGCCGAATTCGCTGGGCTTTTGGCGCCCGACTCCGCCGGCGAACGCATCAGGCGCAACACCGCAACTTGCCACAATAACGCCCTGGGTACTGACGCGCCCCTCGCAGTTCCGCTTGCCGTTCCCGCTGGCCCTCAACAGCCCGGAGTACGCGGCCGATCTCAACGAAGTGCGAGAGATGGGTAGCCTCTCCAGCACAAGCCGCTCAAGCGAACAGACGGAAGTCGCATTGTTTTGGGCGCTGAACACTCCCCTAGCCTGGAACCGTGTTGCAGCGCAGCTTGCGGCGGCGCGCGGGCTCAGTCTGACCGACAATGCGCATCTATTTGCTGTCCTCAATGTAACTCTCGGCGACGCAATAATGGCATGCTGGGATAGCAAGTACCGCTACATTTTCTGGCGGCCAGTCACCGCGATCCGAGCGGGTGCCGCACCTGGAGACCCCGACGCCAATTGGAGGCCATTGCTGGATTCTCTGACCGGCACTCCTGCGCATCCAGAGTATCCGTCTGCGCATTCCACCTACAGTGGTGCCGCAGCCTTCATCCTGGCCGCCATCTTTGGAGAGAACACCCCCTTCAGCGTCACCTCTGAGATACGTCCAGGTACTCGTTCCTATGCGAGCTTTCCCGAGGCGATCGCCGAAATCGCCGATGCGCGTGTCTTTGGCGGCATTCACCTCCGAAGCAGTTGCGCCCGGGGGAATTCCCTGGGTCGAGCTGTCGCGGATTATGTATCGAGACACGCGATGCGGGCGCGCGGTGACGATCAAGACGAATGAGAAAAGTAAACGCAAAAGGCTCGGTCACTCGATGAGGTTGCCGGGCACATAGCTGAGGCACCGATGGGGTGGCCAGAAGCCCGTTCTGGGCAGTTGCTCCAAGGAAATTCCGGACGGATTACGGGCTAACCGAAAACTGGGGCGCTACCGCCTAAAAGTCTTGGTTGGCAGAGCCCGAGTAGTTAGTGTATAGTAATTTACATAGAAAATTATATCTAGGCAGCGGGAGACTCCTCTCCCGCTTTTTCATTTTAGGGAGAGACGTCCTCGCTAGCCGGTTTCCCGACGCATAGCTAGAAGTCGAACGCGGGATCGGTACTTGCTCGAAGAAGAGACCGGCGAAAGACTTACCGAAGCCGATCAGTCCTCGTAAGCCGGCAAAGCGGAAGCGATCCGCGGTTCCGGCTACCGGTTCCTCCCGTATCACGGGCTAACCGGAAACTGAGACGCTACCGTCTGAAAGTATTACTTGACGGAGCAATTACAGTTAGCGTACACTACTTTCTGTAGAAAACTGCGCTTCGACGGCGGGAGATTGTTCTCCCGCTTTTTTCATTTTAGGGACAGCTATAATCGCTTACCGGTTTCCCCACGCATCGCCAGAAGTTGCGTCACCGTAGAAATCCTTTTGGTGTCTCGTGATCCGTGTTTCCTGTCCCGTGAGACGTAAGAGTTGCGACGTGGATGGCGAGAAGCGCCATCAGGAAGCCAAGAATTGTGCTTCTAGATTTCCAGTTTCTCCTCTAAGTAACATTGCCAGCGTCAAGTCGCCTCACTCCAAAGTAGAGAACCAATGCCACAAGCAGCAGATCTTAGATTCCATAAGGGCCATTGCCAGAGGGCTTGGCCGCGCGCCGTCGCAATCGGAGTTCGTCGAGCTCTCAGAAATCTCCGAGTATTTCGTCTCACAATGCTTCCCAAGTTGGAATGATGCGGTTAGATCAGCGGGACTCCACCCCAACACGCTGAACGTGAGGCTTGAGGACAGCGAACCTGAAAGATTGGGGCGAAATCGTCCGCTCAAATTGCGCTATACCGGCACGGCGCGCCTACCGCCGCGTCGGGAAATATGACCCTCGCACTCTGGAAAGACGATTCGGTCCGTGGTCATCACTGCCGGAGGTTTTTCTCAATTTCTCTAAAGACAAGCCGGAATGGGCGGATGTCGTGGCGCTTCTACCCGCTCGCGCACCAAATCACGAGCACGAATCGAACGGCGCCTCGGCTTTCCCAATCCAGCCGAAGAAGACACGGCACGTGCCGTTGAAAGATCGCGCTACCTATGGCAATCCCACCCACTTCCGCGGGCTGCGGCATGAACCGGTCAACGAGCAGGGCGTCGTCCTTCTCTTCGGCATGCTCGCGAAAGAGCTAGGCTACATGATCGAAGCGGTTCAAACGGGGTTCCCCGACTGCGAGGCCATGCGGCAGGTTACTCCCGAACGGTGGCAGCGCGTGCGTATCGAATTTGAATTTGAGAGCAGGAATTTCCGCGACCACGGTCATCCCGCAAGCGGTTGCGATGTCATTGTCTGTTGGCGGCACAATTGGGAGAAATGCCCCAAACCCATCGAGGTCGTGGAGCTGTCCACCATCATTAAATCCTTGGCAAGCTCAGAAGACAAACAGCTTGCTGAAAAACCTTGAGCCCAGATTGCTTCGAGGAGCGAAGACTGTAGCGAGTCAATTTCGGGTAAGTGGAGGTTCAGCAGCCTCCGCTATGCTTGTGTCCCCCAAGTTGAAACAGGAGGCGCGCTGCTTCGGCAAAAGCCGCATCTTCTGGGGAGTGTTCGTAGAGATTGGGACACCAACGAACAGCAATGTGATACTTGCCGTCCTGCACTCCTTCCAATATCCATTCTGCTCCGTCGAAATCCCGGTGCTGTGATTCAGTTGGCATTTCCCAAAAGTGTGCTCGATTCAAATGCTTTAAGAAATCCGACACTCGGTCCTCAGGTACGGTTGACAGTTGCTCGCCCTTCACTCGCTCACGCGCCTCGAGGAACATGGTCATTTTCACTTTGCCACTGCCATCAGGGAGGACAGTCAGGGTAACGGCCTTTGGCCCGGTAAACGCGCCCAAGTATGTAAATCGGAAAATCTTCTCATTCTCAGAGGGCGGCGGCCAGAGCGGACTTTCACCCAACTGATACATGTCGCTAGAGTACCAAGAGACTTGGAAGCTACTTGCGAATGTCCCCGGCGGAAAATAGTTCACAAAGAGCGACGCATTCTTAGTCTCTACGACATTCAAAGACACTGCTGCGACTGCCTTTGTCGGGGAGACCTCTGGAACGTTTGCCAACAACGCTCTAATGGCCTTGAAACGATCAACGTCGCGGAGTCCGAACGCCCCGGCGATACCAGCCGCAACGGCCTGCTGCTCTTTCTGGGATAATTGGGTCATTGCGGTCAAGAAACCATCCGGGTGGACAACAGAGCCTCGTCGTAGAAGTCAGTGAGGTAGGTGAATCGGAACAGGGTCGGTAGGACGGACTTGTCCCCGCTTCTCGGCATACGCGCTCTCATTGTACGCCCGGACGGCGATAGCACTCACTAAGAACCAACTTGCCTGATTAAGGGCCAGCCGGAAGAGTGGGGACCATAGCGACCAAGCCACCCACAAATTACGCGTGAATCAGGCCAGGGAATTTGCGCGGGTTGTTGTCGAAGCCGGGGAAGACAGGCTTCAGATCGCTTACGCCGATGTGCTTGGTCAAGATTTCACCGACGACGGAGCGAAAATCCGTGGTAAGCGCTAGGTCGCGCCCTTCATTGAGCTGGTGATCGTTCAGGCCGGGCCACTTGCCGTAGACTTGGCCGCCCTTCACGTCGCCGCCCATGATGAACATGCAATTCGCGTGGCCGTGGTCGGTGCCGCGATTGCCGTTTTCCTTGGCGGTGCGCCCGAACTCACTCATGGTCACAACGACGATATCCTGCATACGATCGCCCATGTCCTGATGGAACGCCGCAAGGCCCTGGCCGAGGTCCTTCAGCAAATTCGAGAGCTGGCCTTGCACGCCGCCCTCGTTGACGTGATTGTCCCAGCCGCCGCAATCGACAAAAAGAACTTCCGCGCCGATGTTCGCTTTAAGCAGTTGCCCGATCTGCTGCAAGCTTTGGCCGAGCCGGCTGCCCGGATATTGCGCGCCGTTTTCCGGCTGATATTTGCCCGGGTCCGCTTTGCGCAGCAGATCGATGGCTTCAAACGTTTCCGTGCCCGTGCCGTGCAGCGCGTGGTCCACGGTTTGCGAGTACATGGCTTCAAAGCCGCCTTCGACCATTTGGCCCGTTCCCGGCGCCTGCGCCATCACTTTGAATTGCTTCAGGTCCGGCAGCGCAATCGCGGGAGCTCCTCCGTGCAGCATGCGCGGGAGGTTCAGCCCCATGGCCACGGCGCGAAAGGGCGAAGCTTCCTCTTCCGGAACGGCTTCCAACGCGCGATTCAGCCAGCCGTCTTCGGTCGCTTTCAGGCCCGGCGTGCCCGATTCCATGAAGTCCTGCGCGTCGAAGTGCGAGCGCGTCGGATCGGGCGAGCCGGCGGCGTGTACGATCGCTAGTTGATTCTTGTGAAAGAGCGGCTCGAGGGGCGCGAGGCTCGGGTGCAAACCGAAAAATCCGTCCAGGTCGATGGCCGCATCCGTATTCAAGTCGGGGTTTGCAAGTGCAAACCCCGAAGCCCGGCCGCCGCGCTTCGGCTGCGGAATGGCGATCGTCGGACGCAGGCTATAATAATTCGATTCGCCGAAGGGCACGACGATATTCAAGCCATCGGCCGCGCCGCGCTGAAACAATACGACGAGCTGCTTTTTGTTCGGCATCGGCGTGGCCGCCACGGCGCGCTGCAAAAACGCGGGCATCGCGCTCAGGCCGACCATGGCCACGCCGCCCTGCTTCAAGAAATAGCGCCGTGAAAATTTCAAGCCTCTCACGCCTTCACAGCATTTGTAGCTCATGGCTACCTCACTTGTGTTTCATTGCGATACGCTTCGCGCGCAGCTGTCATTCTGAGGGCCGCGTTCTTTGCGGCCCGAAGAATCTCAGCGTTCGCTTCAACCTCGACCACTCATTCCGCTGAGATCCTTCGCTTCGCTCAGGGTGACAAGGCAGAAACTGCCCTAGCGGCGCTGAAATTCCGGCGCGCCCAGCACCAACCCGGCGACGACACCCAGGTCCACCTGCTTGCGCGGATCGTCGAGCTTGGCCTACCGTGGTCGGCCCCGCCTGCCCGCCGAGGAATACTTGCACCGCGCGGTCAAGCGCGCTCTTCGCGTCCGCCGAGGAATCCAGGCCCAGCAGCGAAGGCACGTCGGTGCGCGCTCCCCGCATTTTGTTTCCCGCAAGAGCCAGGGAATAGTTCAGCCGGTTCAACAGCGCGCCGGTGTTCACCCACGCATCGGCCTTATCCGCATACCCGGTTGGCGGCTGGCACTGATACAAGGGCTCGCCGATTCGCCCCACCCACTGCACCAGCGGCAGTGGCGTGTCCACATCCGTGCCCAGAGCGCGCACCTCAGAAACCACCAGTTCAAACGGCGTCTTGATCTTCGCGCGGTACGATTCCCGCGACCAGAATTCCGGCGACCAGATCATGGTCTTCAGCACCGCGCGGATATCGCCGTCGCTCGATTGAAACGTCCGCGCCATG
>WNFJ01122607.1_pt1 | contig 15403 bp, 13 predicted proteins | sample 5400461 | NCBI WGS metagenome assembly WNFJ01 (sample SAMN13153349, study PRJNA577476) | soil metagenome | isolation source: 115 cm saprolite on Douglas fir-dominated hillslope | place: USA:California | collected 2013-09-17 | reverse complement strand
GCTCGCGGGCGGATATCAGGTGGACTCGAGCGTGAGCCCGTTCATCGACCTCGCGGCGCGGGACGATGGTCCGAGCTTCGTCGGCGCCCCGATGGAGCCGTACTATCTGGCAGCCGACCGCGACGTGACCCAACCGGCCGCGAGCGGCACCCTGCTCGAGATTCCCCTCTCCTACGGCTTCAGCCGCGGCCCGTTCGGGTTCTGGGATCCGGCGCGCCGCCTCCTCGAGTCACCGCCGTGGCGGACGCTCCACCTCGCGGGGCTCGCGGCGCGTACAGGGATCGTCAAACGGCTCGCCCTCACCCCGGAAGAAACGTCGGTCCCGGATATGCTGACCCTGTCGCGGCGGCTGCTGGAACACGGCGTGCCCCACCTGCAGGTGTCGTGGCACAGTCCCTCGCTCAAGGCCGGGCTCAGTCCTTTTGCGCGCACGGCGGCGGACGTCGCCCGTCTGTATGCCAGGATCGAAGGGTACGTCGACGGGCTGTCCCGCATCGCGCACATCACGTTCGCGACGATCAGCGAGGCGGCCGGCGCGATGCGCGACCAGGCCACTCCCGCCGGAGCCCTCGCATGATGAAGAGCGTGAGCTCCAACTGGGCGGTGACGATCGCCAGTATTGTGGCGGCGTACCTGCTCACGCCGTTCACGATTCACCGTCTGGGCGACACGGGATACGGCACCTGGAATCTGATCAATGCGATCACGGGGTACCTCGCGCTCTTGATGCTCGGCGTCCCGATGGCATCGGTGCGGTACTTCGCGCAGCACGTAGCCGATGGCAACGTCGACGAGCTCAACAAGGCGATCGGCAGCTGCACGGCGCTGTATCTCGCGCTCGGCGCGGCGGCCGTCGTGGTCGGCGTGGGGATGTATGTCTTCTTTAACGTCACCTACGACATCCCCGCCGCCGTGCGGCCCGATGCTCACTGGGCGTTCGTGCTGACGGTGTTGTACGTGGCGGTCGGGTTCATCGGGATGCTGCCAAACGGCGTCCTGCAGGCCAACGACGACTTCGCGGCTCGCAACGCCATCCGCCTGGCGGGCGTGCTGCTGCGCATGGGGCTCACGCTGGCGTTGCTGTGGTGGTGGCCGTCGCTCACCGTGCTGGCGCTCGTCCAGCTGGTGTGTCTAGTCGGCGACTTTGCGCTCTGCACGTGGCTGATTCTGCGCCGCTACCCGGGCGTGCGGGTGCGCTTGGCGGACTTCGACTGGGACATGGTGCGGAAGATCGTGTCGTTCAGCGTCTACGTCCTGGTGCTGAACGCGGGCGCCCGACTCTCGTTCGAGACCGACTCGCTGGTCATCGGCAAGTTCCAGGACGTGAGCTCGATCCCGTACTTCACGGTGGCGAACAGCTTCATCATCTACCTGATGGAGTTCCTCTTGGCGATCGCGGCCGTGGTGATGCCGGCGGCGACGCGTCTCAAGACTCAGGGTCGGACCGAGGAGCTGCGCGACATCTTCCTCAAGTGGTCCAAGATCGCGCTCTCCGTGACCATGATGGCGGGCCTCTTTCTCATCGTCCTGGGGCCGCGGTTCATCGCCTGGTGGATCGATCCGACATTCGAGCGGCCGGCGGGGCAGGTGCTGCAGATCCTCATGGTCTCCTATCTGGTCTTCCTGCCGGTGCGCGGCGTGGCGTTGCCGATTCTGATGGGTCTCGGCAAACCCGGGCTGCCGACTATCGGATTCCTCGTCACGGGCCTGATCAACCTCGGCCTCTCCATCGCGCTGGCGCGCCCGCTGGGCCTCGCCGGCGTGGCGATCGGCACCGCGGTTCCCAACGTCCTGTTCGCGGCGCTGATCCTGTGGCAGGCGTGCCATGAGCTCGGCACGCCCGTCGGCCAGTACCTGCGTTACGTGGTGCCGCGCGCAACCGTCGGCGTGGTCCCGGTCGTGGCGCTGTTGCTGTGGTGCAAGAACGGTCTCGATGTGCGCACGCTGCCGGAGCTGGTGGGCGCCGGGCTCGCCATGGTCCTCGTGTTTGCCCTGACGTGGGTGTTCTTCGTTTACCGCAACGATCCCTACCTCGACTTGCGGTCCCGCGTGATCGCAGCGCAAGCCCAAGGGCAGACATGACGGCCGCGATTGCCGCTTTGCTCGTCGGCGCGGCCGCCCTGGCGGTCGCCGCGGAGTTGGCGTGCCGCTGGTGGATCCGCCGGCGCACCAGCTACCACGTCTGGCCGCCGGGGATGCGGCTCGAGCTGCACCAGAGCGCCGACGCGTTCGCGCAGGTGGAGCCGCGCGTGCGCTTCGAGGTCAACGCGGACGGCGAGCGCGGTGGTGATGTCCCCGCGGATCGCGCTCGCCTCTTCCGGGTCCTCGTGGCCGGCGGCAGCTCGGCGGAGTGCCTCGCCCTCGACCAGCCCACGAGCTGGCCGGGAGTGGTGGAACGGCGGCTCTCGACGGAGGCGGATCTCCGGGCGCTCGGCGCGCGCGCAGTCCACGTGGGAAACATCGCGCGGTCAGGGATCGGGTCGCGGCAGCTGGACCTGATTCTGGAGCACTTGTTGCCGCAATACGGTCGCCTCGACGTGCTCGTGATCATGGTCGGCGCGAGCGACGTGCTGCGGTGGCTGGAGGAGGGGGCGCCGCCGTCGCTCGCGCCCGATCCGGAAGTGGAAGACGTGTTCTCCTCGCATCCCGAGCAGCAGTTCGGCTGGACGCCCGGCCGCAGCGCCGTGCTGACACTCGCCGGGCGGCTGCGCCGACTGTGGCTGCGGCCGCGCGAAGTGCGCGAGCAGGCGGGCAGCTGGCTGACGACGGCGCGCCAAATGCGCGCCCAGGCGCGGGAAATGCGGCACGTGACGCCAGACCCCTGTGTCATGTTGAGCGCTTTCGCGGAGCACTTCCGGCGCCTGCTGCGCCGCGCGCAGGGATACACCGACCGCGTGCTGGTGGTTCGGCAGCCGTGGTTCGACCGGGAGCCGACGGCCGAGGAGGCCGCACACTTCTGGCACGGCGGCGTGGGCAAAGCCTGGAAGCACACGATCGACGTCTTCTACGGGCTCGACGTCCTGCGCGACCTCATGACGCAGGTCGATGCGAGCGCGGCTGCCATCGCGAGCGAGTGCGGGATTCCCCATCTCGACTTACGCCCCGTCCTCACGCCGGACCTCGATCACTACTTCGACATGTTTCACTACACGCCGCGCGGTGCGGCCGTGGTCGGGCGGGTGGTCGCCGACGCCCTGCTGGGCGCGGCCGCGCGGGAGCGGCGCGCGTCGCGCCGTGTGGTTCCCGCTGGCGCCGTGGAGGTCGCGTGAGCGCTGGCCGGCCGGTGGTGGTCCACGTGGTGGCGCCGGGGCAGACCGGCGGACTGGAGCGGGTGGTCACGCTGCTCGGCGCGGCGCAGCAGGACGCAGGAGCGGACGTGCACATCGCGGCGGTACTCACCGACGGCGGCGGCTTCGATCATCCGTTCCTGGGTGAGGCGCGCGCAGCGAACGTGGCGGGCGTGCATCCCATTCTCGTGCCGCCCCACGGGTACTGCCGCGAGCGCCGCGCCATCGCGGCGTTGACTCGCCGGCTGCACGCCGACGTGATCCACACTCACGGCTACCGTCCTGACGTGATCGCCGCTGCGGGGCCTCTGCCACCCGGAGACCACGTGCTGGTCAGTACGGTGCACGGCTTCACCGGCGGCGACTGGAAGAATCGCTGCTACGAATGGTTGCAGCTGCACGCCTATCGCCGCTTCGACGCCGTGGTGGCGGTGGCGGAATCGGTGGGCGAGCGCCTGCGCCAGGCGGGGGTCCCACCGCGCCGTGTATTTGTCGTCCCTAACGCATGGAGAGAAACCGTGACACCGCTCGATCGCGCCGCGGCCCGCCAGGCCCTGGCGCTGCCGGACGACCAGTTCGTCGTGGGCTGGGTCGGCCGGCTGAGCTTCGAGAAAGGGCCCGACGTCCTAGTCGACGCGCTGAGTCGCCTGCGCGACCTGCCGCTCACCGTGGCAGTGCTGGGCGGCGGGCGGGTGCGCGCCGTCCTGGAGCAGCGCGCCGCGGAGCAGGGCCTGAGCGGTCAGCTGCGCTGGTACGGCGTGGTTCCTGACGCGATGCGTGTGTTCGCGGCGTTCGACGTGTTCGTGTTGAGCTCGCGCACCGAGGGCACCCCGATCGTCCTGTTCGAGGCGATGGCGGCGGGCACGCCGATCGTGGCCACGCGCGTGGGCGGTGTGCCGCGGGTCGTTTCGCCCGCGGAGGCGGCGCTCGTGGCCGCTGAGGACGCGGAAGGTCTCGCGGCGGAAGTGCGCGGGGTGTTCGCCAACCCCGGCCGCGCAGCCGAGCGGGCTCGGGCGGCACGCCGCCGCATGGAGCGCGAGTTCGCCGTGGGGCCATGGGTGGACCGCTATCGCGACGTTTACGAGCGGGCGCGCGGCGGCCCCGCGCAGCGGGTGGGATGATCATGACCGACATCGTGCTGCTCGGCGCGCTCGCCCTGTGGGTGTACAGCTATGCGGGATATCCCGCCTTGCTCTGGATCGCGAGCCGGCGTCCGGCGCCAAGGCGCGACCCCGGCCCGGTGCCCTGGCCCGCCGTGAGCATCGTGCTCCCCGTCCACAACGAGGCCGCGCAAATCGCGGAAGTGCTCGAGCGCATCCTGGCGCTCGACTACTCAGGGCCTCGCCAGATCGTGGTGGTATCCGACGCCTCCACCGACATGACGGACGAGATCGTGCAGCTGTATTCGGGGCGCGGCGTCGAGCTGATCCGGCTGCCGTCGCGCCGCGGCAAGTCGGCCGCGGAGAACGCCGTGCTGGGACGTCTCACCGGCGCCATCGTCGTGAACACCGACGCGTCCGTGCGGGTGGAACGCGGCGCGCTGCGCGCGCTCGTCACAGCGCTCGCCGATCCGCACGTCGGTGTCGCATCGGGCCGCGATGTCAGCGTCGCCGTCAACGAGACGGAGGCGAACCGGGCCGAAGCCGGGTACGTCGGTTTCGAGATGTGGATCCGCGACCTCGAGACCCGCTTGGGCGGCATCGTCGGGGCCTCCGGGTGTCTCTACGCCATCCGCGCCGAGCTGCATCGTGAAGCGGTCGGGCCGGGGTTGAGCCGCGATTTCGCGGCCGCGCTGCGAGCGCGGGCGCGCGGGTACCGGGCCGTCTCGGTGCCCGAGGCGGTCTGCGTCGTGCCGCGCGCACCGGGGTTGCACCAGGAATACCGGCGCAAAGTCCGTACGGTTGCGCGCGGGTTGGCGACCCTACTCGTCTATCGCCGCCTGTTGAATCCGCTGCGCTACGGCGTGTTCGCGTGGATGCTGGCCAGTCACAAACTGTCGCGCGCCGGTGGCGGCCGTGGCGGCGGCAGCGGCGCTCGCCTGGCGCGCCGGCGCGGAGCCTTGGGCGCGCGCGCTGTTAGCGGCGGGCGTGATCGTGTGCGTGTTGGCGCTTGTGGGGTGGATGTGGCGGGCGCGTCGCAGGCTGCCGCAGGTGCTCGCCGTCGTCACGTGGGGTGTCGCGGCGAACATGGCGGTGCTGTATGCCTGGTTGCGCCTCTTGGCGGGCCGGCGCGACGCGGTGTGGGAGCCGACGCGGCGCGCCAGCTTACCAGCCGCCGTGCCGGCCCAGCATCACCGGCAGCGTCCGCAGCATGATCTTGAGGTCCTGCAGCGTTGATTGTCCGCGGATGTATTCGAGGTCGAGTGCGACTTTGCGTCGCACGTCGTCGAGACACCGATCGTAGGGGAGGTTCACTTGTGCCCATCCAGTGATACCCGGCCTTACCCGGGAGCGCAGCGCATAACCGTCGATCTGATCGCGCAGCTGAAGGGCGATATCCGGCTGCTCGGGCCGGGGACCGACCAGGTTCATCTGGCCCCGCAGCACGTTCCACAGCTGTGGCAGCTCATCGAGGCGGAACTTGCGCAGCACGCGCCCGACTGCGGTGACGCGCGGATCGTCGGGGCGCGCCCAGACTTGGCGCGCGCCGTCGCGCATGACCATCGTGCGGAACTTGTACATGGTGAACGGCTGACCGCCGTAATCGACCAGCCGCCGCCCGCGTCCCGTCGGACCGGGCCCGCGCCGATCCACGCCGACGCGCCGCTGCCGGTAGATCACCGGTCCCCGCGATGTGAGCCGGATCAGCACGGCGATCACGAGCAGCAGCGGTAACGTCACCACCAGCCCGACGCCCGCAACCGCGACGTTGAGCCAGCGGCGCGGCCCTTCCGGAACGGCATAGGGGAGGAGTCGGCGCACCACGCGCGGCCGCGCGAGCGGCCGCGTCAGCGTGGTGGTCATCGCCGATCGCGGCGCGAACCGCGTCGCCGTGCGTATCGGGCGGGCGGGCCACCGCGCGGCGTCGCGCTGCGGCGCGGGGACGGGGCGCGGACTCACGGTGCCGTGTCGTCGGTCGGCGGCAGCTCCAGCTCAAAGCGGAACCGCGTGCCGACGCCCGGCGTGGTGTCGCAGTGCAGCTGCGAGTCCATCGCCGCGATGAGCTTGCGCGTGATCGCGAGCCCTAAGCCGGAGCTCGAGAAATGGTGGCGCAGCTCCAGCGCAGCCGAGCGGCGTACCGGGGCATACAGGTTCGCGAGCGCCGCCGCGGCAATGCCCGGACCGGTATCCTGCACCCAGAATTCCACACGGCTCGAGCCGGTGGCCCGCCCGCCGATCGTGACGTGGCCGCGCTCGGTGAACTTCAGCGCGTTGGTCGCGAGGTTGAGCAGCGCGCGACTCAGCGGCCGGGTGTGCCCCATACGCTGATCGGGCCCGGGAAACTCGAGCTCGACCCGCAGGCTCTTTTCCTCCGCCATCGGCCGGACCATGTCGCGCACGGCGAGCAGCACCTCCCGCACCGAGAATGGGGCGGCCGCGGGATCCTGCAGGCGGTCGCCGCCGCGCGCCAGCTCGGTGAGGTCGCTGGCCGCGGAGCACAAGTACAGCGCCGCCGAATAGATCAGACCGAGCTGACGGCGCTGCGCCTCGTTCACCGTGCCGGCCTGGCCGTCGCGCAGCGACTCCGCCAGCACTAGGATGGAGCTGAGCGGCGAGCGCAGGTCGTGCGCCATTTCGACTACCATCTCGAGGCCCCGCGGCCCCGCCAGGTACCCGGCGAGATCGGTGGACTCGAGCTGGCGCGGATCGAGCTGGCGTGGCTCGGTGCGCCGCTCAGCGCGTGCCGACACGGAAGTCACGCGACCGCCTGGGGACCCGTCTGTACTTCGCCCGCGGGCCGCTCGGTCAGCCACGACCCGCCGGCGTTGCGCTGCAGGGCATGGCGCTCCATCAGCCGGTACAACGTGGTCCGGTCGACGCGCGCCAAGCGCGCCGCCTTCGACATGTTGCCGGCGGCGCGCGCCACGAGCGCGGTGAGATACTGTCGCTCGAACTGCCGGATCACGCGGTCGCGCGCTTCGTGATACGCCTCGTCGTGCAGCATCGGGGTGAACAGCGGCGTCGCCATCTCGGCAGCCGCCGTCCCGTTTTCACCCGACAGCGGCAGATCGTCCGGCTGGATGTCGCGGCCGGGCTCGGCCAGCACCGCTGTGTGCTCGATGACGTTCTGCAGTTCGCGCACGTTGCCGCGCCAGCCGTGGCTGGTGAGGGCACGGTCGGCCGCTTCGGTGAGCTGCGGCCGCGGCTCGTCCCAGCGGCGGTGGCGCGCCCACGCGCTCGCCAGGAAGTGCTCGGCGAGCAGTGGGATGTCTTCGGGCCGCTCGCGCAGCGGCGGCAGGTGGATCGGCACCACGCGCAGCCGGTAGTACAAATCCTCGCGCAGCGCGCCGGCCTTGATCGCCGCCTCAGGGTCGCCGTTGGTGGCCGCGATGAACCGGACGTTCACCAGCGCATCGGTCGCCTCGCTGCCCACGCGCCGCACCACGCCGTCCTGGATCACCCGCAGCAGCTTCGCCTGGATGGCCTTGGGCATGTCGATCAGCTCGTCCAGGAACAGCGTGCCGCCGTGGGCGGTCTCCAGCAGGCCGGGTTTGTCCCGCACCGCGCCGGTGAAGGCGCCCTTGCGGTGTCCGAACATTTCGGACTCGAGCAGCGGCTCGGGGAGCGCGGCGCAATTGAGGGCGACGAACGAACGGCTGGCGCGCCGGCTGTGACTGTGGATGAACTGCGCGATCATTTCCTTGCCGCTACCGCTCTCGCCCGTGATGAATACCGACGCGTCGGTCGCGGCGACCCGCCGCGCCAGCTCGACGGCCCGTTGGAACGCGGGCGATGCCCCGATCAACGCCTGGCCGCCCTGCTGGCGCTCGGGCGCGGCTTGCTCGGCGGACTCGCGCGCCACCAGCACCGCGTGCGCGGCACGCCCGACCAAGATCTGCAGGTGCTCCGCCGAGAACGGCTTCGGCATGTAATCCCAGGCGCCCTGGCGCAGGGCTTCGATGCTCGACTCGATGCTCGGGTTCCCCGTCATCACCACCACCAACGTCCCGGCATTCGCCGCCAACGCGGCCCGCAGCAGCGTGAGGCCGTCGACCTGGGCCATGAACAGGTCGGCGAGGACGATGTCGAAGGGACTCCGCTTCAGCAGGTCCAACGCCTCCTGCCCCCGTCCGACGACTGTGACCTGATAGCCCTCGAGCCGCAGCACGTTGGCGCAGCTCTCGCGCAGTGTGTGCTCGTCATCGGCGACCAGAATGCGGATGCTGGCGCGCGCTTCCGGGCTGATCGACAGCAGCGCGGCGGCGTCGCGGGTCTGAGTTCGGGCGGCGCCACTGGGCGCCATCGGCATGGGCATCGCGCTCACGTTCTCGCTCCCGGTTGCGGAGGTTGCTGCGTTCAGTCCCCCGCTCCCTATGCAGGGATCGGGCCACCTTGTCGCGGCCTTGCAGCAGGGAAAAACCGGTCATTGCTGCACCAAGGTGCACGCGCGCAGCAGTGCTGTGTGCACCGATTCGCGGCATGAGTCGGGGAGGTGGGGCGCGGACGCTGCATGAACCTCAGTCGTCCGCACGGTATCGGACTTGCGAAGGTTGGGCGGCGCCGATGCCTTCAGGGAAGCCAGCTCTCCCCGTTCCGTCCGCGCATGCGCGGACGATGGAGCGCGATGCGGTCCGCCCGTCGCGCGCCCCGCGCATTGCCGACCCCGAAGAGGGCGTCGATTGGCGACGCCTGTCGGGAGTCCTGCTTCGTTTCAAATGGTTGATCGCGGGTGTGACGCTCGCCAGCACGGCCGGCGGCGTGGTCGCGTCGCGCTTCGTGAAGCCCCGGTACGCGGCGCAAGCGACCGTGTGGATCGACGAGAGCGACCGGCGCTCCTACGGGACGCCGGACCGCGGGCCGCTGCGGCCGGGCCAGACGTTCGAGGCCGAAGCGTGGGTCGCACTGCTGCGATCCTATGCGGTGCTCGACAGTGTGGCGCACGACCTGCGCCTCTATCTGAGTTTCCGGAATCCGGCCGATTCCACCCTGGCGCCCGACTTCAGCCTCGCGGACCGATTCCGCCTCGGCTCCTATGAAGTCCGCGTGGATCTGCCCAGCGCGTCGTATGTGCTGAGTGCGGCGGACGGCACCGAGCTCGAGCGGGGCGCCCTCGGGGATTCCATCGGCACGCGATTGGGCTTCCGCTGGGCGCCGGGAGCCGCGGTGTGGGCGTCGCACCGCCGCGTGCAGTTCACGGTTTCCTCGCCGCGGGATGGGGCGCGGTGGCTGGCCGAAGCGCTCGACGCGCACATCGACGAGGACGGCAATTTCCTCACCCTCCAGCTCGAGGGGCCCAACCCGCAACGGCTCGCGGCGATCGTGAATGCCCTGGCGGCGCGCTACGTCGCGGTGGCGGCCGACCTGCAGCGCCTCAAGCTCACCGAGCGCGCCAAGATCCTGGGCCAGCAGGTGACCTACGCGCAACAGAGTCTCCAACAGGCCGAGCAGGCGCTGCAGAGTTTCCGGCAGCGCACCATCACGCTGCCCGGCGACCTGGCTGAGGCGCCGGGCGCGAGCGACAGCAGCGGCGCCAGCGGGTCCGATCCGGCTGGCGGCGGAGCGGTGGCGGATTTCTTCCAGATGCAGCTCGAACGCGACGGGCTGCGGCGCGACCGGGACGCGATCAACCGGATCCTCACGGCGGCGAGTGACTCCGGCGTGGACGTGGATCGCTTGGCGGCCATCAACGCGGTCGAGAAGGCCGCGCCCCTCGGCGCGGCGGTCAAGGAATGGACGGCAAAAGAGGCGGACCTGCGCGCCCTGCGGTACCGCTATTCCGATGCCCATCCGCGCGTGGCGCAGCTCGCAGGCGAGATTGCGACGCTGGAAAAGACCACCATTCCGGATCTGGCGCGCGAGCTCATCGCGCGGCTCGATGTGCGCGCCCGCGATCTCGACCAGCGGCTGGCCGGGGCGGGGCGCCAGCTGCGCGCCATTCCCGCGCGCAGTATGGAAGCCGCCCGGGTGCGGCGCGACTACGCCCTGCGGGCCACGCTGTTCACCAACCTGCAGCAGCGTTTGAACGAAGCCCAGCTCGCGGCAGCCACCACCGTTCCCGATGTCCGGATTCTCGACCCGGCCGTCGTGCCGGAGCGGCCGGCCCGGGACACGGCGCCGCGGCTCATCGTGATGGCGTTCCTCGGCGGCCTGGTCGCGGCCGCCTGCGGCGCCGTGCTGTTGGATCGCATGGATCCCAGGGTCCGCTATCCCGCGCAGGTCTCGCGCGACATGGGTCTCGCCATCCTCGGCACCGTGCCGCACGTGCGGCTCGCGCGGCGCGACGCGCTGCTGCTGCCCGAGGACGAGCCCGCGTTCCTCGAAGCCATGCGCGGCATCCGGATGAACCTGGAGTACGCGTACGGCTCGGCTGGACCGGTGGTGTTCGCTCTCACCAGCCCAGGACCCGGGGACGGTAAGTCGCTGATCGCCTCGAACCTCGGCCGCCACCGCGACGTAGCGCGCCGCCAGGGCATTCACGATCGCCGCGAGCCGTTGCGGCGGCCAGCGCCGCCCCGGGCTCGCTGATTACCTGCGCGGCGCTGCGTTGCTGGACCAGATCATTCAGCGCACCCCCTACGAGCGGCTTGATCTGATCGCGTGCGGCACGCGCGCGCACGAAGCTCCCGAGCTGCTCGATGGGCCCGGCATGCCGCGCTTGCTCGCGCAGCTGCGCCCGAATTATGACGTCATCGTGTGCGACAGCCCGCCGCTCACCGCCGGCATCGACCCGTTCGTGCTCGGTACGGCGACCGGTAACCTGCTCGTCGTGCTGCGGACGGGCGTGAGTCATCGTGAAGTGATCGAGGCGAAACTCGAGGTGCTGGACCGCATGCCGGTCCGGCTGCTCGGTGCAGTGCTGAACGACGTGCCTGACAACGCCGCGTACGGATACTACTCGTATTACTTGCCGGGCTACGAGGCGGGAGACGAACGCGACGAACGCGCCGTGGCGCCCGGCCCGGCTGCCCTCAGTTGAACCAACCGAGGACCCCATGACCGTCACCAGCCGTCTCGCCATTCACGTCAGCCATCCGCCCCGTGCGTTCGGCACGCTGCAGTGGGTGCTCGACACCCAATGCCCGCCCGATTGGGTGGCGCAGCTCGTGCGCTTCGGCGGCGGGTTCTTTCACTCGCCGGTGGGGTTGGCGGTGAGCCAACCCGACGGCGTGCCGTTGTTCGCGCGCCTGCTATTGGGCGGTGAGGTGGCGGGGATCGCTCTGGCGAGTGAGGTGACGTGCCGCTTCGGGCGCGTCCCGCGGCACGTCTACCTGCCGACCCTACCGGCGCTCATCTGCCTGGGCCGCCGCGACGAAGCGTTGACCACACTGGCCGAAGCGCTGCGCGCGCGGGGGGCCGCCGAGGTCATCGTCGATTCGTTCGATGCCCGCTGGCAACCAGGTCCGTCGCTCCCGGCGCCCGGACACGAGCCGCGGCAGGAGTACCTCGTGTCCCTGGACGATGTGGATCCGGGCACGCTGGCGCGCGGCTTTGACGAGCACCACCGCCGCGCCGTGCGCAAGGGTGAAGCGACCGGTTGGACCATGCGGTCGCTGTCGGGTCGCGACGCTTGGGCGCTGTTGTGGCTGGTCCAGATGTCGGCGGCCGAACGCCAGGCGGCCCAGAGCGGCGGATTTCCGGTGGGCGTGCCGGACGAGGTGCTGACCACCCGGGCGGACCCGGCCGCCCCTTGGGGGTTGGAGACGTTCAGCGCCTGGGACGGGCCCCATATGCTGGCGGGCGCCCTCGTGGGCTGGGCGGGCGATCGCGCGTTCTACGTGATGGGCGGCTCCACGCCTGACGGTTCTCGGGTCGCGGCGTCGGTGTGGCTACAGTGGCGCATCATGAGCCGGCTGATTGAGCGCGGCTGCCGCCACTACAGCCTGGGTGGCTCCCCAGCGAACGCCGCGGCTCCCGAGCATCCAGCGCACGGCCTGTACCGCTTCAAGACCGGCTTCGGCGCCGACGTGCTACAATGCCGCGGCGCTCGCTGGGAGTACGGTCGCGCGCACCTGTTCACCCACGACGTCGCGCGGCGCATGGCGGGCCTGCTGAACACCCGGGCGCCGGCGTAAGGCGCATGGCCTAGCGGGTGTCCCGCCGCATCTCGCCCTCTTCGAACCGCTGCAGCCACTCTCCGCCGCCGGTACTGTGGATGCCCCGCAGTGCCGTGGCGGCCCGCAGCAACAGCGCCGTGGGGTCGAGCGGCGCGTAGGCGACGTTGACCACGGCGTCGTAGCCCGCTCGCACGCGCACCGATGGCGCCTGCGGATCGGCGGCGAGCGCGGTGGTGACCCAATGCAGCATGCGCTGCGCCAGTTTGACCGCGCCGTCGGGCCCCGTGGCTGGTGCGAGCAGGGCGAACTCGCGCGGCCCCAGCCGCCCGATCACGTCCGATAGCCGGCTCCGCGTGCTGAGGGCGTGCGCGCATCGCGTCACCGCGGCCGCGACGCGGGCATCGTCCGCCGCGGACCCGTCGGTGATGTCGAGCGAGAAGGCCACGCAGGCGAGCGCCGAGTGGTCGCGGAACGCCTGCGAGTTCAGCTCGCGCGCCCGCCGGGCCAGCCCGTGGCGGTTGTAGAGCCCCGTGAGGGGATCGACGAGGCCGCTCCCGTCGGCGCGATCGGCGCCGCGCGTGGCCCGCACGAACGTTCGCAGCCGCGGGAGCATCTCATCGCGATCCGTCCCGGGCGCGAGGCAATCCCAGGCGCCCGCGTGCAGCGCGGCCAGGCGCTCCTCGCGGGTGAACGGCTGCTCCGACCACAGCAGCAACGGCGTCAGCTGGGTGGGGGCCGCGTCGCGCAGCTCCGCACACAGGGCCAACGCTTCGGGTCCCGGCACCGAGACGTGCAGCACGATGGCGTCGGGTCGCAGCCTCTCGGCGCGCGCCAGGCCGATGTCGCCGGGCACCGTCATCGTGATGGTGAAATGCGCCGCGTCGAGCCAGCCCCGCAGCGTTTCAGTGCGCTCCGGCTCGCGGCTGAGCAGGAGCACGTGCAACTCTGATCTCTGATTGGGCATGCCTTCCTCCACCGATTAAACCCATGCGGGGCGCACCCGTCTTACGTGCAAGGTTGAGGCCGTGATGGTCTGGTTGGTTCGCTGCGCCGTGACGACACGTGAGCCCCTTGGTGTCGCGGTGGCGCCACGCGGCGGGGCGCGGAGCGGGCAATCGGGGGCACGGTAAGTGCTTGAGTCTGCGGAGGAAGGGTGACGTGACCCGGGCGAGGCGGCGTGCGGGCCCCAAACTTGAAGGTAGCAGGGCCATGCACTGCTCACGCTGTGCCTCGGAGGCCGGCAGCGAGACGGCGGCGGCGTCCTCGGTGGGACTCGCCTCCCGCGTTGCGGTCGGTACGCTCGTGTGCTTGGAGTGCGGTTGTCCGATCGACGATGGGGGCGCCGCGATCGCCACCATTCTGGCGCAGCTCGATCGGTTTGGATTGGGCGCCCGGAGCGCGCCGTTGTTGGAACCCCGACGGGAGGACGGCTGAGATGTGCGGAATCGTCGGATACGTCGGAAAGCGGGAAGCCGTCCCGCTTCTCTTGGAGGGCCTGGCCCGCCTCGAGTATCGCGGCTACGACTCGGCCGGCGTGGCGGTGCTGAACGGCGCGGGAGTCGAGACGCGCAAGCTCGCCGGGCGCGTCGCGGCGCTGCGCGAGCTGGTGGACCGTGCCCCGGTGCACGGCCACTGCGGCATCGCGCACACGCGCTGGGCCACGCATGGCTCGCCCAACATGACCAACGCGCATCCTCACGCCGACTGCACCGGCACGATCGCGCTGGTGCACGCGCGCGCGGCTGGAACGGGCGGGGCATCAGTTCGCCACCGAGACCGACACTGAGACCCTCACACACCTGATCGAAGAGTCGCCCGGGAAGACGCTCGAGGAGCGCGTGGCGACCACGTTGCAGCACGTCGAGGGCACGTACGGCGTCGCCGTCGTGAGCTCCGACGACCGCGGTAAGGTGGTCGCGGCGCGCCGCGGCTCGCCGGTGCTGCTGGGGGTGGGGGCAGGCGAGTACTTCGTCGCCTCCGACGCCAGTGCCGTGCTCGCCCATACGCGCTCCGTGGTCCACCTCGCCGACGGCGACATTGCCGTGCTCACGCCCGACGGCTACCGCGTGATGGACGGCGACGCCCACGAGCAGGCGCGGGCCGTGGACGCCGTGGAGTGGGACCTCGACGATCTGGCCCTCGGCACCTACGACCATTTCATGCTGAAGGAGATCTTCGAGCAGTCCGAGAGCGTGCGGAACACGCTGCGCGGCCGGTTGTTGGTCGCGGACGGGAGCGCCCGCTTGAACGGGCTCAACTTCACCAAGGGTGACTGCACCACGCTGAAGCGCGTGGTGATCGTGGCGTGCGGCACCTCATGGCACGCGGGCCTCGTCGGCCGGCACATCTTGGAGGAGTTGGCGGGGTTGCCCGTCGAAGTGGAGTATGCGTCCGAGTTCCGCTACCGCCGGCTGTTGCCGCTCGCGAACACCCTGGCCATCGCGATTTCGCAGTCGGGCGAGACCGCCGACACGCTCGAGGCGCTGCGGGCCGCACGTGCGGCCGGCGCGCGGGTGATCGGGCTGGTCAACGTCGTGGGCAGCACCATCGCGCGCGAAGCCGACGCGGGCGTGTACCTGCACGCCGGTCCCGAGATCGGCGTCGCGTCCACCAAGGCTTTCACCTCGCAGATCGCGGCGCTGGCGCTGCTCGGTTTGTACCTGGGCCGGGCCCGCGGCCTGCCGCTGGACACCGGTCGCGAACTGGTGCGCAGTCTCATCGCGCTGCCCGACTTGATCGCGCGCACGCTGCATCTGGGCGCGGAAGTCCGCGAGCTCGCCGCGCGCTACGCCGGCGCGCGCAACGCGCTGTACCTGGGCCGCGGCGTGAGCTTTCCCGTCGCGCTCGAAGGCGCGCTCAAGCTCAAGGAGATCTCCTACATCCACGCCGAGGGCTATCCCGCGGCCGAAATGAAGCACGGGCCCATCGCGCTGATCGATGCCGACATGCCGGTCGTCTTCGT
>WNFJ01470022.1_pt2 | contig 15415 bp, 12 predicted proteins | sample 5400461 | NCBI WGS metagenome assembly WNFJ01 (sample SAMN13153349, study PRJNA577476) | soil metagenome | isolation source: 115 cm saprolite on Douglas fir-dominated hillslope | place: USA:California | collected 2013-09-17 | reverse complement strand
CCGACGGGTTCGTCGGGCCGCCGAGGCAGAACCCTGTCTGGAACCACAATCAAGCCAGACGTGGCACTTGGTGAGCAAAGCGCATTTCAGCAAGCCGGAATAACTTGTCCGGGCGATCGACCCTGGCTTGGGGAAGGAGCAAACGAGCTGCAATGCAATCAGCCATTAATAGGCGCGCTGATCAATCAGACGAACCTCTATTTTCCCAGAACGATTTCGGCCATTGCGTTACCCGATCTTCAACCGCAAAGTGAAGCCGTCGCCAACCTCAGAAATGAGATCGAGCTTGAACCTACATTGGGCGTCGCAAGGACTCTTTGGAACATGGGGAATCGTGCGGGAACGGTTGCCATGATTCAGGTTGGACTCGTCAGTCGCGGCATTGCCAGCGACTCGGCGCAAGTCGAGCAGGCGTTGGAAAGCCTCTTTGATCCGTCGGGCGCCGCATTGCCTGCCGGTGCCAACTCGCCCGCCGATCCAGAGTCTGAACTTCTCGCGTTCCGCCGTGCTGAATTCAACATCCTTCGGAATGAGGTGAACGACCCAGCGCATGTGCCTAATCTGCGAGTCATACCCACCACGACTCCTCGCGAACTGGCAGATTGGCTGGCTAAGGTGAATCTCGTAGAACGATTGCGCGAGACGAAGGTTTTCTACGGCTTCGACCGGTTACAACAGGACAATACGAACTCACTGGAAGGGATGCCGGAAACTGCTATGCGGCAACTCTTCCGAAACCCACCATCTCAACCGCAGGATCGCTGGCTTCCGGCAATCGAGGTATTCGGTGAGGGTATCTATTTCGAGTTAGATGAACACGCACTCCTTGATTGGCAGGCGAGTAATACTGCGTGGCTCGCGAATCGTTTGGATGACGGTTTCGTCGCCCGTTTGGGTGGGATCTTTCAGACCTTGCCTCCTCTGAACCAGGCGAATCGAAACTGGGGGTCGCGCTATTTGCTCGTTCACAGTCTGGCGCATATTCTCATCAACCAACTTGTCTTTGAGTGCGGATATAGCACTGCCTCGCTGCGCGAGCGGCTTTATATCTCGGTCGACCCTTCAGCACCGATGGCTGCGTTCCTGATCTACACGTCCGCTGGAGATTCGGATGGAACTCTGGGCGGCTTGGTCCGCCTCGGACGCCCTGAGCGTCTCGGCCCGGTATTCATGCGAGCCTTGGAGCGCGCGTCTTGGTGCTCAGCTGATCCGGTTTGCTCGGAAAACCTCGGAGGTCAGGGCTCAAGGCTCGCCAACGTTGCGGCTTGTCACGCCTGTGTTCTTCTTCCCGAGACATCCTGCGAAACCGTCAACCAAGGACTCGACCGTGCGATGGTCGTTGGCACACCTGACGCCCGCGACAGGGGCTTCTTATCGTCATTGCTTGAGAACAGTTATGCGTTGGCATGAGATTCCCTTGACCTACAGAATTCAAGACGCGGCTTGACGCCATTAGGCCTTTAACTGCGGTTCTAATATCGTGTCAGACTTACCTATTCCAGTGATCGACATATTTGCCGGCCCGGGGGGGCTGAGCGAGGGCTTTTCATCTCTCATTAGCTCAAATACTCAGCGTGTCTTTGGAGTCAAGCTCTCGATCGAAAGGGATAAACATGCGCACCGTACCCTGGAACTGCGGGCATTTTTCCGAAGGTTTCCAAACGGTGAAGCTCCTTCCGATTATTATGACTACGTTGCTGGGAAGCTAACCCGCGACGAACTATTTGCTCGGCACCCCGTTCAGGCTAAAGCTGCGCGTGATGAGGCATGGCTAGGGGAGCTTGGCAACAAATCCACACCGGATAGCCTTATCGATGAACGCATAAGAACTGCACTCGACAGTCGAAAGTCATGGTTATTAATAGGTGGGCCTCCGTGCCAGGCATACTCATTAGTTGGCCGTTCGCGAATTCGAGGAAAGAGTCGGAGAAAATACAACAAGGACCCTCGACACTTTCTGTACCGGGAGTATTTACGAATCCTCGCAGAGCACGCCCCACCTGTCTTTGTCATGGAAAATGTAAAGGGACTCCTTTCAGCAACCGTCAAGAAGGAACTGATTTTCCAGCGCATCCTCTCAGACTTGGCTCATCCTGCGTCGGCCATTGACGAGGGATCTCAAGGAAAGTCTCTTGAATATCGCCTTGTTTCGGTAGTCAACCCCACCGGCAATTTGCTGGGAGAATTTGAACCCGAAGACTTCGTAGTTAAGACTGAGAAATTTGGAATTCCACAAGCACGTCACCGAATAATCATTCTCGGTATTCGATCAGATATTCGGAAGACTCCGCGAGCTTTAACTCCTGGTGATCCTCCGAACATCGACGATGTTATTCGTGATTTACCACGGCTACGAAGTGGGCTCTCCAAACAAGAGGACTCAACCGATGCTTGGCGCGAGGTCGTGAAAGGATTAGTCGAACAGAAGTGGTTGTTGAACGGATGCATCGAGGATGACATGCGCAAAGCACTCACGGTGGCTGCTAATAGAATAGGAGGAGAGCTTAATCGCGGCGACGAGTATTTTGTCAGTAATCGCCGACCGGGCCGTTATCCAGATTGGTTTTTTGACCCAAAGCTCGGCGGCGTTCTCAACCACGCAAGTCGCGGTCATATTGCGGCGGATTTACATCGCTACTTGAACGCGTCGGTGTTCGCTGAGGAAAACGGTCGTGCGCCGCTATTACAGGATTTCCCTAAACCGCTATTGCCGAAACATAAGAATGTTCGGGAAGCGCTGAAGGAAACAAAATTCAATGATCGTTTTCGGGTGCAACTCAAAGGTCGTCCCTCAACAACTATAGTCTCGCATATATCCAAGGACGGTCATTACTTTATTCATTACGATCCTACTCAATGTCGCAGCCTTACAGTTCGCGAAGCGGCTAGGCTCCAAACCTTTCCCGATAATTACTTCTTTGAGGGGCCGCGTACTGAGCAGTATAGGCAGGTAGGAAACGCAGTTCCGCCGTTACTCGCTCGGCAGATTGCAGAGATCGTTGCTGAGTTGTTCGACTAGTATTGTGTAATCTTCAATGGCTGATGTTCTGACTCCGCAGCAACGAAGCTTCAACATGTCGCGCATTCGAAGTCGCGATACACGACCTGAAATGATTGTTCGATCAATTGTTCATCGAATGGGCTTTCGTTATCGGCTTCACAAGAAGGATTTGCCTGGTAAGCCCGATTTAGTGTTAGTAAGGCATCAAAAAATTATCGATGTGCATGGCTGTTTCTTTCACATGCACGACTGCCCTTACGGAAAGGTAAAGCCAGCGACGAATGCTGAGTTCTGGCAAAACAAAAGACAGTCGAATAAGGACCGAGATCGTCGAAACGTCGAGCTACTCAAGAAAGATGGCTGGCAGGTTTTGATTGTATGGGAATGTCAAACTAGAAATCCCAATACCTTGGAGAAGACTCTAATAGATTTCCTCGGGACCTGTGGATAACTGTCAAATCATCTCGGTGGTATTCAGCTTCTCGTTCTGAAATTACTTAACTCTAATCTTGTTGACGATTGCGAATTGCCGGGCCATCCGTTACGGAGCGATCTTAAAGCCTCCATCTTCCCTTTGCGAACAACGCTGCCTGACAGTTTCCTCCTTGAAAAATAAATGACTGTTGACGACTATTCCCTACAAGACTATAGTTTACCCCGCCCGTTCCTTCGTTCACGCGACTCACGGCGCGTAAGCCCTCGCGTCAATGATGTTCATGGTCTATCGAAGAGAAAACGCAATTTATCCGTCAACGCAACTGCAATTTGAAAAGCTTCTTTAGGCTCCCAAGCGCTGACAAGGATCCGGGTTAGACAGTCTGCAGCTGATCAGCCTGGGGCTTATTAGAGGAGGGCGTGATGGCAAAGACCCGTATGCGGGACATGATAGTGCTTTTGCCAGGAATAACCGGCAGTGTTTTGAAGAAGGACGGCCGAGAGTTGTGGGGACTTTCATTTCGATCGCTTTGGAACGCTCTTCCCCGCCCACATGTCGCGCTTCAACAGCTGAAGTTGGGAGACGACGACCTTATTAAAGACGATCTCGGCGATGGGATCACAGCAACCGGATTGATGCCGGATGCCCACCTGATACCCTTCTTCTGGAAAATCGATGGCTATACTGCAATACGGAAGGCGATTCAGAATTATTTCGAGATCAGGCCGGATGTGAATTACTTCGAATTCCCATACGACTGGCGCCGCGATATGCGTTACATCGCCGGGTCGTTGGCGAGATTTATCGAACCACGTATTGAGCAGTGCCGCAAGCTCAACAAGGACGCCAAGGTAATATTTCTGGCGCACAGCATGGGAGGCCTAATTGCTCGCTATTATGCCGAAGTGCTTGAGGGATGGAAGAACTGCCGAGCACTGATAACCTTCGGCACGCCGCATCGGGGATCAGTTAAAGCTCTTGACTTTTTGGCTAACGGGAACAAGAACCTGATTGTTGATCTGACCGATGTCGTTCGATCATTCACTTCAACCTACCAACTGCTGCCTATATATCAGATGGTGAACGTAAACGGTCGCTTTCAGCGCGTGGCAGAAACCCTGAACATCCCAAATGTTGACCAGGAACGGGCCAAACAGGCGCTGGCCTTTCATCGAGAAATCGAATTCGCTGTTAACCGTCACTTAAAGGACGAAAGGTATCTAAAAGAGTATAGGACTATCCCTATTGTCGGTACGCAACAACCGAGCTACCAGTCGGCGGAGTTGTCCGGAGGCATATTACAGGTAAGTAGGAAAGTACCCTGGCTCATCGACTCATTGTTGGAAGACGGGGACGGAACGGTGCCTCGAGTATCGGCAACGCCGATAGAACTCGGAGAGGAATATCGAGAAACTTTTCACCCGGAGATACATGGTTCTTTGCAGAACAATAAGCAAATTCTGAGCGGTCTTTTAGACCGTCTCAAGCAGATGCAGATACCGAATCTAAGCGCCATTCGCGGACCTGGGATCGTTTCGTCGGCATTGGGAAGACCGGCGATCGCTATTGAAATTCAAGATTTATACGCCAATAGCGAACCTGTTGTAATACGCGCCCGACTCTTAAACACGGACAAAGCGATGGGTGGAGTAAAAGCTCGAATCGAAAATTCAAGTGGATCCGGAATTCTGTCCGAAACAGATTTTGAAGCGGATGGCGATGAATGGATTATCTCGATAAAAAACCTTCCACCGGATCTCTACAGAGTGAGTGTGCGAACAGTGAATGCCGGGCCGGAAGCGCCACCAGCCATCCACGACATTTTTGAAGTAGCGATTTAAAGAGGTTGGCTGAAAAGAGCCGAATGAAGACTTTGAAGTGCGTGCCTTATGACATGGGAATGGCCCAAAATCAACGAGAGGGACTTAGCCCGGTATGTTACTGAGCAGTCAGTAAAATGGCTCCCCTTGCGTGAGAATCGGTTAGACTTGGTGAATCACCCCGAAGGCCGGAAACTGTTGGCGACGGCCATCTATCGAGCATTGACCGAGAAGGGAATTCGATATGATTCGGAACAATATGACCCGTCAGACTACATCCAACCGATCCGAACGCCCCCAGAAATCTTCGAGAGCCCTAAAGTAGGAACCTGCCTTGACCTCGCCGCGCTCTTTTGCGGGTTGTGTTTAGGTAATGATCTCCTTCCGTTGCTTGTGGTTATTCAAGGACACGCTTTCGTCGCTGTTTCTCTCAACTGGGGAAAGGGAAAGTGGGATGACTTGGGCCGCGAAGAAAAGAACCATTTTGACAAGGCACTTCTCACTGACGTCGCCAAACTGCGCGAATGGATCGACAGCGGAGCTTATGTCGCAATCGAATGCACTGGCTTCGCTCAAAGCACGAGCCTGCCGAAAACCGTGCCTGAGGGAGTCGGTCGGATGGGCAATGGATTGTTGCCGTTCGACAGGGCTGTTGCTGCGGGTCGGGAGCAGCTGAACCGCGCAGATCGACCGTTCAGCTACGCACTCGACGTTGCCACCGCGCGGTATCAGGGTATCGAACCGATCGGAATGGAAGTCGGACTTGATCCGAAGTCATATTCGATCTACCGCGAATACAGGAAGCGGTTCAAGGAAGCACTTCAAAAAGAATTACCAGGACCTTCAGTCGACTTTGAACCGACATTCGTACTCGAAGGTGAGGACGCAGTATCAGCCGATTCACTGGCAGCCAAGACAAAGGATGTAAAACGGCTAATTTTGCGAGGCTATGCTGGCGGCGGTAAGAGTGCGATCCTTCGAAAATGTGCGAATCACATACTCGACGAGCACTTTATTCCCGTTATCATCAACCTTAAGAAGTGGACCCGCGGCGACTCTGCGTCTCTAAGCACCGCAATCAAGCAGCAGAAAGACTTGGATGAAAAATTTGGTCTGCTGCTCAGAGTGTCGATAACAGATTTGAATCCCAAGACGCTGGATCGTTTTCCCGATGATTTCGAGAAATTCATCATGGTGGACGGCCTGAATGAAGTGTATGGCAGGGAAGCGACTCGTGAGATTCTTGATTTGCTAGACGATTATGTCAGGTTAAAGGGCTTGTTTGTATATGTTGTTGTCACCGATAGGATGGTTCAACGTGAAGCGCGCTCAACAGAGTGGAAGATAGCTCAGTTACATCTTCTATCCCTGGATGAGGTAAGGAAGCAGGTAAACAAGCAATTTGGCAATCGAGCGTGGAAGGGACTCTCAAACTCCGACAAGGAATTACTCAGAGTTCCTTACTACCTTGATTACGCATTGAAGAGCGGCTCTACTAAATTGGGATCCGCAACTAAAGCGCATGAGTCTTTCTTTAGAGACTCGTTCTTCACGGAGCAGAAGAAATTTGACGAGTCAGGACTGGATAAACTGGCAAAGGCGGCTTTCGAGGCCTATAAGGAATATAAATCTCCATCGTTCAAGCCTGAGAAGTTTCGCTCCGAAATCGGAGAAGAGGTCTGGCAAAAACTATTAGACTCAGGCGTTGTGACAGAATCTGGAAACGATGCTCGGTTCGATCATCAATTGAAGCACGACTATTTGGCGTCGAGGCATTTGGCATCTCACGAAGACCTTTGGGATTCGACTTCTTTCGATGTGGTGAGTTTTGAATCGAAGACGTTCGAGCCTTTGTTAATGACACTCGAACAGCTTTCTAATACAGACCAGGCCGATGAGTTCCTCAAAAGAGTCTATGACTGGAATTGGGTCGCTACGGTCAAATGCCTGACAGGCACGGCATGGTCCACTCAAAAGCCGTTCTCGGGGGCGATGGAGATATTCGTGGCGGCCGTCGTCGCGGAGAAGTTATTTGACCCTATACGTCCCACTCGGGAACGGGCCAGACTACAGTTATCGGAACTTCCGGAAGATTTATCCGAGCCGTTTATGAAAGCACAAAGCGTTGGTGACCTGTTCATTATTGTCAATGCTTTCAAATCGGAATCCCCGTGGTTCGTAGAGTGGAGAACTCTATTCACTCGTCATAATGATCCTCCTCTGAGCGAAGAGGAGATTCGGAAGATAGCCAGTCCAGATTCGATTTTGGGCTGGACGGCCTCAAACGTGATCAAACGATTTAAGTTGACTGACCCAGATCTTCGGCAGCTCCGAGCGCTCTATGATGCAGCTGACGCTATACCAACACAGCTCGGAAATGTTATCAAATGGCGAGTAGTTCACGCTTTGGGCACCTTTGACGCGACCGAGAACGTCAATCTTTTGTTTCGTGCTCTCGACGGTTCGAGTCACTGGGTGAAGTTCGGGGCGGCGAGATCTTTAGTGGAGGTAGCTGCGATCACCGAACGCGCCGATCTTCGGCAACGCATAGTCGAAGATCTTCAGAGTCGCGTTCACGGTTTAGCACGCAGGGTGTTGGAGGAAATAGGTAACGCCGTTTTCTACCGTAATGCGCCGGTCTCATGGCATGAGTTAATAGTTCCCCTTCTGGAAAAGATGAGGGATGCTCAACAGGAAACCAAGGATCAAGAAGGATTTGATAAGGTTCTAGTTAGCTTCAGAGTATTTATGGAGAAAGAACGTGGCAACTCAAATGGATCCTAAGGCGACGGAGCCGACCGTCGAGCAGTTGAAAGCATTGGCCGAGGCGGCATGGGAGGTCCGCGAGAGCGCCTACACCTTCGGGCACACCAAGGTCGGTGCGGCCGCATTATCCGCCGATGGCGAGATTTTCATCGGCTGCAATGTCGAGCATCGCTTTCGTAGTCATGATGTACACGCTGAAGTCAATGCGATCACCTCCATGATTACCTCAGGCCGAACAGGATTGGTAGCGGTGGTGATCGCCGCGGAAAGAGAGCGGTTCACGCCCTGCGGCAGTTGCATGGACTGGATTTATCAGTTCGGTGGACCGTCATGCCGAGTTGGCTATCAATCGAATCCGGGTGGAAAAATAACCATCCTCAGCGCTGAGGAACTCATGCCGTATTATCCAATGTAGAGCACTCAATAGGGCGCTTCCGTCATTTCGCTCTGGGCGACTTCGAATCGTCTCAGCCACCTGTAACAATACCAGTTTAAGAAGGTGGCGAATTTCCCTTGGCGATCCGCTGCTTGACGATCGCTAAAACTCAAAGGCTTTGAAGATCGATAATCTGGTTGTGGGTGATCAGTCTACGACTTACGTAAAGTCAATATCTGCCTTCGGGTGCTGAAATCCTAAGGCGGCTCGAATCTTCTCCCCGCGCTGGTTCTGCCGTTGTACCGCCTCGACGTGGCCTTTGTCTTTTCCGCCCTCGCCGCCTCTCGCATCTATATACGCACTCATTCGCGCAGCGAGCACCGAAAGGTTGATCAAACTATTGGATAGTAGTCTTAGGTCCTCTCCGTGGATGTCTGAAAACGTGTCCTGCCATTCGGAGGGCTCAATCTTGAGAAGCTCCTCGGCGGGCGTTTGAAACAGCCGTGCTACCTTTGCCAACTCAGTGTGGGACTCAAGCCCCGAGTTCTCGACCTCTTCCCATATCCAGTCGAAGACGCCGATCGGATATAACTTCATACCGTCTGAATAGATAGCACCAAATCTCTGAAACTCATTGCCGGCTTCGCCTCCTGACACTTCAAACACGAATTCATCAGTATTCTCATCGTAGTTTGCGGCGAGACCATGTTCTAGCCACGCCTGCAAAATGAGCATAGCTTGATTGTAGCTGAAGTAGGGGCAGGCAAAACCGTTGTAGTCCTCGTCTCGGGTATAGCCTCGGAATTCGCTATCACCCAGAAAATCGTGGCTGAACTTAGCTTCTCTCATTTACTCTCCTTCACCACTAACAATACGGCGAGAAGGCCGAAAAGAAACAGAGCGTTAGACTGCCCTGCCTGACCGCCCCATCTGAGGCGCTTCACCTTTTTGGGCTGGCAGTAGGGCACCCTGCCTGATCCATTTGTCGACTATGTTTTGAGCTTCGTTCAGCACATCACACGCAAGCTGCACCTTCCTCTCATCGCCCTCAGGACCGATTTCGTCGGTTAGCTCCTCCCAAATCTCCTCTGACTCACCGAGCGTGTTCGCGTCCACGTAGTCGTGCAAATCGCTAAAGCAAGTCATCTTATCGACGTTCTGCTTGAGCGCTTCCGCTATGCCGGCGTCGTCGGATTGCTCAGAGGAGATGTTCGCAGAGAGCAGCGCCTCAAGATCGTCCATAATCGTTTTGGCTAAGTGCTGCGCCTTGGCTGTCCTGGTTTGTATGTCCATGACCTGACCTTTCGCCGTCGCTCGGATTGTCAATGTTAGTTGTGGCTTTAAGCAACAATGAATGATACATCTTTCGCCGATCTCCACCGTAGAACAATCATTCTCCGACACTCCGGGGTATTGTGAATTTGCGTCGATGAAACGCCAGCCCAGTTACCGCTCCTTGTATAGACCGGACAGATGGTAAACAAGTGTTCGGGGACATGGTAAACAGTTTTGAGGTTATACCTAACGACCGAAAGGAGTCGAAGGTATGCCTTGGAGAATCAGCTCTGCCATGTCTCAACGTCACGAGTTTGTACTGCTCGCCGGTCAGGAAAAAGCGAATGTTCGACAACTGTGCCGGCAATTTGGAATCAGTTCGGCTACTGCTTATAAGTGGTTGAGCAGATTTCAGGCCCAGGGCACTCAAGGTTTGCAAGAACTTTCGCGTCGTCCGCACGATTCGCCGGCGCGGATCGCAAAGGAGATCGAAAAGGCGGTGATTAGCCAGCGTCACAAACATCCTGCCTGGGGCGGACGGAAACTGCGCGCCCGCTTGTTGGCTCTGGGTCACACTCAGGTACCCAGCCCCAGTACGATCACCAGCATCCTGCATCGTCACCATTTGGTCACCAATGAAGAAGCGCTTAAACATAAACCTTGGATCCGCTTCGAACATCCACAGCCCAATGACTTGTGGCAGATGGACTTTAAAGGTGATTTCGCTTTGGGCCGCGGTCGTTGCTATCCGTTGACGGTGCTCGACGATCATTCGCGATTTGCTTTGGGACTGGTGGCTTGTCCGAATCAAAGAACCGAAACTACTCGCATCGCTGGTTAGCGTCTTTCGTCGTTATGGTTTGCCCTGGCGACTGGCGATGGACAATGGCATGCCCTGGGCCGCCTATCATCATGGTCGAACTTGTTACACTGATTTCTCGGTGTGGTTGATTCGCCTGGGCATCCGCTTGTCTTTTTCTCGTCCGCATCATCCGCAAACCCAAGGTAAAGATGAACGTTTCCATCGCACTTTGGCGGTCGAGCTCTTACGCGATCGACTCTGGCTCAATCAGCAAGAGTGTCAACGAGCTTTTGAAAAATGGCGCGCTCAGTACAACTTGATTCGTCCGCATGAAGCTCTCGGTTTATCTGTGCCAGCCTCGCGCTACCACGCCAGCGTGCGCTCTTTCCCGGAAACTTTGCTCCCCATTGAATACGATGACCACGAAATCACTCGTAAGGTTGGGGATCGCGGCCAAGTTAAATATCAACAAAGAAAGTTCTTTCTCGGCAACGCCTTTGCCGGCTTACATGTGGCATTGCGTCACACTACCACCGACGGCTTGCTTGATGTCTATCTCGGCCACAGTGGGTTGGCTCGATTGACCTCAAACTCGCCCCATCGGTCCATTGACAATGTGTTTACTATGTCTCCGAACATGTGTTCACGATGTCTCCGGTCTATACACTCCTTTCTTTGAATGCGTTGGAGACAGCGATTAGAATCCAACCGATGAATAAAGGTTCTTGTATCTTAACAGGGTGTGACGAGAAGCGAGAATCTGCCTCCAGGGCAAAGGGAGAGCGACGCCCTCGGCTTTCTGCGCTATCTGGCAAGCCAGGCGCACCTAGCCTCTGGCCGTCGCGAAGATTTCGAGCATTACCTAAAAGCAGTGTCTAACACCGTCCCACCCGAAGAAGGCCGACTCAACTAGGGCGGCGTCGGCTGTTGCCCATGCCTCTCAAACAACCTCCAGGAACCCTTCGGGTCTGGCGGGAGTGATCTTTTCTACGATACCCACTCATAGCGACAGTTTCTCAGATCTCACCAGATGAATGGCTTGAGCTTGCCCAGTTTGTGCGGTGGGGGCTTGAGGCCGTGAATAGAACATAGTCTGGTGAGTGCTATACAAACCGCACCCAACATGCTATCAATGAAACGTCGGTACTTGTGCATATCTACCGACGCTCTATTGAAGGGAAGTAAAAGAACTAATGAGTGCTTCGGCAGAAAAAAAGGTTCTTGATCTCGCCAGCAAAGGCGGCATCCTGCGTCCGCGAGACCTTCAGAGTAAGGGGCTTCCGACAGACTATCTCTGGCGACTCCACCAAAAGGAGAAACTCGAAAAGGTCGGACGTGGAATGTATGCCATTCCAGGCGCTGGTCTCAGCGAACATCAAACGATTGTCCAGGCGGCCCAGCGCGTGCCGCACGGCGTGGTCTGTCTGCTTTCGGCTCTGCGCTTTCACGATCTGACGACCCAATCGCCCTTCGAAGTTTGGATGGCGATTGACGGCAAAGCTCGCTCTCCTAAGGAAGACATCATTCCACTACGCATCGTGAGGTTTTCAGGCAAGGCTCTGACGGCTGGCGTTGAAGCACACTCGATCGAAGGTGTTAAGGTCAAAGTTTACAACCCGGCCAAGACGGTGGCTGATTGTTTCAAGTACAGGAATAAGATCGGCCTTGATGTAGCGATTGAGGCTCTCCGCGATTGCTGGCGCAAGAAACGCGCGACTACGGATCAGCTTTGGCACTACGCGAAAGTATGCCGCGTTGCTCGTGTCATGCGGCCATATCTGGAGTCGCTGGTGTGAAGAAGAAAGCGAAGACGAATCTTGCCGCGTCCGTGCGTGAACGTCTAGCCAACCTTGCACGAGCGCGGAAGGAAGACTTCCAGGAGTTGCTTTCACGCTATGCGCGAGAGCGGCTACTTTATCGACTGAGTATTTCCCCACACAGAGACGATTTCATTTTGAAGGGAGCGCTTCTCTTTTCGTATTGGACAGGTGCGCCTCACAGACCAACTCGTGGCGTGGACCTTCTGGGACACGGTGCGCCGGATATCGGACTAATGGAAAACGTTATTCGTGACCTATGCGAAATTGAAGCCGAGCCAGACGGCCTCATATTTCAGCCAGGGTCTGTTCACGGAGAGCGGATCAAGGATGAAGAAGAGTACGAAGGCGTCAGGTTGCGTCTGATCGCCTTACTGGGCCAAGCACGCATTCCTTTACAGATAGACGTTGGCTTCGGTGATCGCGTCGTGCCTGGACCAGAGGAGATCGATTTCCCTACGCTGCTCGATTTTCCGGCGCCGCATCTTAAGAGTTACACACGCGAGAGCGTGGTTGCTGAGAAGTTTGAAGCAATGGTGAAGCTTGGCATACTAAACAGCCGGATGAAAGATTTCTACGATCTGTGGAGTCTGAGTTTGAGCTTCTCCTTCGATGGCCCAACTCTTTGCAATGCAATCAAGGCAACGTTCGAAACGCGCGGCACGGCAGTTCCTATTGAAGCACCCTTGGCGCTCACATCTGAATTCTACGAGGACGAGCAGAAAAATGCTCAGTGGAAAGCTTTCCTCAACAAGTCACGACTCGACGCTGACGCAACGTCACTTTCGGAAATCGCGGCGGCTCTGCGCAATTTTCTGCTACTAGTCTCTGCGTCTGTTGCCAAGGGCGAAACTCTTGATAGGGCGTGGTCACCTGGCAGCCCTTGGATCTAAGAGCACAACCTCGTAAAGTGACACGAGAAAGAAGGGGAATGTTAAAGAACAAGGCCTCTTGGTCAAACCAAGTCACCGATCCAATCTGGTCTGAAGCGAAGTGTTAAGCATCAGCTGATCATCGCGAACAATAAAGACTTTATGCCCTCAGTTGCTGACAATTCATACCTTCTTTTCGTCTATCCTTTCCTCTTCGATGCGAAACTGTTCGATGGCCGTGTAGAGGCGCTCGACGGCGCGCAATGGCGCCATTCTAAGAAAGGAAAAGATTTCAACGTCTGGACGGCGGCGCGGTTTCCCGGAACGGACATGTTGGCGTCGGTAGCGAACTATCTGAACCCCGAAGCGAACGCTACAGCAACAGCGCGACTGTGGAAACTGAATGAAGAATTGCAAGAGACCTTCGGTCTAGCTGATAGAGCCGACTGGCAGTTGGTCGCAGGCAAAGAGCGAGTTCCATTTCGTCTTGGCGAGGTCGGTAGGACCTCTTTTGCGTTCCAACTTGCGATGTTTCGAGTGGGGACCGGCTTCCTCACTGTACGCATAAAACCACATTCCAAGGAGCTGGGTGACTGGCTCGATATACTCAGCTACTTCCGCTTCGTTAAAGGGCAACGCGATGTCAGTATGTGTGCGCAAACACGTGTTGGCTTTGATGAGCAAACCAGACAACCTCAATACGCGCCATTCTTTCCGGCAGCGGCGGGCAACTCGGAAAAAAGCCGAACAGGATGCGGCGTTTACTACGATATTGTCTCGGCTCTGCTTCGGGTTGGGACGCTCAAAGAAGAAGGCACATCTTGGTGGAACGTTCCTGGACAAGCGCTTCCATTCGCCGCCTTATTCGTCAACGATCTTCCCAAAGCGGATATTCCTTTATTGATTTACCGTTTGCGCAACTTCTTTACGCTGCGTCAGGAAGTACAACCAAGCGAATCCGATCTCCGGTCTGAACACCCGTCGCTGCTCCCTTACACGGACAATCAATGGTTCATATTCTCGCTGGACGGCGGTGCCTTCCTTTCGTGTGACGGCCCGCAGACGGAATTCTTCAAGCGAACATTGCCTGAACACCTTCGAGACCACTATTTCTTGCTCTTTCTGCTCTCTCTTCATCAGCGGTTTACTCTGATGAACCTGTCTCAGCAAGTTTCAGAACATTGGCTGGAGCGCGATGACGATGCGCGAACCCGTGCCTTCGAACGAATCCGCGAAACAATGTTGGAATTCATGGCACGTGGACGATTTGCGCAAATCATGCAACAAGAGCACCATCATAATTGCTATCGGAAATGGTTGACTACCTTCCAAGTCCACGAATTGTCGGAAGAAGTTCGATCAGAAGTCGCTGAAATGCATAGTCATTTACAAGCGATCAGAGAGCGAGAATCGCAGGAGCGGTTACAACATCTCGAGCATCGTATTAGTTCGCTTGTAGTTTTGATAGGAATTCCTACGCTTGTAAGTGCCTTCCTAGTTCTTGTTCCGGGTGGCCTCAGGCTTAGGTTTTCGTTCGCCATTGTTGGTGGGGCGATCGTTTTTGGCTTTCTATTACTTTGGCTTGTGCAGCGACTAAGCGCTCCACAACGGTGATGATAGGCATCGCTCGATGATCTTCATCATGCTCGGCTCTTTGGATCATAACCGAACTAGAGCGAACCATACGCTGTCGTTGTCGGGAGGCACTTAGAATGGTTCGCAACTCTGCCGGATCAGACTGACAAAGCAAGTTTCTTCATGGCAGCATAAGAGGTCACCAAATAGCGACCTTGTTATCTACAAATCATCGCGGTGTATCAAGTCCTCGCGTCGGGCAGGGTTTTGCGAGCTAGTCTAATCGGCATACGTTTTTCGAGACTCTCGTTCAGTAGAACAACGTCATATCTTCCACTGGAAGTTTCCCACCAACCATTGTCGTGTCGGCATCGAGTCACTTCATCCTCGGGCCCTGTAGCGAGAAGATCAAGTCGCCAATCGACTCCGAAATAGCAGTAGCTCACGCCAAGGCCTTGAGCATTTGCCTCAAGTAACGTTGGCTTGCGACCAGCAAGGAGATCAGGGTGGTCCCCAATTAATAGAGTCGTGAGTCCTCCGCGCGCGACGGCCCTGGCGATCTCAACGATGCTGGCACGTTCATCGTTATCGTTATTTTTCGCAAATACAATTCGCCTGGTCTTGATCAGGCCGTTGTGATCAATTTCCGACAACGAAAGTGGAGCCTCGTAATGA
>WNFJ01002612.1_pt4 | contig 15415 bp, 17 predicted proteins | sample 5400461 | NCBI WGS metagenome assembly WNFJ01 (sample SAMN13153349, study PRJNA577476) | soil metagenome | isolation source: 115 cm saprolite on Douglas fir-dominated hillslope | place: USA:California | collected 2013-09-17 | reverse complement strand
AACACCCCGCCGAAAGAAGCGCACGTACTAAACGATGCCATCCTGGAAGCTGCCCTCGATTTGAGCAAGCGTGACCGCACCCGGCGCAAAGTAATTTTCGTGATCAGTGACGGCCGGGAATTTGGAAGCAAGGCAAGTTATAGTGATGTGCTGAAGCTGCTTCTTGCCCAGGGAATCCAGATCAAGGCAGTTGCTGTCGAGGGTGCGGCCCTGCCACTCTACAGCAAGCTTGAGCGTTTGCACCTTCCGCGGGAAGGCTATGGCAACCTCCTGCCCAGATACGCCTCCGCGACGGGTGGCGGCAGTGTTTACACCGAACTCTCACGGAACTCGATCGAAGAGTCCTACGCTCAGATCACGTCCGAGGCCCGCAACCAGTACACCTTGGGTTACACGACCCGGGCGACTGCCAGCACCGCATACCGGGACATCGAGGTTCGGCTGGACCGTCCTGGCCTGAATATCAACGCCAAGGCCGGCTACTATCCCGTGCCCGAAGGACGTCGCCGAGTAGTGGGTTCTAATGGAAAGCCCTTCGATAGTGTGTCTCTGTTTTCGAGCGGCGAATTTTCAGTGGACGGGCAAGGGTTCAGCCACAGTTCGAGGAAAATCGAGCCGAAAGGAAATCTTGACGGGTTTGCCGATCTGCATTCGTTTTCCGCAAAGCAAGGCAGGTCAATCGATCTCCGCAGTACAAGTGGCATTGTTTTGGCTGTTTTTTGTTCGGGGGGATGAGTGACAGCCGCGCTGGTGATAATCGATGTTCAAATTGGTCTGGTGAGTCTCATGCCGCCCGAACTGCAGGATCGCGTTTTGTCGAATATCACGGTTCTGCTGGGCGAGGCACGCTCCTCTGGAATACCTGTCGTGTTCATCCAGCACGATGGTCCCAAGGGACATCCACTGGAAACAAACACCCCGGCGTGGGCGATACATCCTTCGATCCTTCCGCGGACTGGAGAGCCCGTCATCAGAAAGAAGGCATCAGACTCTTTCTTCGAGACGGGACTGGCAGAAGAACTTCAGAACGATAAAATCAGGAATCTTATCATTGCGGGCGCCATGACCGAATACTGTGTCGATACGACGTGCCGACGTGCCGTTACGCTTGGCTACGATGTAATGCTGGTAGCCGACGCGCACCTCACACGCGATACTTCGGTTCTAACTGCCTCACAGATCATCGCGCACCATAATCTCCTCCTCAACGGATTTGCCGCGGGAACTCATTCCATCAAGGTCGCTCCGACGGCTGAGATTTCCCTCTGAAACTCACCGCTCCATTGGTTGATTTGCGCCGGTTACTCCATATTCACCTGATTCGCCATGGCTTCCATCGACCCGATTGAGTTGAGCCAATAGCTATAAGCCAGACGTTTGCAGGCTCGTCAGTACTTCCTCAGCACTCCAATCACTCGCCCCTGCACTTCCACCGCCGCTGCAGGCAGAATGATGGGCTTCATGTTCACGTTGGAAGGCTGCAGGCGAATGTTATCGCCTTCGCGGAAAAAACGCTTCAGCGTCGCGTCGGTTGCATCCACCAAAGCGACGACGATGTCTCCGTTATGCGCTGTCTTGGCCTTCTCTACCAGCACGTAATCGCCATCGAGGATAGCTTCATCCTGCATCGAATCGCCTCGCACCTCAAGCACGAACACTTCTTTCGAGCGCACAAAGTCGGCCAGCGAAATCGTTTCATTATTCTGCACTGCTTCAATGGGTTGACCGGCGGCGATGCGTCCGACCAGAGGCAGGACCACGGCGGTATTCACGCTCATTGCCTGCTTGAGCCGTCCCTTGGGGGGCAGCAGATCAATCGAGCGGCTGCGGTTGTAGTCGCGGGTCAACAGACCTTTCTTCTCGAGGTTCGTGATGTGCTTGTGCACGGTGGCCAGAGAGTTCAGCTTCAGCCCGTTGCCGATTTCCTCAAACGAGGGCGAATAGCCATGCTCGGCCACGAATCGCGAGATGAAGTCATACACCTCCCGCTGCCTGCGAGTAATTGCCATACTGACATTGTTGGCGAATATAAGGCGAATGTCAAGCGGAATCAGCCGTTAGCTATCAGTCTTAGCCATTAGCTCTGGACAGTGTGGAGCGGACACTCTTGTCCGCTGCCTTGGACTTTGATTTGACCTAGCGACTACATTCGGCGCGAAGATTCATCTCTCCCTCTGTCACTCCAAGATGATGCACCTCTGCTTACAAAGTTAGTCTGTCAGGCGTGAGCAAAGGCGCGGTGACCCGAAGATCCACAGGCCGTCTGTGACATCTAACCCTGCCTCCCACAACAAATCAGCTCAGCATGATCAAGGCGCAGGCAGTATAGCTAGCTCGGACTACAAGGGCTGTAACTCCTTTGTTCTCTAGATTTTGACCTCTAAGTGATCTGCAATCAAGATTTTGCAGACACTTTTTGCAAACCCCGCGCCCAGCAAGCCATTCAGAGGTATGGGGGGAAGGGGGGTACCTTCAATGTCGAGAGTTTTTCCCGCTTTGATCCCATCATTTGGAGCGATCACTCGCAGGTTTTTTCAGGGCAGAAGTCCACAGGCCCATTTTGGACTTGGTGTGAGGAGAGCCATCCGAAACTTCCCTCTGATTCGTAACTCTAATACTGGGAATGGTGGTAATTGAGTTCGGAGGGATTATGTCCAGAGTCTCGGTTCGGATGTTCGCCAAGATTCTGACGGTGCTGGCGGGCGCGGTGGCCTGTCGAGCCGGCAGCGGCGCAGCGGTGCCCGCTCCGGTGGCGGACGAAGTAAAGGCGACGTCTCCGGCCAAACAAACTGCCGTGATCGCCGGAGGCTGCTTCTGGGGCATTCAGGCGGTCTTCCAGCATGTGAAGGGTGTGGTCAGCGCGACGTCGGGTTATTCCGGAGGCTCGGCCAAGAACGCCGAATACGAAGTCGTCAGTACGGGCGAAACCGGTCACGCAGAATCGGTCCAGATCGTCTACGATCCCGCGCAGATTACATATGGCGAGCTGCTGCGCATTTTCTTCTCGGTGGCCCATGACCCCACGCAGCTGAACCGGCAGGGACCGGACCAGGGCACGCAGTATCGATCTGTAATCTTCTACAGCAACGACGAGCAAAAAAGAATTGCCGAGGCTTACATTGCGCAGCTCGACAAGGCAAAAGTTTTCCCCCGCCCCATCGTGACGCAAGTTGTTCCGATGAAAGCCTTCTATCCGGCCGAGGCTTATCACCAGAACTATGCCGCGGCGCATCCCAGCAATCCGTACATCGTGTTCAACGACGCTCCGAAGGTCGCGCACCTGCGCCAGGAGTTTCCCGATCTGTACGCCGGAAAGTAGGAGTGGGAAGTAGGAGAAGAAATGTTCGATTCTGACCTCGAGCGTGAAGGCCTGACCAACATCCGGAGACGCGTGTTTCTGACGAGTGCGGCTGCGGCGCTTGGGGGCGCATTCTTGTGGTCGTGGAAGAAGCCGCGAACTTTGCAAGCGGCAGCAGCGCTGAAGGCGCCGGAAGAAGTCACAATCGTGCAATTCTCGGACTCAGGCCAGCGGCTGAAGACGGTTCGCATCACGCAGGTAGTCAAATCGGATGCCGAGTGGCGCGAGCAACTCGGGCCGGGCGTCTTCGATATCACGCGTAATGCCGACACCGAGATCGCATTCAGCGGCAAATATTGGAACCTGCATGACAAAGGTATCTATCGCTGCATTTGCTGCGACAACGCGCTTTTCAATTCCGAGACGAAATTCGAGTCTGGAACCGGCTGGCCGAGTTTCTGGGCTCCGATCGCCACTGAAAATGTTCGCGAGATCAGCGATACAACTTTCGGAATGGTCCGGACCGCCGTGTCCTGTACCGAGTGCGACGCGCATCTGGGACACGTGTTCGACGATGGCCCGGAGCCCACTCATCTTCGCTATTGCATGAATTCCGCTTCCCTGCGGTTTGTCGGTCAGGGTTAAGGGACCGGGCGGACGAGGTTTATTTGCCGTCGCCGTCGACGTCGCCAGCACTCTTCAGGGTGACCGTGTCATGCGAGAGCGTGCCGCTCTTCTGAATGGGACCCGGAGCTTGAGGTAGCCGGGCAGCCGGTTGCGAGACTTGCTGAACGTTGTTGGCGTGAGTAATGGTGGCTGGACTGATCATATGAAGATAGCATCGGCAGCGGCTGAAGAGTCTTTAGCGGATAAGATCAAGCTCGGCAATCCTTGGTAAGGTTACCGCCGGTTGTGTCGCATCGCATCCGCACGAACAAGCGCACAGAATTCATCCACGTGTTCTTTGTAGTAGAGGGTCGCGCATCAGGCGCCGGTCACAAAGAAATTACGCTCCGCTTTGCTTTCAGATTTGTTGGGAGCAGAGTCTCCGGCAACATCCTGCACGAACTCGCGGCGCCGTTCGGGTCCTTTGCGCTCCAGCACGCGTACGCGGCGTGCGGGAATGTTACTGGGTTCGAGACTGATGATGCGACCGTCTCGTACCTGTATGTGCGAGCGGAACCAGTCGGTGCGGAACATCCGGCCGGAAGCATAGAACGTCATCGAGGCGGCGATGGGCCCTTCGAACTCGTCTCCGCTGCAAGCCAGAAGACGCTTCCCGATCTCCTGCGTCCAGGTCATGCCGCCAACCAGTGGATCGTTCAGGCGGCAGCGCTCGAAAGGCACGGCGTGAGAAAGCTTACGCAGTTGCACCAGTTGGAGCAGGACCGAAATCTTTGCCAGATTCGTGACGACAACGCGTGCCTCAGTAGCGGAGATCCGTTCCAGCTTGATGTGCAACTCCGGGGACCATTCGCGCTCGAACTCCTCGCGGGCCAGCGCCAGGCCTTTATCGGTGGCCTCAACGTAGCGCAGAGTCGCGCGCGCCAGAACCACGCTGAAAAAGCAGGTCACGACGGTCGCGATGATCGGGACGTAACTGATGAACGTTGTAAACGGGATTCGGTACGAGTTGATCCACTGCATGTGCATAGAACCGTTCGGCTCCTCACTTGGGGCAGCAGTACTGGTTAGTGAAAGGGCAGGAATTGGGGGATGCGTTCGGATGATTCCCGCCCGAGGCTCGTATCAGGAAGAGAGTCTAGCGTGAGGGATGTTGCTGCTCCAGATGCGTATGGTGCAGAGCTGAGCCCACGCCAAGTTCAGGGACTTTGGTAACTGCGTGCACGTCTGGTGGGAGCGCAAAGACTACTCGAGCACGCTGTCGTCGAGTTTTTTTCTGCTCCAGTCGGCTGCGGCCTGCACAAAGGCAAGCACCACCGGGTGCGGGTTCTTTTCTGTGGACGACAACTGCGGCTGGAATAGTGTCGCCAGAAAGAAACGGTGGGTAGGAGACTCGATGGCACGGATTTCTCCTTGCGCTCCGCGAGCAACCACGGGGAATCCGGCTTCCATGGTGCACCATTCGTAGTCGGGATTGACCTCGAAGTTGCAGAAGAACTCCTCGGTGGCGGTTTCTTCGTTCTTGCCATAGAACGACTGCAGGTAGGAGCCGGGGCGGAGCCGGATTTCCGGGATCGCGCCGGAAAGCTTGGGAGCGTTGCCTTTGCGGTCGGGCACGGCACAGGCTACGGGATAGATGACAATATTTTTCGATCCGGAATTGTTCTCGGCGCTGTCGGCGTCTTCGATATTAAGGACGTTGCGCGCGAACTCGATGAGAGTGTACTGGAATCCGCCGCAGGTTCCTAGAAAGGGCCAGTCGCGTCTACGGGCAAACTCGATACCCTTGAGCATGCCGTCAAAACTCTTGTAGGGGCTGCCTGGCGAGGCCCATAGACCGTCGAATTTTTCCAGAACCTTCTCGGCGCCGGGCGCGACAAGCGACGGTGTGGGCAGCCACTCGGACTCGACTTTCAGATTGATCTTACGGGCGGCGTGCTGCAGGGAGTCGGTGGTGGCGTGGTGCGAGCGAAATTCGGTATTGAAGTCGCCCAGGATTCCGATCCGAACTGCGTCGCTCACGCGAGCATTGTACTAGAGGCGAAGCTGGGCATCGGAGGCAGCCGTCAGGACAGGGTTAGAAGCGTGGTGCGGCAGAGCTTCAGCCCCAGTTCTCGATTGAGAGTAGGACGTAGAGGCTGAGGAGCGCCAGCGCCGGCCCGCCCCAGATCATCAGAGTGCACTTCCATCCCAGAGAGCGGGCGACGTCCTGTTGGCTGCGCCAGGAGATCATGAACGTCTTGTTGCTCGTGCCCTTCATAAGAACTACCGGTGGACGGGGATCGAAGCCATTCAGTTCCAGCGCAGCTGAGCCTGAGCCGGCTCCGCCGAAACCCCTTACTTCATCCTGTGAGTGAACCGTCAAGACCGAGGCCTCTTCGCTCACCCGTATGGCTGGGCTTTCCACCCCCGCTGCTGACCACGCCGAAGGATTTGAAATGCCAGCCTTCAGCAGCGCTGCTGCGATCTTATGCTGCTGACTCATATCCGCCGATCCGGCCGGAGTTTGCTCAGTCGACAGCCGGATGACTTGCACTGTTTTGTCGTCCGACCGGGCATCCGGCGGGACCGCAAGTCGTTGAAGGAGAGATCCCGTATTGGAGTTACCGTCGATGCCAGTCGAAAACGAAAACGCGGCACCTAGCCTGAGCGAGAACCCCTCCGTGGAAATCAGGTCGAGGACTTCCACGTCACGAATCGGTTGAGGCGCGAGTTCGAGGCCCGGATTCTCGGTGAGCGTGCCCAGAATGAAGAGCGCATTCTTGGGCTTGATGCAGAATTCTTCCACCTTAATTTTGTTCTTGGTAACGATGCTGTTGCGGGCGAGGAAGCTGCGTACGTTGTCTGGAACCGGATCTTTCGTGGTGAAGAAGGAATCGCAGAACTCTTCCTGGAAGTCGCGGTGGAGGTCGAGATCGGCGCCCCGCGGGTCGACCAGCACCCGCCCGGTGTTGTCATCGAGAAAAAAGGGAACGTGCATGCACTCGCCGGCGACCTTCACCCACTGATCGCTCTTGCCTTGTCGCTTCCACTCCCAAACCAGCGTGCGGTAGCAGTAGCAGGGCCGGGCCGTGACCGGGGCAATCATCGTGTACGGCCCGACGGCAAGACCACTGAGCTCAACCATCCCCATCGACGCGCTGCGAATTTTAGAAAATGGTGTGTCGAGGATCAACCGGCGACGCTCAAGCAAACGGAATCCTTGAACGAAAAGATAGATTCCAGCGCCGAGTCCGAGCAGGCACAAGACCAGCAGCCCACCGCTATCGTCTGAGGAGCGGAGTAATGAGGCATTGAGAATCAATGGCGGATCCACGGGACTGAAGCTCGACACAAAACGTCCCGTGGTCAGCCTAGCGAACAGCGAAGTAAGGCCGCAGTAGAAAAGGGCAAGATGCCCTTACGTTGGTAACACGAACAGCCCCAGAGCTGATTGCCCCCTGCAGGATCGTCTGTCTTCTCCGCTCCCCGGCACTTTCAGAAATGAGTTACCATCCTCTCCCATGTACGCGTCTGACCCGCAACTCACGGCCGCCGAGGTCTTGCGCGCATTTCATCGTGACTCGCCTTATCTTTTCTTGGGTGCGTCTTTCGTTGCCGTGGGTCTCGTATCTGCTGCCTTCGCCGCGATTCGTCGCCGACACGACTCCCTGCTGATTTATTTCAGGATTATTCACTTCACACAAAGGCCGATGATAAATCAGGTACTTATGTGAGGTGAGTAGTTCGTGAATTCTCTTTTTATTGTGCTGCGGAAAAGAAGAATTGAAGATGAGGTACAGGCAGATTGCTCTACTGGTATTGCTAGTCGGCGGTTGTTCCGCATCCGTGTACCGGAAAATGATTGAGGTAGGGAATTACGAAGCAAAAGCGAGTGTGGTGGGTCCGTTCTTGGAATTGATCGGTGTAGCGGACGCATCCCTCCAGAGTGAACCAAGGTCGTCCTTTAAGGCTGGGCAAATAACGAACACCGCCGATACTCTCAGCCAATTCGTTCCCCGGAAACATTACCTCCCGACCGTGCGCGACAGCGTCGCTTTTGCATTGATCGTCAACGAATTTAATACCGGTCGAATCGCTGAATTTGACACTCGGCTCCATAAATACTTCTACATTCAAAGCGGGCGATGTTCCAAAGTCCTTCAGGAGAACTTCAAACGCAAACGACACATTTCCGTCCTTCCCGATCACTGGAGTACTGAGTACCTTCGCTTCTCCAGTTGGCCCAACCCAAGGTCTTTGACTACGCACCAAGGCGTCGCGGGCTGTATCGGCGGCGTCTTTAGCGGCTTTGGACGAGATACGCAGTTCAGGCAACTGGTCGCGTATTACCGCCCACTGGCGCTTCGCATACTGCGTGTAGACGATGCTAGACGCAGCTATGGCAACGGTCAGGAAGAGCATTCCAACCTCCGCGACGGTAACTTTCAAGAACCATTTCTTGAATCTGTACCAGTGGGATATGGAATGCAAGGTTGTGGAATTCTCACCCTGCTCTGTGCCTTTGGAGCGGGTGTTGTTGGGTTGTACGGACTGAGTCGTTTGGATTGGAAGTTTGCTATCTCCGGGGTTATCTTCAGCGCGTTGTTCCTGTGGTTGTCCATTTTCCTGATTCATCGAGGTCTTGATCTGACCGATAGGGTTTCTGATAGCGCAGGGCCACGCGCATCTTACGCCGCATTCCCTGACATCTTCAACACTTGGCTCGGGAGTGGTACTGAAACACACTCATCAGTTGGGTTGGTGGTATAAACGACGTTGAAAGGGTGACGGAGGCTGGGTGAGTCGAACACCGTTTCTCAGGGGAACTGCGGATTGATAGTCCGCTCCTGGTACCGACCAGTCAGCCCCCCCCGCCACCCGAAAAATGTAGTCCAAAAAGTAAAGAGTTGCAGGAATGAAGCCACTTCTTCTGCTGGTGCTGGCGGGCGCGGCCTTCGCGCGAGACTGTCCTGTGAAGGTCACCGACGTCTTCAAATCCGAGATCCACACGCAAGGCAGTCTATTGAATCTGACATTGCAAAGCACGTCTGACAAGGAAATTAAGGAAGCCAACTTTGCAGTGACTGTGCTGGACTCTGCAGGGCAGCCGCACGCTCTAATGGGCGCGTTTGATTCTGGAAAAATTAAGGCGGGGACCAAGAAACGGAAGCGCTACGTCGTCGGGCGGGAAGTTCTGGACCCGTTCACCAGAGTGAAATTTCAAGCGTGGACAAACGAGATCACATTCTCGGACGGCACGACGTGGAAAGACGACGGCAGCCACGCCTGCGTTTGGACGAAGTGAAACAGAGCAACGTTATGAAAGCCGACAAGGGACAATTCGATGAGGTGCTACGCCGACTGCTGGCGAAGCCTCCGAAGAAGAATTCGGAAATAAAGAAGCCGCGAAAGAAGTCTGTTAAGACCTCTCCGAAGTAGGCTCCGTAAATGTCAGACGTTTGAATCCTGCCAAGCGGGTCACCGTCTCCATAAAAGCATTGTCATCCTTGCGCCGATTGAACCTGTAGGTGAACTCATTCAAGTCTGCGATTATATCGGGAATGCCCCTGCCTGAAGCCGGGCGCAGGAAACCGGATGCCTTCTCACCAGACGTCGCAGCGTTCGCCCTCAGGCCGAACCATGGCTGCGTCCGCCTTACAACTCCATGCCTGCTGAAACTCCGGCAGATTCGAAAGCGGACCGATCACTCTGTACTTCGCGACCGGGTGCGGGTCAGTCTGCATCATCAGGCGCTGCGCCTCGATGCGAATCTCGTCGCCACGGAACTGTCCCCAAGCGATGAAGAACTGCTGTTCGGGAGTGAATCCGTCGATGTCGGCAGGACGCGCTCTGCCTTCGAGCGACTTCTGATAGGCGAGATAAGCGATCTTCGCCCCGCCCAGGTCACCAATGCTCTCGCCCAGCACGAGCTTGCCGTTGTGGTGCACACCTTCCTCGATGAAGTAGTGATCGAACTGGTCGGCAACACATGCGCCCCGCCCTTGAAAATCTTTCAAGTCCGTATCACTCCACCAGTTGCGCAGCCTGCCCTGGTAGTCGAACTGCGCGCCTTCGTCGTCGAAGCCGTGGGAAATCTCATGTCCGATGACCACTCCGATGGCGCCGTAGTTCACCGCATCCACTGCTGTCATGTCAAAAGCTGGAGGCTGCAGAATACCTGCGGGAAAGACAATTTCATTCAGCAGTGGATTGTAGTAGGCATCGGACGTCGGTGGCGTCATGCCCCACCGCCCGCGGTCGACAGTCTTGCCGATGGTGGCCCGGTCGTCCTCTTCGACGAATTTTCTTCCGGCGATCATGTCTTCGAAGAACGCATCGCGGCGAATTTCGACGTGGCTGTAGTCCTTCCACTTGTCGGGATAGCCAATCTTGGGGTTGAACGTTGCGATCTTGGCCAGTGCTTTTTCCTTGGTGTCGTCGCTCATCCAGGGCCGAGTCAAAATGTCGTCACGCATGGCGGCGAGCAGATTGCGCACCATCTCCTGCATGCGGGCTTTGGCCTCAGGCGGGAAATACTTCTCAACGTATTTTTTCCCCAATGCCTCGCCCAGCAGGTTGTCGGTCGATTCGACGCAGCGTTTCCAGCGCGGCTTCATCTCCTTGGTGCCGCTCAGATATTTTCCGTTGAAAGCAAAGTCTTCCTCGACGAAGGGCGCGGAAAGCGAATTGGCTGTCGAGTTCAGCAAATGCCACTCCAGATACACCTTCCAATCGGCTAGCGGAGTCTGCTGCATCTGACGGTCGAGTTCCTGCATGAACTTCGGCTGGTCGACATTCATGTCTACATCCGCGGGCAGCTGTTTATGTTTGAAGTATTCTGCCCAGTTGATATGAGGCGCCATCGCCTCCAACTGCGCGAAGGTGGTGTTGTGATCCGTGGCCGCGGGATCGCGCAGAGCAACGTTGTCAAGGGACGCCTCGGCCAGCTTGGTTTCCATTGCCATGATGGTCTGCGCAGCGGCCGCAGATTTTTTCTGATCCCATCCTGCCAGCTTGAACATGGCGCTGACGTGCTCGACATATTTATCGCGGGCTTCCTTGAAGCGAGCCTCCGGTTTCAGATAGTAGTCGCGATCCGGCAACCCGAGGCCGCTGGCGCCGATGTCTGCCAGCACCCATGACGGTTTATGCGGGTCCTGTTGCCCACCGAAAGCAAACGGGTCGGGCACCAGAATGTCGTTCAGTTCGGCCATCACGCGCTGGAACGCGGCGATGTCGTTGGCACCGTCGATCTTTGCGATCCAGGGCTTCAGCGGTTCCATCCCCCGCGCGTTGACCCGAGACTCGTCCATACACGCGCCGTAGTAGTCGCCGATGATCTGCTCGGGGCTGCCCTTGGGTGAACTCTTGTCTGCGCTTGCAGCCTCCAGGATGTCGCGCAGCTTGTCCTTCGACGATTCCCCTGCCTGCCAGCGCTTGCTCCATCGCGTCATGGAGGCTGGAATCGGATTGTTCGCCCGCCAGGTCCCGTTAGCGAATTCGTAGAAGTCGTTACATGGATCCGCCTTGCGGTCCAGATCGGTGACGTCGATCCCGTGCAGGGAATTGGCCTGCGAAAACAAGAGTTGCGGAAGCAGAAACAAAGATAACAACAGTACCAAAAACAAAGTTCGGAACCCGCGCATGGTGGCCTCTTTCGACGAATCTCGGAACAAGGTGCAAGCTGCGTGCGGCTGCCATTCTAGACGAATTACTGATGCGTTCGTAAGCGCTCGACGCCCGACGAAAAACCAGCTGATGCTGGCGGGAAATGTGATCTACTTTCCCTGATGGGTCCTAAGTAGTCTGGTGGGTCCCAGTAAACTAGAATCGTTCAGCACAATGCGCGTATCGCTTATGAGAAGAATTTCTTTCAGCGGCGTACTTCTGTTCAGTCTGATCGCGCTTTCCGGGTCGGCTTTCGCGCAAGCGGAGGCCCATCCAGACGCTAAACCCGCGCAGTACTTCTTCGTGCTGTTGAATCGTCCCGCCAATGCTCCGCAACTGAGCAAGGAAGCGGGTGAAAAGCTTCAGGAAGAGCACATGGCCAATATCCGGAAGATGGCTGCCGAACACAAACTTGTGATAGCCGGGCCTTTTATGGACGACACGAAGCTCCGCGGCATCTTCGTGTTGCAAGCGGTCTCAGCGGCGCGGGCGCTAGGGTGGGCCAATAGCGATCCGGCGGTCAAAGCAGGTCGGCTCTCCGCCGAGGTGCATGGGCCGTGGCTGATCGATCCGAGCGCCATTCACACTCCAGCTGAGCCGCCCGGAATGGAGCAGTACACGCTTGTTCTGATGAAGCGGGGTGAAAATTGGAAATCGGACGCGCTTGGTTTTAATTTCGCGGTGAAGCAGCATCCTGCTTTCGTCAAAGAGATGACGGCGCAAGGATATTTGGCCGTTGCCGGACTGTTCCCGTTGAGCGTTCCGGGCGAGTTGCGGGCAGTCGATATCTTCCGCGTAGGCGCGGAACAGACGGCGACGTTGTTGAAGGACGATCCGACCGTAAAAGCGGGCCTGCTCAAGACTGAAATCCATCCATGGGCCACGGGCAAAGGGGTGCTGGCGTCAGGACAGCCGATGCAATAACTACCTACCCTTAGTCTGGTAAAGAGGCGGAACCGGAAACTGGAAACTGAGAAATGCCTTCCCTACCCGCCCGCCTTCAGCTCGGTCAGCACTTGTTTGGCGATTTCCTTCAAGGTCTCGAACACTCCCACGCCCTGAAAGGCAACCGCCTCAACCACGGCCTCATTCTTCTTGCGCAGTTCGGTAGAGAGCATGTCCACCGGCAGAATATTCGGCAGGTCCCGCTTGTTGAGCTGTAGCACGTAAGGGATCTTGTTGAAGTCGTAGCCGTGCTCTTTCAGGTTCGCCATCAAGTTGTCCAGGGCTTCGACGTTGGCATCCATGCGCTGTTCCTGCGAGTCAGCCACAAACACGATACCGTCGACGCCACGCAGAATCAGCTTGCGGCTGGCGTCGTAAAAGACCTGGCCGGGAACGGTGTAAAGATGGATTCGAGTCTTGAAGCCGCGTACCGAGCCCAAGTCGAGCGGAAGGAAGTCGAAGAACAGCGTACGCTCGGTTTCAGTGGCAAGCGAAATCATCTTGCCTTTCTGCTGGTCCGCGGTCTTCTGATATATGACCTGCAAGTTCGTGGTCTTGCCGCCCAATCCGGCACCGTAGTACACGATCTTGCAGTTAATTTCGCGGGCTGCGAAGTTGATGAAACTCAAGCATTTCCTCGAACGCGCGGCCGCACACCCCTAAGGGGAGCCTCCGCGCACAAAAATATCCCTATGGGGCTTGCTGGTTTTATATCACAGGCTCGCGGTGACCGGCAGGTTACTCAGGTGACCCCCGGCCCGAAACGATCCACCGTAAGACGATATTGCTGACTGTTTGATCTCTCGATCAGGCCTCGAAGACCAGCCCAAAACCGAAAAACGTCGGTTGGCATCACTGAGCCTTATCATGGATGAAAAACAAAACGCACGCCCACTCGTAAGAGTTCTGCGTGCGTTTGGAGATTTGAGCTAGAAGCGAGCAGGTAGAAGCTGCCTTACCCGACGTGCTTGTCGAGAGCTTGTGCGATCGCTTCTTTGGGCTTGTATCCCACCAGCTGTTCGACGACCTGGCCGCCCTTGAACACCAGCAGCGTGGGGATGCCGGTGACCTTGTATCGCATTGGCGTGGCGCTATTCGAATCCACGTCCATCTTGCCCACGGTGATTTTGCCCTGGTACTCCTTGGCCAGATCTTCCACAATTGGAGCGATGGCACGGCACGGGCCGCACCAGGTCGCCCAGAAATCAACCAGCACGGGCTTATCCGATTTCAAAACATCCTGATCGAAGTTTGCGTCAGTGACTTCGACAATTCCATTGCCTGCCATATTTTCTTTCTCCTCGCTGTAACGTCGCTTTCTCGCCGGACGCTCCATCGAGCTGGCGTTCCCGGGCCTGGCTGCTTGCCAAGTGCTCCCACAAAAGGGGCGGACTTATTATCGCAGCACTCTCGGTTTGATGCACGAGCAGACATGTAAGTCGCAAAAGCGACCGGCGGTCAGGGAGGGCTGGACACGCCGCTGGAATGAGCGCCAATGCTGATGCGCCACATACCCTTTCCGCTGGGGACTACTGCAAAGATTTCAGGAAACTTATCACCTGCCAGCGCTGAGCCTCTGGGAGCCGGCTCCACGAAGGCATGCCATTCTTCTGGCTTCCGTTCCTTAGCAGCCAGAAGAGCTCTCCGGGAGTTGCCTGCTTGACGCGATCGGAATGCAGGTTGGGACGGATGTGTTTCCCTTCCTGTTTGCCTTCGGCATCAGCGCCATGGCATGTGGCGCAGTGCTCGGCAAAAATCTTGGCACCGGCGGCGGGAGCGTCCGGGTCCGCGGCAAATGGGTTGGTCCGCGCGCGATCTTTCGTGGAAACCTTGCGCAGCCACAGGCCGTCCCCCGCTCCCGCAAAAATAGTCCCGGCAAGCGCGAGGATCAGGAGAATGTATATCGGCCAGCGCATACTCATCAGCGATTCCTCAGTTTGGAGAAGGCCTGATCGATCTCGTAAGCAATCATGAAACGAAGAAGAAAGCCGTTGCTGTTGCGGTTGAGTCCGAAGTTCGGGGAGAGGGCCAGCGTAGGGCCGCTGGGAATGTTCCACGTAAGCACCGGGCCAGCATAGTGCGATGTATTGGGAAGGCCAAAGCTGTGGCGTTCTCCCAACCCGCCGTACATTTCCGCTCCGAGGGCAAAGTTCTCGCGGCAAAAGACACACTTTCTGGCGCTTGCGGCCAGGGCAAGAGCGCGACTTGTCCCCAGCGCATAGCCGAACTCCCAGGGGCTGCCGGAGAGATTCTTTTCCGCAATGACGTTTTCCGAAACGTTCCAGCCCTTGAAATTGCTGGAGAGGATGAGCTTAAGTTCGACCTCGCGCTTTTTCTCGCTGCGATTGTTGCGCCCGAGGAAGTCGGTACGGCCGTCGTGTCCGACAACCTCGAGCAGGACCTTATCCGCACCATTGATATCTTCAAACTCGAAGTAAAGCACAGGGTTAATCCAATACTCACGCAGGAGCGGTCGCACCCGATGCTCCCAGCGGAAGCCGGTGAACAATGTGCTCTGGCCGGCGGTGGTCTGTCCGTCCAGATATAACTCGGTCGTCCACCAGGTTTTGATGCCGTACTCGAACTCCAGCGCGGTAGCGACGAAGGCGTCTCCACCTTTGGGCGCACCTGTGACACTCTTAGCGGCGATCTCCAGATTGCCAGGCTCTTCCATTTCATGGGAGTAGGTCACAAAATAGTTCTCCTGGGAATGCAGATAAGAGCGCAGCGCAAGAAGCGCGAGGGCACACAGGAATGCGCGCCTTGCGGCACGTGCGCGCCAGGTCGATCCTCGCCTAAGGCAAGCAAACATATCAGTTGCAACTGAGTCGCATCTACGAATAACATTAAAATGATGCCGGAGTCTGCGGCGGTCTGTCCAGTTCAGGCAATACATTT
>WNFJ01192488.1_pt2 | contig 15416 bp, 18 predicted proteins | sample 5400461 | NCBI WGS metagenome assembly WNFJ01 (sample SAMN13153349, study PRJNA577476) | soil metagenome | isolation source: 115 cm saprolite on Douglas fir-dominated hillslope | place: USA:California | collected 2013-09-17 | reverse complement strand
ACTCACGCGGACCTGGCGTATGCGCCAGCGCAGCATCGAAGATTCGAAGAAAGTTTTCGCCCATGATCTTCGCGACGTCTTTCTCGCTAAGGCCGCGGGCGAGCAGTGCTGCGGGAATCAGATTCCAGTCGCGGTAGTTGCGAAACACCGGTCGGTAATTCGCGTGCATGTCGGTGCCGATGGCCACGTGGTCAATTCCAACCGCGTCGGCTAGGCGGCGGATCGAATCGATGTAATCGGCAAATGTCCGCTGGCCGATGCCGGACGGCCACGACCCAATGACCCCCCCGGCGGCGGCGACAAGCACGGCATGCTCGCGGCTAATCAGGCGCGGGTGACTCACGGTCGGGCTCACGAGGTTCGTGTGGGAAATCATCACTGGCCGCGTTGACACTTCGACCGCGTCCCGGGTTACCGCGAAAGTCGCGTGCGCAAGATCGATAAGCATCCCGGCGCCGTTCATCTCCCGGACGACAGCCTTGCCGAGCGGCGTCAGGCCATTGTGCACCGGCGCCTCGCTCTGGATGTCGCCGAGTTGGTTGATGTGATAGTGCACGAGTTGGATCGAACGCACGCCATCGCGGAACGCCTCGCCGACGCGATCAAGACGGTCCTCGATGAAGTCGCCGCCCTCCACTGCAAATACCGCGGCAGTCTGCCCGTGTCGCTGCGCTGCGCGCACGTCAGCCGGCTTGAGGCCTCTGGCAACCTCATGGCGATCCCTGAGCGTCTGCAGCTTGACCAGCTGCCGCTGGTAATCCGCATACGCTTCCCCCGGCTGAAACTCGCGGCCCGCACGTAACATCTCACCGGACAGCTCAAGAAGCTCAGTGTCCGCGACGCACGAGAACAGCGCTGCGCTGACCCGCCCCGCGTGGAGGTCGGCCAGAGCCCGGCCCACGAACGGTTCGCCCAGACTGCGCCGAGCCGAGGCCGTGTAGGGCGGCGGGCTGAGCCAGAAGAGCCCGGGATGGGCGTGCACGTCCACGGTCGGATGGCGTGCGAGGAACGCAACTCCGGCGGCGCGTTGCGCCGGACCAAGCTCCATGCCGAGGTCCGCGAGCGGCGCCTTATCGTCGTCGGGCTGCGATGGAACATCCGCACCCGCCGTCCGGAGCCCGAGCGCCGCGAGGCCCGCTGCGGCGAGCAGTTGTCCGACAGCCGCGCGCCGTGAGCGACGCCAGATTGCCTGGCCCTCTCCAGATTCGGGTGCTTCCTTCGACACTCCCTGCCCCCAAACGATCTGACTCCCTCGCATAGGATGCGCCCGCGGGCATTTGGCTTGCAACTCGGGGCCCATCGCGACTTCCTTTCATCTTCCGCTTTAAGATCGGCGCGATGAGGCCGATCCGGCGCGGCGGGGAATGGCCGCTATTGTGCGGGCACCCTGAATCGTCGTGTGTCCGCAGTTGGCCGGGTGGGGCCGGTGGTGCCATCACCGACTGCCAATGAGTCCTCTCGACCGAGGCTGTGTAAAACAAAATTGCACTTCGCTGTAAATCAATTCTGAGAAATTGGCATAACGAATTTTCGCAGCTCCGAACCACGTTGGGTTTTTTTTGGCCCTTTTGGGCGATTTGGAAAAAGCGCTAGACGTTTTTACACAGCCTCGACCCACAGCGGCCATCGCAAATGGCGGCTATAAGGAATGCCAACTATTAAAGCCTGAGGCGCCGGAGCGCACGGGTCGAGCCGGAACAGCCGGTGTTACCACCGCGTAACCGGTTGCTCCCTGGGGTTGCCCCAGGGTAGAGTTTCGAGCTTGCGTATGCTTGACCCAAAGCATAGACGGAGTCCATGGCGGAATGTAGACAGTAAAGGGAGTGGGAGTAGATGATGGACAGCGTCAATGCGATTGAATTCGGTCGTGAGTGGGAAGCTGCTTGGAACCGTCGGGACGTGGAAGCGATATTGAAACACTTCCACGACAATGCCGTCTTCACATCGCCGGTTGTAAAGCAGATCGGCTTCGCTGAGGATGGCACGGTGAACGGCAAGGATGCGCTTCGTCGCTATTGGACGGCGGCGTTAGCTCAGAATCCGGACCTTCGCTTCCAAGTGACTAAAGTCTATCAGGGCACGAACACGCTCGTCATCGCGTTCAAAAATCAGAAAGGAATCGATCGTGTTGAAGTCCTCACTTTCAAGCATGGCCTTGTGATCGAGGGGCACGGCCTGTTTGCGGCCAGCTGAAGGGTCGCCCGAACAATTTCAAACTGAGACGCCACCTGGCTCGTGGGCCTACGCGATCTCTGGAAATTCCATGTACGCGCGAATGACAGCTTAGTGGAAGCTTGGTTCTGCGTTCGTACGACGGCTCTTGGCCGGGTGCCGGTGGCGAACGCAACCTCTCTTCATCGACTCGTTCGACCCAAACCGACCAGTGGCGAATGGCTGCTTTGCGGAAATCAGAATCAGGCGTAAGCAGGCGTTTTGAGGGGCGCGCTTTGGTGTATTCGCGCCCCAGACGTGGCCATTTGGAAGGTCGGTCTATTGTTTGAATTTCGTCGTCATACGTTCGACGGCGTCCTTTACCTCTCCCCCGGCTTTATCCATGTGAGCCTTGAACTGCGCCCATGCGGTCTCATTAGCGCCCTTCAGCTTGTCGAAATATTCCCATGCTTCCGTTTGTTTGGCGCGAAGTATCTCGAGATTTTTTTCATACTGGGCCTTGGCGTGCTCCTCGATCTGCTCGGCCGTAGCTTTGAAGCTTTCGGTCTGAGCCTTCCAAGCGTTCAACTGCTTTTCCATCAGCGCCTGATAATCTTCTCGAATTCCCACGATGTTTCTCCTGCAGTTGGTTTAACGTCCATCTCCGTCATCGCGATCGCGATCCTACAGGCGTGAACGGCACAGGTCGGCTTGTAGTTACTCACTGCGCCGCGCCCCAAAGAACTCACCGGACACATGACTCGCGAAAGTCAGCCGCTACTGATGGCGGCGGGCACGGTCGGTGACTTTTCCGCGTATTGCGAGGATTCCGCCGAGCCCTTCAGCCATGTCGTTCCACCTGCAGACCGTTCGGCGATGTTGGCGGATGCTATCGGCGTTAGCAACAAACGCGCGGCTGGGTCTCCCGGACCGTCGGCTTTCGGTGCTGCGCCGCAGTGTGCCTTTTCGCGACCCGTTGCGGGCAGTGGTGATTGTCGGCTTTGGGGAGGGCTGGTCGCCAAACGCAATCTAAGATTGCTCTGTGGCCTGCTGGATGACGAATCCCTCGAATACGCCGTCCCACAATTCATCGCCGAATGTATACGTCTCCAAACATTTTGGTTGGTCTCCCTGGCAAAACAGGACGGCACCCATTCCGTTTTGAACGTTTGGCATGACTATAAGGTCATCCAAGCCGATTCGCTGTTCAACGACTTGGGGGCTCTCATCTTCGCACTTGAAATTGGTGTAGCTACCGACACCAGTAAACTCGCGACTCAAGACGTGTAGGTTCCTCAGATACGTACGAAGTGAGGGACTCTTTGCAGCGATCCGCTCAAGGATAGCGAGTTCAAATTCATTGGGCTCGATCTGCCCAGGGCGATTCACAATGCGTCTCTAATCATGATTGGACCCTTCCTTCAATATCCGGACTCGACCCAAACGCGCCGGTGGTGAACGCCAGGTATAGGGCAACCCAATCAGCTATTGGGCTTCTAATAGCCCGGAATCCACTTCCCTCACCGTATCACCCAACCCACCCGCGCTCTTCCATTCTGAACGAGAGAATCTCGTCGGATCCTGGCTGTCGGTGAGCCTCTATCTTTCCGCCAGGCGGCAGGTCCTCGGTTCCGAAGACAAGCTTTGATGAACCACCATTGTGCGTGTCAGCGACACGGGATGTTCGCTCTAGTTGCCTTCCTCGGCTAAATAAATTTCGCGGCGCGTTTAACCATTTATTCATGTCTTGGGACTAACTTCCGAAACCTTTTTTTCAACATCATGAGAACACTATGCGCAACGCCTCCGGCAACAAGTCGCACTATCTGCTCGTCTGGCTGAACTACTAGCGTGGCAACGCCTTTGAAGGCGCTCGCACACCTCGGCATGACACTTGCTGCATGCGCTGTGTCGAGCGTCGCTGTGCGAGCCGCCGACGTTTCCCCCGAGCTCGGGCGCTCGGCACACCAGCTGGCTGAAACCACCTGCGCAAACTGCCATGGCGTCAGTGGCCGCAGCATCTCGCCGACGTTTCCGAATCTTGCCGCGCAGACAGTCCCATACCTGGAAGCCCAACTGCGCGCGTTTCGAGATCAAACGAGAGCCGACCCCGACGCGCTCTCGTATATGTGGGGCATGGCATCGCAGCTTAACGATGCTACGATCGAAGCCATCTCTACCTACTATGCCGCGCAGACGCCACCGCGGGCCAAGACTGGCGATGCAAAACTCACGGCCCGCGGCAAGCAGATCTTTGAAGAAGGCGTCACTTCGCAGGGTGTTCCGGCCTGCGCCACCTGCCACGGTCCGCAGGCGCGCGGCGACAATATTTTCCCGCGGCTCGCCGGACAGCACGCCGACTATTTGGTAAAGCAGGCGCTCGTTATTCAGCGCCGTTTGCGCGCCGCGCCGGTCATGCACGACGTGATCAAGGACCTTTCTCAGGATCAGATGCGCGCTGTCGCCACGTATCTCGAATCCCTGAGCCGCGCGCGCGCAAAAACAGACAACACCCGAGGCCGCGGCCGATGTCATCCCGCCCCCAGGGCCTGCTGAGCCCCGGTCGCCAAGCGAGTCCAAATCCCTGCCCATTGGTCCCGCCGGCCGGAGTCGACCCCGAGGCCGCCCGCCGCCAACGGCAACTCCGCGGCAGCGAGATTGAAGATGCTCGAATTTATTGCCACATCTCCTCATGAGCGGCTTCGAGAACGTGTCCAAAATAGGGTCGCACTAACGCCCGCGTGACTTTGCCGCAGCGGTGAGCGGATTCAGCTTCCTCTGATAACTCGATCTTCAGTTTTTCTCATTGGGCTTTGGCCGTAGTACACTTTGGCGTCGCCGGTCGACCGTAGACGCGCATCCTCTGCCGCACGGGTCTGTCGTCCCTTCGCATCGCAGCATATGCGCGCCCCAAAATAAGGAGTCGGTGAGCTATCGCGCCGATAGCACCATCAATGGAGCAGTGCAATGAAGCATCACATGGTGAGCGGCGGGGGAGGCATTCAGCTGCACCTCGTTGAAACGGGCAACTCCAGCGGACGCCCGATTGTATTTGTCCATGGCTTTTCTCAGTGTTGCCTCGCCTGGACTCGACAGATGAATTCTGCATTGGCCGAAAACTATCGGCTTGTTGCCATTGACATGCGAGGCCACGGGCTTTCTGATAAGCCTCGAGAGGGTTACGCTGACTCGCTACTGTGGGCCGATGACGTACAGGCCGTCATACAGGCGCTCCATCTTAACCATCCCGTCCTCTGTGGCTGGTCATATGGGCCACTCGTGATCCTCGATTATTTGCGGCATTACGGTGAGGACAGCATCGGTGGCGTCAACTTCGTCGGTGGTGTCACCAAGCTCGGCGGCGATGAGGCAACGTCGGTATTAACGGCTGACTTTCTCAGCCTCATACCGGGGTTTTTTTCCGTGGATGCGGAGGAGAGCGTGCGAAGTCTCGGCGCATTGTTGCGCTTGTGTTTTGCCCGCGAACTCTCATCCGAGGAGCGGTACCTGATGTTGGGGTATAGCGTCAGCGTTCCTCCATATGTCCGTCAGGCGTTGTTTTCGCGTTCCTTTGACAATGACGATCTTCTGCCAAAGCTGCGCAAACCGGTATTGATTACCCATGGCACCGATGATGCGATTGTCAAATCGGCTGTTATTGATCAGCAGATGCGTCGCATTGGCTGCGCAAGGATTCGGATGATGGCTACCGGGCATGCCTGTTTCTGGGACGACGCCGCAGGCTATAACCGATGCCTACAGGAGTTTGTCGAAGGTCTGTAGAAGGGTAGTAGGGATTTTTCCCCCTGTTGATCTCGCGGGGGTTTTTTAAACTACGTCGGCTTTTTCCTCATTATGCCGAAGGGGCCTTGAAGAGTACCGTCGCTATTTCGCGTAAGGACGAGATCTCCAGCGACTCCCCCCGCATGCACGGTAATCGTGTTTCCTTTCACGTCGTAGGGGATGGCATCGCTTGCCAATCCCACCATTGTCAGGAAGGCTTTGCCGTCTCTAAATTCAACAGAATTCTGGCCATTAACGTATACGCCGTCTAGCTTGCTGGCATCGGCGCTGCATGCTGGTGCCGTCAAGGTGAGCGTCAACAAAAGAACCGCGACAGGTTCGGAACGGTGAATTCGGAGTATCCATCTTCGCCTCCCTTCGCTTAGGAAAATTCCACTCGCGGCAAAATACATGAGAATGCTTGCTGTCGCACCGCGCTGGGACGGGATCATTTCTCCTGCGGGCCCGCTGGCGTGGGCGCAGGCATGAATTCGATCCCGTGCCGCTGGCCGATTGCAGGCACCTTGGCCAAGTCGTCAGGAATCGTGCGGACCTCGCGATTTACATCTTTGAAAAACGCGGAAGAATGAGCGGGCACAGCAAAAATGAGCACTCGCGCAGGAGACGGCGACACCCCCTTAAAGGCATGCACAGTGTTGTGAGGCAAGTAAGTGAAACCGCCAGATTCGACGCGCACCGGCTTCCCGTCTATCTCGAAGTCGAGCGCGCCCTCGACCACATAGTAAGCCTCGTCCCAGTCGTGCCGATGCGGCGGTGGGCCGAGGCCGACCGGAATCTCCTCCTCCATTAACGACCAAGCTCCCTCAGTGTCTTCCGCATCGCAGAGGAACCGAAGTGGCATGCCGAGGACATTGAGTGCGTTGCCTTCGCCTGTCTTGACGGTGACACCAGCCATTGTATGCCCCCTATCAATCGCTCCGGAAAGCTTGCGCCGCGAAGCGAACGATTTCAAGTGATGAACGAATAGGATCGAGGATCGGGCCTTCGATCCACCGGCACTCAGGCAGGTCTCTTTTGAGCGCCCGGTAACGGGCGACGAATTTGGTGGCGCCGATGTCCACTTCTGGCCGATCGCGACCGCTCAGCGACGGATCGCTAGCTGTGCTTCGCAGATGCCCCGGGTTGAGCCCGAAGCCGCTGGATAGGGCTCCCGAGAGCGAACGGCAGAAATCGGCTAAGCTAACAGCGGGCCGACGGTGTTTTGGCAAGGTGGGATATCGGCCAAGGGGGAACCATGTCGGCGGCGCTGGTGATCGTCTATGCCTGCCTAGCGGCCGTCGAGGTCGCCGTCGTCGTCGCATGGGTAGTCGCGACCCGCAGGCACCGCTGGCCAGTCCGCCCGTCCAGTGGCGACGTTGTGATCGGCGGCGTGACGAGTTTCCTCGACACGCTCGGCATCGGGAACTACGCGCAGATCACGGCGTTGTTCAAACTGCGCAGTCACCCGCCGGACGAGCTGATCCCGGGGACTCTGAACGTCGGCAATGCCGTGGGGATCCTCTTCAGCTCGGTGCTCTTCATCACGACGGTCCAGGTCGAGCCTACGCTCCTGATGGCGATGGTCATCAGCGCCGGGGCGGGCGCCTGGATCGGCGCCGGCATCGTTAGCCGAATGCGTCGCCGCGTAATCCAGGTGTTCATGGGTGTGGCCCTACTACTCGCCGCCGGGTTCTTCACGATGACCAACCTCGGCTTCATTCCGCCGACCGGTTTGGCGATGGGGCTTGCGGGCTGGCGGTTCGCCTTGGCGGTCGTGGCAAATTTCGTCCTCGGCGCGCTCATGTGCGTCGGCATCGGCAACTATGCGCCCTCGATGGCCGTGCTCGCATTCCTCGGAATGCACCCTATCGCCGCCTACCCGATCATGATCGCGAGCGACGGCGTGTTGATCCCAGTGGCGAGTCTCGGCTTCCTGCGTTCCGGCCGCTTTGCGCCCGCGGTCGCGGTCGGGCTCACGCTCGGCGGAATCGTCGGCACGATCGCCGCTTTTCCGCTCGTTAAAATGCTCGGCGATCACCTCACGTTGATGCGCTGGGTCGTCACGGTCGTCATCGCGTATGCGGCCATCGCCATGCTCCGCTCCGCCCGGGCATCCCAGCCCGATGCGCCTGTGCCGACCGTGCCCGAATAGCGTTCCGCCAACTGCCGCGGACGAACCGACTCTTACGCATTCGGCCCCACCTGCAAGTCGTCCGATGCTGGGCGCATTGGCCCGGTTCATCTGCATGCGACCGTATGTTTGCATAACGCACTGAAATCTCGCCAACCCGAACGGCAGCTTAGGAGCGCAGATTTCGAGGGCTCGAATTGCCTCAAGCGGTCAGCTCCCGGTATCGACCCAAGAGGCCCCTCGTGACCGGCTGCTTCAGAACAGCCAGTTGGTTCGCGACTCTCTCCGCCATTTCTCAGTTGTGGCTCCGAACGTCCGCCGGTAGCTACCTAGGCACCCATCCCCAGGTGCCCATGAATAGGCCGTGATTCTGACCGGGCGCATTTAGACCATACATCCGTTTCGCCGACCAGGAGAAGCGCGGTATCAATTCCGCCAGTGACGCCTGATCGAGGGTCTCGTAGACCTGAATCGCGCAAAGTAGCGGGTTCTTCCCAGCGATACCGATGAGGAGATCAACGATTTCTGCGACCGGCGGTGTCGTGCGGCGTAGATCCAGACCCGTGCTCACGTTCAATGCATCGCCCCAAGGTGGCGCGATAAACGCAATCAGCAATTGAGCCTATTCCATTTTCAAAGTGGATAGCCCGGACCTATAGTCGCAGTTCGATACCTCGATTGACAGATTGAGAATCGCTAGATTCCGAGACGTAAGCTTGAACACAATGGGATCTTGCTCGAATCCCATCCCCTGTGCGCCAGGTAGGTGGCGGAGCATCCAGTAGAGAGTGTTGCCCGAGCCGGTGAAAGGGTCGAGCACCAATGCCCCGGATGTTAACGGAGCGGACTTGGCCACAGTGGCGATGTCTCTACCGATGTTGTCGGCCAGCTGATCGCGGGTACGCTCCACTGTGGTTCGCCCAATAATCCGTATCCCTTTGCCGTACCAATCCGCAGGCCGTAGGCCGTAAATGCAAACGTAATCGGGATCACCCCAGCTTTCGATCCCGTATCGTTGCACCTCGGTCAGGTCGAGTACGACATTGCGCTTTGTGCCCTCCAGCAGTAGCCGGCGGTCGTATGCAAGGCCACTGCTCCCACTGTTCATGGCTGGCTCTCCAACGATGCGTGATGGCTATTCTCCCTCCGTTTGTCCCCGGGCTCCAAGTCTGCTCGGCGCGAGCCCTTCGGGAAGGGCGGCTTTCGGAAAGCCAGTCCAAAGCGTCGAATGGCCGGGTTTGGCCGAGCACCAGTGTGCCCGACTACCCCTCTTATGTCGGGCGGGCGGCCCGATGGCGCAGCTGCTCTATGCAGGCCGCCGGCTTCCTCGCATTGCGGACTCACTTTGATGTTGCAGAAGAATCCGGAAGGCTAGCCCATGCGTGATCAGCAGTAGCGGCACAATGAGAGTCGGAATGAAGTAGGTGGCACCCAGCTGGCCCGGCACGAGCCCGGCATCATTGGCCTGGTAGAACGCATTCAAGAGATCGGCTGAGCCCCAGAGGTTGAAGATCCATGCGATGACAATGCCAGCCCCGCGTGGCAGCGATACCAGCGAGAGCAACGCGAGTGTTGCCGCAACGATGTCCCCGTAGGCGGCGGAATGCGCGAAGGCAGACGGCAGATCGGCCGACACGACGCCTGGGATCAGGAATGCCAACCCGATGAAGCGGAAGCTGTGCAGGATGAGAAGGGGCTGCAACGCTTCGGCCCGTTGCCGGAGGCGGAGTTTCGGCCAGATATATCGCGCTGTGATGATCCCCCACGCGATAAAGCCGAATGCGATGCTCACGAAAAAGCAGAGTTGCGGCAGCATAAGTCTCTCCTTTGGTTCGAAATTCCAGTGATCGACTGTGACTGAGAACCTAAGCGCGCTGTGTGCATAGCGTTGCGTTCAGAGTGCCTCGCTCCGCAGCGATGGCATGCTCGCGCCGCCAGACCTTGGACTCAGGCGCATACTGCGGCTCTGACGGGAACGGGCGGCGCAGCTCGCGGTCATAGCGGTCGAGATTGAAGCTGGGGCGGACCGGGGCGATCACGAACTGCGCGAACTCGCGAAGCCAGCTGCCAAGTGTCCGCCGGTTGTGCGGCAGCGCTGCGTAGCGACGCGCGATCGTTTCGAAGTCCTCAGCGGGCTGGCCGGTCACATCAAGCACGTCGGTGGTGGGTGCGCCCAGCTCAAAAGCCCCGCGTTTGTGATCCTCGATGTAGTAACGAACGCCGCTGATCAGATCGATCGGCAAGCCGCCCATCCGGGCGGTCTTCATGAATAGCCAGGTCGGCGTCGGCACGACCCTGACCGATCGCCCGACGGCCCGGCCGATCGCCTTGGCCATGTCCTTCGCGCCAAGGAGCTCCGGCCCAGTGGGGCGGTAGCTCTTCCCGGCGTGCCGCGCGGGGTCCATCAGGGCTGCTGCGGCGACTCGCGCGATATCCTCGTTGGAAGGTGGCGCGTTGCGGCTATCGCCATAGATCCAAGGAAATACGCCGAGGTGCGCAGCAAACCCACTCAGCATGAGGTAGGCGTCAGCGAAGAAGCCCGGCCTCACGATCGTATGCGCGACTCCGGGCGTCATCGAGAACAATCGATCGACCAGCCAGAGCTGGCGGGTCATGAGGGCGGGATGCGAGGGGCTCGACAGCCATTGGGTGAGGCCCACGATGTGTTCGAGTCGGGATTCCTTGGCGGCGACGGCGAACGCGACCGCGCCCTGAATCGTGTAGGGATCGAAAGGCGGACAATAGTAGGCGCGCTCAACGTTCTTCAACGCGTCGGCGACGCGCTCGATATCACTCATGTCGGCGACAGCGATCTCAGCGCCCTGCGCCTTCAGCCGCCCGCTGCGGCCATCTTCTCGATGCACCATAGCGCGCACGGGATAGCCGGCCTTCAGCAGTTCAGCAACGACGGCGCTGCCTGTCTTCCCGGTCGCGCCGGTCACGAGGATCCTTGGCTTGAGCATGACGGTCTCCCAACAGTACGGTACCCATTGGTACCAGAAAGTGGCGCTAGTGTGGTACTATGCGGTACCGACTGTCAAGAGAGACGATGATGACCACGGTATCGCTGTCAAAGCAGCATCAGAAAGGAGGCGGCGAAACGGCGGTGCGCGCGCGCATCCTCGAGGCAGCGTTCGCGGCGTTCATAAAGAGTGGCTTTGCGGCTACCAGCACACTCGAGATCGCCACGCACGCGCGTGTTTCGAAGCGAGAACTGTACGCGCTGGTGGGCAACAAGCAGGAAATGCTGGTCGCATGCATCAGCGCGCGCGCCACGCGACTGCAGGTACCAGCTGACTTTCCCGTGCCGCACGATCGCGAGACCCTGGCGCACGTACTGGCTTCCTTCGGGACGCAGCTCGTCCGCGAGATAACCGATCCAACGGTCATTGCGGTATTCCGACTGGCAATCGCCGAGGCGGTCCACGCGCCCGAGGTGGCGCAAGCGCTCGACACCATAGGGCGCGAGACGAGCCGTGCCGCCTTGCGTCAAATCATGGCTCGGGCTCAGGCGTCCGGACTTCTCAACGGCCGTCCTGCCGAACTTGCCGAACAGTTCGGTGGGTTGCTGTGGGGCAATTTGATGGTCAGCCTGCTGCTCGGCGTCGCCACGCGACCGAATTCACGCGAAGTCGCGGCACGTGCCCGCGACGCCACCGCGGCGTTTCTGCAACTTCATCCGCTACCGAGCAACGCTACGATGCCCCGCGAGCACCTCTAGTGCATGAATGACCCATCCGACGCCACGGTCACCCAGCAGTTCCGCCGCCTCGACCATATCCCTGTCCTTGTGATGCATTGCCCGGATTCCCCTTCGCCTATGTGATCAAATTCGGAGCCTCGCAATGGGGCTTTACGCCAATGAGTGATATCGACATCTCCGCTCAATCCCCGTGCATACGAAATTGCTGCCTAGACGATGACCTTACCTGCCTCGGCTGCTTTCGATCTTTGGAGGAGATCAAAGAATGGGGGGTTGTCGATAAACATCGGCGCCGTATCATTCTGCAAAACGCCAAGCAGCGGAGAGAGGCGTATCAGATGCTGAGCGATGCCTCGCCACACGGGCGGAATCGGCTTTCCACCCGGTCATGATGTTGGTCAATACGCAAAACAAGAGCAAGATGATCGTCATATGATCTGCGATGGGTATGAACACTGCCCTGCGCGCGGAGACCAACGATGTCTTTGGGTCCTTCGGACAAGATTTTCATCTCGGCGGACTCGCTGTTGCGCGACTCAATCGAGCTCGGCTTGCAAGTCGTTCGCAGCGGTTTCAGGCCGACTTTCCTGGTTGGAATCTGGCGCGGCGGTGCGCCGGTCGGGATCGCGGTCCAGGAGATCCTCGAGTACAACGGCATCGAGTGCGACCACGTTTCGATCAGAACCTCATCGTACACGGGGATCGACCAGCAGAGCCGCACGGTTCGCGTGCACGCCGTCGATTACCTGGTCTCGTCGCTCAATGCCGAAGATCAGCTGCTGCTGATCGACGATGTATTCGACTCGGGGCGCAGCCTCGAAGCGGTCATCGCTGAACTGCGCCGGCGCTGCCGGCGCAATCTGCCGGAGCAGATTCGGGTCGCGACGGTTTACTACAAGCCTGCCCGCAACCGCAGCAATTTGACGCCGGATTTCTATGTGCGGTCTACCGATCAGTGGCTCGTGTTCCCGCACGAGATCAATGGCCTCACATGCGAGGAGATCCTTGCGAACAAACCCGTGGATGAGAGCTTTTTTACGGTGCGCAGAGACTGAGCCCGGTGGATAGCGCAGCGTCGGGTGCTTGGACCCGCGAGGGTGTCAGTGAAAATTTACGACGGAAAGATGTCAGTGACCGGCTGCCCGTCGGCTGAGCAGGTCCATCGTCAGGGCTTCGAATTTCGGCAAGTCGATGTCCAGCACCACCTGCACCGGCTTCTCGCCCAGGCCGGGGCCTTCGCCGATCGACCAGCTCAGGGTGTCCCCGTAGCCTGCGGTGAAACTGGTGTCGACATCGACCAGCAGTTGCTTGCCGGCAGTCACGATCGATGGGTCGAGCCAGGCGGCGACGGCGAGTTCATCCCACATCGGGTAGGACTGGCCGAATTTGCCGATGTACTTGGCGAAGGGAGCGCTGCCTCGAGCGATGCGCTCGCGCATGTCGGCCGTGAAAAACGTTTTTGTCGTCGGATCGACGGGCACTTGGGTGATCTTGCGCCAGGGTTCGTGCAGCACCATCGACGCCGCTTCGGGGTCCCAGCGCATATTGAACTCGCGGCGCGGGGCGTTCGCGTACTCTGCGGCGAAGGCATTGTTCGATGGCCGGGGATTGAAGCTGCCGCCCATGAAAACCAATTCCTTCGCGAGGCTGCTGAACTTCGGATCCAGCCGGACGGCGAGCGCCAGGTTGGTCAAGGGACCCGCGGCGATGATGGTCACCTGGCCGGGATAGCGGTGCAGTTCGCGAACCAGAAAATCGGCGGCGCTGTCGGCGGCCGCCTTGATGTGCGGCGCGCCTGCGGGCGACGCCGGCACGAGGTACGGATCGGTGGGATGCGGCGTGCGACGCGCGATCCCCTGGTCGGGCCAGTGTTCGGTCCACGCGCCCTTGTAGTAAAGCTTGCCGTAGAGACTTTCCCACACCTGGGTGCGCACTGCCGAGTTCACCAGGGGCAGGACGGCGCCGGGAATGACCGGCACCTCGGTACGTTCGGCGATTTCGAGCAGCCGCAGCGTCTCATCGACCTCTTCGTCGCGCCAGCCATCGCCGCTGACGATGGTGATGCCGAGCACTTCGACGTCGCTTGCCTGCAGCAGCAGCAAAATCGCCTGCAAGTTGGAGCCCGCCGGGCCAAAGGCGTCCTGGTCGATGATGACCATGCGCTTAGGACTCTCAGGCTTGGGAGTTGCGGCAGTGGCTGCCGGGCAGACGCAGCAGATGGCGAGCGTTGCCGCGATGAGGGCGTACAAGGCACGGCGGATGTCGGCGTAGCGCATATTGGCGGCTCGTATTTTCATGGGTTCGACTCCGCGTACATATACTGGCGTATCTGAGCCAGCTCAAGCTCGCTCGCTTCCCAGCTCGTGAGGTGGCAGTTCGCATAGAGACGAATCTCCAGTGTCTGCAGCGCCTCCGCAATGACTGAGACGCGAAATCCCGTGAGCGGCTCCTGCGAGCAGATGGGGCATCTGACCGGGATCAGAATTTCAGATTCCGTCATCGCCGTTCACCACGACATCGCTCTTCGCGGCCTGGGGATACGCCGCGACCTTTTGTCTCACGACGTGAAGGTCCCGCTCTTCGACAACCCGGGCGCCGCCGCGCTGCTTCATCGCGCGTTCGCGCTGCGCCTCGCGCATGAATAGTACTAACAGTTCGTTGACCACAATGCGCGTCAAGCCCCGTCCTTCAGGGCGGGGAAGGAAAGCGCGGAGACCCTAGGCGATCTGTTCGGCAGGCAAGGCGGTCTCCTGATGCTCGATGAACAGTTGCCACAGCTTATCGCGAAGTAACTAGCGAAGTCCGTGCGCATGCTGACGGAAATGTTGCGTAAATCGTCCAATATCATTGTTGTTGAAGCGTGTACGCGAAAATATAATGTGAGCCATGCAACGGCTGCAAGCCTACAAGTACGAGATCCTGCCGAACGGCGAGCAGCAGCGCCGCATGCGCCGCTTTGCGGGGTCGTGCCGCTTCGTTTTCAACCAGGCACTGGCCCTGCAAAAGGAGCGCTACGAACGGGGGGAGAAGAAACTCAGCTACGCGGGGTTGTGCCAGTTGCTCACGCAGTGGAGGAACGGCACGGAGACGCCCTGGTTGGCGGACGCGCCCCACCCACCCCTTGCAGCAAGCGCTGAAAGATCTGGAGCGTGCGTACCAGAACTTCTTTGCGCGCCGTGCGCACTTCCCGCGCTTCAAGCGCAAGGGACAGCGCGAGCGCTTTCGCTACCCCGATGCGCAACAATTCAAGGTCGACCCGATCAACAACCGGCTCTTCCTGCCGAAGCTCGGCTGGCTTCGCTACCGCAACAGCCGGGCGATGCTGGGCGTGGCGAAGAACATCACCTTAAGCGAGTCCTGCGGCCGGTGGTACGCCAGCATCCAGACCGAACGGGCAGTCGAGGCGCCCGTCCCGAGTAGCACTCGAGCCGTGGGGATCGACTTAGGCATTGCTCGCCTCGCGACCTTGAGCGATGGCAGCCATGTTGCGCCCCTCGACAGTTTTAGAAAGCACGCAACGCGGCTACGCCGTTATCAGCGGGCCATGAGCCGCAAGGTGAAGTTCAGCCACAACTGGCACAAGGCCAAAAGGAGAGTGCAAGCCCTCCACGCCCGAATCGGCCATGCCCGACGCGACTACCTGCACAA
>WNFJ01007655.1_pt1 | contig 15417 bp, 9 predicted proteins | sample 5400461 | NCBI WGS metagenome assembly WNFJ01 (sample SAMN13153349, study PRJNA577476) | soil metagenome | isolation source: 115 cm saprolite on Douglas fir-dominated hillslope | place: USA:California | collected 2013-09-17 | reverse complement strand
TGGAGCGGGACTGTGGACCGTTCCGCCGCCGTATGCAGTTTTCACCGTGGACGGGAAGTCCGATTACTGAACGATTGGCATGCGAATCTCCATTTCGACCTGATCGCGATTGGATGCACTCTTGGTGCACTCTAGCGTGAAAATGAGATGACTCAGTGCAACTGAGCGCGCGCTAAGTTATTCAAAACACATGAAACGTGGTGAATACGAACAGGACAGGTAGAATTAGCGGACCGCTGTATTTCCGGCTGGCAACATTGTCTCAGGCGCGTTCACTCCGGTGCTGGCGAAGCACACCAAACACCTCAGCCTCGTCGATGTGTTCTCGATCGGAGTAGATCGGATTCAGCGGAGCTTCGAACCGATGAAGAAGCAGGTCGAGGCTTGGAAAGCAGCGCGGATTCCAGACGAAGCCGCAAAACTGGTCATCTACCGCGCCTTCGTCGAGAGCGAGTTGGATGTTCCCAAGCATCTCGCCCGCCGCGTTCATGATCTTTATTTCAATCTACAGGTCGAAGAATTCGCTCCGAGGACGACATGGAGTCTCTCCAATGCCTTCACGAGCGCATTCAAAGAGCTTGACCCGATCCCGCAGTTCAGAGCAACCGCGAAACTGGCATCATTCCTCGAGGTGGCCACAGCCTCACGCAATTGACCGTATCAAGGCCGGGCAGTCGTCGTGAGAAGCAGGAAGGGAGGCAGCTCATTCAAGCTGCTTCCCAACCTCGTCTCATCCATGCGTTCTGTTGCAAATGGAAGCACCAGCGGGCATCTATGCTCTCTGTCTTAGCGAGAAGCGCATGGTTGCACGGAGGGGGGCAATGCAATGCTATCCTTCCCAGAAATGAAGACAGGGGACGTCGCCCAATATTCCAGGGTTTTCGGATTGGACGGTCTTGAAGTCCTGAGTGCTCAGTGGGTCGCGCATTCGTTTGCCCCACACATGCATGACTTCTACGCCGTTAGTCTGAATTACGGAGGCCGAGGTGCATTTGATTGTCGGCGTGAGCTTCGTGATGCGGCGCCTGGCACATGCAATCTTATAGCACCCGGCGAGTTGCACACGGGTCACGCTACATCTGGACATGGCTGGATCTATCGAAACCTGTACATTGAAACCCATCTAATTACCACGCTTCTCGAGAGTCTCGACTGGCAAGGGCCATTCGACGTACGATTCAAATTCCCATTGGTAAGGGACACGACCTTAGCCACGCGGCTGGCTCAGGTTTTTGCGAGTCTGGCAGAGTCAAATTCGTTGTTGCAGAATGAATCGTTGCTATTGTCTGTTGTGGCGCGTTTGGTCACGGATCACCTCGTGCCCGGGCACTCCCTTCGCGATGCCGGGCGGGAACATGTGGCGGTCCGGCGAGTCAAAGACTGGCTTGAGGCCCACCCTGAGCAGAACGTCTCGGTTCACTCACTGGCTGATGTTGCCGGCCTGAGCCCTTACTATCTGGTGCGAGTGTTTCACAAGCACGTGGGAATGCCACCGCACCAATATCAGACAAACGTGCGGATACATAGAGCGCGCAAGCTCTTGAGGTCGGGTGCAGCAATTTCCGAGGTCGCGTACCGCACCGGCTTCTGCGATCAGAGTCATTTGAACCGCTGCTTCAAGACCACACTCGGTGTTACGCCTGGAGAATACACTGCTGGCGTTCCCAAGCACTAGCCCGCGAGTGCGCCTCCTAACCCTGTGATGGAACGTCCGAGTTGCCGAATTACATCCAGCAGAAAATCCACATCCTCCGGGCGCAAACGGTGATTCACGCTGCACGCGCGAAGTACTCTCTTTCCATGAATCTTGGTACCCGACAGAAATACCCGCCCGTCTTTCTCCAAGGCGTCCAGCAGCCGGCTGTTCAAGTCGTCTAGGTAGCTCTGATCTCCATGAATGGAAATGTCCGGGGTGCGGTACTGGAAACACACCACCGACAGCGGGACCGGTGCGAGCCGGATGAAGTCCTGCGATTCGTCGATCCGGTCCGCCAGATAACGCATGACTTCGATATTGCTCTCAATGGCCGCGCGCAGTTTCGTTGTGCCGTACGCCTTGAACGTCATCCACACCTTCAGCGCACGGAAGTTCCTGTGAAGCTGGGGACTGTAATCCTTGAAATCGAGCGGAGCGTCGGCCCCCGCGTCGCTCTCTTCCCGCAGATAGTCCGCCACGACCTGGAAGGTGTGTCGGAGCGCTCTCGGTTCCCGGACCAAAATGCACGCGGCCTCCGCCGGCACGTACAGCCACTTGTGCGGATTGACTACGACCGAATCGGCTTGGTCCAATCCCCGGAAGAGTTTTCCGGCGGCTGCGGTCCCCGCCGCAGGCCCGCCATAAGCCGCGTCCACGTGGAACCACAAGTCCTGCTTCCGGCAAAACTCCGCCAGCGCATCCAGCGGATCCACGGCCCCGGTATTGGTCGTGCCGGCATTTCCCACCACGCAAATGGGGCGATATCCGTTTTTCCGGTCTTCGGTTATCTGGTTCTCAAGCGCCTCGAGATCAATTGTGAAGTCGTCCCGAAGAGCGATTTTGCGCAACTGGTTGCGTCCCATCCCGAGGAGCACCATGCCTTTTTCCAAGGACGCATGCCCCTCTTGCGAGACGTACACCGTTACCGGAGGCCCTCCTCGCATCCCTAGTGAGGCTGCATCAAACTGCGCTTTCTGCTTGCGGGCGACGGCGAGTCCCACAAAATTGCCTGCTGATCCCCCGCTCAAAAGACATCCTCCTGCTTCGGAAGGGTAACCGATGAACTGCGCAATCCATCGGATCACCCGCCGTTCCACCTCCGAAGCCGCCGGAGAAAAGTGCCACATGGCGCAGATCTGGTTCACAGCAGATGCCAAAAGCTCTCCGAGAACGGCCGCCTGGTTTCCGCCTGAGTTGATATACCCGAGGAAACGGGGGCTTAGATAGAGAGTGGAATTCGCAAAAATCTTGTCCTCCACTTCGCGCAAGATGGATGCCATCGGCTGAGATTCCTTTGGGAGAGATTCGTTAAACAATGAGGCAATCTCAATACGAGTTTTAGCGGGAGTAATTCGCGCCCGGTGCAGCCGTCCGTATAAACGAACGACAAGCTCTGATGCCTTCCGCAAATCATCCTGAAAAATCTCCAAGTCGCAATCCAGACCTTGAGCGGAACTTTGTTTGCCCATGCAATGCACTTCCTTTCCCCAACTGAAACTCAGAGAATAGCGGTGCTGCTATGAGCGGGTCTTGGACGATATTGCTCTGCACTTCAGGTCTCTCGAATACCCTGTAATTTGGTCGCCTTCGAGCAGACCACTCGGAGCGTTACCCGTCAGAAGTTACGGTGATTGTCCAATCGCGGGCAATCCTGAAGTAATTCCACTCTTACCCACTTTCCAGTTTGCCGACAATTGTGCGGATTCCAAATCTCACCCTGCGGCCGCGTTACCTAACGTCCTAAGACTCCAAGCTCAGAAACATTGTCGCAGGCGCGTTCACGCCGGTCCTGACCAAGCACACCAAAAGCTTCAACCTGGTCGATACGCTCTCAGTGGGAGTGGATCGCATCCAGCGGAACTTTGAGCCGATGCAGCGTCAGGTCGAATCTTGGCACCAAACGCAGATCACGGATGCCCAGGCGAAGCTGATCTTCTACTCGGCGTTTGTCGATGGCAAGCTCGACGCTCCGAAGAGCCTGCTGCCCGAGGTTCACCGCATGCACTTCGAGCCGCAGTACCCGGAGTTTTCGCCGCGAACGATGTGGAGTTTGTCTAACGCGTTCACGAGCGCCTTCAAGAAGCTTGATCCTGTGCCGCAGTTTAAGGCGACGGCCAAGCTCGGACAGTTCCTCAGTCAGCTTCGGGCGTGACTTTCAAAATATCGCTTCCAGGTGCTTGCCGGGTAGAGACCGCAAGCTCCGAATATGAGCTCGGAAGGACCCATTGCAGGAGCTTAGAACTTTCCATAGTTTCATGATACGAAAGGGCATCATTCACCACTACATGTTAGACCGATCAGATCCCGGGACAATATAGGATTCTGCCGGAACTGTCGAGCCGTGCAAGGATCACAACGGTTGTACGCCGCTAAGAGGGAAATGATGAAGATGCTTCGTTTTAGACTCACGGCCATGTTGCTGTTCGGGCTGTTCTACACCCACCCATCGTCTGATGCACAAACGCCGCCGCCCCAGGGACAGCCGAAGGCGCCCGCCGCGTCTGCGACCGCAGCCGCGGAAGAGCAGCTCTCGCCCGAGGAAAAGAAGAAGCGCAAGGACTGGAACGAGTCCATGCTGCACAAACCAGTTCCCAAGAAAGGGTGCTTCAACGCGGCGTTTCCGACGTTGGAGTGGCGGGAGGTTCCGTGTGTCGCGCCGCCACCGAAGAACGTACGGTTCAACGTGGGGGGTACGAACGGCGACTACGCGGCGGTCAGGGCGCTGCCGTTGACGAACGTCATCAGCTCGGCGACAGGTTCATTCCCGACCGTGACCGGCGTCCATACCGAGACCGACAGCATAAGCAACGTCTCTGACGCCTATACTCTTCAGCTCAACACGAACAATTTCTTTACTACCACTTCCGTTAGCCCCGTTTGTCCTACCGCCAACCCGCAGTGCAGAGGTTTTCAGCAATTCATCTTCGAAAACACAAACGGTAACGTATTCATGGAGTACTTTCTAAACATACCCGGCGCCGCGTCGTGCCCGACAGGGTGGACCCCGGTGGCTTCGAGTTTTCCTGGCTACATCGGTTGTACCGTGTTCTCGCCGCAGGCTGTGCACGTCGGATCCCAGCCGATCACGAATCTCCAATCCTTAACCCTGACGGGAACCGCAAACGCGGGCGGCAACGACACGGTGTTCTTGGGGACGGGAAGCATGATGGCCGCGATGAACACGGACAGCGTGCTCAACGTCGCGTCGGGCTGGGTGGCCGCGGAGTTCAACGTCTTTGGCGCCTGCTGTAGTTCAACGGCAAACTTCAACTCGAATTCAACGATCACCGTGAATACCACCATTCACTACGGCGGAACGGCTGCGCCGGGCTGCTTCATGACAAGCTACACAGCGGAGACGAACAATCTGAGCCTGGTAGGCGCTCCGGTTTTCGGCACTCAGCCCGCGCCAGCCATCGAGTTCATAGAGAGCAACAAACCTGGCGGCGCGCCGGCGTGTGCGGCAGCGGCGGGAATTGGCGACGTGCACATGCGGACCTTCAGCGGTTTGTTCTACGACTTTCAGGCGGCGGGGGATTTCACCCTCGCCGAGGTCGGTCGAGACTTCGCGGTTCAGACCCGGCAGGTGTCGGGGGCGCCGACGTGGCCGAACGCCACGGTAAACAAGGCCGTCGCTGCCCGCTTCGGCTCGACCAAGGTCGCGGTGTGTCTGCCACCGCCGGGAAGCAACGCGGCGGGGATCCACGTCGACGGCAAGCTCACGACTGTGGATGACGGCAAAACGCTTGCGCTGCCGGGCGGAGTCCGCATCGCACGTGTCGGCAACCTCTACCAGATCACGGGCAAGAGTGGTGATTCCCTGACTGCCACCGTCAACTCCACTTGGATCGATGTGGCCGTTGGCTTGGGCAGTTGGCCTGCCGAGGTGCATGGCGTCCTGGCTAATCCCAATGGAAACGTCAACCAGATCGAGACGCGCGACGGCATCGTGCTCACGAACCCATTCAGCTTCAATGACCTCTATAACCGATTTGCCGATAGCTGGCGGGTCTCCGGCGAGTCTTCGATGCTGTCGGTCTGCGGCGGCGAGAGTGTCATCGGCATTCCCGAGCGGCCGTTCTATGCCAAGGACCTGGAGCCGGCCATCCGCGAGAAGGCCCAGGGAGTCTGCACGGCAGCGGGCGTGAAGCCGGGACCGCTGCAGGACGCCTGTACGCTGGACGTCGCGGTGATTGGTAACGACGCCGCAGCCAAAGCGTTCGTTGATGCGATCCCACCTGCGGCGGTGGGGACGATTTTCAGTGGTGGCGGCATCCTTAAGAAGTGGTGGTGGCTGTTATTGGTGCTGCTGGCGATCATTCTCATTGTGTGGTTCATTATGCGCAAGAAGCCGTAGATGCAGAAAGTTGAGGAGTCCGAGAGCGGTCTCTCAGAAATTCTAACGGTCCGCCCTCTGAAATCGAATTTGGGCGGATGACGCGCAACCCTGAAGTTGAAGCACGGAGAGCCGGGCTCGCTGGAAGTCGATATCTGGAAAATCTAATATCCACACGGGACCCGAATCTGGAAACATTGTCCCAGGCGACTTCACGCCCGTGCTGGCGAAACATTCGAAGCACTTTTCCCTGCAGGACAGCCTTGCCATCGGGGGTGCGGTCGGCAAATCGGGAAAAGTCTTACCCGTATATATCCTAAGATTTCCGCTCTACGTGCTGCGAACCAGGCCTATCGTAGACGGCCGGCACAATATTGACACCATTCTTGGAGATCCAGATGACCCGCATTTACGCGCTGGCTGCGTCGACGCAGTACTCGTCGCCAACACTTATTGCCTTAGATTGGCTGTATAAGGCGGAGCCCGTATTCAAGCTGGTTTCTTGAGAATGAATGGTTTTTGCCCAGTAACGAAAACGCACATAATTTCACTACATGAATGGAAAGAAAACCTGAGAATAGCGGGCGGGGAAACAGAGAAGAGTCTTGTCACGGAGGACAGAAGGTAGGCCAAGTCTGGATACTAGATAAGCCAATCGCTGCAGTCGGTTTTCCGAATTGTGCTATCGCTTAATAAGAAGGGGGAAATCCATGACGAAGCCGCGGAAGAAGGAATCAAAGCGGGAGATCAAGAAGGAGATCGAATTTCGTCGCTTGATCGAGGAGCAAGCGCGGCGTGCCCTGAGCGACGCGACCGGCGCCTATCGGCCGGACGTATGGCGCGACGGGATCGCATTCCTCAGGAACATGAAGGTCGGCGTCATACCGTACGCGCTCGGCTTTGGCGGTGGAGGGCCGGGGAGCGGTGCGCTCCTCGGCGCCGAGTGGACGCAGATCGGACCTGCGCCTTTGCGCGACGGGACGGAGTCCTTCGCGGGGCGCGTCATCGACATGGCGATCGATCCCTCCGGTACGACGGATCAGAACATCTTCATCGCGACCTGGGGAGGCATCTGGAAGAGCACCGACGGCGGAAGCACCTGGGCGCCGAAGACCGATCGCCTCTCGTCGATCGCGATGGGCGCGGTCGCGATCGATCCGAACAATCCGTCGACCATCTACGCCGGCGCAATCAACAATCCGCCGGGACCTTGTCTCTTCAAGTCGATCGACGCTGGCGAGACATGGTTCCCGGTCGGCGGGACGGCGATGCAGGGCCAATATTTGAGCCGCATCCTCGTGACGAGCTCCGGCGCGGTCCTCGTCGGCACATTCAACAACGGCTTGTATCGATCGATCGCCGGCGGCGCGACCTTCGGGAACAACTCGCCGAGCTACAACAACAACGCTCCGATCCTCACGGGCACGATCTCGGACCTACACGGCGACACACAGACAGGATCGACCGTTTACGCGTGCATCAAGGCGCAAGGCCTCTTCGTTTCAACCGACAACGGCGCGACGTTCCCGACGAACCTGTTCTCGAACTCGGGCGCGCCCGTCGCGGGATCATACGGGACGGTGAGGATGTCGCAGTCGACGCTCCCCGACGGCAAGACGATCTATACGAGCGTCGCGGGGCCGAACGATGGGTCGTACCTCAACCTCTACAAGTCGACGACCGCCGGCTCAGCCTGGTCCGTTGCGCCAGGCGGGGCGGCGGCCGCGACGGGGGGCTATCAGTTCGGGACCAATCAGACCGTCGGAGTCGATCCGCAGGATCCGAAGGTCGTGTACCTCGGCTTCCAAGATGTGTGGCACTCCACGGACGGTGGAACGAGCTTCGTGGACGTGTCCTCTAGCGTCGTCCATGCCGATCAACAAACGATGGGATTCAGCCCGGCGAGCCATTGGGTGGGCAAGCCGACCCGCCTCTACGTGGGAACGGATGGCGGCTTTGCCACGACCGCGAGCGCGGGCTCGACCTGGACGAACCTGAACGAAGGCGTGGCGACGCTCATGATCCACGACGTGGACATCGGACGCCGATCGCCGACGAACAATCAGTACAGCTACTGCACCTCCCAGGACAACGGGATCAGCGTCCGCCGGCCGGGCATGTCCGGCACGGATTGGGCGGTCGGCGTCCTCAGCGACGCTTGGCATGTCGCCGTCGATCCCGCGAATCCGCAAAACGCGTTTTCCGAGGCGGGCTCGTTTTCGTTCAACTTTTTCGAACGTACGAGCAACGGCGGTTTGAACTGGACCCAAGGCGCTACGGGTCTGTCGACCACGACCGGCGCGAAGGCGGTGGATCCCAACAACGGGATGGTCGTCTACGCGGCGGGCGGCGCAGCGAGCCCCGACCTGTACCAAAGTACGAACGGCGGGATGAGCTTCACTAAGATCCACACCTTCCCGAACGACATCGCGTGCATCGGCACGGTGTCGTCGGACTCGAACCAGCTCTGGGTTGGCTTCGCCTTTGGTGAAGTATGGAAGTCCGCCGACGTATTGTCCGGCGCAGGCTCGATCTGGACGTCGGTCTCGTCCGGCATTCCGCAACGTGTCGTGTCTGCGATCGCGGTCGATCCCCTCGATCCGAATCGCGTCGTCATCACGCTCTCCGGCGTGTCGGGGATCCAGCCGCCGAATCTTACCCAGCACGTCTATCTCACGCAGGATGGGGGCATGACGTGGAACGACGTGAGCGGTACGAACGGAGGCAACGTCGCGACGAACCTCCCCGATCGCAGCTTCTTATCCGTCGCGATCAATCCAGGGAGCGCAAACGGGCTCTGCGGCCTCGGTGCCTCGGGGACGAAAGCGGTCGCGGTCGGTCAGTCCGGCATCTGTCTCACTTCTAATGACGGAGCGACATGGGTCGGACAGCTCACGGGCGTGACGAACACGCTCGCCGACGTCGTCCGGGCCGGCAGCCAGTTCGTGGCCGTCGGAATCGGCGGCGCGATTCTCACATCGCCGGACGGCATCACGTGGACTGTTCGCAAGTCCAGCCCGTCATGGGAGGCGCTCCAGGGCATCGCGTGGTCGGGATCGACGCTGGTCGCGTCGTCCGCCTCGCTTCCCCAGGTCTACACGTCGCCCGACGGCGTCAATTGGACGCTGAGGAACAACGTCGCGCCGCAAGCCCTCCTCGGCGTCGTTTTCGGCAGTGGCCAATTCGTGGCCGTCGGTTACGGCGGAACGATCATCACGTCGCCGGACGGCATCTCATGGACGACCCGAAACTCTCCCACGACGGACGATCTGGTCGTCGTCATCTGGGCACAAGGCCAGTATGTCGCAGGCGGATTGCATGGAACGATCCTCACATCACCCGACGGGATCGTGTGGACCCAGCGCACTTCGCCGACGACGAACGAGATCAACGGGCTCGCGTCATCCGGGAGCGCATTCGTCGGCGTCATCAACACCGGCGAAGTCATCCGCTCTCCCGACGGGATCAATTGGTCGATCCAGAGCTCGTCGACGCCGACTCGGCTCCTCGACATCATCTGGTTCAACGGCATGTTCGTTGCGGTGGGTGACTTCGCGATCATCACATCACCGGACGGATCGACTTGGACCGACCACAGCTTCGGAGATGCGCCGTTCGCAATCATCGCCGGCTCGGACACGACCATCTTTTCGAGTGTCGATAAAGGAGCGATGTGGACCGTCCTCGGTGTGGGCCTTCCGAACGCGCCGTGTCGGGCGCTCGCGCTCGATTGGACGCGGACTCCGTCACTTCTTCGCGCCGCGATCGAAGGGCGGAGCGTATTCGAGCTGACGGTGACCTCCGGGGCGCGCGTCGCGGTCGTCTCGAACCTCGGATTCGGCGCCGTGGCGCTCAACACGCCGGCGACGCTCATCGCGCAGGTGTTCAACATCGGATCGGCGCCGCTCACGATCACGAGCTTCACGCGGATCTCCGGAAGCTCGGCGTTCACGCTGACGGGCCCTCTGCTTCCGCTCACGCTCCAGCCCGGCACGGAAGCCGACTTCACGCTCGTGTTTCAGCCGACAACGACGGGAAACGCGACGGCGATCTTCCAGATCGCTTCGAATGATCTCGTGGCGCCCACGGTCTCGGTGCCGATGAGCGGCATCGGCGCCTGACGGCTCGGTCAGGTCGCGGCGGAAGGTTGAGGTCGTTCTCTCGACGATGAAGCCGCCGCCGAAGCTCTCTCCCCATCGATTCGGCAGCAGCTCCGAAATGCGCTCTCAAGCCATCCGTCTTTCGGATTTTTGAGAACCTCACGAACCGCCCGAAATACTTCGCCGGCGCCAACGAATTCGTTCGCTTTCACGATCAACATGTCCCATAGGCTCCAGAGCTGCCGGGATGGCGGGCAGGGGTATAGTGCGCCCCTACCACATGCGTCAAGTAAGTTATTGTCTAAACTAGAGCCCTACCGAAGCCCACCCCAGTGCATTATTCAGGTGTTACTTTACCCCGTTCGGCGCTGGTCCGAATTTGTAAACGGTTCCCCTTGGCGATCGATCAATTTACATGCAGCGCTGCGCCGTCCGTCTTTCCGCTCGGACACGGCGATCGCCACGAAGGTGTTCGCTGGCGCTCATCAGGTTCCTCCTCCCAGCGCACGCCCAAAAGTCGAAGAAGAGGGGTGCGGACTTTGCTAAACGCACGGGCGTACCGCGCGAAGGAGCATTTGGTGATCACGGTCAATAGCTCTCAAGCTCTCAAAACTGCGTCGCAACATGAAGATCGAGATCTGCTGTCCCCGACTTCGGGGCACTTTACCCAACGTGCGTGCTCTCGCCTATCTGGTGGCGCGCCAAGGACCAGAAGCCGCCTCCAAGTTCTAGAAGATTCTCGATCATCGCGGATTTGTTGTTAGCGATCCCATCGGAGCCCTCGCGCGTTTGCAGCTAGGCCGGGCTTACGCACTGTCAGGGGACAGGACCAACGCGAAATCCGCCTATCAGGATTTCCTTACTCTATGGAAAAGACCGCCGACCCTGATATCCCCATCCTGAGGCAAGCCAAAGCGGAGTACGGCTTTGCACCTATTTCATTTCCTCGGCTTTAATTTGAGCAAGTAAGTGCTTCCGCCTACGAGGTAAGTCCCAGTGCGCTGCTGGACGTCGAATTGATATTTTCCAGCTGCTGTATCGTTCGGTAGAACTGGTTGAATTAGAAGCAAAGTCGAACGACGCCCGGGGAGCACAACCGGAATAACCGTGCGCACATGATCCTTCGGCCTTTGCAGCCGTAGCGCAGTGTTATCAATGTCCACCTCGCCGCATCGTACCGGATATCTCTCCGGAAAAATCTTATTCGCTTGCTTTACCCATTCCGCTTGTGCCTGCTTGAGGTCTGAATCAGATGCTGCGAAAAATCGCTCCTCCGACTTCTCAAAAGCAAAATAGAGTTCGGAACCCAGGGGAAGTGTCGCCCAATCGATAACGAGGTCGTAGCGCGCCAGCCCGCGGTATGCGTTGTAAAGCCAAAGACCCTGGGTTCTGATTTTTGGCTCGCCGGCCGACGCATCTTCGACAGCTAAATTCTTCAGCGTGACAAGCTTTTGCGACGGTACAAGTGTGTCGACAACGAACGTACTACTTGCGTTGAGTGCATTTTGATCGCAAGTCGCCAACAGTAATAAGCAAGAGTGATCGTTTGCTGTAGTCGGAACAGTCCAATCCCACTCAAAGATCGCCGGCATTCCAGGTGTGACTGAAGAGATCAGGATCGTGGACCCGATCGGGGTCCAAGCGTTCACCATAGGGTCGGCATCGAATGGCGCGCCATTGCTCCAGAAGTCTGGTGGAAGAAGGGGCAGTCCAGCGTGAGCGTCGGCGAAGAATGCACGCACCTTTACATTCGTAGCGGGGAGCGGACCACGATTTTGTACCCGCCCATAGAAGCGGTTGACCACTCCGCGCCGTGGACTGGTGTGTTGCAGCACTGCTTCGAATGTCACAAAATCCGTGATTACCGAGAGCGTCTGAAAATTCGGCGCTGGTCCATCCACCTTAATGTCGTCGCTCTGGTACCAGTAGTCTGTAACACCCGCAGTAAAAGGATCGGCTACTCCCGAGGGACTCGGCTGCACGCGTCCTGTATCGAGCAGATCATCACGAAAGTACAAGTCCGCTGAGGAACAGGTTGTCGCATCTACAGCACGCTCCCAGACACTACGGCCGTGCAACATGGCGCGCAAAAGGCGGCTCGGCTGATGTAATAACAACTGGAAGACGGGCCCATTGGGCAATCCCTCATCCCATTCGCTCCAAGTCATCCCATCGCTGGTGCGGAATACGCCAGAATCTGCACCGCAGTATAGCGTGGTCGCCGAATTCGGATCGGCGATGATCGTGTTCACCGGGTTTGCGACGGCTAGGCCGGCGCTCTGTGATGACCATGTTCCCGAACCGAAGTCGTACCGGTACACGTGGTTATTGGTGAATTCACCGGTGTCTTCCGTGACCAGGATGGAAGAAAGACTTGCCCATAGAAAGCCCATGCCGTCGAGTGCAAGACTGGAAATGCTGACAGTCGCGGGTAGCGGCGCGCCCGTCAGATTCGTCACGGTAACATTCGGTATCGTCCAGGTAGCTCCGGTCCTCTGCACTTGGAACACCTGACCATCCGAGCTGGCGAGGTAGATGGTGTTCGGATCCGTAGGATGTGGCAGGATTGCGGAGAGTGCGTTCGCAAAACCGGTAACGGGGTCAAAGCTCGTCACCAACACTTTGGTGATCTGCGTCCATGTATCTCCATGATCAGGGCTGCGCCACAGCGAATCTGCCCCGAAATAGCAGACGCCTGCATTGTTCGGGTCAGCAACAAACGGCGAGTAGAACAGAGAATTTCCCGCAATACCGTCGGTCTTGTTCGTAAAGCTGGCGCCTGCGTTGTCAGACCGCCAGATATTGGTGTGATACATGCCAGTGAAATAGGATAGTGGTTGGCTTGGGTCGATGCCTACCGGGCCGGAATCGGCTGGACCGAATATGAGTGGCCACACCGGCTGACCGTCACTTCGGAAGGTGCCTGTGTCCTGCGTCGAAATCAGGAACACTGAATCCCACTGCGGATGGTGTGCGCCCTGAATGCATTTGAATGTCGCGAGCCCATAGTTCTGATGGGTCCACGTACCTACTGCGCCGCTGCCACTAGAACGCCAAATACCACCGTCATTTCCGGCCCACACCGTTGTCGGTGTCACAGGGTCGAAGGCGAACGCATTTTGGTCCGCGTGAAGTATGTCAGTTACTTGCGTCCACGGTGCGCCGCCCGTCGTCGTCTTCCAGAGGTGAACTTCTCCGTAAAAAACTGTCTTGGGATCTGTGGGATGGACCGCAAGAACGAAGGCGTGCCAGGTTTGTGAAGATGCTGAACCAGGCTTACCAACTGCGGCCCAGCTACCGCCACCATCGTTGGTGCGTACGATCGTACCTAGGCTGTCGGCGCCGAGATTGTCCTCAAATGCGGCATAGACGGTTTTGGGAGTACCTGCGCATTGCCCGAACACGACACGCCCGACGTTCGAGGTGAACGATGGATCATTAATCTGAGTGAACGGCGACCAACTCCCAGCGTTAAATGTGCTGGTGAAGATACCACGGAAGTGCACTCCGACTAGGACGGTAAGCTTGCCGCCGGGTTGGACAATGAGGACCATGTCCGTCGCCGTGGTCGCGAAGAGCTGCGTCCAACTCGTTCCTCCGGTGAAGCTCTCGTACACTCCAAGGCTGCTGGACAGCAGCAGGTGCTGTCCTGTCGCATCCGAAGGATCGAAGATAATCCGCGAAATGGATGCCAGATTGAAGATCGATGCGCCGGCCTCGGTCCAACTGTTGCCGCCGTCGCTGGAGATGAGTACTCCGTTGCCGTAATAGTCAAGGATGCCGATGGGATCGATGCCAGTGCCAGCGATGACGTGCAGGTTGTCATTCGGGTCAATCGCGATCGTGCTGATGGCAAGGCTGGACTGGTAATCGCTGATCGGAGCCCAGGCCAACCCACTGTTGGTAGTCTTCCACACCCCGCCGCCTGACGCGCCCGCATACACCGTAGAAGGATTGGTTGGGTCAATGGCAATGGCGTGAATCTTTCCCGAGTAAATGACACTCGGATTCGACATGTTGTACCCCGCAGCCGGCCCCATGGGGGTCCAGTTGCACCCTGGCGTAACCGGCTTTGTGTACGGAGTCGGGCCAAAACCTTGCAAGCCGCGGAGACGCTTCAAATCCTTTTGCCGAGCCGCAAATATTCCGGCCGGCATGTAGCCGAGTTTTGAAAATCTCTGCCGCCACAATTCCAACTGGCGTTGGAAAGGAACTTCGCGGAAGCCGTGTTCCTCCTCGTCCGTTTCGTCCTTCCGCTTCTCGACTTCTAACTCGACGGATCGTTTCTCTTTCTCTTGGGAGGTCGACTGGGCCTCGATCTTGTGTTCGCCGCGCTTCAACCCCATGCTGGGCATGATGGCAACGAACGAGCCAAGCGCATCCGGTTGAATGCCTTGTGCCGACCTATACCCGCGCAAAAGATGAAACCCGCGCTGTTGCGTGCCATCGACGCGGAGCTGCACCACACATCTTCCCCACCCCGTTCCGTGCAGGGTGAGCGCATCGCCTTGCCGAATCTTCAGCGGGAAAGCGTCTAAATGCGGCGATTTCTCTGGCTCTTTCATTATGGTATCTCACTTTGCTGGGCGAGGGTTTTTTGCGCGCCCGGGTTGTCGTTCACTGCCAGGAGGGAAGAATTGGCGCAAGGATCCTGCCACTGCGGTTCCGGCCTAATCTCGGACATGGCCCATTCTCGAGGTCGGCACCGAACTTGATACGAAAACAGTGGGTTTCATCTCGAATACTCCAGAATCGTACCGCCAACCTGCGAGGGCTGACAATGTTCGGGTTGGCCCCCCAGGACCAACTGGCGATCATTGATCGCAACATCTACGTTTGTTGCGGAACTCGCCGGCGGACTCAAGGGCAACCAAGCAGTCCCAGAAGCTATCATCGCGATCTCCGTCCTCCTAACGGCGCGAATGTGCTGGATGTCAAGCCACGGTCGACTTCTTTGGTCAGTTCGACCTGCAGACGCTAGGCAGCCCTGCCCCTCACGGGCGGAGGATGAAGACGCGCGATGGCTCGAACGTTGGTATCTGGAGGAAGACCAGTATGAAGGCGCGAGGCGAGAGAGCCAAGGATAGGGCACAAAGACCGCTCGACCAAGGATTATTGGCCCGAAGTCGGCTTCTAGGAAATCCCGATATTCACGGAACCCCGAATTTGGAAACATTGTCCCCGGCGTGTTCACGCCCGTGCTCGCCAAGCACACCAAACATCTGAGCCTCGTGGAAATCCTCTCGGTTGGGGTAGACCGCATGCAGCGGAACTTCGAGCCGATG
>WNFJ01270465.1_pt3 | contig 15418 bp, 14 predicted proteins | sample 5400461 | NCBI WGS metagenome assembly WNFJ01 (sample SAMN13153349, study PRJNA577476) | soil metagenome | isolation source: 115 cm saprolite on Douglas fir-dominated hillslope | place: USA:California | collected 2013-09-17 | reverse complement strand
AGTCAACCAGGGCCCCAAGGGCCTGCAGGCGACGAACGTTCGACCCGTGTAGGACCCAAATCCGCACGAAAACCAGAAGGGGCCTTCGGGCCCCTTCTTATTTTCCTCCGACAGACCATGTCGTGCTCGGGCGATCCGGTCCATACTGTTCTGCCAAGGAGGTGGGTGCTGTGATCTTCGGGGATGGGGTCGTCGCTCTTGCCCTTCTGGTCCTTTGGGTCTTCTGCATCCTGGACGTGATCTCCACGGAGGAGGTCCTCTGCCGGAACCTCCCGAAGTACGTCTGGCTGTTCATCGTGATCATCCTGCCGGACGTCGGGTCGATCGCCTGGCTCCTCCTCGGCCGGCCAGCCGGGGCCGGGTTCCAGCTCGGGTCCCAGGTCGGCGTGTACAAACCCCAGAAGCGAGCCATCGGCCCGGAGGACTCCCCCGACTTCCTCGCGTCGATCGAACGCAAGCGCCTCCAGAGCTGGGAGCAGGAGCTCAAGCGCCGAGAGGAAGAGCTGCGTCGAAAGCAGGACGAGGGCGACAGCCCCAACTAAGAGGGGCGTGGCCTGAGGTGAGGAGCCGATCGCGCGTCGGCGCGCGATGGGCGACTTGCCTCCCTCAGCTGGCGGCTTTGAGCGCCGTTCTCGCCTGGTCGAAGGTGTCGACCGGAATGATCTTCACGTCCTTGAGGCCGGCGCTGCGTGCGTCCGCCGCCTCGCTGCTGGGGACAACGAAGATGCGGGCGCCCCGCTGCTCGGCCCCCACGATCTTCTCCGCGACCCCGCCGACCGGGCCCACGGTGCCGTTGACATCGATGGTGCCGGTGCCGGCCACGACGCCGCCCCGGGACAGGTCGTCGCCGCTGGCGAGGGAGTAGATCCCGAGCGACATCATCAGCCCGGCCGACGGGCCACCGATGTCCTGGTTCGTCACCTTCACGGGGAACGGCAGCTGGATCTTTGGAGCGATGGTCCGGAGGGCCACCCCGAGGCCGGGGCGGCCGGTCTCGCTCAACCGGCGGAGCTGGACCGGGATCTGCAGCTGCTGGTCCCCCTGGACGACCGTCAGGGTGACGGTCTGTCCGTCCACGGCCTTCTCCGTCGCGGCCTGGAGGTCGGAGGCGAGCTGGACCGGGCGTCCGTCGATCGCGGTGATCACGTCGCCGATCTTCAGGATGCCGCCCGCGGGCGAGCCGCTGATGACCCCCACCACCTGGACGCCGCCCCCACTGACGGAGACCGGGTAGCCGGCGGCCCGCAGGCCCACCGCGGCAGCGGCCTGGGCGCTCTCCTGGAACACCTGGAGCTGGGACGCCAGGTACTCCTGCTCGTTGACGCCCGGTGGGATCACCTGGGTCTGCCAGAGCAGCTCGTGGTGAGGCGTGACCAGGGCTTCGAGAGCGCCGAGGGCGCTCGGCTGCGTGATCGTGACCGTCGTCAGCAGCAGCTTCCCCTTGATCGGATGCGCCGGGCCGTCGAACTCGATCTGGCTGGGAACGTCCAGCGCCGGGCCCGGATTGAGCTCGATGAAGCTGAGGGGGACCGCGACCAGGGCGAGGGCCACGATGGCGACCGAGGCGCCGAAGAACAGGCGCCTCATGCGAGCCTCCCGCGCACCCGTGCCGGCGGCCGCTTCAGCTCCCGAGCCCGCCTGGCGGCGGAGATCACCTCGGGCGCGGTCAGGACCCCCACCACGTTGCCGTCCCGGGTGACGACGACCGGACCGTTGGCGATCGCCGACATGAGCGGAACCACCGGCTGGTCCGCATCGACGGACGGCAGGCCCGCGATGGGCCGAGCGGCCGTCCCGGCCGTCGTCCGTGCCCGTTGGTCGGCAGAAAGCCGGCGGATGTCCTCCATGGTGAGCACGCCCGACGGGGCATGCCCGTCGCCGACCAGCAGGGACTCGAGACGGTGGTCCCGGTAGAACTGGTCGCCGGTGACCGCAGACAGCGGGGTGTCCGCGGTGACCATCGGCGGGACGGTCACCAGGTCGCCGGCCGTCACACCGGTCAGGCCGTCCCGGAGATTGGCCTGGTACTCCTCGGCAAGCGCCGCCTGAATGAGGAACCAGCCGATCAGCGCCAGCCACAGACCACCGGCGAAGCCGCCAAAGAAGAGCTCCAGGACGCCGAGGGCGAGGACGAGGGCCCCGAGAACCCGGCCGGCCCGGGCCGCCACCCGGACGGCCTTCCACCGGTCGCCCGTGACCCTCCAGACGATGGCCGCCAGGATGCGGCCACCGTCGAGCGGGGCCCCGGGCAGCAGGTTGAAGATGCCGAGCAGGAGGTTGAGCCAGCCCAGCTCACCAAACAGATCCGCCACCCACTGGACCCCCAGGCGCTGGCCGAGGTAGGCGATCAGACCGAACGCCGACGCGAGCACGATGCTCGTCCAGGGCCCCACCGCCGTCAGCGCGAACTCGTCACCGGGCTTGCGTACCTCGTCGGAGTAGATCTCCGTCGCGCCACCGAAGAGGTACATCGTGATCCCCCCGACGGGGATGCCGCGGTGCCGGGCCTCCAGGGCATGGGCGATCTCGTGAGCGATCACCGACAGCGAGAAGAGGGCAGCGGCGATGACGGCGATCGCCAGCGCGGTGCCGGCCGGATAGGTGAGGTTGAAGCGGGTCCAGAAGCTCCAGGTGAGCAGCGCCATCACCACGAGCCAGGAAGCGTCGGCCCTGACGGGAATGTCCCCGACCCGAATGAATGTCCTGGCGCGCGAGAACATGCGGCCACTTGTACCACGATGCCGGTGCCCCCCGGCGGCCTCAGGGCGCCCTTGACGCAAAGACCACGCGGACACGGGATAGCGGAGAGGACCTCCTTCCCGTCACCGCCCCGCGGGCGGCCCGTCCATGCGGTCCATCAGCAGCTCGATCGCCGCCCAGACCGTCCGTGAGAAGGGGACGAGCAGCAGCGGCAGCAGGCCGTTGACCGCGACGGCGACCACCGTGAGCCCGGTCCACGGGACATCCGGCCAGGTGGCCAGCAGCACGGCGACGCCGAGGGCCACGAACAGGATCTCGGTCACCCCGAGATTGACGATGATCCAGCCGACCGTGGCGTCGTTGTCACGGTTGAAGCTCAGCCCGCACGACGGGCAGGGGTCGGGAGGCGTGAACCAACCGGAGAACAGCTTGCGCCGTCCGCACCGCGGGCACCGGAGGAGCAAACCCCGGAGCAGGAGCGTCGGGGGCCTGGGCCTCCTGGATGCTGCACGCTCCGCCACGGCTTCCTCCTCGTGCTCGGCCAGGGGGGACGCTACCCCAACGACACCCGCCTGAACGTCACGGCACTGCAACATGTTCCCACCAGCAAATCTCACCCGGCGCCTTGAGGGGCGCCTCGGGCTCACCCGCGCCTTGAGGGGCGCCCTCGGGCTCACCCGGCGCCTTGAGGGGCGCCTCGGGCAAAAACTCGCACAGAGAGCTACGCTTACTGTAGTTTTCGGGCTGAGGCTTTCGGAATCCGGCGCCTTGAGGGGCGCCTGGGTGGATCATGTCGCAGCACAACGTTGGCGAATGGAGGAGAGCTTGACGGCACAGTGGATTCTCACCGTCTTCCTGCTGGTGGTTGCCATCGGGTTCGGCATCTACGGCTTCAGTCAGTACCGGAACCGGTAGAGCGCCGAGACCCAAGCTTCGTCGCCCGGGGGAAAGCCCCGGGCGATTGCTTTCCCACAGGCCCCCGAGCCGGCGCTGCTTAGCCGGTGTTGCCGAGGCCCGCAGCCACCCCGTTGACCGTCAGCAGCAGGGCACGCCGCAGCAGGGGGTCTGCGTCGCCGCCGGACCGCAGGCGTTCGAGCAGGCCGACCTGGAGGTAGCAGATCGGGTCGAGCTGCGGCCTGCGGACGAGGATGGCGCGCTGCAGCTCTCGCTGGCGGTCGAGCAGGTGCTGCTCGCCGGTCAGGCGCAGGATCTCCCGGACCGTCAACTCGTGCTCGGCCCGCACGGCCTCGAACAGGTGCCGGCGGGACGGCTCGACCAGGGTCCGGACGTAGTGCTCGGCAATCTCCATGTCCGTCTTCGCCAGGGTCATCTCCACCTTGGAGACGAAGGTCCGGAAGAAGTGCCAGCGCCGGTACATGTCCGTCAGGGCGTCGGACCAGCCCCGTTTGCGGGCGGCAGCGAGCCCCGTTCCGAGGCCGTACCAGCCGGGGACCAGTTGCCGGGACTGGGTCCAGCCGAAGACCCAGGGGATGGCCCGCATGCTCCCAAGGCCATCCCCGCCGCCGGGGCGCGCGGTGGGACGTGAGCCGATGTTGAGGTTGCCAAGCTCCTCGGCGGGCGTGGCGGACTTGAAGTACTCGAGCAGGCCCGGCGTCTCGAAGAAGCTGCGGTAGGCAGCGAAGGCCCCCTCGGACACCTCCTGCATGACGGCGTCCCAGTGCGCCAGCACGCCGGCCGGCACCCGTGACTCCCGGTGCAGCAGCGACGCCTCGAGCACCGCCCCCAGCGCCAGTTCCAGGTTGAAGCGGGCCAGGCGGGGCAGGCCGTACTTCGCGGAGATGACCTCGCCCTGCTCGGTGACCTTGATCTGGCCTTCGAGCGTCCCGAAGGGCTGGGCGAGGATGGCCTCGTGCGTCGGGCCGCCGCCCCGGCTCACGGTGCCTCCCCTGCCGTGGAAGAGGCGGAGGACGGCGCCGTGTTGCTGGACGACGTCCCGGAGCTGGCGCTGCGCCCGGTGGATCTCCCACTGCGACGTCGTGATCCCGGCGTCCTTGTTCGAGTCCGAGTAGCCGAGCATCACCTCCTGCACGTCACCGCGCAGCTCGACGATGCGCCGGTACGCCGGCTCGCTCAGCAGCGCGTCCATGATGTGCCCGGCCTGGCGCAGCTCGCCGATGGTCTCGAAGAGCGGGACGAAGCCGATCCTGGCGACGCCGCCGTGGACATCGATGAGGCCCGCTTCCCGCGCGAGGACGGCGGCGGCGAGGACGTCGTCGGGCCCCCGGGTCATGGAGACGATGTAGCTCTCGACGGCGTCGGGCCCGAAGCGGTCCAGGGCGCTCCGGATGGCTCCGAAGGCCTCCATGGTGCGGGCATGGTCGCCCTCGAGGGTGGTCGTGGGGCCGATCAGCGGGCGGCGGCTGCCCAGCTCGCCCGCGAGGACCCGGCACCGCTCGGCCGGTTCCAGGGTTGCGTAGGGGCCGGAGGGATCAGGAGCCACCCCCACGAAATCGATGAGGGCCCCGACCACCGCATGGTGCGCGGATGCGTGCTCCCGGACGTCCATCGTTGCCATGCCGAAGCCGAGTGCGGCGGCGGTGCGGATCGCTCGCCGCACCAGGCCCGCGAGCAGGTCGCCGCGGTGTTCGCGGAGGGATTCCTCCATGAGGGCCAGCTCCGCCAGGAGCCCGGCCGGCGTGGCGTACTGCATCCCCGGCCGGTACGGCCCCGCGTCCCGCAGGCGCTCAGCCGTATTGCGGAGGCGCTGGCGGATGAAACAGCACTTGAGCCGGTAGGGCTCCTCGGCGTGGAGACGGCGGTACTCCTCGAAGACCTGTGGCAGGGCCGACTCGTCCTCCTGCAGGCTGGAGGCGAGCGCCGGCGAGATCTCGACGACCCTGACCGAGCTGCTCAGGTCCCGGTAGAGGCCGTCGACGATCCGGATCAGCGCCGCGATCCCCCGCTCGTGCTGGGAGGCCAGGACCTCCAGGGTGACCTCCGGCGTGATGAACGGGTTGCCGTCGCGGTCGCCCCCGACCCAGTTGCCGAATCGCAGCGGGCGGGCTTGAAGCGGCAGCACCACCCCGAGCCGGGCAAGCTGGCGATCCAGGTCCTCCAGCAGGTCGGGCACAACCTCGCGGAACAGCTCGTCGAGGTAGAACAGGACGCTGGAGGCCTCCTCGAGCGGCTCCGGCTTTCCCTGGCGCAGCTCGTCGGTCTGCCACATGGCGTCGATGACCTCGGCGATCCGGCGCTCGGCACGCTCCGCCTCGTTGGAGGTGGCCACCGCCGAGCGCTCGACGAGCAGCCGGGCCACCTGGCGGAGCTTGGTGAGCACGGAGCGCCGGGCCGCCTCCGTCGGATGGGCGGTGAACACGGGGCGCATCTCGAGGTTGCCGGCGATCCGTTCGATCAGCTCCTGGCTCTCGCGCTCGTCGAGGATGCGATCGACCGTCTGGCCCAGGCGGCCGGTCCGGTGGTGGACCAGGTCGGCGAGCTCGCCCACCTGGTGCACCTGCTGGGCGACGGTCGCGAGGCGGGAATGGGCCGAGAACGCCCGGACGAGTCGGATCGTCGTCTCCAGGTCGAGCCCGTCGAGCAGTGCCCGGAGCTCCTCACTGGCCTGCAGGGACGACGAGAGGGACCGCTCGGTGAGCTCCCGGATGCGGCCCACCAGCGCCGGGAGCTCCGGGCCCTCCTGGCGGGCGAGCGACTGTTCCAGGAGGTCGCCGAGACGCCGGATGTCTGCCCGGAGGGCAGCCTGGGGGTTGATCACGGCGCGCGGGTCAGAAGATGAGAGTGCCTCGAGTCGCAACGACTCGCTCCGCCCGAGGGCGGTCACCGGTCCCCCCGGCGTCCACCACGCATCCGTTCATCTTCTGCGGGCTTCCTGGTGGACATGTCACACGGGCATGACGATCTGATGAACTTTGGTCTCACGAGGCGCCCAGCAGGTCCCGGGCCACGGCAGGCCAGAGATCCGCGCACAGCCCCAGGGACGCCTGATCGATCCGCTCGTCGTCGCCGTGCACCCGTTCGGAGTACTCGGTGAAGCTCAGGCGCTCGCTGAAGAGACCGAAGCCGTACGAGGAGGTACCGAGGCTCCGGAAGTGCCGGGCGTCGCTGGCGCCCGTCGACAGGAACGGCACGATGCGGGCGCCGGGGACGAGGCGGGAGGAGACCCGCTGCATCGTGTCCCACAGCGGCGTGTCGAGCTGGGAGGCGGTCGACGGGTCGTGGGTGTCGACATGGATCTCGACCGATCCGGCGAGGTCACCGAGCGCGTCGGTCAGCATCGCCTCGACGTGGCGCTCCGTCTGCCCGGGCAGCGTGCGGATGTCGAGCACCAGCGTCGCCCGGTCGGGGATCACGTTGGCCTTCGTCCCGGACCGCAGCATCGTGGGGGCGATGGAGGTGTGCGTCGAGGCGTGAACGAACCGGGCATAGGCGGCATCGGCGGCGGTCTCACAGATCTGGTCGATGCCGTTGGGATCGAGCAGGGCCGAGGCGAGCTCGGGAGCCAGCTCCATCCCCTCCACGAAGCGCCGCCAGACGTCCGGCACGACCGCAGCGGGCCGGTACGCCGCGAGGCGGCTGATGACCTCGGCGGCCTTGACGAGGGCGTTGTCGCCGCGGAACGGGCGGGAGCCATGGCCGGGCGTCCCCCTCGCCCGCAGCGTGCACCAGTAGACCCCCTTCTCGGCAACCATCACCGGCAGCTTGGGACCGCCGGCCGAGCGCAGCGGCAGGGCGAAGCCGCCCGCCTCGGTGATGCAGTAGTCGGCCCGCACCGCGTCCGCCTCGTGCTCGATCAGCCACTCGGCACCCAGGTGCCCTCCCGCCTCCTCGTCGGCGACGGCCAGGTAGGCAAGGGTCCCCCTGGGGCGCCAGCCGGCCGAGGCAAGCTGGCGGAGCCCGACGGCCATCGAGGCGGTGATGCACAGCATGTCGATGGCGCCCCTGCCCCAGACCTCCCCGTCGACGAGGTCGCCGCCGAAGGGGTCCCGCTGCCAGTCGTCCTCGTTGACGGGGACGACGTCGGTATGGCCCATCAGGAGCAGGGTCGGGGCGGCCGGGTCGCTGCCCTCGATGCGGGCCACAATGCTGCCGCGCCCGGGCAGGGGCTCGTAGATCTCGAGGTCGACCCCGGATCCATCGAAGTAGGAGGCCAGCAGTTCCGCGCTCTTCGTCTCGTTGCCCGACGCCGGGGAACCGTCGTTGACGCAGGCGTTGCGGATCATCTGCTGCGTGAGGTCGGTGACCTCGCCGAGGAGGTCGCTCACCGCGACGGCACCTCCTCCGGGTGCACGGCGGTCCAGCGGCCCCCCGCGCGGTGGATGCGGACCACGATGCCGAAGGTGCGGCTCACGACGCCGTCGGTGAGGACGTCGTCGACGGGCCCGCTGTCCACGACCCGGCCCCCGTTGAGCAGCAGGGCGTGGTCGGTGGTCACGGCCAAGTCCTCGAGGTGGTGCGACACCACGACGCTCGCGAGGTCGGGTTCCTCTGCTGCGAGCTGTGCCAGCGCCGCGAGGAGGCCTTCCCGGCCCGCCATGTCGAGGCCAGCGGTGGGCTCGTCGAGCAGCAGCAGGCGGGGCGCCGGCATGAGCGCCCGGGCGATGAGCACCCTGCCCCGCTCGCCGTCCGAGCAGGTGCCGTACTCCCGGCCCACGAGGCGGGCGACGCCCATCACCTCGAGGAGCCGGGCCACCCGGCGGCGCTCGGGGGGGCCGTAGCGGTCCCAGAGGGGCTGGATGGTGCCGGTGGCGCCGGTGAGGACCACGTCCTCGACCGCGAGCTCCGGCGGGGGCGGGCGCAGCGTTGGGTTCACGAAGCCGATGAGCGGCCACAGCGTGCGGACGTCGACCCTGCCGAGGCGCCGGCCCAGGACGTCGACCCTCCCGGCGCTCGGGTGGCGCAGGCCGCCGGCGATGCGCAGGAGCGTCGACTTGCCGGCGCCGTTGGGACCGAGGAGGGCCCAGTGCTCGCCGGGGCGCACGCGCCAGTTGATGTCGTCGAGGAGCACGGTCTGCTCGCTCGTCCAGACGCGGACGCCGGCGACGGCGAGCAGGTCCGTCGAGTCGAGGGCGCGCGGAAGAGGCTTTGTAGTAGAGGTCACGCGCCAAGCATGCCACGAGGACGGCCCACCACGGGGGAGCCGGGGAGCGAGATGGCCGCTCTTCCCTCATTGGCCGCGTCATAAACGTCGAAACGGCTGCCGTAATCAAAGCTTCACAGGTCCGTAACCGGATGGAAAAGTTTGGTCCCTAACCTTAAGAACTGTAGCGACGTATCCAAGTCTGTATCCAGACTCGTATGCAAGGCGGCCCCATGACCCTGCTCAGCGATCGCGTGCACCACGAGCTCAAGCGGCGCCTCACCCTCTGGGAGTACCTTCCCGGCACCCGCATGGGCGAGGAGGCCCTCGCCGCCGAGTTCGGCGTCAGCCGGACGCCGGTGCGCGACGCCCTCCGCCGCCTGGCGCAGGAGGGCTTCCTGGAGGACACCGAGGGCTGGACCGGCTACCGGGTCCGCAGGCCGGACCTGCCCCGCATCGAGGAGCTCTACGAGGTACGGCTCTCCCTGGAGCAGACTGCGGTGCGGCGGCTGGCCGCAGCCCCCGCCGCTCCGGAGATCGACGAGTTGCTCAGGGTCTGGCAGCAGCCGAAGGGTTCGAACCTTGCGCCGGATCCCGACATGGTCCACGCCGACGAGGCGTTCCACGAGACCCTCGCGCGCCTTGCCGGCAACAAGACCCTCTCTACCATGCTCTGCTCGATCGACGAGCACATCCGGGTCATCCGCACCAATGACTTCCTGACGCCCAAGCGCATCTCCCAGACCTACCGCCAGCACCGGGGCATCCTGCTCGCCGTCCGGAAGGGCGACCCCGAGCTCGCCGTCGAGCGCCTGTCCGCCCACATCCACGAGAGCCAGACCTTTGTGGCGCAGGCCGCGGCCCGCGCCCTCACCCGCATCCTTGCCCGCGACACCGAACAGGCGGCCCCGATCTCGGCATCGGCCGGCGCCGGAAAGGAGCGGCCATGAGCACCATCGCCCCGGAGATCCGGCCGACCAGGTCGGGGACACCCCTGCTCTCGGTGGAGGGCCTCACCTGCCGTTTCGGTGAGGTCGTCGCCAACGACAGCGTGAGTTTCCACGTCCAGCATGCCGAGATCCATGCCGTCCTCGGCGAGAACGGCGCCGGGAAGAGCACGCTGATGAAGCTCGTGTACGGGGTGTACCGGCCCAACGAAGGGCAGATGCACTTCGAGGGCCGGAAGGTGTCGATCGATTCTCCGGCCGTCGCCCGCAAGCTCGGCATCGGGATGGTGTTCCAGGACCTGCGCCTCATCCCGGCCTTCACCGTCGCCGAGAACATCGCCCTCGGGCTGCCGATGCGGGGGCCTCGCCTCGACCGGGCACAGGTCTGCCGCCAGGTGGCCGAGGCGGCCGAGCGCTACGGGCTTGCCGCAGAGCCGGACACCCTCGTGCGAACCCTGTCCATCGGCGAGCGCCAGCGGGTCGAGATCCTGAAGGCCCTCATGGCCGGCGCCAAGCTGCTGATCCTGGACGAGCCGACCAGCGTCCTGGCGCCCCAGGAGGTGGACGCCCTCTTCGTCGGTCTCGACAAGCTGCGCTCGCAGGGCCTCTCGGTCATCATCATCACCCACAAGCTCCACGAGGCCCGGGCCATCTGCGACCGGGTGACCGTGCTGCGCGGCGGGCGGGTGATCCTCTCGGCAGTGGACCCGGCCCCGATGACCGACCACGAGCTGGTTGACGCCATGGTGGGGCGCAGTGTCCCCGCCCTCCCGGCGGAGCGCCCGGCCACACCCCCCGACGCCCCTGCCGCCCTGGAGCTCACCGGCGTCTCGGTCAAGGGCGACCGCGGCCAGCTCGCCCTGAAGGACGTGACGCTGTCCGTCCGCAAGGGCGAGATCCTCGGCATCGCCGGCGTGTCGGGCAACGGGCAGCGGGAGCTCTACGAGGTGGCGCTCGGCCTGCGGGCCACCGCCGCCGGGTCGGTGAAGATCGGCACGACCGACGTGTCCGGCGGCGGTCCCACGTCCCGGAGGACCCGGTGGCCGACGCGGTCGTGCCGGGCCTCAGCGTCACCGAACACATGGCGCTCGGGAATCTGAAGAGCTTCCGCAAGGGCCTCGGCATCGACTGGAAGTCGGTGCGGGCGAGCCTCGGGTCGTTGGAGGAGAAGGCGCAGCTCCGGATGCAGGGCGGGGAGCGCACGCTGGCCGACCTCTCCGGCGGCAACATCCAGCGGGTGATGCTGACCCGTGCCCTCGCGACGGCGGCCCCCTTCGTGGCCGCCGCCTACCCGAGCCGGGGCCTGGACGTCGCCACCACACGGCGCACCCAGGAGCTCCTGCTGGAGCAACGAGCTTCAGGGGCAGGCGTCCTGTTCATCTCGGAGGACCTCGACGAGCTCATGGAGCTGTCCGACCGCATCGCCGTGCTGCACAGCGGCTCGGTGGCGGGAGTGGTCGTGCCGAAAGAAACCGACCGTTACGAAATCGGTCGACTGATGCTGGGAGGGGGTGGCGAGCATTGAGTGTCATCAGCTCGGCATTGCGTCCACCGAAGCTGCGGTCTGCCGGCCGTGAAGCGGGCCGCATCGCTCTGGCCTTCGGAGGGGCGCTGGTTGTCTTCGGGGCGTTCGTCATCGCCAAGGGGGCCAACCCGTTCACCGTCTACTCGGACATGGTCCGCTCGACGTTCCTCAACTCGAACTCCATCGCCGGTGTCCTCGTCAAAGCCTGTCCGCTGATCCTCGGCGCCCTCGCCGTCGCCGTCCCCGCCCGGGCCGGTCTCGTCAACGTCGGAGGTGAGGGCCAGATCGTCATCGGCGCCGTCGCCGCCGGGGGGGTGGCCCTCGCCTTGGACACCCACCTCCCCGGGGGCATGGTCATCCTGCTGATGATGCTCGCCGGCGCTGCGGCCGGCGCCGTGTGGGCAGGGATCGCCGGCGTGCTGCGCCTGACCCTCAGGGTCAACGAGGCGATCAGCACCCTGCTGCTCAACTACGTCGCCATCGACATCCTGCTCTACCTGATCTACCAACCCTGGAAGGACATGCACGGGTCGGGCCAGCCGGTCACCCGGCAGCTCGCCGTGGCCGCCCGGCTGCCGCTGATCGGGGGCACTCAGGTGCACTTCGGCATCTTTATTGCCATCGCCGCCACCCTGGTGATCTGGTTCCTCATGGAGCGGACCTCCTGGGGATTCCGGCTCAGGGTGGTCGGCGGCAACAGCGAGGCGGCCCGCCGGGCGGGCCTCCCCGTGAGCGCGCTCCTGCTGTCGGCCATGCTGGTCGGGGGGGCCCTCGCCGGGCTGGGGGGCATGGTCCACTACGCCGGGGCCGAGCTCCAGCTCCGGGCCGGCATGACCGCGAACCTCGGCTACATCGCCTTCCTGGCGAGCTGGCTGGCACGCCACAAGCCGATCCAGGTCGCCATCGCAGCGCTCCTGCTGGCGTCGATCGCCGTGGCGGGCGACAGCCTGCAGATCAACTCCGGCCTGCCCGCCGCCACGGTCAACGTCCTCATGGGCCTCGTGCTCGTCGCCGTGATGGGCGGCTGGGGACTGCGCAAGAAGGCGGTGATGGCATGAGCCTGGTCCTCGATGTCGCTGCGGGCGCCGTCGGCGGCGGCACCTCGATCCTCTACGCCGCGCTCGGCGAGACCATCTCGGAACGGGCCGGCATCATCAACCTCGGCACCGAGGGCTGCATGCTCGTCGGCGCCCTCACCGGCTACGCCGTCACGGCGATGTCCGGCAACCCCTGGATCGGCGTCGTCGCCGGCGCGGGAGCGGGCGGCGCGCTGGCCGCCCTCCACGCCATGCTCGTCATCGAGCGCAAGGCGAGCCAGCTCGCCTCCGGCCTCGTCATGCTGTTCATCGGCCTCGGCATCACCTCGCTGTTCGGAGGCAGCTTCGTCAGCCGGACCATCCATGCCTTCACCCCGATCGCCCTTCCCGGCCTTTCGAAGATCCCCGGCCTGGGCAAGGTCCTGTTCGACCACGACGCGCTCACCTACCTGTCGTTCCTGGCGGCGCCGGCCATCTGGTGGCTGCTGTTCCGCAGCCGCTGGGGCCTGCTCATCCGGGGAGCCGGCGAGCGGGGCGAGGTGCTCGCTGCCTACGGCTACTCCCCGAAGACGATCCAGTACCTGGCGGTCGTCGCCGGCGGGGCGCTGGCGGGGGTCGGGGGGGCACAGCTTTCGACGGCCTACGCCAACTCCTGGTTTGAAGGGATGACCGCTGGTCGCGGCTTCATCGCGGTGGCGCTCGTGATCTTCGCCGCCTGGGACCCCCTGAAGGCGGTGGCCGGGGCCTACCTCTTCGGCGCGGCCCTCGCCCTCTCGCCGGCGCTCCAGGCGAGGGGCTACGCCCTGAACCAGTTCGCTCTCGACGCCCTCCCCTACGTCATCACGATCCTGGTGCTCGTGGTCCTCTCCCGCAAGCGGCTCCACGCCGCCCCCGAGGGACTGATCCGCACGCTGGCGAACGCACCGGTCCGGTAGCGCCTTGAGCGACAGGCCGGGCGAAGCCGGCCAACGATGACCACCAACCAAGGGGGGGACAGCGACATGAGAGCACGAAGAGTGGTGTGGGCACTGAGCGCAGCGGTTGCACTGCTGGGCGCAGCCTGCTCGAGCAACGTTTCATCCGGGAGCGCCTCCGGGCCGAGCTCCAGCTCGAGCGCCACCGGGGCGCCCGGCGTCGGCGGGACCGCCATCGGCTTCATCTTCGTCGGCCCCAAGAACGACTACCCCAACCTCAAGGTCCTGACCGCCGAGAACGTGCCCGAGGACGACAACGCCACCCGGGTGATGAACAGCATGATCAGCCAGGGGGCCAAGATCATCTTCGCCACCTCCTACGGCCACCTGAACCCCGCCGAGGCGGTCGCCGCCCAGCACCCTGACGTCGTCGTGGTGCAGCAGGGCAACATCATCACCGGCACCGTCACCCCGAAGAACATGGGCACCTATTTCGGCACGGTGTACGAGCCCGTCTACCTCGCCGGCATCGCGGCGGGCAAGGCGACGAAGACCAACAAGCTGGGCTACGTCTACGCCTTCCCGATCTCGCAGTCGATCGACAACATCGACGCCTTCGAGCTCGGGGCACAGTCCGTCAACCCGCAGGCCAAGACCTACGTCGTCAACACCTCCGCATGGTGCGACCCCGGCAAGCAGACCCTCGCCGCCAGCAGCCTGCTGTCGCAGGGCGTCGACGTCATCACCCAGCACCAGGACTGCACCGCCACGATCATCAAGGCGACGGAGGCGGCGGGCAAGTACTCGGTCGGCTACCACGCCGACGCCTCGACGCTGGCTCCCAAGGGCTGGCTGACCGGCTCGCAGTGGAACTGGGGCCCGCTCTACACCGACATCGTCAAGACGATCCTCGCTGGCAACTTCACCGGCAGCAAGTACAACGCCAACTACCGGGTGGGCCTCAAGACCGGCGACAACCCGTTCGTCCAGTCTCCGTTCGGTCCCTCCGTGTCCGATGCGACCAAGCAGCTCATCGCCACGGCGAAGGCGGCGCTGAGCCAGCCCGACGGCTCGCCGTTCAAGGGCCCGGCCTACGACCAGAGCGGCAAGGTCATCCCCGGCTTCGAGGCGGGCGTCGTGCCCAGCTACGCCACCATCGAGAACCTGACCACGTTCGTGCAGGGCATTGTCGGGCAGATCCCGAAGTCCTGACGGGCGTGACTGCGCACGTGACGGCTCACCCGAATGCTCCGGACGTGGAGGACCTCGTGGTCGACGGCACCGCACCATATCCATGGCCCTGGGACGGGCGGCTGCAGCCGTCCCGGCTCGCCCTGGTGGCCGTCGGCTGCCAGCGCTGGTGGATCGACCGCACGTTGGACCCGGAGTGTGCACTCGCAGCCCTCGGTCGCACCGCCTCGGCGGTGAGGGACGCGGGAGGGCTGGTCGTGGCGGTGCGCCACGGCCGGCCCACCGGGGGTGCCCGGCGCCGGAGCCTGCTCCCCAGGCGCGGAGAGGTGGGCTGGGAGCTCGTGACCCGGGGACTGCGGGGCGACATCGTCGTCGATGCCATGGGCGTCGACGCGTTCTTCGGCGGGAGCCTCGACGCCCACCTGCGGTCGCTCGGCCGGGACACCCTGGTGCTCGGGGGCCTCGGTCTCGAGACCGCCGTCTACTCGACGATGACGGGGGCGAACGACCGGGGCTACGAGTGCCTCGCCCTCATCGATGCCTGCGCCCCCCACGATCCCGCGGTCGCGGAGCGGGCCCTGTCCAGCATCACGATGTCCGGAGGGATCTTCGGGGCGGTGGGCATGAGCGCGGCGCTGTGCGCCGCGCTCGCAGTCCCGGCCGCCCGAACAGGAAAGGAGCGGGAACATGATCTACGGACCGGTTGACGCCGACCCCTATCCCTGGCCCTACGACGGGGCCGTCGACCCGGAGCACACGGCGCTGGTGTGCATCGACTGGCAGACGGACTTCTGCGGGCCGGGCGGCTACGTGGACTCCATGGGCTACGACCTCAAGCTCACGCGGGGCGGGCTCGAGCCGACCGCTGCCGTGCTGGCCGCGGTGCGCGAGCGCGGGTTCATGGTGGTGCACACCCGGGAGGGACACCTGCCCGACCTGGTGGACTGTCCCCCCAACAAGCTCTGGCGGTCGAAGCGCATCGGCGCCGGCATCGGCGACGCCGGTCCCTGCGGGCGGATCCTCATACGGGGAGAGCCAGGCTGGGA
>WNFJ01672527.1_pt2 | contig 15422 bp, 17 predicted proteins | sample 5400461 | NCBI WGS metagenome assembly WNFJ01 (sample SAMN13153349, study PRJNA577476) | soil metagenome | isolation source: 115 cm saprolite on Douglas fir-dominated hillslope | place: USA:California | collected 2013-09-17 | reverse complement strand
CCGAGTCCGACTTCATCAACTGGGTGGAAGTAGCCGCCAGCGACGATGCCCACGTCTGGCGCATCGTCAAGCCTCGCGCGCCGATCTCGCGTTTCGAAAGGGAAAAACTTGAGGGAAGCCAGACCATTCGCTACTCGGAAAATAATGCGCGCTATTTGCGCCTGCGCATCCAGGAATCGTCGCATCAATTCTCCGTCACTGCCCTTGAAGTTTTTTCTTCCCCGATCGTTGAAAATGAAAGCCCTGCGGCAAGTAACGTCTCTCTCACTGCCATGCTTCCTCCCGATCCGGCCGGCGCAGCTTCACAAACGCAATGGACGGTGGACCTGGAGAGCGCCGCGATTCCGGTCGCTATGATTAATTTCGAAGCTACCGAGCCGGAGTTCTATCGCGCCGTGCGAATCCTCACCAGCACCGATGGGAAGGAATGGCAATCCAGCGGCGGCGGTGCTATATGGCGGTTTGTGGTTGGGGGCAAGAGCGAGGAATCTTTACGCGTGGAATGTTACGAGTCGTGGGGCCCCCGCCATTGGCAGGTTGAGATTCTCAATGGGAACGATGCTCACCTTTCGTCAGTTCGCATGTCTCTCGCAATGTCCCGGCGCTTTGTCCTCTTTCATCCCAAGGAAAATCGCGCGTATCGCTTGATTTACGGGAACGCCCGCGCCACCCCACCGCAGTATGATCTTGCCCGAACTCTTCATATCCAGCCGAATGAGGTAATGCTGCATCCCAACGTGTTCGAGGAGGAGCTAACCTCGAATTACGACGATCCTCGTCCTTTCACTGAACGCCATCCGAATTTGCTTTGGATCGCTCTTGGCCTCGCCATCGTAATTCTTGGCTACGCCGCTCTTCGCGCTTTGCGCACACCCGAATCTGCGCCCTAAGAGCAGCTCGCCGCCGATTCTCACGCTTTTTTCACCTTTCGCGCGATCCACACCAGAATCACCGCGCCGACGAAGGCAACCACGATCGAGCCGATGAGTCCGCCCGCATGGAGCCCCAGCAGACCAAACACCCAGCCGCCCACTATCCCGCCGAGAATCCCCAGAACAATGTCTACCATCACTCCGTATCCCCGGCCCTTCATCACCTTTCCGGCGAGCCACCCGGCGATCAGGCCTGCCACAATCCACGATATAAATCCCATGCTGTCCTCTCCTCTTTCTCTCCACGAAAAACGTTCCCTCTGCGGAGAGTCCTTTTAGAACGCACCTTGCCCGATGTCAAGCGCGCGCCTTACACTGGCTCGCTTGAAAACGGCCCAGCCGAAACGGAGCGTTGATGATTTCTCGCGTTCGTCTGCTTGTTTTTTCGCTGCTCGCACTTGTTCTATTCGCCGCCGCCTGCTCAAAGAATCCGGTTCCGAGCGATTCCGTTTCCACGTCCCTCTCTCCGTCCGGTGCGCGTCCCATCATCGTCTTTATGACCGACTTCGGCACCGCCAATGACTCCGTGGCCATCTGCAAGGCTGTCATGCTCGGCATCGCACCGGAAGCCCGCATCATGGACCTCACTCATCAGGTGACACCCTTCCAAATCGAAGAAGGCGCGCGATTCCTTGAAGCCGTATCCCCTTACTATCCCGCGGGAACGGTATTTGTCGCGGTCGTCGATCCCGGAGTCGGTACCTCGCGCAAAGCGGTCATCGTTAAGTCAAAAAAGAGCCAGTATTTTGTTCTCCCGGACAATGGCCTGATTACGCCGGTGATCGATCGCGACGGCCTGGATTCCGCGCGCGAGATCACCAATCCAAACTGGATGATTCAGTCCGCAATTTCTTCCACTTTTCATGGCCGCGACATTTTTTCTCCTGCGGGCGCGCACCTCGCCGCCGGGTGGGATTTTCATCTGGTCGGTCCCGAGGTTCCACAACTTGTCCGTCTTACTCCGAAAACTTCCACCACCAGCGACAAGGGCATCACCGGCGACATCCTCGCGCTCGACGATCCCTTCGGCTCTCTGGTCACCGATATCCCTGGCAGCGAATTCAAGAACCTCGGCTACCATCTCGGCGACAAATTCAGGATCGAAATCAACAAGAAACCCGTGACTCTGCCCTACGTCAAGACTTTCATGGATGTCCCCGTCGGCGATGCCCTTCTGTTCATCGATTCTCGCGACCGCGTAAGTATTGCCGTCAACCAGGGCAACTACTCGAAAAAGTTCAAGGTCGAGCTCCCCGGCGTCATCTTTATTCCGCGCAGAGGCGTCCCGCTCAAGGAAAGGTAAAGCCTCCAGCGCCGGACGAGTCTCTCCTACTCTCCCACCGTGCGACCTTGTTCAACCCACGGCCTGACGATACCCTCGATAGATCCCGCTTCAACGGTTTGCTTTTTCCGCGCAATCGCCCAACAATAAAGACTGAATCTCAACCTGTGAGGTCCCGCCATGCCCGAAGCCGTCATTGTCTCCGCTGTCCGCACTCCCGTCGGCCGCGCGTTCAAAGGTTCGCTGCGCGCCACGCGCCCTGACGATCTCGCCGCTCTTGCCATCAAGCAAGCGCTAGCCCGTGTTCCCGGCCTCGACGCCAAGGAAATTGACGACGTGATCTTGGGCTGCGCTATGCCCGAGGGCGAGCAAGGCATGAACGTCGCGCGCATCGCAGCGCTCCGCGCGGGACTCCCCGTCGAAACCAGCGCAATGACCATCAACCGCTTCTGCTCATCCGGCTTGCAAGCCATCGCGCTTGCCGCCGAGCGCATCCGTTCCGCGAATCCATGTCCATGGTGCCCATGGGTGGCAATAAGGTTTCTCCGAATCCCTGGCTCGTTGACAATTATCCCGACGCTTACATCAATATGGGCCTCGGGACGGAAAACATTGCGCGCAAATTCGGCATCACCCGCGAGCAGGCCGACCAGTTCTCCGCCGCCTCGCACAAGAAAGCCCTCGCTGCCATCGCCGCCGGAAATTTCAAGGACGAGACCATACCCGTCGAAGTGAAAATCACCTCGCTCCCCAACGGTAACGGCGCTTCCTCCAAATCGAAGTCAGCCCCAAAACCCGCAACGCAAACTTTTGTTTTCGCAACCGACGAACTCCCACGCGCCGACACGAACCTGGACGTCCTCGCCAAGCTCAAGCCCGCGTTTCATGCCAAGGGCACAGTCACCGCGGGCAACAGCTCACCGATGAGCGACGGCGCCGCTGCCAGCGTCATCATGAGCGATGCCCGCGCCAACTCGCTCGGCTTGAAACCACTCGCGCGTTTTGTCGCTTACGCCACCGCCGGCGTTCTCCCCGAAGAGTTCGGCATCGGCCCGGTTCGAGCGATTCCCAAAGCATTGAAACTAGCCGGCCTCTCGCTCAACGACATGGCGGTCATCGAGCTGAACGAAGCCTTCGCCGCGCAATCGCTCGCGGTCATCCAGCAAGCCGGGCTCGACGCTTCGCGCGTCAATCCCAACGGCGGCGCCATCGCACTTGGCCACCCCCTCGGTTGCACCGGCGCCAAACTCACCGCCACCATCCTCCGCGAACTCCAGCGCCGCAACGCCCGCTACGGCATGGTCACCATGTGCATCGGCGGCGGCATGGGCGCCGCCGGCATCTTCGAGCGCCTCTGATATTCTTTCAATGTAGTGGCCGGGCTTTAGGCCGGTTCGCTTCACTCTTGTAGAGGCGAGTGTATCTCGCCATCTTTCTTTTCGCTGTGGGTTTGCATCCGACGGAGTTTAACGATGAAGCCGCTTCTTTCCTTGCTCCTACTTCTTTTCGCATTTTCTCTCAACGCTCAAGCGCCCATTGCCGTCCCCATCCCGAAGGAGCCGCATCACCATCTCGTCCTGGAAAATGATTACGTCCGCGTCTTCCGCGTAAGCGTCTCCGCGCACGACGCCACACTTCTTCACCAGCACGACGTGCCCTATCTTTACGTTTCACTTGGCCCCGCCGACGTCGTCAACGCCGTCGCCGGCAAACCCGAAGCTCGCATCGTGATGGCCGACGGCCAACTCGGATACTCCCCCGGCCACTTCGCCCACATCGCCCGCAATGAATCGGGTGCCCCATTCAACAACGTCACCATCGAGCTCCTGAAGCCGCAGGGGGAACCGCACAATCTCTGCGCGCAAATCGTCACCGGCGGTGCAGCCGCGCCTTGTGGGATAACTCCGGCGGACAAGGAAAAGAGTTATTTTATCGAGCCGCAGTTTGAAACCGCCGAGATTACCGTGGATCAAATTCAGATGAGACCGAATGCAGGGAAGGTCGGGATTGTTCCACACACAGAAACTCTGCTGGTCGCACTGAACGAATCCGAAATTCAATTCGATGTGGAAGGCCAGCCCACGAAGGCCCTGGGCCCAGGCGAGGTGATGTGGCTTAAGGCGGGCTTGCGCGAAACGCTATCGGTTCCAGGCAAAAAAACTTCGCACCTTCTTCAACTCTCTTTCAAAGACAGCGGCGCAAACGCAAGACCGTAGTCCGCGCCAACAAGTGTTATCGCCTCTTGGCTTCCACGCGCACGAGCAACGATTCCGGCGCGTCCTTTATGGCCATGAATTCTTCGTTCCACAGCGTTAAAACGCTCTGCTCGCGCCGCGCCTGCTTTCGTGTCACGAAAGGTTGGCGCAGGCGCATCGAATCGGTAGACTTTCGGTGAAGGAGACGGCTATGTCCATACGACCGGTGAAGAGGCTCATCAAGTCCAAACCCACGACGGAAGGCGCGGGCGTGCATCTGCGGCGCGCGTTTGGATTTGGCAACACGACAGACTTCGATCCGTTTCTGCTGTTGGATGATTTCCGCAACGACGTGCCGGAGGATTATCTGGCGGGATTTCCGTGGCATCCGCATCGCGGGATCGAGACGATTACCTATGTGCTCGCGGGAACGGTGGAGCACGGCGACAGCATGGGCAATCACGGAGCGATCGCGTCCGGCGACGTCCAATGGATGACGGCGGGCAGCGGAATCATTCACCAGGAGATGCCGAAGGGCGACCACGCCGGGCGCATGCACGGGTTTCAGCTGTGGGCAAACCTCCCCTCGTCGCTGAAGATGACGGCGCCGCGGTATCAAGAAGTGAAAGCGCTGGATATTCCGGAGATCAAGGACGACGACGGGACGCATGTGCGCGTGGTATGCGGACAATTCTGGGGGAAGACCGGACCGGTGGAGGGCATCGCTGCCGATCCCATGTATCTGGATGTGTCCGTGCCGCCGGGGCGAAGGAAGACGCTGCCGGTGGAAATCACGCGGCATGCGTTCGCATACGTTTTTGCGGGCAAGGGGAAGTTTTGCAACGCGTCGGAGCCACTGGCGGTTCCGACGGAACCGGTGAGCTGGGCGGACACGAAACCCTCGGCAGAGGCCGACAACCGTTCGCTGGTGCTGTTTGATCGCGGCGACGAATTGATGGTGCAGGCTGGTGACGACGGGATCCGCTTCCTACTGGTTTCGGGCAAGCCGCTGGAGGAGCCGGTGGCGTGGTACGGCCCAATCGTGATGAACACACAGGAACAACTGCGGCAGGCGTTCCACGAGCTGGAAAAAGGGACATTTCTGAAGCAGAGCGGGAGCGGATAAACGAATAAAACAACAATCGTTTGGGATGGCGAACCCAATCGAAACCTCTGCACCCAAAGACGCCCCGACCCGGTGGGGGCAAACGCCGTTCACTGAGACGGCGGGGCGGCTATTCAGCATAGTGCCTCCTCCCCCTCCGCGAAGCGCGCGGGACAGGAGGAAGTAAGGAGGTAACGAAGTAAGGAAGTAAGGAAGTAAGGAACACTGGCGTATCCCCACCCCCGGGTGTCCAGTAGAAGCATTCGGGATGCACCCCCCGCATTTTGCGCAAAGAGTGCGGAATTGATTGAAAATAAAAGAGTTGAGTTTTGCACGAGTGCAAAAACGTGCAAAAGGGTGCGCAAGAATGTGAAAAGAAAGGGCTTGAATACGGTGGCAAGCGGCGAATGACGAATGGCGAGGTCGGGAATGCAGAGAGAGGGGGTACACCCCCGTCGCGATGAGAAGAGTGCGGAATCCCTTGAAAAAAAAAGACTTGAATGTGAAGAAGGCAGAAATGGAAATGACTCGGCGGGTGAGGGTCGCGGCTGACGATCGGCACTTCGAGGCTCCCCGACAGGGTCGGGGCAGGCAGTGTGAACACTTCGGGGCTCAGTGCAGGCAAACACAGGACAGAATAGCAGAAAGTAGTATGTTTGTCAATACCAATGTTAGATATCATTCGAACGGAGCGGGAAGGCGTTGAAAAGGCAGGGAGTTAGACTATTGAAGAGGGAAATTTGAGGAATGGGGGTGCGGGGCGGAAAAGCGAAAATTCTTAATTAAAGAGGATAGGGCGAAAAGACGGGGGAAATGCCAGAAGCCTCCGCTTTCAAAAACAGGAAGTGAGAACCGCTCGCCCGGACTGCCCCTTTACCAGACCTTTGCAAGATTTTGCAGTCCCTGGAGATAGTCCTCTTTTTCGATTCTGCTTTCGACACCAAACTCCGTCGGGGTCGTCATTTGCCCTACAGGAAGTCCGACAAGTTCGGCAGCCTTGCCTAGGGAAGCCTCTCCCTTTCTGTATCTCTCTACTGCGAGCAGGACTCTGCCGCGCGTAACCAGGTCGCGCACAGCCTTGAATTTTCTTTTTGGCTTCACGCAAGAACCCTCTTGCAGGAGAGTTTAACACGAAGAAGCCAAGCTATTTTTGAAACGGGCGATAGGTTGAAAGTTCCCGAACATGCGTCCCGGATGAACCGACCCGGTCGGGGTAAACGCCATGCGCATCCCGCAAACACGTCCGGGATCCAAACTACGGAATTGAAGAGCGAAATTTGAGGAATGGGGATGCGGGACGGAAAAGGCGAAAATTTTTAATAAGAGAGGGTAGAGCGAGAAGACGGGGGAATGTCAAAAGCTGCACACGCAAAACTAGCGTGATGGGGCACTAAAAATTCGTATCAGGATTTATCGTCCGGGCCAGCCCGCCACGCGCAGGCAACGTCAGTTGAGATTGCAAACGACGGGGCTATAATTGAGGATGCAACGGTCTAGAAGCGTGGAGGCCAGGTGCGTCCGAGAGCATCGATGATTGTCGTCACGATGACGGTGTTGTCTTTTGGCCGTTTAACCGTAGCAACTGCGCAAGAGGGAAGCCCGCCGAAGGAAGCCAAGAAAGTCTGGACAAATGAAGACATGAAACGGCCCCGTTTGAACGAGCCTGGTGCGCCAACTGACGTAACGGTTCCAGACTCTCAGAATGTTAACGCGAATGACGACGTGGGTGAGCTTTACAGCAGAACCAAAGATCCCACCTGGTATGTGAAGCAAATCAGCTTGCTCCGTGAAGAGGTGGAAAAAATAGATGTTCAAGTTCGCGGGCTGCGCGAATCTCTAAAGACGGGGAAGGGTGTAACGAGTGAGATTGTGTTGGACCAAGATACGCCTGGAATTTCACCCGAAGCTCAAGTTCAAGTTTTGCAGCAACGTCGAAGCCAACTGGAGGGGCGGATAGACGAGTTGGAAGAAGAGGCGCGAAAAAACGATATTGGGAGAGGGATTCTACGAAATACCGTTGTTTCCGATGCGCCTGTCGTCAGCAGTCCCACGGGCAAGCCCGACGCCAAAGAGACTCGCGCGGAGAACGCTCTTAAAAACGAAAGGGAGCATCTCGAGCGACTCGAGGGAGAGATCGACCTGCTGCAACGAAATTTGGATCTTCAGACACGGCAGATTTATTCCAATGCCGATGCGCATGCGCGGAGGAGCGGAGAGTCGGCGCTGGCTTCCCTGAAACAGGAGATCGCCGGCAAACAGCAAGAGGTGGAGAGCACAAACGAAATCATCGCTTCGCTGGAAGATCACCTTGAGGATATGAAGCTGAAGGCAGCATCGAAGCGCCCTTCGGGGGAAGACAAGCTTGGACAGGACGAGTCCGGCAGCGCACTCAAGGCAACCGACGAGGAACAGATCGAGAAAGACGAGCCGTATTGGCGAAAGCGTTTTGCCGATGGGTATTACCGGCTCCGTACGGCGGAAAAAGAGCTGGACGTAATGCAACGCGAGCTGAATGTTAACTCCGTGCAATACTACGCTGACCCTAACAAAGCACTCCGCGAGCTGTACTCCCGGCGAGAAATCGACGCTCGAAGACAGAAAATAAAAGAGAAGAAATTGGAAATTAAGAAGCTCAGAGAAACTATTGCCGATCTTGAGGACGAACTACGGCACGCTGGCGGTGATCCTGGCTTGGCACGCGAATAAAGCGTTTATGAAAGCGGGTACGGGGACTATCAGGATGACGAAAAATCACCTGCTGCACCAGTGCCAAGTGCACCGTTAAGCCCGCCCAATTACCGTGCACTCCTGCAATTTCTCAAGACTTACTCGTTCCTCTCAATGCCTCTGTGGCAGCTCCGTCTTCCGCTCCCGCTCTTCCTCCCACCGATCACTGTCCACTGGTCACTGCCCACTTTCGTGTCCGTTTGACAGCGCCGGATTGCACCGCCTATAGTCCGTTGAGGGATCCCACGCGGATATTTTGCGAGCGGGCGGCGTGTCAATTGCTTTGCGGTTGCACTTGCAACTGACCGCTCTGCGGTTGCGCTGGTAAACGATCGCTGCGCGGCGGCACTTGGATTGTCGAGGACAGGTTCCGGGTCATGGCCAGGGGAACTTTTGGTGAACGCCTGAAGCGCGAGCGTGAGCTGCGCGAAGTCTCCATGGACGAACTCACCAAGGCCACGCGCATCAGCACCCGTTTTGTCGAAGCCCTGGAAAATGAAGATTGGACCAGGTTGCCGGGCGGAATTTTTGGCCGCGGCTTCGTGCGCACCATCGCGCGTTACCTGGGCCTCGATGAAGAAGCGCTCCTGGGCGAGTACGACATGGCCCGCGCCGATCATCCGCCCGGGGGTCCCATCAAATTCGAGGATCGCATTCCAGCGCCGCCGAAGTGGCTTCCCGTTCTGGCCGTTTGTATCGTGCTTCTTTTGGTTACGGGCCTTTTTTACGCCGGCCGCTACGGCTGGCGCCGCTACGCCGCGCATCGCGCCGCAAGAAAAGTGGCGGTGATTTCCTTAGCCACGCAGCCTCCGCCTCAACCCGGTTCCACCGAACCGGAATCAGCGGGAGAATCTTCTAACGGAGCCTCAAACGCGGCTTCTTCCGTGGCCTCTAACCTGGCCTCTTCTGCGGCCTCTAACGCGGGTACTTCTGTGGCCTCCTCCACCGCTCTTCTGGACCTTTCCGTTTCCACCTCCGCCGCCACGCGCGTGCGCATCCTGGCCGACAACAGACTTCTGCTGGACAGGAAGTTGCCGGCGGGAGAGACCCGTCACTTTTCGGCCAAGCAGCAATTCGAGGTGACCGCCGGGGATTCCTCCGCAGTGTTGCTGGAATTGAACGGCAAGGCCATGCCGCCGCTCGGCGCGCCCGGTACCTCCGGTACAATGGTGCTAGGTCAGAAGGATTTGAGGCGGTAATCAGTGGAAACGCTCAGTCCAGAAATTCTCGAAGATTTGCGCCACGGCCGGGCCACGCGGGAACGAAAAATCGCCGTGTGCACCGGAGGCGCACATCTAGCTCCCGCGGAGCGCGCGGAGATTCTCGCGGTGCTCGCAGGCGACGCGGACGAAATGGTGGCAGAGCGCGCGCAGGATGCCATTCTCTCGCAGCCGGTGGAAGCGTTTGTCGAAGCCCTCAAGCGGGAGCAGGCCCTCCCCGCGCTCTTCACGTACGCGGCAAGGAATCTAGCCAGCAAGCCCGGCGTCTGCGACGCCATGGTGCAAAACAAAAACTGTCCGGCCGAACAACTCGTTCCGATTGTTCGCCACCTCTCGACTCTGGGCATCCAGGCGCTGATGGAAGAACTCGAACGCGTCAGCGAATCTCCGGCGCTGGCCTCCGCGCTCGAGCATTCTTCCTCGCTGACCGTCGAACAGAAAAATCTGCTCCACGAACTGCACAGCCTGAGTAATCCCATCGACGAAGCCGCCCTCGCCGAAGCCGCCGCCGCGGCTGAACCCGACCTTGTCCGGCGGCAGACTCTGATTCAGCGCCTGGCGAAAATGACGGTCGCGCAGCGCGTGCAATTCGCGATGAAAGGCGGCTCCGACGGGCGGCGCACGCTGATCCGCGACAACAACAAAGTCGTTCAGCGCGCGGTTCTGCAGTCTCCCCGCCTCACGGACCAGGAAGTGGAGGCCTTTGCCTCGATGTCCAGCCTCACGGAAGAGGTGCTTCGCCTGATCGCCAACAATCGCAATTTCCGCAAGAATTACAGCGTCGTCCGCAATCTCATCAACAATCCTAAGGCGCCTCTGGACGTCACTATGCACATGCTTCCGATGCTCAACGCCGTCGACCTCAAACGCCTGACCACCAACAAGAACGTTCCCGATACCCTCCGCACCACGGCCTTCAAGCTCCAGCGCACGCGCGCGGAACTGAAAAAATAGATTGTTTTGCTTTCGACGAGTCGCAGTGGCTCATCCAGCTTCGGTCGGGATGCGGGCGTCAGCTTTGGATGCTGCAGATGAAACCCCGCTGCTTCCTGGTAGTAGCGCGTAAGATGCCGAAGCACGGAAGCCGGCAGGCATGCCGGCGCTACAAAGGCGAGCGATTATTGAGGGCCGGTGAGGTAGGACTTGCGGTGGCGGACCTGGTAGGCGGCGGGGTTGACCGTGACCACTATGGAGCGGTAGGCGTTGGCGGGGCCGCGGGGATTGGGGTAGTAAGCGAGGAGATACTGGGTGCGGAGTTCGCGGTCGATGCGATCGAAGATAGCGCCCAGTTCCTGCGGCGCGTCGGGGTAGAACATGGCGCCGCCGGTGGTGTCGGTCATGGTTTCCAGCGCATGTTCACCGGCGGTGTTGCGGCCGTTTTCATTTTTCACCGGGCGAATGACAATGGTGTAAAGCAGTGTATTCCAGCGAACGGCTTCCTTGCGAGCGGAGTCGAAGTCGGAGGTGCTGGTGGTTTCGCCGGCGTCGGTGACCAGGATGATGACACGGCGGCGGTCGTCGCCGCGGTGTGCAAGTGCGCGCGAACCGAGAAGCACGGCGTCGTAAATGGAAGTGCCGGCGCCGGCGGGCATCCTGCGAACAGCCGCCTGCAGTTCGTTGACATTATCCGAAAACCCTGCCAGCTGTCTCACGTCTTCATCGACCGAGAAAACGGAGAGCCGATCACCAGGCCGCAGAACCTGGCGGATAAAGTGGGCGGCGGCTTCCTGCTCGAAGCTGATCTCCTTGTGCGCACTCAGGCTGGAGTCGATCATGATCGCCAAATCCAGCGGCTGAGCGGTCTCGGACTCGAACTTGTTGATCTTCTGCTCGACTCCTTCTTCAAAAAGTTGGAAGGCCTCCCTGGGAAGGTCCGGCGCCGGGCGGTTCTTCTCGTCGAGGACGCTAACGAGAACATTAACCAGGTTGACGTTCACGCGAATGCGGTCGCGCTGGGCGGCATCCTGAGAATCGTTGGTAGAGGCCGCGGGCGTAGGCTGAACGATCTTTCCGGGCTCGCCGGCGGGAGACGAACTGGGAGTCGAGTTGGCACTCGAGACGGACTTCGGCTTCTGCGCCCAGGGAGGACGATCAGGCCTGTCCTGGGTATATGCGACTGCGGCGAAGAGCAGCGCTGGGACGGCGAAGAGCAAAGTCGAGTGAAGGCGCAAGGGTGTCATCGACATTGGGAGTTAAGATGCAGGTTTCGCGCGTGGTGTCGCCACCGGCGCGGGAGGAAGTTCGCCATCAGCCCAGACTGCGCCGTCTTCGAAGTACTCCTTCTTCCAGATGGGCACGGTGCGCTTGAGGGTGTCGATGGCGAAGCGGCAAGCGTCAAAGGCGGCCGCGCGGTGCGGCGCGCTGACGGCAATGAATACGCTGGTTTCGCCAATCTCGAGGCGCCCGAGCCGGTGGACCATGGCAAGGCGATGGATTCTGAATTTTTCGTGGAGGTGCACGCCGATTTCGCTCATTTTGGCGAGAGCCATGGATTCGTACGCTTCGTACTCCAGGTACAGAGTCGGACGATTGTGTGACTGGTTGCGGACGAACCCGTCGAAGGTGACGATTGCGCCATCTTCGGGCGCGCGCACGTGGCGGGCCACCGCGGCCACGTCGATAGGGTCACGCACCAACTGGTAGACGTCATTGCAAGAGAGAGTCGCCATATGGATGCGTCAGCCGCCGCTCACGGGCGGGAGAAAGGCGACTTCGTCGCCGGAGCGCAGAGGAGTATCCCAGGCGGCGAATTCCTGGTTGCGCGAAGCGACTACCGAGGAGCGGTATTTTGCGAGCTCGGGGTAGCGCGCCGTGTGGATAGCGAAAAGTTGTTCGATTGTCGCGGCGTCAGCCAACTCGGTGGAGTCCTCGGCGTGGCCGGCGAGCTCTTTGAGACGGCCGAAAAAGAGGACCGTCACGCGAATCGTTTGTGAGACAGGTAGCACAAGGGGATTGTAACCCGCTGGGCTTGAGCGGGCTAGTGGCATGGCTTGAAGCGCGTGCGATTCCTGCACTATGCGGCACCTGATCTTGGCAGGTCGACAAAGGATTCAACATCTTCATCCGTGAGCTAAGAATTGAAAGTTTCAATTGCTTGACCGTTGCGTGCGGGTTGCGTAGCGTGCATGAGGCTGGTTTTTTGTCCGCGCCGGACAAAGAGAAGCAAAGAGGAAAGAGATGAAGATTCTTGTAGCGGGCTCGTCGGGGCTGGTGGGGACGGCGCTGGGAAGCGCACTGACACGGGCTGGGCATACCGTGTGCCGATTGGTTCGGCCGCAGAGTGCGGCCGGCGAGGGGACAAGAGAAGGCTTTACTGTGGCGTGGAACCCGGTGACGGGAGAATTGGGCGGCGCGCCCTTCGCTGATGCTCAGGGTAAAGGCGTCGGCGCCGACGCAGTCGTGAACCTGGCAGGCGCATCGATTGCAGACGGCCGCTGGACGACGCAAAGAAAAGCGCTGCTGCGCGCAAGCCGCGTCGATACAACGCGCGCGCTAGTGAGCGCGCTGGCGAAAATGAATGCGCGACCAAGCGTGCTGGTGTCGGCGTCGGCGATTGGGTATTACGGAAATCGCGGCGACGATGTGCTGACGGAAGAGAGCAAGCCAGGGGCGGATTTTCTGGCGGGACTGGCCCAGGAGTGGGAAGCGGAAGCTTTGAAAGCCGAGGCGTTGGGGATTCGAGTGGTGCTGGCGCGGTTCGGAATTATTTTGGCGCGCGGGGGCGGTGCGCTCCCGAAGATGATGCTGCCCTTCAAATTTGGCGCGGGGGGAAAGCTGGGTTCCGGGCAGCAGTGGATGTCGTGGGTGACGCTGGACGACGTTGTCGGGATTTTGCGATTCGCGATCGAGAGTGGTTCATTAGGAGGCGCTGGGAACCTCGCCCCGGTAAGGGGCGCCTTCAATATTGTGTCGCCGCAACCGCTGCAAAACGCGGAGTTTACCTATGTGCTGGCGAAGGCCACGCACCGCCCGGCGTTATTCCCTGCTCCCGCGTTTGCGCTCCGGCTTGCCCTCGGTGAAATGGCCGACGCGCTGCTGTTAGCCAGCCAGCGCGTCGTGCCGCAGAAATTGCAACAGCTTGGCTACTCCTTCTTGTATCCAGAGTTGTCCGCCGCTTTGAACCATGTTCTCCGGGCGAGCTGACACCGAACAGAATTTGAAAATTGCGCAACTTACAGCAACCTTCAACAACTTGCCACTAATGGAGTCAGTGGCCATGGCGCTCTAAACGCGGCGTCTCGGGTTAGATCCCAAGCTTCCCTAGCAGCTCTTCGAGATTGGAGTCGTCGACGAGCACTTCTCCGACTGGCCCGCCATCCGGTGGGACCTGGACGGAGCCTTCATCGAAAGCTTGGAACAGACGCATCTTGGCGACGGCATATTCCTCGCTGCTCGAAAGCGCGCGACCGTTCTGCTTTGCCCAGGCGTCCAGGGCTGATTGCATGACGAAAATCTTGAAAGGAAACGCGGCGCGCCGGTCGGCGGAGATCACGTAAGTAAACTCCCCACCAGGACTGCCGTGGCGTTGCGCACGATTCCCTTCGAAGAAGTAGTACTGATAGACGTAGCCGTCGGCGGCAGAGAAGCTCTTGACGCGGCGCACGGCATCGGGGCGAGGCATGGGCGGATTATTGGAGTCGCGGCAGAGGAAGTCAACGCTGGAATTGGCGCCGGCGGGTAGTCCCGTTTTGAAACAGTGCTGCGCCGGTCCGGTTCCAAAACAGAACGAAATCAGAGTTAGGCGATTTACATAGAATCGTACGGCCTCGCGAGACACACCGAAGTCGTCGATCCAGACTTGCAGCAAAATGCTGATTCATCGCGGTTTCTTCACGAGAGTCGCAGCCCAACTAGCCCTTAGTGCATAAACCCAATTCCCTTTCCTTTTCGCTGGCCCTTCGCCTGCTTCTGTGCTGGCATGCGGCCCCTCTCGCAGAGAAACGGAAAAAGATCCGGGGCAACCACGATTGTGGTTATCGCGCTCCTTGCGCAGGAAGCATGGACTTCCGGCTGCGGCGCAGAAGGCGCGTCGCCGCCACCTCTGCCCCCGCCACCGCAATCCATTGCGGTGAGCGTGACGCCGACGAGCGGGTCGGTAGTGCTGGGGAGCCAAGCGACGTTCAGCGCGAACGTGACGGGCACGACGGATACGGCCGTGAGCTGGAGCGTGAACGGAGTTGCGGGCGGAAATGCGACGCTAGGCACGATCACGTCTGCCGGCGTGTACACTGCACCCGCTGACCTCCTGTCGCCTGCGACGGTGCAGGTCACGGCCACAAGCCTCGCCGACTCGGCAAGATTCAGCACCGCCACCTTAGCGATCACGAGCGATATCACGCTGAACTTGTCGCCGAATCCCGCAAGCGTGGAACTCGGCGCAACGCAAGCGTTCCGAGCCACCGTGAGTAGCACCGGGCATCCGGATACGTCGATACGCTGGAGCTTGTCGGGACCTGCGTGCGCCACCGGATGCGGAGCGTTGGACGCAAGCGGGAACTATACCGCACCGCGGACTCTTCCCTCGCTGGCGAGCGCGACGCTGACGGCGCAAAGCGTGGCCGATCCTTCGAAGCAGATTTCCGCGGCGGTGGCCATCACCAGCAGTTTTTCATTGCAACTCTCCGCGCCCTCCAGCGTGCCGGCCGGCGGGACGGCGACGATTATCGCTTCGCTGACGCTGGTCCCCGATTCGAATCCCAGCGCCACTCTGGCTTGGGCGCTCAACGGTCCAGGCTGCAGCGGGAGTTCCTGCGGAACGTTGACAGCAGTAACGACGCAATCTGTGGGCGGAAGTCCAATCACGAATTCGGCGACGTATACGGCGCCCGGCACGGCGCCCAGTCCAAACGCAGTTACAGTGACAGTAACTCCACAAGCGGACCCATCGAAAAAAGCGCAGGCCACGCTGACGATTCAGGCGGGAGTCAACGTGAGTGTTTCGCCCTCCACGGCGACGCTGGC
>WNFJ01112832.1_pt1 | contig 15425 bp, 13 predicted proteins | sample 5400461 | NCBI WGS metagenome assembly WNFJ01 (sample SAMN13153349, study PRJNA577476) | soil metagenome | isolation source: 115 cm saprolite on Douglas fir-dominated hillslope | place: USA:California | collected 2013-09-17 | reverse complement strand
GTTCCATAAGCAGTGACGGCAAAGATGGGCGTCTGCGAAAGGCTATTCCGCTGACGAAGTTGGCGCGCCGTCTCGACGCCATCCATTCTGGGCATCGCCAGGTCCATTAAGATTAGGTCCGGCGCAACTCTGTTAGCCTGAAGCAAGCCTTCACGGCCATCGCTCGCCTCGATGACCTTGTAGCCCTTCGCGCGCAAGAGAGACGAAAGCAGCGCGCGAGTGTCTCTATAGTCTTCGATTACCAGAATCGTGCGACTTAGGTTGGTGTCCATTTCAGATTTACCCTCCGCAAGACGATCGAAACCCAGTCGCACCCGTTTACTGTAGGTGGTTGACGACTGGTGAGGTCCGATCAGCGGGGGTTCTGTTCAGACAGGGCCAGGTATTAAGATAGCTCTCCGGCTGGAGAAAAGGCAACGAAAGATTTGCTTGTCTTAATTTGTGGGGCAAACGGTTAGTTTGCCGCCGCAAGCCAAGAGCTTACGCTACAGAACCAGAAATGACGATTCGCTACTGTTTCGAAGCCGGTCTGGCGATCACCAATGGATCAACTTCCATCTCTCGACGATAGAAAACGCGGGGACGCTGGACGCTTCTTTTCTCAGGATCGACAACCTTCTGTTCGCCCTCGGTGAACGCAATATCCAGACCGAGGCCACGACTCTGCTTCATCTTCTCCTCCTGCATTTGCGGCACGCGCTCGGTGGCAAAGTCGAGCCATTCGCGTGCGCTCAACACGCCATCCTTTGGTTCGTTATCGGCGGCTGCGGTCTTCAATCCCTCTTCGACTAATGCATAAGTGAGCAAGCCGTGTCCCAATTGCGCGGCTTCCAGCGCGGCCTGATAACTTTGCGCCGCGGTGAGAATGTACATGCCTTTTTCATACGCGAGTTGGGCTAGGCCTTTCGAATTCATGGGCCCGCGACGCTTCTCCTCGGCTTCGAGCGCCTGGCCCGAGTTGCAGGCATCGATGACCATCAGCAGCGAACTGGCGGCGAGACGCTCGACCGATTCTTCCAACTCCACATCGGAAATACTGTGCGCGAGTATCGACTTGATTGCGCTTTCGTTCAGGTCGCTTCGATTGCCGTCGTAACCGAGATCGTGCGGAATAAGATAGAAGCGCTGTCCCTGCGCTGTGCCATGTCCGGCGAAATAAATAATGACGGCATCTTCCGGCTCCGCGCGCGTGAGCCGATCGAGTGATCCTGCTTTCAACGTTGGTGTTTGGGGCGCGCCCGCAAGGCGTCTTAACGCAGACAGAATGTTCGCCTTGGTCGCGTTTTCATTCAACAGCGGAATGACTTCGACTCGATCGAAATGAGCTACCTGCGTCTGGCTCCGGCGCAACTCCTCGGCGAAACTCTGCGCGTCGGCGACGGCGTATTTCAAGTTATACTGCGGGTTCGTATATTCGTTAACGCCCACGGCGATCAGCCAGGCCGTGCCTGCGCGCTTAAGGCTGTCAGCCCCGGTCAGCAACAAATTAGCGTCTTTACTTTTGACGTTGTCTTTGTTGAAGGCATAGGCCGTCAAGCGATTTGGACCGGCGACCAGCGCGATCTCTTCTTCGAGCGAGGTTGAACTCTGTCCTTTGAGCGCGTCACCGTGCCAGACCTTGACGAGCGACCCATTGCGGAACAAACGCACATCGCGAGCACCGCTTCCCTGCGGATGTTCCGAGTCGGCGACTGAATCGGTGATGTCGATCTTTACTTTGATCGTCCGTGTCGCAATGGCAGCATCAGATGGGGCGCCGCCGGCAAGCGATAATTTCACAATTGGCTGGCTTCGATCTTTCTTCGAAACATCCTGTGCCACGTGCGGGCGCTTGCCGGCGAAAACATCGGCGAGCAGTCCGGGATAATAAAATTCATTGAAGAACCATTCGATTGGCGCGACGTTGAAAGTGTCGCGGTTATAGCGCCAAAGAATTTGGTTCCAAGACGCCGGCGTGCCGTCGAATAAACCTTCGGGCGTGACCACGATCCATTCGCCGCCATCGTCCAGCGAAACGAGAGTCAGCAAGTGCTCTCCGGTGCTTACGTCCCAAAGAAAAGTCCCGCCGTCATCGCCCGCTGAGGCCAACAGACGACCATCGGGACTGAAGTCCAGCGATTCGATGTTGGCAGTGTGGCCAGATAGCGTTCGCAGTTCGCGCTTTGAAGCCACGTCCCAGATTTTGATCGTATTGTCGGTGCTGCTGGAAGCGATCAACTTGCCGTCGCGACTGAAGGCCACTGAGGTAACGCCCTTGCCGTGCCCTTTGATGGCTCCAATCTGCTGCCCTGAAGTTGTGTCCCAAAACACGATCTGACCGATTGCTTCGACCTTAATGTCCTTGAGCATATCGTTAGGATCGGATGGTTTCTTGTTCTTGGACGCTTTCGGATTGGTGGCGCCGCTCATTAAGCTCGCTAAATCGAAATTTGATTTTGATTCGACACCGCCGGTCGCCAGCATTTTTCCATCGGAAGTGAAAGCAACTGAAGTGACGCTGCGGCCCATCGTTCCGGCGGTCATCGTTCCGAGTACGTTCGTCATCATCGCGCTTATGTCGGCCATGTTCGGCATCGTGGGCATCGTAGGCATCGAGCCACGGTTGCGAGGATTGGGCATTGAGCCGAGATTCGGAAGCGAAGTCATGTTGGCCAGCGGTGATGAAGTTAAATTGCGAAGACGACTGCCCGAAGCAACATCCCAGAGTGCCACCTCGCCCTGTCCGCCGACGGTTGCCAACACGCGGCCATCAGCACTGAGTCCAACTTCGTTCGGAGCGGTGCCGAGCGTGAGGGTCTGCAACTCGCGTCCTGAATTCACATCCCAGATTTTGACGTCGCTTTGAGTAGCAGGCATGCTGCCAGTCGACTGTGAAGCCAGGTCTTGCATATACACGGCCACCAGCGAATGTCCGTCGGGACTGAAGTAGACGCGTTCAACACCGGTGCCGGGCGCGGTTCGCGTGAGCGTTTGCAGCATGCGGCCAGTTGTCGTTTCCAGAATGGTGATCGCGCTGCTGTTAGGAGCAAACATGGCGACCAACTTCCCATCGGGGCTCGGCATGCCGAACAACTTTTCAGAAGGAGCGGGAGTAAGACGAAGACCACGCCCGGTGCGCAAGTCCCAACGCGTTCGGCCTCCGGATGTAAGTTGAGTGCCATCGGCATTAAATGAGACTGAGTACGAAGGGTTGCTGCGACCTTTCATCTGCTGAACTTGTTTTCCAGTTTCCGTGTCCCAAACGAGTGTCTGCGTTCCAAAGCCTCCGGTGGCAACTCGCTTTCCGTCATTGCTGAAGCCGAGAAAAACTCCACTATTCTCGGCGACGACACCAATGTTCGGAATACTGAGCGTTGTCAGTGCGCGCCCCGTCGCCGCTTCCCATGCTTTGATAGTGTAACCCTCCGCGAGCGCGACGAATCGACCGTCGGGGCTGAACTTGACCATGCTGAAATCGTGCGTAGTCGGCGTTAAGTCGCGCTCGCTTTGTTTCACGGTCAAGTCCCACACTTTCAATCTCTTCTCGACAATTCCGGCCGCGAGCAGGCGGCCATCCGAGGTGAAACAGAGTTCGAGGCTGTCGATTAGATCGTGTGGCAGACTGATTGATCGAGCCTCGCGTCCGGTGACGAGATCCAAAACTGTGATTTTCGATCCGCCGCCCTCGACCCGGGCCAGTTGGTTGCCGTCGCTGCTAAGCGCTATTCCACCTTGTCCTCCGGTAAAGCTGGATGGATTAAGAGAAGTAGTCTCGATCGTCTTGATTTCACGCCAACTCGGCACGTCCCAGATTCTCAGTGCATCGCTCATCGTCACGAGCTTCTTGCCGTCCGCGCTGAAGGCGATAAATGAGACCCCGAGAGCAGCCATGAAGGAAGCTTGTGCTCCTGAGAGAGTCTGGACTTCACCACCAGTCGTCACGTCCCAAATCTTGACAGAATTATTGCCCGCGGCGGCAGCCAGAAAACGACCATCACGGCTAAAAGCAATGACGGGCGCCAGGCTGTTTGTGTTCTGACCGCCCGTGGATAGATCGCGCAACTCGCGTCCTGTTGCCGTCTCCCACAATTTGATCGTGCTGCTGCGAAACGTCGCGGTCGCCAGTAGACGGCCATCCGGACTGAATATCAACCGCGTAGCGCCAAAAAAGTTGTTATAGCCGGTCTGAAGCACCAACTCGGGTTTTGCTTCTCTCGATTTCGACTGGTCACTTTGCGACGTGTTGGCTGGGTTATTTTCCAGACCCAGCCCGCGTTTGTCCTGCGGAGTCGGAGATGGCGTCTGCGAAAATAAGTTCGTGAGACACAAAGAGGCGAGGACAACAGTTAAGGTAATCCGCCACGAGATCGTCGAAAACAGGAAGACACTTTTCAAGTTACTAATAGTTTCTTTCATGTTAGTTTCGATCGGGGGGATGTTGAAAGCCTAGTTGCAGCAGCGGACGGTGTCAACGCGTGTGCCGAGAGGTTGAGGACCGAACCGGTTCATGCGGTCAGAAGGAATCATCATCATCGCTGTTGGAAGCGCTCAGCTCGCTCTGTGGCTCGAAAGCTGTAACGATTGGGCGCCCCTGATTGTCACGGGTCAACATCTCAATTCGCCGCTCAGCCTGATTCAAACGGTCCTGACACTCGCGCGAAAGCTTCACGCCTTGCTCGAACAACTCAAGGCTCTTCTCCAGCGTCAGTTCGCCCTGCTCCAGTTCGCGAACGATGCGCTCGAGTTCTTCCAGAGACGATTCGAAAGTTTTTGGTTTTGAGTTGCTCATGGCTCTCGTAGCATAGCCTTTAGAGAAGTCTGATCAAGTGTCCTCGCCGCGTAGTGGCGGCGTGACTTTAGCCCGGCGTTTCAACGCCGGGAGTGCGTGGTCGGTAGTTCGCGTCGCGTAGCGACGCGAATGTTTCGTCGATCCTACCCGGCGTTGAAACGCCGGGCTAAATTCATGACGACGCTACGCGTCAACGGAGCTTGATCAGATGCTCCTTTAGTCTGTGAAAGTCGAAACAAGTGACGAATCGGACACAGACTGAAGTCTATGCTACTCCTGACCCGGCTTTAGAAAACGTTCCATCTGCTTGCGAATCTCATCTTGCAATCCATTGCGGCCTGGCGGCAAATTCTTCATCACGTTGTCGGCAATCAACTGCGCCATCTTATCATCCTTCACTGCGATGATTCGCCAATGATTTGCATCCGGCTGCATTGTAAGCTCAAGGTGGTCGTCGCGCACATTCACTTTCACCTGGGCCACATTGTTCTCTTGTTTAATGTCGGCGAACTGGCCGATGCCGAGTGCTATGATGAAGAAAGGCTTTCCCGCAGCCGGCTCCGTAAGTCTGTGCAACTCTTGTAGGAACTGATCATGCACGGCCTCTCGCAGTTTGGGAGTGAGTGTTGAGATCGCAGAATCAATCTGATCCGACCAGCGCGAATTGAGCAACGAACCCGAGAGTCGTTGGCGAACCTGCGAAACAAAATCCGCCGTCACCTTGTCAGTGTCGAGCAGACCATCGACAGCCGCGGTGTCGTTCCGCTGTGATGCATCGACCAGCAGCGCCAGAGAATACGCGGGACTACTTTGATAATGATGCCACCAAAGATAAGCGCCGCCCGCGACGCCGCCGACGAACAGAATCAGGACCACCGCGATGATGAGCAATACCCAGCGGAGTCCGCCACGAGATCTCGATTCCCCCGCGAAACCTCGTGNCTTTACCAAGGTCGATAACTATCCGGTTACGTTTCATTGTGGTTCTTCAGTTCGTTCGACACGACAATCAAGGGCGCCCTTCCACAAGCGCAAATGCACGGCGGCGCCGATTTCAATCGCAGTAGATTCACGAAGAATTTGGCCGCGGGTGTCTTGGGCGATTGCATAGCCACGCTCTAGAACTCTCAATGGCGACATCGCATCCAGCGCTGCCGCCGCCAAGCTGAGTTTCCGCTTCGCCGTTTCAAGACGAGTCGCGATCGCCGCGTCGTGCGCTTTACCTAACGACTCGAAACGCGTACGCGCTGATATGACGCTTGCACGCAGTTGCGCCGGCGAAAGACTGTGCACGGCGGCACCAAGCCTCCGATGAATACGCTGAAGCTTGCTCGTAATCGCTGTTTGCAACCTATGTTCAGCGTCGTCAGTAGCGCTCATCGCGCCGTGCAGTCGTCCAATTACCGCATCAAATGCCGGCGAAAGCGCCATCTGCTGAACATTCGCGCGCGCCCCGGAAATCTTGAATCGGATCGAGCGCGCAAGAGTCTTAGTCAATGTCTCAAGTAGCGAGCACAACTGAGCCTCGTGCGCAGCAACAATCTCAGCCGCCGCTGAAGGTGTGGCCGCGCGCAGGTCGGCAACAAAATCGGCGATGGTGAAATCGGTTTCGTGCCCGACGGCCGAAATCACGGGAATTGCCGAGTTGCGAATTGCACGCGCCAAAACCTCTTCATTGAATGTCCACAGATCTTCAATCGATCCGCCACCGCGCCCGACGATCATTACGTCGATTGCTTCTTCGTGCCGTCCGTCGCGCAATGCGCGCGCATGAAATTCGTTGAGGGATTTGATTGCGCGTACAACTTCGCCCGTTGCGCCGTCGCCTTGCACGCGCGCCGGGGCAACCAAAACATGCACGGTGCGGGTGCGTCGGGAAATCACGTTCAGGATATCGCGAATCGCGGCGCCGTTCGGCGAAGTGATCACCGCCACGCGGCGCGGAAACATCGGAATCGCTCGCTTCAATTCAGCGGCGAATAGACCTTCCGCTTGCAGTCGCGCCTTCGTTTGCTCAAATGCGAGTTGCAACGCGCCCGCGCCGACCGGCTCGAGCGCTTCGACGATCAACTGATACTCGCCTTTCGGTTCGTAAACACTCAGGCGCCCACGCGCGCGTACTTGCAAACCATCTGCAGGTCGAAAGCGTATGCGCTGATTGCTGCTGCGATAACAAGCCGAGCGCAGTTGGGCGAATTCATCCTTTAGAGTGAAATACCAGTGCCCTGAATTCTGCGCGCGAAAATTTGAAATCTCTCCCTCGACCCAAACCGAAGCGAAACGCTTTTCCAGCGTGCCCCGAATCGAAGCCGTCAATTCCGACACGCTAACTGGCTGGCGTTCGGTTTCATCGAAGAGGGATGCGAGCAGGGGTTGCATGTAACCAGATGTACTAACAGCTTATCACGATTGAAGTTCTGAAAACCCGGGCGCCAGCATATTGGCGAACGCTGTCGGATTCTTGATTTGCTGGCGGCGCATCCAGTCTTCTGACATGTCGATCAGTTCGGGGCCGCGGTTGCCGCCTATGATCTCACCCAGCCGCCGGCGCGCGGCCCAGGCGTACAACTTCATGTCCGTGACCTCAAAGCCTTCGATTGCCAGCGAAGCTTGTTCGGCTGCTTCCCGACGATTGCCACGGCTGTAAGCAACCCCGGCACGGACCAGCGCAGCCAGCGGATCCGACCAAGCCATTCTTTCGTCGGCAAGCCTTTGCGCCAGCTTCTCTGCTAGTCTCAGCCGGCGTTCTCGATCACTCCACGCCGCGCTGGCCAGCGCCAGGCGAGCGCGTAAATGCGTTGATTCGATCCGCACCGATTGAACTCGCAGTAGCATAGACTTCTCCAGCGGCTTGAGTTGCCCTTCAACGTGTCTCCACGCGACCTCGGTATCGCCCGTGTAGAGTTCGATCTGGGTCAATGCGAATATCGAAGTGTAATGCTGCAAATGAAACCCCGCCCGCGGCCAGGTGCGAAGGGCCGCAATTACCTCGTCTCGTGCTCGATCCGGATCATCGGCGGCCAACCAGATCGCGTTCATGCGTGTGCGCAGGTCGGTTGCGGCGAGAAGATTACCCTGTTCGAGCGCCGCCGAAAGCAGTTGCGGCACGCGGCGCGAAACCTCGGCCATCTCGCCGAGCCATATGAGTGCGTGCAGCAGGAAGCGATATGCGATGGTCAGCTCCCATGTTACACCCGTACATTGATCGCGCAAGACCTCCACCGCGCGCTCGAAAAGTTCGGCGGCCTGCTTCCAGTGACCGACAAGATAAGCGCTGAATCCGCGCGCCCAGATGGCCAGGCCGATCGCGTGTGGATGGGCAGCGCGCAGCGCCAGGGCTTCAGTGCGTTCCATGATCTGCCGCGTGCGATCTTCGGTGGCGCCTCCTCTCGCCGCGCTCTGCGCTGCTTCGAAAGCCATGGCTCTAGCCACGCGATAAATCTCGCCAGCGCGAAGTGCCAACAACAGATGCCGGCTTTGAAAGTCCGCACCGCGAATAAGGTCAACCATGCCTAAACCAGCCGCCACAGACCAACATATGTCGATGCGAAATAGGTCGGCCTCAGGGATGCTGCCGGCCTCGCGCTCAGTAAATTCGAGTCCGCGAAGACGAATCCATAAGCGCCGAAGTATCAGCGAGAGCAGCGCTAGCTTTGGTCCCTTTGCCAGTTTGAATCCGGCGGTCTCGAGCACGACGCGAAAGACTTCAAGCCCTTCTTCGATATGTCCACCCGTCAACAACTGCGCGCCGGCGCGTTGCTGCAACTCGAGCGCTCGGCCTGAAGCCGACATTCTCGCCGCATCGAGAAATTCTCTGGCGGCTTCCGACGGGCGACCGGCGCTCGCCAACGCTTCGCCCAGTCCGATTTTCAGATCGACCAGGTTCGCGGCCTCGGGCATTAATTCGATCGCGCGCCGGTAATACAACGCGGCGCGATCGAAAGCGAGGGCGCTGGCCGCTTTGCCCGCCGCCGCCTGAGCATGAAGAGCTGCGCGGTCCTTTTCACCCGCGCCGAGATAGTCTTCATAAAGAGCTTCAGGATCGTCGAGGCCGCGGGCTTCAATCGCCTGGGCCAGGCGACGATGAATTTGTTTTCGCTCATCTGGCGCCAGCGACCCAGCAAGCGTCTCGGCAATGCGATCGTGATAAAGCTCGACGCCGTAGCCGGTTCCACCGCTACGCACAAACTGCGCGGCACGCAGCGCATTCAGTAGCTTCAAAGAATCGCCGTGCACTCCCGCGGCGCTCAGGACCACATCCTGATTGACAGGCCGTCGAGCAGCGGCGAGTGTGTCCAGGACCTGTCGCGAGCCCGGCGGCAATTGCCTAATGCGTTCGTCAAGCATCATGCTCAACGAAATTCCCACCGTCGCCGCGCGGTCGCTCATCATCCCGTATTGAGTCAACTGCTCGATCAAAAACGGGCTACCTCCGGCCTCGCGCACGATTGACTCGATGAAGGGCTCACCGGAAATCCCAGTCGCAACAAAAAGCGATCGCGTCAGCTCTCGCGCCTCCGTGTCCGACAACGGCCCAACGAAAAGCTCGCGACAGTTTTCTGTGCCCGTGGGATGCAAGAGTTGCTTTAGGAACAGTGTGGATTCGATATCTTCCGTGCGAAAGCTTCCTATTAAGAGAAGCGGCGGCGATTCTGGCGGCCGCAACAAATCTTCAAGCAGAAAAATGCTGTCGGCGTCCGCCCACTGCAAGTCGTCGATGTAAATCACCAGCGGCTGGCGGGAGGCCACACGGGTCAGTAACTCGCGCAAGGCGGCAAATGCCTGACGTCGCAGCGTGAACGGGTCCAGCGTCTCAGGCCGCGTCGAACGCGCATTGAAGATCGCATCAACCTGAAGCATTACCGGAAAGACGCGCGCGAGCGCCATCGAATTGCGCGGCATCAGCGCTTCGGCCCGGGCAAGATGCAACGAAGCCAGATGTTTGCTCAAACTGTCGACGACTCCATCGAGAGCTTTATAAGGAACCGACTCGCGTTCATAACAACGTCCCTGGAGAGCGAGCACATGCGGAGCTTCGCGTTTTAGTTGATCGAGGAACGTACGCACGAGCGTCGACTTGCCCATGCCCGAGTTGCCGTGAATATAAACCGCTACTGTCGGACCATCACGTGCCGTGGCGAAGGCCTCGTGTAATTCCACGAGTTGGCGGGCGCGCCCGATGAATTGGGGCTCTCGGGTACTGGCAAGAAAAGACGCAGATAAGACTCCGGTGGTGCGGGCTCCTAATGCGCGCAATACTTCGCGACCCGCGGGTCTTCCTGCGGGATCGCGACACAGCAGCTTCATGCATAGTTCATTGAGGTCGCGCGGAACATCGCGAATGATCTCGATGGGCTGAATCGGATCGCGCGTCTGTTTGCGCATCATGACTTCGAAGAAACGGCCCTTGAATGGCAACCGTCCCGTCAGCGCCTGATAGAGCATCACGCCCACGCTATACCAATCGCTCGCTTTCGAGATTCCCAACTGTGCGCCTTGCTCTGGCGACATATAATCCGGCGTGCCCGCGAGCAAAGTCTGTTGCAGCTCCGGCTCGATATCCTCGACCAGCCCGAAATCGAGGATCACAACCCGGCCCTCATCGGTAACCAGCACATTTGAAGGTTTGATGTCGCGATGGATCTTTCCTATCTCATGAAGACGGTTGACCCCCTCGGCGAGCTGCCGCAGGGCCAAACGCAATCGCGCTTCGTCAAACCGGCCAGTCAGGGAGCCGAGCGAGTTGTCATCGAGCGCTGAGATCTCACCCAGGGCGAGCCCAAGTTCCGCGATGTCAAATTCCTCGGTCTCAGCTTCGGAATCAGAGTTGAGCACTCGCATTGGGCGAGGTCTGGCCAGCGTGTCGCTCAGGGAAGCGCTGGGTTCGTGGTCTGTTTCGGGCCGAACGTACTGGATGAAGGTGCGGCCCCTGATGAGTTCCATTGTGAAGAACCAATGCGGTCCAGCCGACATCAATTCGTAGAGTGAAACCAGATTGGGATGCGAAACGTCGGCGAGCGTGCGAAACTCTCGCTTGAAGCGATAGATATGCGCGGCTTCGGCCCGAGTGAGGGCCTTTAGCGCAACGATCTTATCCATCTCACGGTCATGCGCTTCATAAACCACTCCCATGCTGCCGGCGCCCAGCGGCCGGCGCAAACTGAAGCGCTCCGTGCCGATGAATTCTGTTGCGGGCTTAACCATGCGGGGAACGTGACATAATGGTGGACACGCAATTAGGTTGACAGATTAGCAATTGTGCCTTACATGATTGGCGCAATCAATTCTCTGGGGCTTGGTGTCCCGCCATCTCAGCCGGAAGATTTGAGAGTCGACAAGATTCCCCTGAAAGGCGGTACTCCGAATCGAATATGTCTCAGAAAGGATCAAAACATGGATTGGCGCGTGATGCTGACAACTTTCGGAATAATTTTCTTGGCCGAGATGGGTGATAAGACGCAGATTGCGGCGATGACTATGGCCGCGGAGAAAAAGCGCCCGTGGGAAGTATTCATCGCGGCTTCACTCGCCCTGGCCGCGGTCTCGGCGATCGGTGTGGTCGTCGGAAGCACTTTAAGCCATGTCTTGCCGCTCGAATGGATCAAGCGAGCAGCAGGCGCTGCTTTCATCGTAATCGGACTTCTGGTGTTATTAGGAAAATTCTGAGAAGAAATCATGCCGCAGACTCGTCATGTCGAGCGACATTTTACCGCCGGCGAAACGGTCCGCGACATAGTCATCGGCATGTCCGATGGTTTGACTGTGCCCTTCGCGCTGGCAGCGGGACTGACGGGTGCGATTAATTCAGCCGGAAGATTTGAGAGTCGACAAGATTCCCCTGAAAGGCGGTACTCCGAATCGAATATGTCTCAGAAAGGATCAAAAGAAACGCGAAGTTGTCGAGATTCCCGAAGAAGAGAAACGTGAGGTGGCCCAGGTCTTTCATTCCTATGGGTTGAGCAACGAAGAAAGCGCGCCGATTGTTGAAGCCCTTTCGAAGCATCCAAAGCATTGGGTTGATTTCATGATGCGATTCGAACTGGGTCTGGAAAAACCTGATCCGAAACGGGCCTTGGTGAGTGCGCTGACGATCGCGGCGTCTTACGTTGCGGGTGGATTGATTCCGCTGGCGCCTTACATCGCCACGCTTTACGTCAAGCAAATAAGCATTGTGACTGCGCTCTTCTATTCGGTTGGGTTAACGCTGCTCGCGCTGTTCGTTTTTGGCTTTATCAAAGGACGCTTTACCGGCACGCGCCCAGTGCGCAGCGCTTTGCAAACTGCGCTGATCGGTAGTCTTGCCGCCGGCGCTGCGTTTCTGATCGCGCGCGCGATTTCTTGACGGTTCGTTTAATGCATTTTGAGATTATCGGAAAGATAAGTGAAGTCGAAACGATCGCTGTCGGCCCAGGCGTTAAGATTCGCAGAATTCTGAGAAAACGGTATGGAAGAGGCCGCTGGCGAAAGCTGAAAGGAGTTGCCAACGTGCGCCTTTCCGATGGTAGGATAAGACTTGCCGAGGTGCACTGGTTTGAAGCGCATGGAATCGGCAAGCGAAAGATGCGAATCAAACGATATTTAGATTAAGAAAATGGCCAAGAAGAATAATCATGAATCTAAGTTCGCCGTTTGTATCAACTCAGACGATCCGGATTTGTTGACTCCACGCAGGATTTACCAGGTGTTGCCGGACGAGAGCGCCGCAAGATCGAATTACATTCGCGTCATCGACAACGAGGGCGAAGACTATCTCTATCCCGCCGACTATTTTCTTTTCATCGAGTTGCCGCGCAAGATTGAGCAGGCTTTACTGAAGGCTGCCTAGCACTAACAGAGAGGGATTCTATGAGCCAGACAATTGAAGCAGTCATCAATCAGGACGGAAAAGTTCATCTCCTGAAGTCGATTCGGCTTGATGAAGCGCGCCGCGCTTTGGTCACAATTCTTGACGAGGCACCGACGGAAGACGCAGCATTAGAGCTTGGCTATCAACAAATGGGTCAAGATGAAGAGAGAGAATCAGAAGCGCTTGAATGGGCCGAAGCGACCATTGGAGACGTAGCTGATGAACCGCGGTGAAGTTTGGTGGATTCGTTTCGATCCCTCGCTCGGTGGCGAAATTCGAAAGACGCGACCGGCCGTCATCATCAGCAATGACCAATCAAACAAGTACCTGAACCGGGTTCAGGTTGTACCTCTCACAAGCAAAGTCGATCGACTCTATCCAAGCGAAGTCTTTGTCAATCTTCAAGGAAAGAAAAGCAAGGCGCTTGCTGACCAACTCACAACCGTAAGCAAGCTGCGCTTGGCGAATCTGATTGAAAGGCTGTCCGACTCAGATCTGCGTGCGGTCGAATCTGCGGTCAAGCGTCAACTGGGTTTCTGAAGCAGCGAATGAATCTCCACGTCGGCACCAGCGGCTACAGCTACAAAGAGTGGAAGGGCAACTTCTATCCTGAAGACCTGCCGGCGAAAGAGATGCTCTCGTACTATTCACGCCGTTTGCCCGCCGTCGAGATTAATAACACGTTCTATCGCCTGCCGCAGGCGAGCATGATCGAGAATTGGCGAGAACAAGTTCCCGACGAGTTCCGCTTTTCGATCAAAGCTACGCAGCGGATCACGCACATCAAGCGTCTCCACAACGTCGCCGAAGAAACCAAATACTTATTGGACACTTCGGGATTATTGGGAGAGCGTCTGGGCGTGGTCCTGTTTCAGCTTCCACCGAACATGAAAAAGGATTCCGGGCGACTGAAATCATTTCTCGAATCTTTGCCGTCTGATATTCGTGCCGCCTTCGAATTTCGCCATGAAACATGGTTCGATGATGAAACCTTTGATTTGCTGCGTAAAAAAGAGTGCGCGCTGGTCGTTTCCGACACCGACGAGAAGCCCCTGTCTGAATTCATTAGCACGGCGGGTTGGGGCTACCTACGCCTGCGGCGCGCCGCATACAATGAAAATGATCTGGCTGATTGGATGAAACGCGTGAAGGATCAAAAATGGAAAGACGCCTTCGTTTTTTTCAAGCATGAAGACGAAGGCGTCGGCCCAAAACTGGCAGCGCAGTTTCTGAAATTGTCAGAACCGCCTGCGGTAGCGGGCGGTTGATCTCTGATTTCTTGATGACATGTACTTGTCGATAAACCGCCCGCTACCGCAGGCGGTTCTGACCTGTTACTTGATCTTTATGCCCGCCCCAGCGCGAATGTTGTCCTGGCGCTTGCCGTTAAAGAACGTCGGCAAGTAATCTACTTGAATCGCGCGCACGTCCAGGTGCTCTCCGGCGTGCACGTCCAACCCTCCGCCGAAGGCCATCGCAAACGCGGTATCGCTCTTCACTCGCGGCGTCAAGGTATCGTCAAAGCTCGCGCGCATGTGCGAGATGCCGAACAGTCCATGAACAAACGGCGTCACGCCTGACGGTCGCCAGTTGTAACGCGGTCCGGCCATCAAGTCGTAGCGCTGCACCCGCGCGTTGAACGTCCGGCCTGATCGCGCGTCGAAGTAGCCGGTAGTGTTGTAGGTGCCCGTAAAACTGGTCACGATTCCGATGTGGCGCGTCACGTTTTGATTGAACTCGGCAGTGAACCCGTTGTAGTTAACTTTCTCGGAGACGAAGTCAACGGTCCGGCCATTGAAAGTCGCTTGGCCGTTCTTATCGAACCGATCGGCGTTATTGTCCGCTCGCTCATGAGCATATCCGACATAGAATTCATAGAAGGAATAATCGTCGCGACGGTTCTGAGCAAACGCTGATGGCGCAAGAATCAGAGCGACTAGAAGCAAGAGAAAGATTCTGGTCATCGGGGCCCTCCCTGGTCTTTTGTCCGGAACTGGAATTTACGGGTACATTAATACTACGAATCGGGGGAGATTCCCAGATTTTTCCGTCCATTGAATCTTTTCTATTTGAACGCGGAACCGCTGAAAGCATGTAGTCTCTTCCGCACTGCCGCAATAGGCCGGGATATCTAACCACATGACTCAGTTGATCGGCATGACCAGACAGATACTAACCGGCTGCCTCGGTTTGATATGCCTTTCGTCATTAGCAACAGCTCAAACGACCGCGGATAACGCCAAGGAAGCGCAACGACTCACCCGCGTCGCCCAAGTAGCGCAACAGCAGGGTCGTAACGAAGACGCGGTCAAGGCCTACGAGACCATTGCGCTCGTCGCGAAGAATTCTCCGCAGATCGCGGCGGCGGCTCTACTTAGCGCGGGCAACATCTACCTGACTCTGGGTAAGTTCGAACAGGCGGTTACCGCGTTTCGACGTTCGATCACTTTGGATGCCAACTCGGCCGAAGCGCAAAACAATTTGGGTGAAGCGCTCGGCGAGTTAAAGCAGTACCCACGCGCGCTTGAGGCATTTCAGCAAGCAGTTGCGCTCGACAATGGTTTTGTGAAGGCTCGATACAATATGGGTGTGACTTACGATCGCCTGGGCCAATTGAAATACGCCGAATTCGTTTATCGAATTCTGATTCGCGATCATCCCGACTTCGCTTTGGCCTACGACAGCATGGCGGTCACGCTTTCAAAATCTGGCCGCGCGCGCGAAGCGATCCCTTTTCATGAAAAAGCGATCAGCCTCAATCCAAACGATCCTTCTTTCTATTACAACTTCGCGGTCAGTTGTCTGGTGCTT
>WNFJ01043556.1_pt2 | contig 15426 bp, 11 predicted proteins | sample 5400461 | NCBI WGS metagenome assembly WNFJ01 (sample SAMN13153349, study PRJNA577476) | soil metagenome | isolation source: 115 cm saprolite on Douglas fir-dominated hillslope | place: USA:California | collected 2013-09-17 | reverse complement strand
TGGCGCGCGCTCGACGAGGACCCAACCAATCTGAAATGGCAACAAGAGATGGGGAAACTATTCGAGCCAGTGCCGGGGCTGAAGCCAGGAGAAAAGTTCGCGATGATGAAGGAAGTATTTTACATGGAGTGACCGGCCAGACCGATTCCAGCGGCGTACAAGGTGGAAGGACATCCAGAGTTGCTGCACACACCGATCGGTCCGTCTGACATTTCAAAAGCAGGCAATCCCACGCTAGGGACTTGCCGTATGGCAAAGCCCGTGCCGCCGATGTAGTCGAGCTTCTCATCAAGGGACATCTTGCCAACGATGGAATCGACTTGCTTGGTGAAATCCGCGCCGACAGTTGAAGACTGTTGCGCTTTTGAGGACCCCGCCTCGATCACAGCGGCAAGGAACACTCTTGTTGTCATTTTCATTCTAACTTCCCTTTCGTTCTTGACGGACAGAACCAGGATGCCATTTGAATTTGTGTACCGTACTATTTCAGGCCCTTAGAGGCTTGCACAGCTTGGATCACTTGCACGGGGCCAAGAAGCCCAGAAGGTTGTAGCGGGGCGTTCGCCTTGTAGAACTTCGGCGAAGTGAAGGTATAAGAAAACTGGTTTTTTCGGCAACAGAGAGTTACCTGGTGGACCCACGCTTCTTGATAGGGCTAGCCTGGGCTAGCCTGTATTTTTTTAGGGCGTTCAAGGCTGTACTAATTTGACCTTAAAGATGTAGGTTCCTGCCGGAACTTCGAACACTTCTTCCGCTCCTTGCTTGCCGATTGCCTTCACTTTCGAATTCCGCAAAATCGAATCGCCATCGAGAGTCCAGCGGCTGACCATCTCGGATGAGATCGGCAAGACTCCCTTTGTATTGGGAGGGAGGGTGATCTTCCAATCCGCTTGAGTGCCGCTGGCCGACCATGCGGATCGAATCGGCCCAAAGTGGGACTGATATTCAAGTTCCACGCTGCCCAACTGCGAGTCGAAATTCGGATGGAGATAAATGGTGTGAAAGCCGGGATCTGATACGGTAGTATCAATGCCGGCGGCATAACGGTAGATCCAGTCCGCCACTGCCCCGTAGGCATAGTGATTGTAGGAATTCATGCTGGGATCACCGCGCATCTGATCCCCGTTCCAACGCTCCCACATCGTGGTTGCACCGTGCCCTACCAGGTATCCCCAGGATGGATACTCTGTGCTCAACAACAATCGATATGCCACATCCGTGTGGCCGGTATCCGCTAGCGCCTCAAGCAAGTAGGGAGTACCGAGAAAACCAGTGGCCAGCCGTCCGTGATTTGCCGCGATTTTGTCTACCAACTTCTGAGCGGCAGCGCTACGCATGGAATCCGGCAAGAGATTCATCTTTAGAGCGAGGACATATCCGGTCTGCGTATCCACCGGCTTATCGCTGAGTTTTGTAGCAGTACCAGAGGCGAAGACGGGCGGAGGAGGCACACCACCCACAAAGCCGTCTGGCCGCACGTAGGCCTCGTTAAAGGAGCCTTTGATTTTCTCAAAGACTTCTGCGTACTTCTTCTCATCCGCATCCTTGCCTAGTGCGTGTGCCATCTGCTTCATAAGGGTCACGTCATAGGCCCAATACGCGGTAGCGACAATATCCTCCGGAGTCGGGCCCTCTGGTGACAGCCAATCGCCGAATGGGATTCCGTAGTTCTTCTTCCACAAATAGTCCGGGTTGGCATTCTCGATGGCAGTGAGATACTTTTCCATACCGCGCCAGTTTTCTTCGATGATTGATTTGTCGCCCGTCTGGTTCCAAGAAGTCCATGGAATGATCACGCCAGCATCGCTCCACCCAGCGCCAAAACCGGGATTAGGCGAGATTGTGCCCGGAGCAAAGATGCCATACATGTCCGAGCCCACCTGTGTGCCAAGCAGGTCGATTCCGAATTTTCGGGAGAAGGCGGTCAAATCCATATTGTAGGAGGCGGCCCGCCAGAACACTTGGGCATCGGCGGACCATCCCAATCGTTCATCGCGCTGCGGGCAATCCGTGGGAACGCCTACAAAATTCGAGCGCTGTCCCCAAAGGATGTTGTTCCAAAGCTGGTTTACCATTGAGCTTCCGGTGTGCAACTGCGTGGTAAAAGGGGCATCGGTGTGAATGGCGACGGCCTTCAGCGCCTCCGCCGTTGGTTTGCCTGGAAAGCCGGTGATCTCCACGTAGCGGAATCCATGAAATGTGAACGCGGGCTGATACTCTTCGATTCCTTTCCCTGCGGTGATGAAGTGGTCGGTGGCTTTTGCCGTGCGCAGGTTCTCCACATACATCGTCCCGTCGGGGTTCAAAACTTCGGCGAATCGCAACTGGATGTCCGTTCCTGCAGGGCCCTGCACGCGCAGTCGGGGCACACCGCTGAGATTCTGGCCAAAATCAAAAATGAAGACGCCCGGCTTCGAGTTGGTGATAACTTTCGCCGTGAGGATTTTCTCCTGGCGGATGGGCTGAAAGTATTGCGAGACGATTTCCGGCTCTAGTGGATGGATTTCTTGGGCCGCTTTCCAGTGTGAATCGTCAAACGCCGCAGCATCCCAGCCCGGTTGCACGCGGCGGCCATCATAAGTTTCGCCATCGTAAATCTCCCCAAATAAGATGGGAGAGAGGTCAGCTTTCCAAGACTCGTCCGTGACAACCCATTCGACGGACCCATCGGCGCGCTCGATCCGCAATTGCGCCTTCAGGGAGGGGGGCGTAGTTCCGTAGTTGTAACCCTGCCCGAGCCACTGAAGGGGCGTGCTATACCAGCCGGGTGCGAGAAATGCCGCGATGGCGTTCTTCCCCGTCGTAACCTCGCCGGTAACGTCATACACCTGATAGGCAACGTGTTGACGGAAATCCATCCAGCCGGGAGAAAGAATTTGATCGCCGACCGGCTCGCCATTGACGTGAAATTTGTACGCTCCCAAAGCTGTCGCATAAAGACGCACCGATTTGGCCGACTTGTCCACCTGAAAACTTCGACGCAGAATTTCAACAGGACCTGTGTTCCACGGCTTTCCCAGTTTTGTAACGTTAAAATTTGACGACGGCGGAACGTAAAACTCAGCCTCAGCCCAGGAACTGTCATCAAATGGCGGTGTAAACCATTCGCCCGTCGCGTTCAACGCCGACTTCCAGCCCTTCCCTCCTGTTGCAAATACTTCGACGGAGCCATCCGTCATTTCGATGTACAGGGTGGCGCTCATGGGCGTCTGGCCGTTGCCGGCCTGCGCTCGCTGATTCCGTGGGGCATAGTGAGTCACTTCGATCCCTAGAATATTTCTTCCTGTTTGAAGCTCCGCAGTAATGCTTTTCTGCTTGTAATGAAGCCACGGCATTTGACCCCATGGCGGCAGCGGGTCCGCGTTCAAGATTTGCTTCCCGTTCAACCACGCGGCGGCCGTGTTCTCGCCGGTCACAAAAAGATCCGCAATCTTCACGGTCTTGGAAACCTCGAAGACCAAACGGAAATCGTGGTGCGTGTCACCGGAAGCTTGGAAGTTCTCTACCTTGGGATTGGTAACCCAGGCCGCGTCGGCTTCGCGTACGCGCTTGTGCTCGTGCTCTTCCCCTCCGATCCACTTGGCGCGCCATTCCTTAGCTTCCAGAAGTCCGGTTTCCCACCAGCTTGCGGCGCTTGTTGGATAGGGCTTGCCGTCTTTGTCCCAAACTTTTACGTGCCAAAAATAACGCTTCTCCGGAAGCAATGCCGGACCTGCGTAGCTGACACCTGCAGACTGGTCGGATTCGACTCGGCCGCTGTCCCAGACATCAGATTTTCCCGAGGCAAGAATCGCAGAGCTTGAAGCAACCTGTATCTCATAAGCCGTCTGCCTAGCCCCCAACCGCTCATCCTGAAGCTGCCAGGAAAGCACCGGCGCCTTCGAATCAATTCCTAGTGGAGTCACTAGTGAATCACACTTGAGTCGCACTGGTTTTGAAGTTGGTGCCTGCCCGAATCCCATTTGCGGATGCAATGTGACAAGAAGCAAAAATAGACTAACGCGATGGAACGCCGAATTAGTTTTTAGTAAGGTCTGGTTTTGATTCAAGACACCATCTCCCATACTCTTGGCTTTGTACCCTATTTAGGCGTAGGACGCTGTCGTGCCCGTGTGACGGTCCCGGCGCTCTCGCGTCACTCGCTCTAGGTAACCGCTCTCTCGAAAGGACTTCATGGGATCTTCGGGCAAGCCCTTGGATTTCCGCCACTCCACGATGATGGGCCGCACATCCAGCCAGAAAGCCCCCCGTAGACACTCCTCTGCATCCACAAGTGAACAACTCCGTTGTAGTCCTGGTAGTCTGGCGTGGTCCACGGTGGCCGCCTTCGCGTAGAGCTCTTGGGCAGTGCACACCGTCTGGATCATCGCTTCGATTTTTCCTTTGAGATTGTGGCTCTGGTCAACCATGAAAGCGATATCTGTTGCCGCGCCATTTTCTGATTCGAACGCAAGAATCTCGTGAAAGATACGGAATACCTGATAGGGATCGATGGAACCAAGAGTGAGGTCGTCGTCGGCGTAGCGGCGATCATTGAAATGAAAGCCTCCAATCACTTTGTGATGGAGCAGCCAGGCGACGATTTGCTCGATGTTCTGTGCTTGGTAATGATGTCCAGTATCCACGAGCACATACGCCTGCGGACCTGCAGCCTTAGCCAAGAGCAAAGCCATGCCCCAATCAGCAATGTCCGTGTGATAGAACGCCGGCTCAAAGGGTTTGTATTCGACGAGCAGTCTCTGACCAGGCCGGAGCGCCGCATGGACTTCCTTCAGTGCGTCTTCAAAATAACCGATTCGCTTACGGATGTTCTGAGTCCCGGGATAATTGGACCCGTCCGCAAACCACGGCGAGATGTCCCTGCAACCCAGCGCTTCTGCAATTAGGACACAATCGAGAATATGGTTTAGGGCTTTGCGGCGAATCGATGCGTCGGGATTTCCAACCGATCCATATTTGTATTCCTGATCCTGAAACACGTTCGGATTGATCGAACCCGGTTTGATTCCATGTTTCTCGGCGAGCTCTTTTACTTTGCCCGCGTCTTGCAGCCCATTAGGGAGGTCCCATTGAACATGTAACGCCAGCGTAGGGCAGGCGCCAGTCACGGCATGGACTTGAGCAGCATCGCCGAATTTTTCTTCGATCGTACTGGCGGCGGCGAGCTGAATGAACTTTCCGAATCGCGTACCGGTGTTCGCAAAGCCCCACGAAGGCAGCTCTATTCGGAGATTGTCGAGCGCCTTCCAAACCGCCTCAGTTTGCATATTCTTCATCGCGACCTCAGGCCCTTCCTGCGCGCAGGTTGCCTTGCCATTAAACACTTCGTCACACGGTTTCTTGTTTCCGCGCTTCTTCAAACGAGGGCTCGGCAAATTCCGCGGCCCACTGCCCCACTGCTGAGGCGTCCACCCCGGTTGTGTCATCGCAACTTCCCTGCAGCGCCGCCATCTGGATGGCAAAATTGCCCAAAGTTGTGGACTCCGTTGAGCCGAGCAATACCTCCAGCCCGGTTCGTTCCGCAGTCAGACGATTCAACAGAGTGTTCTTGCTCCCTCCACCCACAATGAACAGCCGCTTCAGATTCTTCCCGGTAATCGCGCCAATCGATCCGAGCACCTCTGCATATCGCTGGGCCATGCTATGAAATATCATGTTTGCAATGAGCGGAATATCGCGGCTTTCCGCTGAGAATGTCGGGTGCCCCGCTCGCTGGAGTTGTCCATTAATCTTTCCGTGTATATCCCCAGTGCGCGTCAACGAAAGATCGTCTACATCGATCAAATAATCGGGAGCGGGAAGCGCCTCGCACTCTTGTAACAATTCACTCAGCATGACGGGCGTCCCGCGTTCTTCCCACTCATCCATGCACTGGCGCAGCAGCCACATCCCGTTCACATTTTTCAGAAAGCAGATGGATCTCCCCGCGCCTCCGAGGTTTGTAAAATTCATTCCTCGCGCTTCATCACTGACGCAAGGAGCAGTGAGGACTGTTCCCACGAGCGACCACGTGCCAGAACTGATGAAGCCCCAATCCTCCCCGCTGGCAGGAATCGCCGCGATCGCAGATGCCGTGTCATGGCATGCAGGAACGATCAATTTACTATTGCGAAGCGCGGGGAGATTGCTGAGATCCCCGCCGATACTACCGACGATTGAACCGGTGGGCACGATCTTTGGCGCCGCCGAAATATCCAACCCGATTCCTTGAAAGATCTCCTCGCACCACTCCTGGCCGCCCACGCGAACAAGCTGAGTATGCGTGGCATTTGTGTATTCCGCGACGCGTCGTCCGCCTAGGCGAAAGGTCACATATTCCGGCAGGTTGATCCACGCTGAGCTCGAATTCCCGCCCGCCATTTTATCGGCGTAAAGCTGATAAATCGTGTTCAATCCAAGCAACTGAATACCAGTCAATGCATAGAGCCGCGACGGAGGGATAATTTGGTGGACTCTTTTTTCCGCGTCATGTGTTCGTTCATCTCGGTAGCAGAAAGGATCAGCGATTGCGTCCCCGTTCCCATCCAGGCGAACATAGTCGACCGCCCACCCGTCCACGCCAACCGACGCGATTCCTTCGGGCGCTGCCCTCGCGCACGACCGTAGCCCATCCTTAACTCCCTCAAAAATCCGGCTGATATCCCAGCGAAGGCCTTCTTGCGTGGCGATGGGCGCATTGGGGAAACGATGAACCACATGAATCTGCGGTTGGCCTTGTTTCCATCTTAAAAGTGATACACGACAACTCTGTGCACCCAAATCCACCGCAACAAGAGCTGCTTTTTTCCCCGACGTCTCCATCGTGATTGCTCTCGATCTCTAGGCCGTGCGGCCCAACCTCTACTGGACACTTACCCTATCTCAGGAAAGCTTCCGTAAGACCACCATCCACAGGAATCAGATGGCCTGTTGTGCAACGAGACTGTGGCCCGGCCAGAAACAGAATTGCTGCCGCGCAATCTTCCGGATCAATGGGCTGATGCGTAAGCGTCCGCTTAGCGTAAAACCCCGCCAGCAGTTCGCGTAGTTCTTCATCCGTTGCCTGTAAGTCAAACTTGATTTCGTATTTCGTGAGCGATGCTGTTACGCGGTCACGCGGAAACATCGTCGAACCCTTTACCACCGTCGCTGGGCTGATTCCGTTCACCCGCACTTTTGGCGCAAGCGATATCGCCAGTTCGCGTACAAGATGGCTGAGCGCCGCTTTGCTCACGTCATAGGCTTCGCTACCGCGCTTCGCCACCACCGCATTCGCAGAACTTGTCAGCACAATGCTCCCATCCAGATTCTGCTCGCAAAGAATTTTCGCGAGTTCGTCTGCCAAACGATAATTTGCAGTCACATTGATGTCCAGCGTCGTACCCCACTGCCCATCATGAATAACGCCGTCTGGCGATGATGGGAATACCGCGGCGGTATTGACGAGGATATCGATACCGCCATACATGGCGATCACTTCTCGCAAAGCTTTACGAATCCCTTCCCGGTCACGAATGTCGATGGAAACAACCTCTGCTGCTTCTTTGCCCGCAATTTTTTTCGCTTCCACCGCCGTTTTCGCCGCCGCGCTCATATCGCGGTCCGCAACCACTACGTGCGCTCCGCGTTGTGCCGCCTGCAGAGCTGTGGCCTGGCCCACTCCGTTGCCGCCTCCCACCACCACGACCACGCGCCTGCTTAATTCCTTCTCGGGTGGCTGGCGCCTGATCTTCGCTTCTTCCAGCTGCCAATATTCGATCCGGAATGCCTCCGAAGGAGGCAAAGCCACATAGTTCGCATGGACGGTAAAGGCCTCCGTTTTTGCCGCAGGCCCCGCTTGCGGCAGCACTGAGTGAGTCTTCCCAGTCCCTAAGGCAGTCGCTCCCTCCATGACGTGAATCGCATTCGTATAAAACTCTCCAGTGATTCTCGCTTCCGTCTTGTTTTTGCCAAAACTGAACATCCCCATGCCGGGAATCAACACAACCGTAGGATTCGTATCCCGCATCTTGGGTGAATCGGGCACTGCAAATGAGTCGTAATACTGCTTGTACTCTTCCCGGTAGACCTTCAGCGCCCCATCGAACTTCTGGCGCAGACCACTCAGCTTGCTCGATGGCTCCCATGCCACGAAAAGCGGCCGAATTTTTGTGCGAATGAAATGATCAGGACAGCTTGTCCCCAGGTGTGCTAGTTTCTGCGCATCGCGTGAGTTGATGAACCGCAAAACCTCCGCGCTGCTGCTGAAACTACCGATCATGCGCTGCCGGCCGGAAACACGGCCCCGGATGAACGGAAAAATGTCTAGCGCCAGTTCGTACTGGTTTTCAAGGGTCGCCGAAACAGTCCCACCGAAGAGAGCATTTCCCTTTTCTTCCACATATTTCACGATGAACTGGCCCAATTGATCGATAACAGTCAGCGTGTTGGAATAGCATTCTCGCTGGGTTTCTCCCCAGGTAAAGAGACCATGACCACCCAAAACAATTCCGTCGCAACCCTTACTAGCACTAACCGCCTGGCGCAACATCATGGCCAGTTCGAATCCCGGCCGTTGCCAGGGCAGCCAGATCAATCGGCGTTCAAACTGGCGATTGAACTCCTCCATTTTTTCGCGACCATTCGCCGCCGCCGCTACAGCAATTCCCCAGTCCGGATGAAGATGATCGACATGGGCAAATGGAAGAAAGCCATGCAAAGGCGTATCAATCGAAGCCGCTACAGTGTTGTTCCCGAACGCGCATAACGGATACATCTCTACCATCTCGTCTTCAAACTCCACGCCGCGATATCGCTGCGCCGCGGCATGCAGCTTATCGAGATATAAGGTCGCAAAACCTTTCCTTTGAATGCTTCCGATATCTCCGCCACTCCCCTTAATCCATAAGACTGTTGTTTTACTCCCATCGAGCGGGTCCATCTCTTCGATTTTGGAGCTTGTGTTCCCTCCCCCGAAATTCGTTATACGCAAATCCGATCCCAATAAGTTGGACCGATACCGCAGCAATTCAGGGCCGTCGAGGCGCTTCGCAATCTGGTCGTCCCAGCGGTCTTCGAGGTATCGTGGTTTCTCTTTTGTTTTCATGGGAAGAACTCTAGCCGGCTTCCATGGACGCAAATTGCTCTACTATTTCATGGTCTGGACTACCAATAGCGTCCTAGACCATACGCTCAGAAAAGCAAAACTGCAATAGGTTAATTCTTTCAATAGAGGAATAGCTTCACCATGTTCATCGATTTTCGGCAGCCCCTTCATAGGGCTTGCGATGTTCCGCCGTTCGAGTCGCACTACCGTCGGCCCTCAGCTTGCCGCGCGCGTTCTCTTCATCGTTGACGCGGCAGTGACCAACTTGTGGGCGACGTAGTTGTAGGGCGGCACGGTCTGTCCATTCAGGATGGCCAATCCCAACTGGATCAATCGCGGACCATAGCTTCCCGCCTCATGCGACACAGAAGCGATGTAAGGTGTGCCGGGAGTTTTCATTTCTTCGAGGGCCTCGTAGATACAATCCTGGCCGACAATCGCCACGTCTTTTTCTCTCTTCATTTCTCTCACTGCTTGCAGTGCTCCCAGTCCGCTTGTATCGGTGGCTGCCGCAATTAACAGTCCATGCTTTTTCAAATGGCGACGAAGGAATTCTTGAACCAGTCGGTTGCTCTTCTCTCGCAGGCCCGCTCCATCTATCAACAGATAAATATCTTCCTTTAAACCAGGAAGTCGCGAGCGAATCCCCGCGAATGCACCGGTTATGCGACTCTGAACTAGTGGCCCTGCCTCTTCAATCCCCAATCCAAGGACTCGGTTGACCTCGCCACCCCAATGAGTCTTGGCAAAATGGGCCAAATACTGGCCCGCCTCAAAACCGACCCGGTAATTATCCACACCAAAGTAAGTGGCGTGCGGATGTGGGATGTCTACCGCGACCAGGGGAATCCCTGCTCCACTGATTTTGTCTGCGATCGCCGGCGCGATTCGCTGATCGATCTGGAATTCGATGACCAGGTCAACCTGCTGTCGGACAAATTCCTTCGCATTCCGCACTGCTGTCTGCGCATCATAGTGGTTGTCCAGAACTAACAAATCTACTCCCGCCGAGTTCGCCGCTGCTTGCAAGCTTTCTCTCACTCCCTCCGAGAAAGGCATCTCGGATGATTCACCTCCGAAGCCAAACCGGACTTTCCTTGGCCTGGACACCAGTCGATACAGCCCATTCTCCGAATGCGCCAGGTAGCCGCGGTGAACAAGCGTCTTTAGAATGCGATAGACGGTCGTCTTGGAAATGTTTGTTCGCTGATAGATTTCCTCGAGTGTCCTCGGGGTATTCTCCTTCTGCATCAGTTCCAGAACATCGAGTGCCTTGGACAAGACGGGAATCACGTACAATCTGCTGCGGTACGAATTGCTCATAATGTTTCGCCTCAACGCGAGCTGTTCTATGGAAGTATACCCTCAGCGGTAAATTTCAATACAGATATTCGTTTTGTATTGACAGATCCTCATTCTGGCACTACAGTCGCGAGTCGCCGTGCCCCCCCCTTAGTTGCTTGGTTTTCTCGAGAGGCACGACTCTACTCCGCTTGACTCAAGAACAGAGAGGACCGTTTGCTCGCTCCAAATCCCTCCTTGGGCGTGTTCTTACACTGGCTTGGTGGTTTGGCGTCCGCAAGCTTTTACGTTCCCTACCGTCGAGTGAACGCCTGGTCGTGGGAAACTTATTGGTTAGTCGGTGGTTTCTTCAGCTGGATAATTGCGCCTTGGTTCTTGGCCTTCGTGATGACGCGCAGTGTGGCCCAAGTCCTTCATGAGACTCCGACGAGCAGCCTCTTCTGGACCTACGCATTCGGGGCTCTTTGGGGCCTGGGTGGCCTCACGTTCGGCCTCACCATGCGTTATCTAGGCATGTCCCTGGGCATGGCCGTCGCACTCGGCTACACCGCCGTTTTCGGGACCTTGATGCCACCCATTTTCCGCGGCGAATTCAGGTCCGAGGTTTTGGGTACCTCCTCAGGACGGATCATCCTGGTGGGTGTGGTCGTCTGTCTCCTTGGCATCATTTCTGCCGGAGCAGCGGGGATGTCGAAAGAAAAGGAGATGTCCGCGGAGCAGAAGCGCGCGTCCATCAAGGAATTTGATTTGAAACGCGGCCTTTTGGTCGCAACCTTCTCTGGAATCATGAGTGCCTGTTTCGCTTATGGCCTCGCCGCAGGCGATCCCATCAAAGCTCTTTCGGTAAAGTACGGCACTTCGCCAATTTGGCAGGGGCTCCCCGCACTAATCGTCGTACTGCTCGGCGGATTCACTACAAATTTTGTTTGGTGCTTGATCCTCAATGTAAGAAACCGCACGGGTTATCAATACTTTTCCTCCAAAATCCGCGAGGGCGGGCCCGACCGAACGAAAGAGCCGATTCTCGAATCGGTCACGGATGCCCCTGGCGAGGAAATGGCAGTAGTCGCAGCGATTTCGGTCGGCAAAACTACTCTAACAAGAGCGCCCATGCTCCCGAACTACTTCTTTTCAGCTTTGGCGGGAACAACCTGGTATTTTCAATTTTTCTTCTACACCATGGGCGAAACCCAGATGGGTCGCTTCAAGTTTTCTAGCTGGACTCTGCATATGGCCAGCATCATTATCTTCAGCACTTTGTGGGGCATTGCCCTTAAAGAATGGAAGGGCGCCGGCACGCGCACGAAATTACTCGTTGCCCTAAGTCTCTTGGTGCTGGTGGGCTCAACGATGATTGTGGGCTATGGCAATTACATAGGTAAAGCCAGTACGGCAACGCAATCCGCATCTTCACAGTGAACCAGGTCCTCCATGAGACTGCATGTCGCGACAAGAAATCCGGAGCAGCGTGCGTAGCACATCACGCTCATTGGCCTCCCCGCGGGTCATTAATATCCACGACCTCCGCCATCTGGCGCAGCGCCGTCTCCCTAAAGTCGTCTTCGACTATCTTGATGGCGGCGCCGAGAGTGAAGTCACTCTACGCGAAAACTGCCGGGTGTTCGATGACGTCACCTTTCGCCCTCGGCAAGCTGTTGCCATTCCCGAATGTGACCTCCGCACTCGCGTTCTCTCCGCCGATTTGGCCTTCCCCGCGATTTTAGCCCCCATTGGTTACAGCAGATTGATGCATCCCGACGGAGAAGTCGCCGCGGCAGCCGCAGCGGAGGAAGCTGGCCTTGCCTACACCCTATCCACGATTTCTGGTCACAAACTGGAAAATGTCCGGGCCGCTTCAAAAGGACCCGTCTGGTATCAACTCTACCTCGTGGGTGGGCGCGAGGTTGCTGAAGGGGCCATTGATCGTGCTCGGCGCGTTGGATTCTCGGCACTGGTCGTTACCATCGACACTCCCGTGGCGGGAATGCGCGAGCGCGATCCGCGCAATGGAATGAAGGAACTCTTGGGCGGCACTTTGTTTTCCAAATTGCCTTTCCTGCCACAGATGTTTGCACATCCCGGCTGGCTCGCATCTTTTCTTCTTGACGGGGGCGTGCCAAAACTAGAGAACATCGTTATTCCAGGTAAAGGACCCATGTCCCTCATCGACGTTACAGCTGCACTTTCTCATGCTGTCGTCACTTGGGAGGACATTCGCTGGCTCAAGGGCATCTGGACCGGGCCGATTGTCGTCAAAGGGGTTCTCACCGGGGATGACGCGAGGCGCGCCCTAGACGAGGGAGCTGCGGCGATCATCGTCTCCAATCACGGTGGACGTCAGCTGGACGGCGCTCCGGCCGCCTTGAGAGTGCTCCCAGAGGTGATTGCCGCCGTCAACGGCCAAGCCGAAGTGCTCATGGACGGCGGCGTTCGGCGAGGCAGCGATATTGTAAAAGCGATTTGTCTTGGTGCACGCGCCGTTCTCCTGGGCCGCGCTTATGCTTTCGGCCTCGCCGCTGCTGGAAAGCCGGGTGTCACGCGCGCGCTCGAGATTTTGCGTGATGATGTGGAACGTACTCTGCGCCTCCTCGGCTGTCCGTCTGTCTCCGCGCTGAATTCCTCCTATCTGAACATTCCGAAGCATTGGTGAGTGCGACCCACGTTTCTATTCAAGCCGACGTTAACCGATGCATTCAATATCTCATCATCTCCGGGCCATCATTCTCGACTACGGCATGGTTCTCTGCCGCCAGCCTTCGCTAGGAGAGATTGACCGAATTGCCTAAATCTTCGGCGTTGATCACGCCACTTTCTGGCAACTCTACGAAAAACACCGCGGCGTCTACGACAAGAACGATATTGAAGGTAAGGAATACTGGGGCTGTTTTGCCAGCGACACAAACACTCATCTTGATGACGATACCATCGAGCAATTACTGCGGTGGGACATCGAGATATGGAGCAATCTTGAACAACCCTTGTTCTCCTGGACGCGGTCCCTGCGAGTAGCAGGTTTTCAAACGGCTCTACTTTCCAATTTGCACTTCAGATTCTCCGCTCATATGCGTTCGCGTTCAGAATGGTTACAGTCGTTTGATCATCTAATCTTTTCCTCGGAAGTACGTCTCATCAAGCCCGATCCCGCAATATTTCTTAACCGCCTGCAGGTTCTGCGCGTGAAGCCAGAACAAGCTCTTTTCATTGACGATCGCGATGCGAATGTCAGACAGCCATCGCGCTGGGGGCTGCGCAATCAAATACGAATCTGTCCCTCAACTGGCCACAAATCTAAAGGCCTTGCGATTCCCAGTATTACCCCCGTCACTCTGACGGGATGGCGCGATATAGTTGAATGTTTAAGGTTTTGGAGTGCCGAGCAGGATGGATGCTTCGGGAACCACACATGTGTGACCAGCCCGAATTTTTGTACCAGTTTCACCGAGGGAGTATCCATCACACACAGCGTTGTGGGAAACGAAAAGACTGATTCTGCGCGATTCGTAGCCCACTCGGAAAACGCCTCAGCAGGCACGCGGCCTTTTAGTGGTCTTGGAATCAAGAGTAGTTCCCAGTGTGAGTGTGTAGCGCGGGAGCACCTGCTTGGGAGGCAGGCGCACCACCAGATCCACCCGAGTTAGGACTGTCGGCTTTCGAACCACCGCTCCTTTTCCAACCAGCCTGGCTCCGGCGTCAAGTCGATTCCCTTGAAGTTTTTCAGGCCTGATACTCAATCGGGCAGGCTAGAGCGCGTTCCGTTTTCCATCATTTCCAATTACTAGGAATCTTGTTCTAGTTAACTGCCACCAGTTCAGCGTGTTAAGGTTCGCCAGAGGAAGCTTGGGACTTCTACCACTGAACTACGCCCGCTCGTTGTTTCTGACCGTGCTTGCGAATTGCCTGTGGGTCCAGGCGTTCGATTGATTCATGGAGTCAAACACCTTACGCTCGACGATTCCCGTTGATTGCAGATCGCCGAGTTGCTGGGCGAGCGCTCGTTGCGTGATACTGGTAATACCACGCTTACAATAAGTTCGGAGAACCGCTTCGTGCTTTGGAAACGTTGCTCGAGAACGTCGGCTTTCCAGCGCCCGCCGACGATACGCGCAGTAGTTTCCACCGGACAGAGTTCTGCAGGCTTGGCCATAGTGAACCTAGTAAGAAATTGTAACCATGTACGGTACAAGGGCTTCGTATTTCCATGTAACCATGCTCTTTCTTTCCTCATCTATCTAGACCACGAAGATATCGACGCTGGATTTGCAGGCGGTACGCAGGCGCCGAGCACCAATCGTCGAAATTGGATCGGGAAACACAGGAAACGACTTGGGAGAGACGCATGCAATTGGAAACCGCGAACCAATGGAAGAGTAGGAACCACGGCACCATTACGCCGTGGCTGATGCTGGCCATCGGCTTGGCGACTCTTGCAGGCTTAAATGCCGGGTGCTCTAGTTCAGCTCAACCCAAGGCTCCAGCACCGGTGGAAGTGAGTGTAGCGGAAGTTATTTGCAAGCAATTGGGCCACCGGCCGACTTGAAGCTGTTAATGCAGTCGAGGTTCGCACACGTGTTTCCGGCTACTTGCAGAGCGTGCATTTCAAGGAAGGCGCGATTGTCCGCCAGAGCGACCTCTTGTTTCAGATCGACCCGCGTCCCATCCAGGCGGAGGTGGACCGTCTAAAGGGTGATCTCTCACAGGCGAGAGCTCAACTTTCGCGGGCGCAAAGCGATTTTCAGCGTGCTGAACGCCTTCATAACAATGATGGGATGTCAGCCGAAGAGTACGACCGGCGGGCCGCAGTTCGCAACGAAGCCGAAGCTCGCATCGCGTCCACGGAAGCGGCGCTTCGTGGCGCGGAACTGAATCTGGAGTTCACGCGGGTCACGGCTCCGATTACGGGTCGCGTGGGACGGGCGGAGATCACGGAAGGCAATTTGGTCGAGGGCGGCGCTGGGCAGATCAAGCCCCTGACGACTCTGGTTTCGCTTGATCCCATATACGTCTACTTCGATGTCGATGAGCAGACCTACCTCAAGTATGCGCGGCTGACGCAAAGCCAC
>WNFJ01466254.1_pt1 | contig 15427 bp, 13 predicted proteins | sample 5400461 | NCBI WGS metagenome assembly WNFJ01 (sample SAMN13153349, study PRJNA577476) | soil metagenome | isolation source: 115 cm saprolite on Douglas fir-dominated hillslope | place: USA:California | collected 2013-09-17 | reverse complement strand
TACGGCTTCCGAACCTTCCGCATCACCGAAATCGCCCTGTATCATGCCCTCGGCAAACTACCAGAGCCTTACGCCACCCACACATTCTACTGACGAACCTTAATCGACTCCGGTGGCGGCACAAAGCTTCGGATAGCTTGAAGCGTCGTAGAAATCGGCCCCTGGCACATAAGCGCGGCCGGGCGACATATCAGGCAACTCATCCCCCTCGATACTGCCTTCGAAAGTGAGCTCGAGTTGGACGCCGCTCGGATCATAGACAAATAGCTGCCACAACGTCGTTCCCGGCACCACGAATTCGCGGAACGGAAGCCCAGCGCGATTGAACCGGGCAACAAAGTCGCGAAAGCCCGAGCAGGACAGCGAGACGTGATCGATAGCCCCGGTCCCGCGCGGCGCGACACCGGACGCGCCCAGTGCCGGGCCGCCAGCGTAGATATGAATGATCGCCTGGCCACCAGGCTGGGCACATCCGAGCCAGGCGCCCGGATAACCGAAATCAGGCCGGGCGATCTCCCGCAAGCCAATGATGTCACGCCAGAAGACTCGCGTCGATTCCAGATCCGACGTCTTGATGGCAACGTGGAAGAGGCCGTGGAGGATGGCGGACGGTAGCGGGCGGCTCAGGCTCAATGCTTGTCTCACGAGTGTGAGGGCTGGAGTGCAACACTTGTGTGGGCCGGTCGAAGGTAATGAATGCATCCGGCTCGTGTGACTGGTTTAGCAGAAGATACCGATTGGCGCAGTGTTTATCGTCCAGATGGTTGCTTCTGGCCGATTCCGCGAGGCAGTGTGCATTGCCGGGTTTCGACGTGCGTGCTTCCAAGCTCGGCCGCGACGAACGGCCTCGTATGTTTCTTTCCGGCATCGCTGATCGGCCGCCTTCAGGCGGGCGCAAATACATAGATTGCATGAACGTAACCGAGCGCCAGCGCCGTATACCAGGCGAGCACGGCTGCAAGGATCGTGACCGAAACCACGATACCCAGGGGGCGGATACGCGGCGCGTCGACGAAGGTGCGCTGCGGGTAGGCGCCGAACGCACGCCCCTCCATGGACATAACCATCATGGACGCCCGCCGCAGGCTGCCGACCAGAAGCGGCATGGCGTAACGCTTCATCTCGCCAATACGTCCCGCAATAGTATGCTTTCGCGCAACGCCGCGCACAGCCTGGGCCGCCCTAATGATTTGGATTTCTTCTTCGATGGTGGGAACAATGCGTAACGCGATAAAAAACGCGTAAGCAATGCGATAGGGTAGACGCATTTGAGTAACGAGCGCGATGGCGAGATCGCGCGGGTCGGTTGTTCGCACGAAAACCATCGAGGAAAGGATGATCGTATAGATGCGCAGCGCTGAAGCGAGAGCATAGTCAGTGCTTTCGACATAAATGGGCTTGGAAAGCACATGAAAGGCAATCGTGGTGCCCGGCAGCGTCACGCTTTGAATGACAAAAAAGCTGGCGCACGCAATCATGATGAGCCACGTACCGCGGCTGATCTCAAGCGGCGAAAGTCGGGCCAGCAATAGCGCCGTCGCGAGCACGACGAATGAGATGATCATCTGGATCCAGGCGATGTACGCGCCGAATGCGAGGAGCGATATACCGATGAGCCACGCCAGCTTCGACAGCGGGTCCAGGCGATGGAAAACCGAGCGTCCCGATCTGAATTGGAAGGCGTTGGACCGCTTCATTGCGAGGCCTTCCCGCGGGTGGCCACCAGGGCATTAACGAGTTCCCGTGACGACAATACCGGATGGATGCCGCGTTCGGGATGGCGGGCCACCAAGAGTCGGCTGACTTCGTGGATTGGGGGCGCGAGAAGTCCTGCGGACTTCAACAAATCCGCATTACCAAAAAGCTCGATCGGCGCGTCGTCGAACGCGATCTCGCCCGACCGCAGCACCAACGCGCGATCGGCCCACTGGGCTACGAGCCGGACATCATGGGTGATCATCAGGGTCGTCGTGCCGTACCGCTGCCGCAGCCTTGCCATGAGTCCCATGAGTTGCTGGGCGCGCTCGTAGTCCTGGCCAATCGTGGGCTCATCCAGCACCAGAAGGTGCGGCTCCAGCACCAGCATGGTTGCAACGCTTAGGCGGCGTCGCTCGCCGAGGCTCAAGCTGAACGGCGAGCGGTGACGGTAACGCTCCAGATCGACAATCCCGAGGACGTCGTCGACGCGCCGCGCGATCTCGTCTCCCGAATAGCCGCGAACCCTCAGGCCATAAGCGATCTCCTCGTCCACCTGGTCTGTCACGAACTGATGGTCGGGATTCTGAAATACGTAACCGATATAGGCCGCGATCTCGCGGGTTCCGAGCCTTGAGAGATCCTTCCCACCGAAGTATATTGCGTTGGCGGGTGCCGCGTTGATACCCACCAAAATGCGCGCCAGCGTGGTCTTGCCGGAACCGTTCCGCCCGAGAAGCGCAACAATCGAGTTGGACTCCAGCTCGAGATTGACATTCTTTAAGACAGGTGTGTTGCGATCGTATCCGAAGCTCAGAGAATTGACCGACAGCAACGGCTTCCTCGATCGCACAACAGGCCTTGCGCTGACCACAATGGCTTCGGCTGGAATAACCCAGGTCGCGCAGAGGTCAGCGGCTTCCTCGACGCAGAGAGGAACCTGATCCGACGGAAGCTCCCGCTGCGAGGCGGCAGCGAGGTCGATGGCCAATTCCGAGACCTGCGGAAACCAGCTCGCCGCAGGGACAACATCCGCGTCCCCCGAATGCAGAACGCGCCGCGCCGCGAAAGCCGCGCGAGGCGAGCCGTCGAACACGATGGCGCCTTGGTCCATCATGACGACTCGCGAGACCTTGTCGGCAAGTTCGTCGACCCGGTGCTCCACCATGACGATCGTTGTGCCGTACTCCCGATTGAGACGCGCGAGCACCGCGAAGACCTCCGCCATCCCGGCCGGATCGAGATTGGCCGTGGGTTCGTCGAGAACGAGGAGGCGCGGCCGGGAGGCAAGCACAGCCGCAATGCTGACGCGCTGCTTCTGGCCGCCCGAAAGCTCGAAGATCGAGTGGTCGCCAAAGCCGGGTAGGCCGACATAGTCTAGGGCTTGCTTCTGGTAGATCAAAATCTCCTCGGCCTGCCGACACAGATTTTCGAGGCCGAAGCAGACTTCATCGCGGACGCGGGTGTTGATGATCTGTGCGTCCGGGTCCTGGAACACGATTCCGACGTCTGTCGCGAAGTCGGCGACCTTCGTATCGGCGACGATCTTGCCGCAGATGACGGCGGTCCCTTCCAATTTGCCGTTGAGAATGTGTGGTACCGATCCGTTGAGAAGATGGAGGAGTGTGCTCTTGCCGCAGCCGCTGGGTCCGAGAATCAGTACGAAGTCACCGCGATTCACTGTCAGCGAAATGTTCCGAAGCACCGGGGCGGCTTCACCCTCATACGTGTAGGTCACTCCCAAAAGATTGACCACGATGTCAGGATCAAGGCTTCCATCATCGAGCTGGGCATCTGGGTTCAGGCAATCCACGACGCTCTCTGGGGTGGGGCGGAGCGGAGCGGGATCGAGGGTGCGCGTGGGCACACCCTGGTTTGCCGGAAATGCCTCTGCATGGGCCACAGCCTCAAGCCGTCATGGGCGGACGGGCGAAGTGGGCTGCCTCTTCCCTGGCGACCTCGGTGCCACGCAGCACACCTGCCTTAATGAGAGCGAAAGCAATCGGCTTGACCAGAACGATGGCATAGACAGCGCCGCTGATCATTCGGATAACAAGCGCAAGCAGATTGTAGGAGATGCCCATGTCGCCGACCCCAAAAAAGTAGACCTCCGGGATTTGTTGCAGGAGCGGCGCGAGCGCGCCGGACAAGGCGATCACCGAGAGGGTCCATTTTCTGTAGCCATAGAACGCAAATCCGATATCCGACATGAAGCCCTGCAGGAAGCCAGCCCCCAGAACCATAATGCCGTTCGGATTGCCGGAGAGGACCTGGGCGACACCGTTCATGGTCTCTGCAATCGTTGCTGCGCCGGGTTTGCGGATGATGTAGCCGCACAGTGGTCCGGAGATGTAGAAGCCGCCGCAGATTGCCGCAAAAGCTAGGAAGCCATAGCTGCCCGAGAACGTCATGAAGAAGCGACCGGCCATGGCATTCGGCGTGCCTAGCACGCCATTGATGACGCCGATGATCGCCATAATGACAATCTCTAAGAGGGTGAAGGCGACGAACGTTTTGCCTCCCTGGCCGTGGTTGACGAAATACGCGAAGGCGGCCAATGCGATGGCAATGACCGCGACGATCAGGTAGATCAAACCGACCGACATTCTCGTTCTCCCCTGGCCTGAAGAAATAATTTATCCCGCGATGGGGCTCCCTAGAGTGCCGCCCGACACGCGCCAACTAGCGAAGGTGAATGTCTCCTGAACGGCGGTCAGGCGTTTACGCTTCAACTCGTTCTTGCCGTCTTCACCCGCAATATTCATGCCAAAACGCAGGGCTGCGCTGGCAACTCGCGCCAACCACCGTGGAATTTTCACTTGCCCTTCAGATCGCTTGCGAAATGGCGGCGCGATGGATTCCTCTCGTCATCCTTGCCCGTAACACGGCACCGCCGCCGCCGACTTTTCAACGGCTGGCCTGCCGTGGAAAAGGGCGATATGCACGCCGGACCTCATCACTTCGCATCCGCTCCCCTGCCTGATTGGTGCAGCCGATCGCCGAGAACCGTGCGCCGCTTCGCCTCGCTGCGTCGCCTCAGTCGATCATGTCCGACCCGGTTGAAGCCTACACGCTCGCCGCGACTTTCACGGGGTGACGTCGACGCGTTGCACGCCTTGCGGGGCGGTGAGTTCGCGCCATGTCGCATTCGCCACGTGAGCGGCCGGAAACGGAGCGCGCGCCACATAATCCCCGGTTCCGGCTTGGGCTCGAAGATCTCCGTCGAGCCACGCGACCCTGCCGCGCGTCAGCGTCGCCCGCGGCAGGCCGCGGCAGGCGAATCCCTCGAACACGTTGTAATCGATGCGACTGACCTGCGATTTCGCCGTGACCGTCTTGGTAGCGTCGGGATCCCAGATGACAAGGTCAGCGTCCGACCCGATCGCCACCGCACCTTTCCGGGGATAGATGTTGAGGATGCGAGCGATGTTTGCGGACGTCACAGCGACGAATTCCTCTTGTGTGAGCCGCCCGGTGTTGACACCTGCCGCCCAAAGCACCGGCAATCGGTCTTCGAGACCTCCCGTACCGTTCGGAATTTTGGTGAAATAAGCCGCTTCTGGGCCGTGGTGAAGGCACAGTGGTCCGTCGCCACGACCTGGAGCGAGCCCGATTGCAGGCCCGCCCACAAGCTCGCCTGATGATCTTTCGACCGGAACGGCGGCGACATCACGCGACGCGCCGCATGGTCCCAGTCATTGTTGCGATACTCGTCTTCGTCGAGCACGAGATACTGGATCAACGGCTCGCCGAAAACGCGCTGGCCCGTGGCCCGCGCCCGCGCGATCGCCTCGTGCGCCTCCCGGCATGACGTGTGCACAACATAAAGGGGGCATCCTGCCATGTCGGCGATCATGATAGCGCGGGTGGTGGCTTCACCCTCGACTGCCGGCGGGCGCGAGTAGGCGTGACCTTCAGGACCCGCGATGCCGGCCTCCCGATAGTATTGCTGCAGGCGGAACACCACGTCACCGTTCTCGGCGTGCACTAGAGGCATTGCGCCAAGGCCGGCGCAACGACGAAACGACTCATAGAGTTGATCATCGTTGACCATCAGGGCGCCCTTGTAGGCCATGAAGTGCTTGAAGGTGTTGATGCCGTATGTTCTGACGCAGGTCGCCATTTCATCGAAGACTTGTCGGTCCCACCAGGTCACCGCCATGTGGAAGCCGTAGTCGCAGGCTGCCCGCTCGGCCTTGCGACGCCAGTCCTGGTACGCGGCGAGCAACGACTGGCCGGGACTCGGAATGCAGAAGTCGATCACCATGGTGGTGCCGCCCGACAACGCGGCCTTGGTACCCCATTCGAAATCGTCGGCCGTGACCGTTCCCATGAATCCGAATTCAAGATGCGTGTGGGGATCGATTCCACCTGGCAATATGAAACAGCCGCCGGCGTCGATGACCTCGGTGGGTGCCACTGCATCGAGGCTCGCCCCGATCGCGGCGATCACCCCGTCCTGAACGAGCACGTCGGCGCGCCGCGAACTGTCGTGATTTACGATGGTGCCGCCGCGTATCAAAGCTACTGGACTGCGGCGCTGGGCCCCATGGTGCACGGCGTCGCCGCCAAGGTGCGAGGAGACTGTTGCCGTCATCGCGGCACCTCGCGCTCGCCATGCTCGGCGAGCAGCGCCGCGAGCCGCTTTCGCATGATCAATCCCGGTCGGTCCGAAGGCATGTGCATCTCGATCTTTCGCTCGACCTCGACCACCGCGTCGGGATCAGTCGATTCCAGGATCTCGCGGTCCTCTGCGATGATCGCGGCGTCCCAGTCGATCAGTTCCTTGGTGGAGCAGTCCTCCTCACGATCGTTGCGAAAAAGGATCTGCACAAGCTGAATACTGCCGTCGTCGATAGGCGTCGCCGAATTGAAGATGATGTGACGTAGCCCGGACGGATATTCGATATCGAGCGTACGGCAGAACGGCATAAACCAAGCGTTGCGCATGTGTCGCGTCGTCACTGGGTCTGAGGTGCCGGTCACCCGGTAGGCTCCCGGCGGGTTCTTGATCGGCACGATGGTCTCGGCGCGGAAGCCGTAATCAGTTTCGACAAGCTCGTATTTCTCTGGCTTCGGCCGGTCCTCTTGCCCGAAGGTGGCGCAGTGAACGAATGAGAAGTGCGCGTTGTCGAAGGAGTTCTCCATCATCCGCAGGGCGCCACAGTTCCACCGGTCATCAAACTGGTGAATGCGGCGGTATTTGGTGTCGTGGTCCTCCGGCATGTCCGGGATTGGCAGCAGCGGTTCCTCCAGCGCGACCCAGGCATAACCGTAGCGCTCCGCGCAATGAAACGATTGCACGCGCGCATTAGGGAGCGGTTGGTCGGCGGAGAACTGTGGAATGCGCACCAACACACCGGCGCGGTCGTATTCCCAGCCGTGATACCCACAGATGATGTGGCCGTTGCTACACCGGCCTTTCGAGAGCTTGGCGGTTCGGTGGCAGCAGCGGTCTCGTAGCGCCGCCGGTGCGCCGTCCGCATCGAGGAACAGCACAATGTTCTCGCTCAAGAGCGTGAAGGGTTTCGGCCCGTCCTCGAGCTTGTGGATCGGCACGGTCGCGTACCAGAAGCGCCGCAGAACCTTTTGTTTGGTGCACAGCATGGGATTTCCCCTTCACATGTCGGCTCCGATTTCGCTTTCGTGCCATTGCCCAAGCGCAAGCCGGGACAGTGCCATCATGACGACGAAAAGCCCGACGCCCGCAACCGTGATCAGGAAGAGCGCAGCGAACATGCGCGGAATGTCGAGCTGGAATCCGCTTTGGAGGATCTCATAGGCGAGCCCTGAATTGCGCCCGCCTGTGCCGGCGACGAATTCGCCCACCACCGCACCGATCAGGGCAAGCCCGCTCGAAATGCGCAGGCCGCCGAAGAAATAGGGCAGCGCGCCCGGGATCCGCAGCCGCACGAGCGTCTGCAGGCGTCCGGCCCGGTTCATGCGGAACAGGTTGATCAGTCCGGGATCGACGCTGCGCAGGCCTAGCGTGGTGTTGGAAATGATCGGGAAGATGGCGACCACCGTGGCGCACATGGTGAGCGCCGCCTGGGTATTCTTGACGAAGATGATGATGAGCGGCGCGATGGCGACGACCGGCGTCACCTGCAGCAGCACTGCATAGGGAAACAGGCTCATCTCGATGAGGCGGCTCTGTACGAACAGAAACGCGACCAGCGTGCCCAGCACGATGGCAGCCACAAACGCCTGCACCGCCACCCGCAACGTCATGCCAAGCGCCCGCAATAGCGTTGGCCAGTCGCTCAAAAGCTTCGCCCCGATGTCGGTCGGCTTGGGCAGGAGAAACACCGGCACGTTCCAGACGCGGCACACCCCTTCCCAGAGCAGCAGCAGGGCGATCCCGACCAGCGCCGGTGCGATGACCGGTACGGCGTTCTCGGATCGGGCGAGCAAGCGCATGTTGTTCACGCCTCCGATGCCCGCGCCAGCTGGCCCGACAGTGTCCTGCAGTATTCCGCGAAGCGCGCAGAGTTGCGGAAGCTCTCCGAGCGGGGCTGTGGCTCATCGATTGCGAGCGTTGCGAAAATTCGACCCGGCGCGCTGGCCATCACGATGACGCGCGAGGACAGGAAAACCGCTTCGTATATCGAGTGGGTGACGAAGACCGTGGTGAGCTTGCGTTCGAAGCACAGCTTGACGAGGTCGTCGTCCAGCCGATTGCGGGTGAATTCGTCGAGCGCGCCGAACGGCTCATCCATCAGCAGGAGATCGGGATCAATCACCAGGCTGCGAGCGATCGAGGCGCGCATCTTCATGCCGCCAGACAGCTGGCGCGGGAAGTGGTGGGCGAAATCGCGGAGCCCGACCCGGGCGAGCGCCGCCGTCGCGCGTGCATTCGCGATGCCCTTCGGCACGCCGGCGAGATCGAGCGGCAGACGGACATTCGGCGCGACCCGCGCCCAGGGCATCAGGGTCGGATCCTGGAACACGAAGGCGACGCGGCGACCACGGGACACCATGTCGTCGTAACCGGCGCGCCACCACAGCAGGCGGCCGTCGGACGGTTCAAGCAGGTTCGACAGGCCAATGAGTGTGACGAACTCCCCCTGGGCGATCGTGAGCGCGACCGGTGCAAGGGCGCGCGTTCCGTCGGGAAAAATCTTCTCGGCCGACAGCACCTCGACGGCGGGTGCGGGTGCGGCGATAGGAGGTCGCGAATCGGGCAGCGCAACAAGGGTCGCCTCGCGGGGGTTTGTCACATCGACAATTTGAGGCCCTTCACGAAGCGATCCGTGAAACCAGCCCGCCAGTCGACCTCTGGCTTGAGCAGTCCGGACGACACGGTGAGATCGTAGGTTGCCTTCCAGCGCGCCTCCGTCATGATGCCGATGCCCATCGTCGCCGCATCGCCGCCGTCGAGCACCTTGAGGGTCTTGAGCTGCTCGACCCCAAACGCGATTTGCTCGTCGCTCATTTTGGGGTTGTCGATCTTGATCAGGGCATTGGCAGGCGCCGGATCGTGCAGATAGCTCCGCCAGCCTTCGAGCGAGGCCTTGACGAAACGCGCGACGGCGTCCGGGTGCTTGTCCGCGAACGGCTTCGTCGTCACCATGGTGGCGCCGTACGGCGGATAGCCGTCGGCAGCGAAAAGGAAGAACTTCACCGGCACGCCCGCCTGCTTGGCGGCGAACGGCTCGGAGGTCGGATAGGACTGCTGCACGGTGTTCTTGTCGGCCATGAATGGCTGCAGGTTGAACGTATAGGGCCGCGTCTGTTCGTCGGTGTATTTGTACTTCGCCTTCAGCCATGGCCACCACGACGCGCGGCCGGGCGTTGCCACCAGAATGGTTTTGTCCTTGAGGCCGGCGAGGCTCGCGACATCCGTATGCGTCATCATGCCTTGCAGGTCGAACTGGAACGACGTTGCAATGGTGATGACTGGCAGGCTTTGCTCCAGTGACTTCAGCACCTGGAGATCGTAGCCCATCATAATGTCGGTTTCGCCCGCGAGCAGCAGCTGCATGCCGTTGACCTGAGGGCCACCCATCTTCAGGGTGACGTCGAGGCCAGCCTTCTCGTAAAGGCCGATCGCCTTGGCCTGGTAAAACCCGCCATGCTCGGCCTGGGCGAACCAGCTCGTGAGAAACGTCACCTTGTCGGCCGCAAGGGCGGCGCCGGACCACAGGACGAGGCAAGCCGCAGCGGCGGATGTCGCGTGCAATGGGCGAAGCAGGCCAAATGGACGAAAGAACATAGCGGTTGGCATGGGGACCTCCTGACCTTTGGACCAATCGAGCAAACGCAATGCCAACCGCAGGATGTCTTGCGTCGTTCCTGGGAGCACCACAAGGCGAGCCCGAAATCCACGAAGCCGACGCGGATAATCTGGATATGGCAAGCGATATCGATTACGGGTTCGCCGCTGCAACGCGCTGCGGGATAAAATCGCCACGTAGCTTTGCCTAATTTTCAAGCGACTGCGCCAATCCGACGGCAAGTATGCGCCACCGCTTGTCACAGCCCCGTTCGCTCCTTTTCAGTGTCATGACGGGCGAATGCCGGACACGGGTAGTGTGCGCGCGATGAAAAGAGAGCGTGCCCTGTGCGAGGTCATGGGATGATGGATCGTCCGCATTCGGCGGGCGACGACGCCGTTGAGAAATTAAGCGTTGGAGATTGAGTTACTCGGAAACCCGCGCGATCACTGCCACCGGACCGCCTCCGGGTGGGCCTTGGTGCTCGGCGCCACCGGATACGAAGGCCGCCGGGCAGCCGATTAGGCTCGCAATCATGCCGCCGACGGCGGCGCGGACATGACGGGTTGCAGAAATGTCGGTGTCGTCAAGCATGGTATGGCGAAAACCGCGCAACATCCCATCTGGCGACGGGTCAGCCTTTGCCAGCACCTGCACGATGCGTGAGGTGTCCATCCGGGCGCCCGCCTCGGCATCTGGCTGGGCACCGCTTAGTCGCAGTGCGGTGAGCACCGCGGCGGCATCGATCGCATCCTGCATCACCGCATGGACGATCACGCAGTCGCCGCCGACCCCGTCCGCATTGCCCAGTACGATGACGACGTTGTTCTTCAATTCGATGCCGGCGGAAGCCGACGCCACTGCCGAGGCGAGTGACCAGTCGGAGAGCACCGCATCCTCGGCGACCGGCGTCGGGATCTCGCCCAAGGCGGCCGCGACCCCGAGCGCAGAGGCGCCACGCGAATAGGCCATCGACTTGTAAGCGATCTCGGTCACCGGCTCGTGGCCGGAGCGTCGCGCCGCCTGCACCCGCTCCGCAGTGAGCAGCGGACATTTCACCTGCACCCAATGCACATCTTCTGCGCGCACAATGCCGGCATGGGCCATCGCCGCGGCGACCGCGGCCGCGGTCGCCTCGATCTGGGCGGCCCGTCTGATCTCGTGGGGCAGGAAGTCCCGTGTCGCAGCGATGCCGATGGCGAGGCGCTTGCTAGCCGTGCCTGGGCGGTTCACGATCGGCGTCCGGGCAAACAGAGTTGCGTGCGGGCTCAGCACCCCTTCGGTGCCGCCCGACACGACGATCGCGATGCGACGCTCCACCTCCGCATGAGTGGTGCGCAGATAAGGCGCGAGCGTCACGGCGAGCGTTGCACACGTATATTCGCGGGTAAAGTCATTCACTCCGCCATTGCCTTCTGTCTTCACCAGGATGGCCGCGATGTGCATCGGGTCAAGCGCGCCATCTTCGATCAGCGCGGTGAGCTTGGTCATGTCGGCGGGGCCCGCCATGGCAATGCGGAAAGTATCTGTGCGGTACATAAGGCTCACTCCAAGGCTCGATTTGCGTCCTGTTGCCGGCGTACGGGCCACCGCTATGAGGCGACGGCGCGCCCATCCTGCTGCGCGCGGTTGCGGCGTAGCCCGCAACATATATTCTGCACTTGTGCTTGGGCATGATGGGCTCATGATGCCTGCCCTGAAGCGCACGCTATTGGCACTCCTTAAACAGGCGATTTGAGAGATAGGCAGGTGTCGAAGGCTCATTCAATCAATGCGCCACGGCTCGACGCAGGCTGTTTTCGGCCTGGGCCGGCCGTAGAAATTCCGGGCGCCGCGAGCGGGCCGCTCGCCGGTCTTCGCTTCGTCGCCAAGGATCTGTTCGACGTTGCGGGTGTCGTGACAGGCGGCGGAAATCCAACCTGGCTCGCGACGCACAAGCCGGCTGATGCGACTGCGCCGGTGATCCGTGAACTCCTCGACAACGGCGCGACTCTCGTCGGCAAGACTATCACGGACGACCTCGCCTGCGGCCTGATGGGCATCAACCCGCATTACGGCACGCCGCTCAACCCGCGTTATCCAGCGCGTGTGCCAGGCGGCTCCTCGAGCGGTTCGGCGTCGGCACTGGCGGCGGGGCTCGCGGACTTTGCGATCGGAACCGATACGGGCGGCAGTATCCGGGTTCCCGCCTCATTCTGTGAACTCTACGGCTTGCGGCCATCGCACGGCCGTATAAGCCTCAACGGCTGTATTGCCCAGGCGCCGAGCTTCGACACTTGCGGCTTCCTCGCGCGAGACGCCGCCATGCTGCTTCGCATTGGCGATGTGCTGCTGCCGGAGGACAGCCCTGCAACCGCCGCGCGCTTTGTTGTTGCCGAGGATTGCCTCGCGATTGTCGATGACGAGGTTCGTGAGCGGTTCGCGTGCCTGCTCGCGGCGCTCGGCATTGGCGAGACGGTGCAACTCTTCGGCGATCTTGCGCCCGACGCCGTTGTGGCAGCGTACTGGACGCTGATGAGCCGCGAGCTGTGGGCTAGTCACGGCGTCTGGTTCCAGCGCGAGAACCCGACCCTCGCGCCCGGCGTCAAGGAGCGCTTCATCCAGGCATCGCAGGTCGGTGCCGCGGAAGTCCAAACCGCCGCTGCCGTGCGGCGCCGCCTCAGCAGGGCGTTGGCGGCGCTTCTCGCCGATAGCAAGATTGTCCTGTTTCCGACCACCCATGCGGTACCTTTGCGGCGCGACGCCCCGTTCGACGCACAGATGAGCTATCGCGCCAAGGCGCTGCGGCTCTTGTCTCCGGCCTCGATGGGCCGGCTGCCGCAGCTTGTGATTCCTGCCGTTCATGTGGATGACGCACATGTGGGGCTGAGCCTTATCGCGGGCTTTGCCCGTGACCGGATGCTGCTGCACGCCGCGCTTGATCTCGACGAGAAGGTCAGGGCGTTCGCTTGAGGACAGTCGCGCGTCGCAATGGCCGTTTCGGCGAGGCCAGGAGGAAGGAATTGACGGCATGGTCTGTTTTTCGCATCACAACGTTGACGCACCCGAACCGTGCCCCGCGCAGTGAACACCGATGGCAGCAGCATCTTCCGGCCCAACTCCGTGCTTTCGCATCGGCATCGATACTGGCGGCACTTTCACCGATATCGTGGCTGTTGATGTGGCCTCCGGCGCGATGCGCGTCACCAAGGTGACGAGCACCCCGTCGAATCCGGCAATCGGATTGGTGCGCGGGGTGCACAGGATCCTCGACGACATGGGGGCTGGTGTCGCCGATGTGGCGGGGCTTGCCCACGGCACCACGGTCGCCACCAATGCGCTGCTTCAAAGCCGGATCGACGGGCTTGGCCTGATCGTGACGGAAGGTTTCCGTCACATCCTGGAGATCGCCCGCCAAGCGGTGCCGGATGGCTACGGCAATTCCTATTTCTGGGTGAAGCCTGCCCGCATCGTGCCGCTGCGGCTCGTCCGCGAGGTCGGGGGCCGGCTTGACTTCCGCGGCATCGAATTAAGGCCGCTCGATGAGGCAAGCGTACGCGCTGCAGCCCGCTTCTTCCGCGACCGCAATATCGGAGCCATCGGTGTCTGCCTCATCCACTCCTACGCCAACCCTGCCCACGAGCGCCGAGTCGGCGAGATCATCGCACAGGAATATCCAGGCTGTACCGTATCACTGTCCTGCGACGTGTTGCCGGAATATCGCGAATACGAGCGTACGATCACCACCCTTGTCGACGTCTTTGTCAAGCCGCACATGGAGCGCTACCTCCGCCATGTCGACGAAGCGCTTGGCGAAGGCCTGCGCGAGCGGCCATTCCTGGTCATGCAGTCGTCGGGCGGTGTCGCCAGCGCCGACCAGGTGGTCCGCAAGCCGATCACAACGGCCCTGTCGGGCCCGGCCGCCGGCGCTATCGGCAGCGCCGTCATCGCCAAGATCGCGGGTTTCGACAATGTCGTGACGCTAGATGCCGGCGGCACCTCGACCGATCTCTGCCTGATCGAAGGCGGCGAGCCTCATCTCACCAACAGCGGTCTCGTTGGGCCATTCCCGGTTCGCATCCCGATGATCGACATCGAGACCATCGGGACCGGCGGCGGCTCGATCGCCTGGATCAGCCGCGAGGGCGAATTGCGCGTCGGGCCGAAGAGCGCCGGCGCCGAACCGGGCCCGATGTGCTATCCGAACGGCGGCAACGAGCTGACCATTACGGACGCGAACCTCGCGCTTGGCCGCATACCATCATCGCTGATCGGCGGCGGCATCGCGCTGGACGTCGCGCGCTCGCGCGCGGGCCTGGCAACGCTGGCGGGCCGGCTTGCCCGTCCCGGTGCGACGCCGAGAGTGTCGAGGCGTTGGCCAACGGGATCATCGAGATTGCCAACTGGAGCCAGGCCAACCGCATACGTCAGATGACCATCCAGCGCGGCATCGATCCGCGCGCCTTCGCGCTGCTCTCGTTCGGCGGCGCCGGCCCTGCCCAGTCCGCCGCTGTCATGGACCTGATCGGCATGCTGGCCTGCATCGTGCCGCCTAATCCCGGCAATCTCTCGGCCTTCGGGCTCCTGGCCGTCGATTGGCGGACCGACCACATCGTCACCAACGTGATGGCGCAAGACGCCGCCAGCGCCTCGACGGTAGAAGCGATCTATCGCCGACTGGAACAGGAAGCGACTGACACGCTGCTGCGCAACGGGATCGACCCGACGCGCATCCGTCTGCAGCGCCAGGCGGATGTGCGCTACCTGGGCCAGTCCATGGAGGTGCGGATCGACGCACCGAGCGGTGCGATCGATGCGGCCTTCCTCGATCGACTAGCGGCCGCATTCCATGCCGCGCATCGGAAGACCTTCGGCTACGATTATGCGGGCCAGCAGAAGGTGGAGTATGTCAATTTCTGCGTTTGCGGCTTCGGCTTGATCGAGGGACCGCGATTGCCGAAGCTCTGTGCGGAGCGCGGTGTGCCGGCTCCGAGCGGCGAGCGGGCGGTTTATTTCGATGGCGCCTTCCGCGATACGCCGATTTATCAGCGCGGCGCGTTGCGGCCAGGTGCCCGCATCGCCGGTCCTGCGATCGTGGAGGAGTTCGGCTCCACCACCGTGGTGTTCCCAGGCCAGCATCTCGACGTCGACGCCCATGGCATTATGATCATCCGGTCGAAGCAACACGCCGAGCAAGCGCAGGCAGGTCCATGAACGCGTCTCCGCGAGCGGTCCAAGCAAAGCCCTGGCCAACGCCGCCGCGGCGCGACACCGTGCCCGTCGATCCGATCGTGCTGCAGATTGTCGAGGGCACGCTCAATTCCATCGAGGCCGAGATCGAGTACGCGGTCGAGCGCACCGCCCGTTCGCCGATGATCCGCGAAGCGCATGATTACCGGGTCGGCTTGTTCGACCGCTATTGCCGCAAGCTCACCGGCCGCTCGTATTCGGCGATGCCCAACGCGGTGGTGCGGGATTTCCCGCCCGAGTCCATGCGGCCGGGCGACGTCTTCTTGATGAACGATACCTATCTGACG
>WNFJ01232078.1_pt1 | contig 15432 bp, 9 predicted proteins | sample 5400461 | NCBI WGS metagenome assembly WNFJ01 (sample SAMN13153349, study PRJNA577476) | soil metagenome | isolation source: 115 cm saprolite on Douglas fir-dominated hillslope | place: USA:California | collected 2013-09-17 | reverse complement strand
ACGTAACAACGGGACTGATACAATCCTGCGACACAGCCGATGATCCGGTCGGATTGCACTTGACCGTATTGGCAGCCATGTTAGCGAGCTTGCTGTTGCCCACTACACCGGCATTGATCGTGCAGGTTGAAGGACTAAGCGTACAGGCAAAATCACCAGATGCCGCCGCTAGCAGACCAGGCGTAAGCGCCGCAAACGGGATAGCCTGCGCCGGGCCCGCTGAGATGCCAGAGCGGCCAACCACCGTGTTGGGCGGTAATGTCTGCGGGAACTGTGGATTTTGGGCAACAGCCGGCGAAATTGTGAAGACTGCCCAGAGGGCAAATAGTGAACCTATGGTTGCTGCGACCTTCTTCATGGCCGCAGAATGCTTTATGGACAGAAATATGGCAACGCACCAGGGGAGGACACAATGCGCTATATCATCATTGCGATCTCTATTGTTGTGATTGTTGTCGCGAGCGCCATTGCCTATCAGACCAAGCCACAACCACAGTGGCCTGGGACGCTAGAGCAATCATTTAGCGAGTGCATGCTTGAGCAAATGCGGGGAGTTCCAGGCAATCTTGCCCCATTCGCAGTAGATGTCTGCAAAAAACGCCTTCAACGACAAGAGCCCTGGGACCAGGGATCAAATCCGTTCGATCAGTTTGACGATAAGCCTAATCCTTCAACTTCGTCGGCTTCACCCCATTGATCTGATCAACTTGCTGTTGGACGCCCTGTTGAATGATCTGCGGATACATGCCCATCATCATGGCGCCGGCCTGTTGACGGGCGGCCGAGATCGATCGGCGGAAGACTTCCGCGCGCGCAAATTCCGGCATCTGGTACCAACTCGGCTGCGCAACCCAATTAGAGAGCACCTGCCGTGTAAGCTGACCTGCCGCCATCTGGTACTGATCATAGAGCTTGGGCGGCAGCTTGACGCCACCAACGCGATCGACCGGCACAGCCGGGTGAAGGTCAAGTCGCTTCATTTCCTCAGCAATTGGGGCGGCTGCAGCCGGACGGTGCTGAATGATGGAAGATAGACCTGGTATCGGCAGGTCGCCGCCGTAACCAGCGTTGGTGATCGGCTCGCCCAACCAATCCCGTTTCGGTAACAAATCTTGCCGCACGACCGGGATGTAGTAGCGCAAGCCGTCCACAACGCTCTTGGTCTCGCGCATGTACGGGTCCATGCTGCTGGCGGTCTGACGCTGAAATGAACTCATGGGCAAGAGGCCGCCAGCAAGGTTCGATATATACCTAGCTCCATTACGTGTGGGATCGTTGATCGCGTCGATCAGACCAGCAAGACCCTGGAACCCAACTTCATCCTCAAGAAGCCTACCGGTGGAATGCACTGTCATGATCAGCGCCTTGGTAAGCTCCTCTGAATCCGGCTTCAGATGTGGGATCACTTCCGCAAGATTAGAATGCAAACCAAGCATGGTGCCGAGCGAGCCGAACCGATTGAAGCTATACCACTCGTCGCCGATACGGATCGAATAGGGTTGATGGCCGGTTGCAAGCCATTGGGCACGCTCTTTCGGATCAGTCGGACCAGCGCCAGTCATGCGATCATTGGCCACCATATTAACGGCCCATGCGCCAACAGCGCTGCCAACAACCACTCTGGCAATAGCCATATCCTGCTTGACGGCACCATTCTTACCAAACAGATCAGCACGAGTTTCGGCCGGAAGAAAAGCCGCCGGTGAGTAATCCACACCACGCGACAAAATGTTGAATGGAATGTGAGTGAACGGCATAATGAACTGACCAAGCTTGGTCGCTTTAATCCCCCGCGATATTGCTTTAGCGGCAGGGCCGAGCTCGTTGATATAGGTCAGTCGATAGCCTTCCTCGATGGCGTTATCCATCATCTCTTTAGTGGGATTATCGACGGCGTTCTGCCGGCGCTGCCAGAACGTATCATTTAGCCTTGGGGCTTGCTGATCAACCGGCGCCATTTGTTTGGCGAATTGTTCTGGAGCCTCAAAGGATGGATAGGATTGTCTGGAAACGCCTCCAGATGGCCTGTAAAAATCGGTATCAGGAAACTTCTGATCGAGCCAAGTATTTGGGATGTCTACATAGTGAACTGACTCACCAGGTCGATAGTTCCTGGCGTATTGTTCCGATTCATTTACCCAGCGCCCCCCACCAGAAGTGGGATTATCGCCGCCATGAAAGAAGCGCACGGAATCAGAAGCGACTGGAGGAAGTGGTTGCAGGGTGGCTGGCGGCAATTCCTTAACAGCCGCGCGATAGGCTTGAGCTTCCATCGAAGCCCGGTAACCTAGAAAGTTGAAGAACGAATGAATGGCCGATGCGCCACGAGACGGCAAACCAACAAGCGTTCCGATAGGGCCACCAATTGGCGCTTGTTGAAAAACATTCTTACTTTTTGGTGCGATATTTTGCGCAATCTCACCCGGCAGCGGCGTTTGTAAACCTGTGCGTGCGGCTTTGGCAGCGGCCACGATGGCGTCGGGTGTACCGGCCACCAGTCCCCACATGCGCGCCGCCGCCTCGCCAATGAACACCCCTTCGCTACCGCCAAGCAGACTGCGCCGCACTGTCCCAACGACCCCAGCCACCGGAGTGACAACAGCTGACTCAGCCCCAGCGAATGTTGCATTTGCTATGACATATTTGCCATGCGTAACAAGACCAGAAATCAGCGAGTTTACGTAATACCACATGAACTTGTCCCATGCGGTCGGGATGCGCAAATCGTTCATGAGCCGAGCGGTCTGACTGCGATCGAGCGCATCGACTGCATCAGCGATATCGCGCAGGTCTTTCGGAGTGCGGCCCTTATCCTTGAGGAAGCTTGACAGCCCTTCCTGATCCTTTACGTCACGCAAGAATTCCTGGAACACATTGCCAGTACGACCCCACTCAGCCCGTAAGCCAACCACTTGCTCTACCGCCAGATCACGCCGCATGATGGCTTCCTGCAGCTTGATCAGATTTTCTGGCGAGCCGTCGGCCCTGACGTTGCGCGCTGCTTCTTTGACGTTCTCCGTCACCTGCAACATAAGCTGCATAGAGGTGCGGACATCATTATCGTTTTTAAGAAAGCGCCCTAGTTTCGATTGATTGATTTCCCCAGGCTCAACACCTGCGGCAGTTGCAATGTCTTCAACTTGACTCAACCGAATGTTGCCCTGGCGCGCAACCGGAAATTCGCCTTTCTCGTCAGCCGCTTCGCGAATAAGCTGCTTGACATCATCTGGCGTTTCAAGCTTGCCGACAAAATGCTCGAACCGGTCACGCCATGGATTGCCAGTCGGTTGGGGTGGTTCCACTCCAGCCCCAGGGCCGCCACGCGCTGGCGGGCCTGCACCACCTGTACCACCGCCACCAGTAGCTCGCGCTGCCGCCTCTGCTGGCTTACCTTCCGTCAGCGGAACCTTTGGCGGTCCAATGACGCCAAGATCACGCGCCGCATCCAATATCGGCTGACCATTGACGTGAGTGATCTGAACTGCATTCGGATCAAATACGGAATAGACGCCATGCTCGCGCGAGGTTCCAGCAAGACCAGCATCTTGCAAAGTCTTTGCGGCCTCGTCAGCACTACCAGCTTCCCGCAAAGCATCCCAAGCATCGGCGCCAGAACGCTCATCAATAGTGACGCCAGCCCTTCCAAGCGCGTCTTTGGCTTTATCGCTCTGCGCCATCAGAGGTTTATCAAGGTTAAGGAAATCATCCGGACTTGCCTTGACGGAAACCTGATAGAGAAATCCTTTTCCGCGTTCCTCGCCACGGCCTTGGCGATAGCGCTCAGCCAAGTCACTGTCGGCGCTAACATCAACAGTCTTTGTATTGAATTTACCGAATTCACTTGGCGAACCATGAAAGGCAACAATGCCACTAGGATTGCCCTCGCCGGCCAAATACTTCTCCAGCATCTGCCGGCCGCGAGCGCTTTCTTCTGGTGTCGGCTTGTCGATGGGCCCCGGCCCAGCCTTGGCAGGATTGCCATCAGGATAAGTTCCCTTGAACAAATCCGGTGGCACACCTGTTAATTCTTCTGCAATAAGACTATAGCTTTTCTTTTCAGTTTGCTTTGCGGCGTTCGCAATTTTCGCAGCCTCCGCACGATCGACATGTCTACCAGTACTAGTAATGAACCCCTCGGATTTGTCCGCTTCTTCTTCCGTCATTTCATCAATTAATTGCTCTGGTTCCTTTCCGACTTCCTTGCTCGCCTTTTCAAGAGCTTCATAATGGCTTGCTCCTGTGTATGTTTTCCCTTTATAAAAAACAGCAGCTCCTTTAATTGTTTCTTGAATAGCGCCAGCCGCAACACTGTCGGAAATGGGACGGGAAGCGATCTTGTTAAGGATATCTGTATATTCTGCCTCGACCTTTTCCGGGTCCATGCCATGCGAACGATACCACGCATCCTCAGCCACCTCACCGAAGTTCCAAAATGCCACCTTCAATGCGGTCGCTTGGTCCATGCCGCCCTTTACCAAAGCGTCAATAACGAACTCCTCGACGTTCTCATGAACAGCCGATGGTTCTGACGTATCAAAGGTCACACCATCAACCGTCATCGTCTTGGGAAAATCCCTGTCACGGTACAGCGTAGGATTATCGACTGGCGTCGATCCGCCCAGGCTATTCGGGATCGTGTGGGTATCATCGACTACCGGATTGTCGATAACGGTCTTTAAGATCGGATGATCAAGTATCGCATCAATCAGCGGATCGCTAGTCTTGGCCGCCTCCGATCGCAATACGCCTGGATTGGTCGAGCCTTCGATCGGCTTAATGTCTACCGGCTTCACAAAGGGCTTCGGTTCTGAAAGCGGAACGCGCGGTATCCCCATCGGATGGGGTGAACCCATAAAGGCATCCGGAATGCTGGGAATATCTGGAGGAATACCGCGAGAAATGGCAAGGGCTTGCGTGCCGCGATAAAGCGCCACCGGCGATCTAGCAACCGCCTCAATGCCAGCCGCTAGCGGCACCATGAATGCTTGGTTGAAAGCCATGAACGGCGTGTTCAAGTCCTTCGACGGCAGCACCTTATTCTTGGCGAGCCAAGCCTTGCTGTCATCCGATAGACCAAGACTTTCAATGGGTCCTATGCCCTCACTGAAGCCTTCGCCAAATGCGCTGAGGCCCTTCATAATGTGGTTAATGTTGGGAACAAGCCTTGATACCTGACGATCAGATTCAGGCATGTCAAAGAAATTCTGCCGCGGATCATCGTTCACATCAAACGGATTCGGCTTATTTGGCTGATCGTCAAATTGGTCAAAAGCGTTTGCCATCATTTGCCCAAAATTTTCTCAGCTTGCCCAGGACCAAATTTGAGATCAAAGTCACCACGCATCGACGGATTGTTCTTGAGCATCTTAATATCATCTGGCTTGATTGGCCGGCGCTGTGACTCTTTCGGCAATATATTTCCCAAGTTGCTAACATCACCCGGCGCAATCAGACCATGAGTGATGCGGTCGATAAACATCTGCTGCGGCTCACGGCGGTATGGCGCCATCACCTGACTGATCATCGAGTTCGGGTCACGAAGATCAAGCGCATTTGGCGGCAGCGTGCCAGCGCGTGCCATACGCTGATATTCAGGAATGAACGCTGAGACGAACTTACCAAACGCCTCGTGGCCCTGCGGGTCTGTGCCGAGCAAACCCTTCACCGACTCGATGGTATCGCGCCAAACTGGACCGGTGAGAGGCTTATCCTCAACGGCCTTGCGTAGATTCAACAAGTTCTGAGCGTCATAGCGATCGAGTTTGTCTTGTGTCTCTGCCTTGAAGATATCCACATCGGTCGTTGGATTATCGGCTGAGAAAATGCGCGTGTAAAGATCGGTCTTTATTTCAGGATCGGAAGCGACCGTCGCTTTCTTCTCCCGCAATTGAGCTTGCCCCCAATTGATAAGAGCCTGTGCGGTTAGGGCAGCGTTTGGTGCATCGGGATTATTGCGAACAAGATCAAGAGCATCATTAAAAATATTCGGCTTGATGGTCAACTTACCAGTCGCCGGATCGGCCTTCACATTATCAGCTATGATTTTAGATTGCCGTTGTTTTACCGCATCGTCGTCCTGTTGACGCTTGAACGCTGCGGCCTGCTTGTCTGTCAGGTCGTTGGCCTTGGCTTGCGTCTTGGCGGCCTTGGCAAGAGTCTGAATTTCAGGACCTGTAATGTACTGTGGATATCTGCGCGCCCATTCTTCAGCCGTCTTTTCTGGATCACTTGACCTTGCAATTGCGCCCATCGCGCCAGCCTTAACAATGATTTCCTTATGTTGCTCGGCAAGCTCTGTCTTAGCTCTTCCTGCCGCCGATCCCTTGACATTGCTCGTATCAACCAGCGCCCCGATCGACGTATCGACCCCCTTAAGAAGATGATCGACAGATGATGGATCGCCCCATGCAGTATTTGCCGTTGTATTGCCAAGGGTGCGCACATTGGTAGAGAGCGCCTGCGCAGCCATCGTGCTTATGTCGGCCGACGTCTTCTCATACATATGGTTGAGAAGATCACGGGTCTGCGTCTGTGCGAACTTCTGCCCACCCTCAGTCTGAAACGTTTCACCCCACTTTTGCAGCGTCGGCGTTAGCGATTCTTCGATAAACTTCTGCCGTACCGATGGATCATTCGGATCGGCATTCTTGGCAGTGTCGTTCCACTTGTTAGTGAGATCATCCTGCATCAATGCGAATGTACCGACACCCTGACTGATCTCGCGGTGCGTCTGGTATTGCACCGCCGCGTCACCGGCATCCCGAAGGGCACTACCTAGCTGTTGCCCAGCCCTATTCGCAAAATCACGCAAACTCTCAGCGCGCTGATTGAAGAACGCGCCAACCCGCCGGCCTTCCTGCACACGCGATTCGGTGCCGCGGTCAGTCGGCTGGATGTTCTCTTTGTTTACATATTCGACAAGTTGGGGCATGAGGTCCTCAGAGCAACGTAGCTATGCCGGCCGCAACCTTGATGCCGCCAGTGATGAAGCCAAATTCGCTTGTCTTACTTGCAAGGTTTTCCTCCGAAGCGGCGGCCTGACGTGCGGCACTCGCCATGTTCATATAGCTGTCGTGCTGCTCTTGGTATCCGGCCTCAGTAATCAGGCCTTGTTGCCCGATGATAGCCTGCGAGAGAGCACCTTGCGAAGCCGATGAGCGCAAGAGATCAAGCGCGCTTCCCGACTCCGCAAGGCCGCCACCAGCCACCCCGGCCTCCTGCTGACTGATCGTCTGGTAAATCTCGCGTTCGTTCTGGGCTTCCTTCACCGCCGTTTCGGTCTTGGTATAGTTCTCATTGAGCAGCGCCAACTGCGCCGCCATGTCATACGAACGGGCTTCCGCAAGATCACCCTGCGCCTTGATCTTCAGGCTCTCGGAAGTGAGCTGCGATGAAAATATGTCCGACGCGGCACCAGAGAAATCAGAGAATGTCTGTTGACCGAACGCCATGGCTCACTCGTCAACCGTTTCTATGAAACCGCCGATATTGGCGATGTTGAACGGATATGGCCGCTTCAATTGCCAGCAAACCATCCCATCAAAGCTATAAGTGTCCGTAAGGGTGTCCTTGTAGATACCCGTAAATTGCTGATTCACCGCAAGCGCTGTATCGTTCGGTTGGCGGAACTTAGCCGGATCGACCTTGGCAAATGTAGTACCGAACGACACCCCAACACCAGCGCCCTCAAGCTGAGCTGCAATCTTGTGATTGCGGCGAATCTTCCCAACCGCTGGGCCGTTACGGGCACCGCTCTCTTGTGGAGTTGCGGGACGAACGAGTTGGCCCTGAGACGTGAAAGTGAAGCCAACCAGCATTTGCGACAGACTGAGGCCGGCGGCAAATACCGATGTAAACAAACCATTGGCGGTACCAGCTGATATGCCATCCCCATAAGGGACAATGATCGACCCATTCGTTACCGTGTAATCGCCGCAATCGAGGCCACCAAGCCATGCCGTTACCGTCTTTCCGTTGAGATGCCACAGGCCATTGAGCGTCAAACCGCCATAGGGTACGGGTGTCACGTTGCTGGTTGTGGTCGAGGTCGGATTAACGGCATCATCCAGGTAGGTCGCCTGAATGAGCGTGTTGCCCTCGTCAACCGTATCCGTCATGACCTCGACGTGGTAGATACCAGTACCGCTGTCGAGCGTGACCATGGTGAGAGCATCGAGATTTCCACCAACCGACGGTCCCGAACATATACTCTGAACCGTGCGCCCTGAACCAAGGTTGTGCCGGTGCCATCCGTTGATGGTCGGTCCGGTGGAAGTGGCGAGAGTATCCCTCTTGTAGGTCGCCCCGAACCAAGAACCATCAGAATTGCGGCCCCAAATGACAGGAACAACCGCCTGCGTGTAGGCAAGTTCTGCGACTCCCGGCTTGGTAATGTGCAGGGTGTCCTTGGCCAGGTTCGGCGACGCGAACTTTCCTGAGTAGACATCCGTGAAGTACTCCATCACTTTGCGGGTATAGCGCTGCACAAACACATTGGTGTGGTCGGTCTTGCGCGGTTCCACGTTGGCGCAGCCTATGCGGGTCACACGATGCGCACCGATGTTGATTGCCGACATGGCGCCGGCCGACGTAGCCGAAATCAGCCACTCGCCCGCCTGCGTGCCCATGATGATGCCCTGTAGGTCCGGCGTGAACCAGAAGATAGGATTGACGCCATCAGAATTAACAGTTCCGGTGATGGCGTTCGCAGCACCAACGACACCGTTCTGGTCAGTCGGAGCGAAGTTCAACGTAGTGCCAACAAGCCCATTCGAGACTGACGCATCGAAACGGTTGCCAATCGCCCCACCAAGCCAAATGCGGCCCTCATGATAGGTGCCGCAGGTCGGCCAGGCGGTCGTATTCGAATACGCACCTAGCCGCCATGTGTTGATGGCTGAAGTATAGAGCAGCGGCGGCCCAAGGATTTCTACATTGATCGCATTGCCGCCTCCCGTACCAGGCGGATTGAAAAATTGAACCTCCGCAGCCGCAGTCACTAGTATTAAGGTAGAAATAGAATTGACGGCCGACCAATTAACAGACCCGCTGCCAACCAGCTCTATCCAAACGTAATTCCATGCCGTAACCTGATCATTAGATACTATAGTAACCGCCTGTGTCGCTGGCGGATTGGTTACCGATCCAAGCAATGTACCATCCGATGGAGAAGCAGGAGCCGATGCATTAGCCCGTAAATTCAATGTTACATTCTGAGTCAAATTAGAAAACACTGTAATGCCGCCGCTGAAGGGGGCCGAGCTGGTTATTGCAGTATTAAATCCGTCATCAGTGGAAGGAAAGATAGTAGCATTCTGAATCTTCTGAGCCGCTGCTCCGGTATAGTTTTTGCCAACATAGCCATCGTTAGCCAGTGAAAAGGTGCCAGAACCGCCGCCAATCCCTACATTTGAAGAAGTAGTCGATGTTATTTCCGCCGACTGATTAGCTGACTGGCTAGTGACATTATCAAATGCAGCAGCAATCCCGCCTCCTTGTGTCATATTTCCAATATTTACGGAACCGGCCAGGTTCTGTGCAATTTGATTAGCCAGCCCTGTTATTTTACACCAGGTCCAAACTGCCACAGTCTGGATAGGTGTTGTAGAGGAAGGATTAAGAGGAGCAGAAGGAGCATAATATCCCGCAACAGTCACAGGAATAGAGAATTGCGGCGACAAAGCCCAATTAGTTACATCCGTGCCAGGAATCTTGTTCGTGTTGGAAGTCAGTGAAGTCCAATAGGTTCCAGCATAGGAGACTAGATTGCCTGCTACATAAGCAGTAGCAGAATTCCAAATGGCCGGTTCCGATCGTAACCGAATCAATCGACCAACATCTGTTCCCAAAAATCCTTGGCCATTGTTGATGGCCGCGCCGACACTAGTAAATTGCCACGCAGATGGATTTCCAGCAGGCGTCAAATTCACATTATTGTCTATGAGCGACACGTAATTGATAGCTGCTGAATTTACAAAATCGCCTATCTTGTATGCTTGGGTTGATATCCAGGAAGGGAAAGCCAATGTCAGCGTAACGTTGCCAGACAAAGCACCAGGAATAACCTGCACGCCGTTGGTGAACGGATCAAGATATGGGCCATCGAGAAACGTCAATCCAGCAATACTGAATTGTGCATCGACGCCACTGGATGGCGGCGTTGTGACACTGAGAAGCTGCGGCGGGATTGCGGCCTGGAGCAGCACCGCAGTGGTTTCGGCCTGCACGGCGCGCAAGGAAGCCCAGGAATTGCCAACATACGGCGATACAAGTTCATGAATGCGCAAGGCCGTTAGAGCACCGCCGGGCAATAATGTGAACGTCGAGCCGTCGATATTCGCGCCGGTCATCGCGTCCTGCAACGAAAAACGCGTCGGACCAACCACAGTAATGGTAAACTGCCGGTTTGCCAACAATGGCACTCTGGATAGATCGCCGGCAAAGATCACGGTGGTGCCGGTTGCCCAACCCGACACATCGATCTGTACCACCGCAGGATTGGCCGACGAAATCCCCAATACAGTATGGACATCATTCGTCGTTATAAGCCGTAAGCCCTGACGGAAACGGATGAAGCCGTTGGTGAATTCGATTGTATCAGCCGTGGCCGCAGCAAAGTCCCACTTTATGACGCGACCGACGGCGCCGCCGCGGGTATGACCCGCAAACATCGTTCCAGAACGCCTGACCCAACCACCCGCTTCGGTCGGATGGCCGTTGACGCAAACGTTCAACCAAGTACGGTATTCGCGGTCAGTAATGCGGCCCTGAGCAAGCTGTGACTTCTCGCCGCCGGCAAATGAATCCTGAATGTAGGATGCGTTCGCCATATCAGAGCCTAGCTGTTACGAAGTCATCTTCTGGAGGTTCGGTGGCGCCAGTCTCGATGCCATTGACCGTTCTTGCCTCTCCCATCGTGTCTTTATAGAGCTTGAATATTTGCTCGACCTTCGTGATCGATTGCGTCAGGATCGGCATGACCTCGATCGCAATGCGGCACGCGAGACCCTCACAGAACATGGGGTCCATTAAGGTCACATCGGTCACGTCAACCACAAACCGCAAGATGATCGGGATTGCATCCCACGAGACGATGTAGTTGCCCTCGAAATTCCAGTCTTCATATGGAAGCGCGGACGGCGCGCCTAGTTTTGATGTCGAGCCTTGCTTGGGATCACGTGGCGCCTGTCTCAGGAAACCAGCCGGCAGGCGGAAAACATTGCGAGTCCGGTCCTGCGTTACGGGACCAGAGTTGAGGGGATAGACAATGTTGAGCTGAGCGAGCCCAACACCGGTTGGGAATGCAGCACCACCGATCTGTCGCCATTGCTGGTTACCTCCGCCAAGCGTAAAGACACTCGTCCACGGGTTAAGTATTCCGGTGCTGACCCAATGAACACCGGCATCGGTGGTCGGATCGTGTCCAAGATTTCCGTTGGCCAGTGATTTATAGATAACGCCATCCGAACCTCCGACGAGATTGTTGATTGCATACGTGGTGCCGACCGCCCACAATAGCGGCGCGTTAGCAGGATTGTTGCCGCGGTTGATGTCGATCAGGCTCATGTAACTGACGCCACCCGTCATGGCGACCCAAAATATCGAGCCCACAGCGTTGGGGAAATTGCCGGTGTTATTGCCGGCAATCGACACGTACTCGACCGTATTGAACAGCACTATGTTGCCGATCTGATAGGTGGTTTGCTGAGACCATTCGCCTACAGGAGAAGCAAAAGACGGTATGGGAGATACTGAAGAATTTGCCGGAACCAACAAACTTGACAGCGTAATGATCGGCACAAGTGCCCATTGGGTTGGGCTTACATTAGGGGCGTTGTTGAGGTTGCCGTTGGTAATAGACGTATAGATATTTCCATCGGTAAAGCTGATGGTCTGACCTTGTGCGTAAGTCGTCAGGCTCGACCAGGCCTGAAACGCCTGCACGACTTGATTCTTGAAATAGACGGTCGAGATCGACCACTGGTTCGGCAGCGATGGATCAAGCGTATTGCCCTCAACCAAAGACATATAGATGTTGGCAGTACCGTCGCCAGGTGCCGTATAGACGACCTCACCCGCGAAGTAGCTCTGCGAGGAGTCATAAAGCATCGCGGTCAAAGGACCGAAGTACGGTTCCCACGCAGTCGTGTTCAGCGGATCATTGCCCTGGTTGTTCGGGATTCGCGATTGCCAAACGTTGTTGGATTGATCGGTAACCAGCGAACCGACGAAATAGGTGGTGCCCTGTACCCACAACGTCGGTGCCAGCAATAGCGTATTCTGATCAACCGGCCTAATGACCGCCTTGCGGATGGCGAAGCGCCAGACATTGCGGCGCAGCTCGGCATCACGGAGTTTGTCATAGACGAAAGAGACCTGGCGCGCGTTCTTGGAAATCTCGTTGAATCCCAAGAATTGATCCATCATCTCAGCACCGCAATGTTGCAGCGCCCGATTGCCAATATCTACGGGAGTAAAGAATGCGGTCATGGCACGTTCAGCGTCGCTGATAACCCCCAATGTATGCCCGCGCAGCAATCAACAGTGGGAAACGTGACTGGCATGGCTCCAAACGTCGGCATGGCAGCCCACTTGGCCTGACCGGAGGATTGATCGACGGGAAATGTCAGATCGCTGCTGCTCGGCTCGTAGGCCAACCAGTAAGTTCCTGCCGGAATAGGCACATTGCCAACCAGTTGAGTATTCCGACCAGCAATTGGCGTGAACGTCCCGGTCTGGACGACGATCTGGTTATCCAACGTGTAGACGCCAAGGCGGAGCTGGCCGGCAGGATTTGTCACGCAGAACGATAAACTCTGGAGCGTTCCGGCCTGCGCCAATGTCGCGGCTTGCACTAAGAGAAAGCCGCCGTTGCCGCCGTCAGTGCCGGTGAGATTGCACGATGTCTCGCCCATCGTGATCATCGTCGGAGGCGGCGGCGAGGAGCAGATGGCGGTGGTGCCGCCGTTCAACCCCACGCACGCCCACGCCCCGTTGGAAACGGCCGTGGGCGTGCCGGCGCTGCATGATCCGATCGTCGAACCACAGACCCCATTAACCGGAGATTGTGAAGTACAATCAGTCGGCGTCGGAACAGGCACCGTCAGCGGGCCTATGACTGGAACCACCGGAACCGCAGACCCGACTCCAGGAACCGGACACGACTGCGAGAACGCCGGCTCAGTCCAATCTGCCAGGGGCCAGAGACTCAATACGAGCGTGAACGCAATCCGTTTCATAGCCTTGATCTTCCTCGTGGCCGGCTTCATATCTCCCATCTTCGCACACATCACGCATCTCCCATTCGACGTGTAGCGGCCATCAAGATGACCATGGCGACACGGATCACCGGTAAAATACCGCTGAAGCTTGCGGGAGCGCGCAACATCGCGGCTGATTTTGACCATACCACATCAATGGCAAAGTGTTGCATTACGGCAACGCACCAAGATTAGGATGGCGGATTACCAGGAATACTCGTCATCGTTCCCATTCCGCCAATAATATAGTTGGCATATACAGCCGTTGTCGGCGGCGGTGGAGGCGGTGTCGGCAAAATAAGGGTCAAATTAGGTAGCACCGGCCCCATCCTCCATGGATCAGGCGTATCCGGAAGCGGCCAAGAAAACTGACGGAATGGTAGCGCATCGTGACCAATTAGATTGAGGTTGAAAGACCACGTCCAAGATCGTCGAGGGTCAGGCTCCGTCGCAATGGGGAGAGGCCAGTCCGTCTGCCGAAACGGCATAGCAACAACCACCGTGAGCGGCAAAAAATTAGGCAGCTGATCCGTCTTGAGCAGCGGAGGCGCCTGCGGCAATGGCCAGTCAATCTGCCTAAAAGGCAGATGATCCTGGCCAATCAACGTCAAGGGAAAAGACCATGTCCACGAGCGCCGCGGGTCAGGCTCCGCGGCCATTGGAAGTGGCCAATCGGTCTGCCGAAATGGAATGACGACGATCGGGGTCAACGTCGTCTGCAAAAGACTGAGCGTCCAGCTGCGACGCCAATCCGGCTCCGCGGCTACTGGCAACGACCAATCGCGCTGCCGGAACGGGAGCTGATCCTGGCCAATCAGATTGAGATTATAAGACCATGTCCACGAGCGCCTGAAATCCGGATCGCTAAAGCCAGGATTCGGCAAAGGCCAATCGCGCTGCCGAAATGGAAGCGCATCCTGACCTAGAAGAATCTTGCGGTTGTCCCACTCCCACGATCGTCTTGGATCAGGCTCGGGACTTGCCGGAAGCGGCCAGTCGCGCTGCCGGAACGGAAGTTTGTCCTGACCAATAAGAAGCTTGCGGTTCTCTCCCCATTCCCACGAGCGTCTCGGGTCAGGCTCCGGATTACCCGGCAACGGCCAATCAGTCTGCCGAAACGGGAGTTTGTCCTGACCGATTAAAAGCTTGCGATTGCCGCCCCATTCAAACGAACGATATGGATAAGATTCCACGAACTGCGGAAGCGACCAATCACTCTGATGAAAAGGCGCAGCAGCCCCGGCGGCAGTGCCTTTTATAGTCACCGCCCAAGCAATCCATTGTGTAGATGAAGCTATAGTTGCAGTAGTCGTAAGAGCAGCATTACTCGATAAGACTTTATGACCGCCGTCTCCTGGATTGATAAACCCATCATCAGTGAAGCCGCTGGTTGTCGATGTTATCGTGTCATAGGACGCAAAAAATTGAATGGCCGCATCATTACTATTTGTTAAAGTAGCTGTTGCACCACTACTCGCCGCGGTTCCAGTTCCTGTAGCTTCTACAACTTTATCAAAACTGGCACTAGACAAGCCGCTTATTTCATACAAATACCAAGTGCCAACATTGCTCCCTGTAGAACCAATGTGGATGGTAAAGGTTGTGACTCCTGCTGTCGGCGCGAAAAAACCAATGACAGCAGTGTTGTTTAAATTGCTATCGTTTTTATTTCCGAGACCGGAATCAGTCGCAGTATCGCTGGAAGAGTCAGTGACGGTAAGAGCTTGGGTTACATCCTGACTTACAATAGCAATGACGACGAGGTTACCGGCCGTGACGCCAGATGTAAATACCGCATTAACAGAGGTTTGCAGCGTACCCCAACTGCCGGTTTTTACCTGAACAAATGAAGTCACTTAAACCAACTACCAGCCACGAGAAGTTGCTATTCCAGTCAAAACAGAGTTAACCTGAAAATCAATGTCACTATCTAGAATATTGCCTCCCGGAATATTTGGGTTGGCCAAGCAATTTGTGCGGTTTGTCGCATTTGCCAACACAGCCATGGCAAGCATGGCAAGATCAACATTACCCGTGAACAGAGCCCCGGCGAACGCAAGCCGTTGGACATGACTCACCGGCGCAAAATTGATGACATCTCCGAGAAGAAGTCCGCCACCAACGACAGCATTAGTCAACGTAACAATGGTGGCAGTAACTGCCCGAACAAGCG
>WNFJ01548984.1_pt3 | contig 15435 bp, 17 predicted proteins | sample 5400461 | NCBI WGS metagenome assembly WNFJ01 (sample SAMN13153349, study PRJNA577476) | soil metagenome | isolation source: 115 cm saprolite on Douglas fir-dominated hillslope | place: USA:California | collected 2013-09-17 | reverse complement strand
CCGGTTAGTTACGATCGCTAGCAAGTCTGATCGCTCCGCTGCTCCGCGTGTATCGGCGAGGACAGGTTTCGATTCATGGGCAGTGGGACTTTTGGCGAACGCCTGAAGCGCGAGCGCGAGATGCGTGAAGTTACGCTCAAGGAAGTAACAACGGCTACGCGTATCGGTCCTCGCTTCCTGGAAGCGCTCGAGAACGAAGAGTGGGACAAACTCCCTGGCGGCATTTTCAACCGTGGATTCGTGCGCTCCATCGCGCGTTTTTTGGGCCTCGACGAAGAAAATCTGCTTGCCGAATATGACATGGCGCGCGGCGAGCACAGTTTGCCAGTCCCCCAGCCTTACGAAAACAAGATTCCTCACTCACCTATCTGGGTGCCGATCCTGGCTGTGCTTGCGTTGCTTGCCTTATTCGGCGGGCTCATTGCGGGCGCAACTTATAGCTGGCGGCGTTACGCCGCGCATCGCGCCGCGAAGCGGTCTTCGTCCTCCGCGGTGTTGCCTATGCAAACGCAGACCGGAACGGCGAGTGTGATACGGACTCCGACTGCCAACCCCTCGACCGCCATTCCCCTGGACCTCGCCATTTCCACTTCCGCAGCCACACGCGTGCGCATCCTCGCTGACGGCACGCTGCTGCTTGACGCCGAACTTCCCGCAGGACAAACCCGGCACTTTTCCGCCAGCCAACAGTTTGAAGTGACCGCGGCCGATTCCTCCGCGGTGTTGCTGGAATTGAACGGTCGCGCCATGCCGCCCGTTGGAACTCCCGGAGCCTCCGGTACAATAGTGCTGGGCCAGAAAGATTTAAGGCAGGCATCCGGTGGAACCCCTCAGCCCTGAAGTCCTCGAAGATCTTCGCGCAGGCCGCGCTCCCCGCGAGCGGAAGATTGCAGTTTGCTCGGGCGGAGCGCACCTCGCGCCCGCGGACCGTGCGGAAATTCTGGCGGTACTTGCGGGGGACGCCGATGAGATGGTGAGCGAGCGCGCTCAACAGGCCATCCTTTCGCAACCAACGGAAACTTTTGTCGAAGCCCTGAAGCGCGAAAAAGCCATCCCTGCGCTCTTCGCTTACGCCGGGAAACATCTTGCGGACAAACCTAGCATCTGTGAGGCCATGGTGCAGAACAAAAACTGCGCGGCGGAATATCTTGTTCCGGTAGCGCGCCATCTTTCTTCACTGGGTGTTACGGCGCTCATGGAAGAGTTGGAGCGCGTCAGCGAGTCCCCTGCGCTCGCGGCTGCTCTCGAACATTCCTCCTCGATCACCGCGGATCAAAAGCATCAGCTGCACGAGCTGATGGGCGCGGCCATCGACGTAGCGGCCCTTGCGGAAGCGGCCGCCGAAGCCGAGCCTGACGTTGCCAAGCGTCAGACGCTTATTATGCGTCTCGCCAAGATGAGCGTTTCCGAGCGAGTGCAATTCGCGATGAAAGGGGGATCCGAGGCGCGGCGCACGCTGATTCGCGACTCGAACAAGGTTGTGCAGCGCGCCGTGCTGCAATCGCCCCGCCTGACGGATCAGGAGGTCGAGGCTTTCGCTAATATGACCAGCCTCACGGACGAGATTCTTCGGCTCATCGCCGGCAACCGCAAGTTTCGAAAAAACTACGCCGTCGTGCGCAATCTTCTTAACAATCCGAAGACGCCGCTGGACGTTTCATTGCACATGCTCCCGATGTGCAATGTCATGGACCTCAAGAAGTTGACGTCCAACAAAAACGTGCCGGAAACCTTGCGCACGACCGCTCTCAAGCTTCAGCGCACGCGCGCAGAACTCAAAAAATAATTTCGGTCAGCCACGATGGCTTTCAGAACCGCGGTCCCTGTGAAATAGCATCGCCCTTGCTGCGCTTTGGCTTTACAATGGTGCGCGGAGGCGGTCGAATATGGCTTTTCCGTCCACGCTTCGCAGGGGCGCAGCACTTTCGCTGCTGGGTATTTCCACCGCGATGCTTCTTGTGCCTGTTCTCCAGTCAAACCAATCCGGCGCGGCGAATCAAGAAAAGGCGCCCGAACCATGGGCAGACGCGCAAGTACTTCATGCTTCTGACCTTGCGCACGAACTTGGGAACGCCGACAAGGGTGTGAGATATCCGACCATCATTTATGTAGGCTTTCGCACGCTGTTCGAGGGTGGACACATTCCGGAAGCGTCGTTTCATGGCACGGCTTCCAAGGAAGAAGGCCTCGCCGAATTGAAAAAATGGCTTGCTACTCTGCCGCGCTCCACGAATCTGCTCATCTACTGCGGCTGCTGCCCCTTCAATCGTTGCCCAAACATGCGGCCCGCTTACGCGGCTCTTCACGACATGGGTTTTACCCACGTCCGTGTTCTGGTTCTGCCAACAAGCTTTGCGACGGATTGGGTCGAGAAGGGCTACCCCATGCAGAAGGGCCTTTAAATACTGGGAGAGCGCCGAGCAAGAGCGGGCGAATTGCTACGGCGTTGCCGTGGAAATCATCGCCTCGGCAACTCCAGATTCCTGAATTGCATCTTGCAGAACAACGGCTCGAGCTTTCGCAAGCTTGCAGGCACGAAGCTGGCGACAAAAGCTTGACGACCGAGGGGTAACATGGCGTTCCGCTCCAGCACTCGGTTTTCGCTGCGCATTCTCGGAAAGCACTGGAGACTCACCTCCATCGCCGTCTTTTCCCTGGCAATAGCGATGGCAGCCGGGGCGGCGGGATTTAGTGTTTTCAACGCGCTCTTGCTGCGCCCGCCCGCCGTTCCCGCGCCGGAGCGGTTGGCGTCGGTTTATACAACCACGCCAACGGAAGAGTTCAGCGGGACTAACTACGAAGACTACAAATACTATCGCGACAACAATCACGTCTTCTCGGACGTCATGGCCTTCCCATACTCCATTGCGGTGCGCCCGATCACCTATGAAGGCCGTAATAAATCAGGGCTGATGAATGCGGTCTCGGATAACTATTTTTCGGTTCTCGGAGTGCAACCCATTCTTGGTCGTGTCTTCCCGCGCGGCGCGGACGACCAGCCATCAGCGCTGGCTGTCTTGAGTTATCCCTACTGGAAATGGTTGGGAGCCGACCCAAACATTGCGGGGAAGACCGTGAAGGTCGACGGCGGTCTTTCTCATCGCTCGAACGCGCGGCAACCCGCATCAGTGGCTCACGCCGATGTCCGAGGCTCTACAAAAACTAGACTCGCGGCTCTTCTTCCAGACGCTCACGATGGATGACTGGATGGATTTCTCGCTATACGTCCCGCGAATCACGCTGGCCTGCACCGGTGCTTTCGGATGCCTTGCGTTCATCCTGGCAGGCGTGGGGCTTTACGGAGCGGTCTTTTACTCCGTCAGCGAGAGAAAAAAGGAGTTAGGCATTCGGGTCGCGCTTGGCGCTGCGCCTCGCGATTTGTGGCGCATGATTCTGCGTCAGACAAGCATGGTGACCGCCGCGGGAGTGTGCTTGGGGATTGCCGGTGGAATCATTGCTAGCGCGCTCGTCCGTTCGCAGTTGTATGGAATTCATCCGGTGGAATGGATCGTATTCCTTACGGTCGCGCTCACGATGGGAGCGATGACCGTGCTCACGGCTTACTCCGCGGCGCGCCCGTGGATGGGGACTGACCCGATGGAATCTGTCCGCCACGCCTGAGTCGGCGCGATTCCCAGGCACTGGGCTTTTTGCGGCCGTTCGAAAGAGCGCACTAAACTTTACGCAGAACCAGACAGCTCGCAATCATGTCGTGAATGGCCTGCTTTTTCTCTGTGAAGCCCGCGATGATGTAGCCTATCGCTAGAGGAATCATGTGTGTGATTATTCTCGCGAAAAAGCGACCTGAAGCCCGGCCAAATGAAATCGGCTGCCCAGTCATGTCGGTCACTTTTAGGTTGAGCATCTTCTTCCCGGGCGTCGCCTGCCAGGACGAACTCTCCGAGAGAGCGTAGTACAGCCAGCTTACGAGAAAGACGATTCCAAAAAATCCCAGGATGAATCCGATTCCCAAAAAGGCTGCTACGTCGTCACTTATGTCCTCGCCGGAGCCAATTTTGCTTAGGGCTGCTCCCGCGCCTGTAAGTACAAAAAGAGGAATCAAGAGGATGACGAAAGCTATTCCTGAAATTACACCATCGATCAAGTAGGCGACGAACCTTAGCCAGAAACCTCCGTAAGCCACGCCGCCGTAGCCCGCGCTTCGAGGGACAAGTGGTGCCGGCGGAATCGGCGTACTGGTGATTGCAGCCGAAGCAGGAACTGGAGCGACGAGCACAGTGACCGCCTGGCCGCACGTAGGGCAGAATGCCGTCGCATTAGAAATTTCGCTTCCGCATTTTGAGCAGTACACAGAGTCTCCTTGTTGTGCGAGTGGCCAAGCAGAGTGCCGTTGCGCAAATCCTACTTCCCCTCCTGACGCTGGTCAATCACCTGTGACGCGAACAGTTTCCAGACTTGCGTCTCCCGGACATCGATGCGCCTCGCTCTCTTGAGTTCTTATACGATTTTGAACCCGGATTGGTTCAATTCGCCGACGCAATATTCGCGACCCGAGGCTATCGAGCGCGCCATGGTGGATCACGCAGGTGAACGATACAATGACTAGTATTCCGACTAGTCAGCTCAATATCAACGACATCAGTCCTCTGCCATCGGCGACTACAGCTGCGGATGCTTGCGATGAAATCCAGTGGCGTCTTGGTAGGCCCGCGCAAACGCGAGTAGCCTCGCTTCGCCGTATAAATTCCCGAGGAAGGTCAGGCTTACCGGCGTGCCGGGGCCGCCCGCATTTTGAAAATCGCTGGGATCGTCTGTCGGCGGCTTTGGAGCATCATCGCCGCGGAATCCATTGGGCAAAATCACGGACGGATGGCCAGTCAGATTCGTGATGACGAGCTGCTCACCGCCGCTGGTCGGCGCCACAATCACGTCAATCCCCTCAAACACTTTTGCAACCGCGTCCATCGCCATGCGCCGTGCTCGGCTCGCCTGGATGTACTCGACCGCCGGAATGAAACGCGCCGAACGAAACGAATTGGGCCAGTCAAACGGCTTCTGTGATGTGAGCAATTTGTCTTTACCGGTCCGTGTCAATTCGTCAAACGCTGCAGCCCCTTCCGCCGAAAGCATGGTCATCATGGATTGGTAAGGAAATTTCGGCATTTCCACCGGAATGAGATTCACGCCCATCTCTTTCAACTTCGCGAGCGCTCGATCGCTGTATTTTCTGTCGTACTCCGCGCGCGCCCGGGCAGCCTCTCTGCGCCGCTTCTGCTCATCTCGCTTTTTTTGCTCTTCGGGAGTCGCCGCTGGTTCTTCTGTCGCCGTTTGCGGTTGTTCTTGCGGCTTGGGCTCGAAATCCGCCTTCAAATAACCCACGCGCAGCTTGCGCCAATCGAGCGCCGCATCCCAATGGAACGCCGCATTCTTCACGCTCGGGTCGGCGCCGTCCGGCCCGTAGATCACCTCAAGCACCAGCGCGCAATCTTCCACCGCGCGGCAAATTGGCCCGAGTTTGTCCATACTCCACGAAAGCGCCATTGCCCCGGTCCGCGGCACGAGCCCGAACGACGGCCGCAAACCCGTGCAGCCGCAGCGCGTCGACGGCGACGAAATCGACCCCAGCGTTTCCGACCCGATGCCGAAGGCTACGCATCCCGCAGCCGTCGCGGAAGCGGGTCCAGCCGACGATCCGCTCGACCCTTGCCCCGGATGCCAAGGATTCCGCGTCACGCCGCCAAACCAATTGTCGCCCAGCGCTAGCGCGCCAAGCGTCAGCTTCGCCACCAGCACCGCGCCAGCTCCATCCAGCCGCTTCACCACCGTGGCATCTTCAGCGATCATCTGGTTTTCGAATCCGCCGGCGCCCCAAGTCGTTCGATAGCCTTTTACAGCCAGCAAATCTTTCGCACCCCACGGCAATCCGTGCAACGGCCCGCGATATTTCCCCTTGGCAATCTCCCGGTCAGCGTCTTTCGCTTGCGCCCGTGCGCGGTCCTCGGTCAGCGTCACCACAAATTTCAGCGTCGTGTCGTAACGCTTCAGACGCTCCAGATACATCTCCGTCAGCGCTGCCGAGGATACTTTTTTCGTTCTTACCAATTCGGCCAAGTCGCGCACGCTCGCAAACGCCACGTCTTCCAAGTTTTTTGGCGTAGCCGGGGCAGTGATTGACGACGGCTTCGAGATCCGCGCGGGCTTCCGCTCCGTTTCAATTTTCATCCCCGGCACCACCGGATCGAAAATCAGGCAAGGCTCGACTGAATTGGGGATGTGGAGGGCATAAATCGCTTCGTAACTTTTGGCCTGCTGGTTCAGGTTGTCCAGCATCATCTCTCTTGTTTCTTCCGGGATGGGCACATCGGCGATGGCGGCGGCATTGTCGATCATCTCTTTGGTGATCTTTGCCGCCCCTTGCGATTGCGCCTGCGCCCAAAGGACGCCGGGAAACAGCGTCCCGCCCAGCCCGAGCCCTGAACAAGCGCTCAAGAATCGTCTGCGATCCAGCATCGGCTTTTCTCCTTAGCACAACTCAGGCGCGCGATTGTAATACAAGTGCGGGCTTCGGTTGTCGGCCTAGTGGGTTTGCCGCCTCTTACGATAAGAAGCTGAGCGAGAAAAAACAGCGTCCGGCGGCGAATCACAGCCGGACGCTGCTTGGGACTACTGCGAAATGTTCTGGCTTAGTCTCTGTCGTACTTGAGGCGATCCTCAAGCTGGTGGATGGCCACATCCGTCGCCCGAATTGCTTCCACTCTATGCCCGCCGAAGTCATGCGCGGCATGCTCCATGTGCTCCTTGGCGCGACGCAGAGCCGCAATCGCTTCGCGGATTTCTGGATGCGGTTCCGCCGCCGTTGTCGTCGCAGCGTGGGGCTGCCGAGCCGCTGTGGGCACGGCATTCGCATTGGCATGATTCGGTGCAGCCGGAGCCGACGCCGTATATGCAAATGCTACGACCAGAGTCACCAGAGCAAGTGCAATCAAGATTCTCCTTTTCATGAACCACTCCTCCTCCTAGGTTTTGATGGAGTTCATCCGACAGATCGGTTCTCTCGGGGAAGTGCTGTTGGATCAGGCTATTAGAAAGTGTTGCATCGACCGGTTGAGCTGACAGCGCTAAAGAGGCATGTCCGGCTCACACGAGCTGTTACACTCCCTCTTTCATAGGTCATCTTGTGGAACATGAACAGACGAATATTTTGGACCAGCGTACTGTCAGAGAATATCAGTTAGGCAACCTACCTCTTCGATCGTAGAATGGCGCTCGTTCGTTAGGGGGTTAATGGCCTCGGAAAGCTGCCAAATTCCTTCTGCCTGCTTGACCTAGTGCGATAAAATGTACATTACTGTCGTCTTTGAAGGCCCATCCACTTCTCTTGCCGGAGGAACTCCATGCCGCGTCAATCTAGGATAAGAATCTGGGTCGGCACCCGCAAAGGTGCCTTTGCGTTTACCTCAAAAGACCGCAAGAAATGGGATTGCGACGGCCCATTTTTCGCCGGCCAGGAGGTGCATCATGTAACGCAGGATCCTCGCGACCCGAAGCGCCACTACGCCGCAGTAGGGAACGCCTGGTTTGGACCCCATCTTCATGCCAGCACGGACAATGGCAAAACGTGGCAGATCTCTGAGAAAGGACTCGAACTCAAAGGGATCACAGGCAAATCCTGGCAAATCACCGAAAAAGGGATGGAGCTAAAAGAAATTCCGGATGCAACGCTCAAACGTATCTGGCACATCGCTCCCGGCGCAAACGACGACCCCGGAACCGTTTATCTTGGCGCCGATCCCGGCGTGCTCTTCCACAGCGGCGACAACGGCGCGAATTGGGAAATGGTTCAGGGCTTGTGCAATCATCCGACGCGCGAGAAGTGGACACCCGGAGCCGGCGGTATGATCGTCCACTCGATTCAATGCCTCGGTAAAGGCCGCCTTATCGTTGGGATTTCCGCCGCTGGCGCGTTTCGCTCGAACGCCGGTGGAAGAACCTGGTCGCCATTCAATGGAAATGTCCTGGTTAACTTTGCGCCTGAAAAATTTCCCGAAGTCGGTCAATGCGTTCACAAATTGAAAGCGCATCCCCGCAACCCGGAAGCGCTCTACCAACAAAACCATTGCGGCGTCTACCGCGCTGGCTTTACCGCGGAGAAGTGGACCGATATCTCAAAGGGCTTGCCTTCCCGGTTCGGCTTCGGTCTGGCCGTTCCCGCGGCTGAAAAAGACACTCTCTTTACGATCCCTATTCATTCCCCAGAGGAGCGCTACGTACCCCAAGGGAAACTCCGCGTGGCACGCAGCCGCAACGGCGGAAAGACCTGGAAGCTGCTGACCAAAGGCCTGCCCCAGTCCGATGCCTACGACCTCATTCTGCGCGAGGCGATGACCTCCGACGACCGCGACCCTGCAGGCGTCTACTTCGGCACAGCGGGTGGAACGCTCTTTCACACGCGAGATGCGGGCGATTCCTGGCACGTTCTTTCGGCACATCTCCCTCCGATTTACTCAGTGACGGCTGCGTTGCATTGATTGCTTTGAACCGTCGCATTGCAGTCGAAGCGTCGCCACAATCTCGCCGCACGGATGCGACGGGTCTTACTTTCATTTCGAAAGTGCGAACGCAACGTATACTCCGCCGGAAGGTGACTTGAGATCCTTCCCGCCTCCCGCAGCGATCACAACGTACTGCCGTCCATTCACGGCGTAGGTCGCGGGTGTTGCGTTGCCAGAAAAGGGCAGCGTCGTTTCCCATAACATCTCGCCTGTAGCTTTGTCGTACGCCCGGAACTTCTTGTCAAAGTCGCTGGCCCCGATAAAGACGAGCCCTCCGCCCGTCACCACAGGCCCCCCATAGTTCTCCGTGCCAGTGTTTTTCAGTCCCTTCGCCGCAAGCTCGGGATATTCTCCCAGGCTCACCTTCCAGACGTATTCACCTGTATTCAGATCGATCGCGCTGAGCGTCCCCCACGGTGGAGCAATTGCGGGATAGCCATCCGGATCGAGAAACTTGTGGTAACCCGTAAACCGATACTTCATGTCCGGCGGCGGAAGCTCTGAACTCGGCAATTCCTTGGACTTCCCGCTCACGAGAAAATCAATCAGCGCGTAAAGTTGCCCGCCGTCGAAATTCGCAAACGCCGGCATTCGTCCCTTGCCATTTTTGATCGTCGCCCCAATCTGCTGCGGCGACAATCGGTCTCCCACGCGGACGAGCGAAGGCATGGCAGGCGGCGAGCCGGTCATCTTCTCGCCGTGGCATACGCTGCACTGGCTCATATAAAGGGCCTTAGGACTGTTTTCTTCTGTGTCCGGCGCCAGCGCTCCCGTCCAAGCCATCTCGTTTGCATTCACATAGAGAATTGCGGTTTGCGAATCAACGGCTGAGCCGCCCCACTCCGCGCCACCGTCAAATCCTGGAAAGATCACCGTATCTTTTCCCACGCTGAACGGCACAAATTGCCCTTGGCCGCGAAATTTTCGAAAGTGCTCGAGCGCCCATTGGTGCGCTTCGGGGGTACGATTCGTTAGCATGTCCTCGCTGAGAAACTGCCGCGCAAACGGCGCCGGCTTCGCTGGCAAAGGCTGTTCGGATGCAGCGACCTCGCCTGGCACATCGCTTGGCGGATATTTGCGGTACTCGATTGGAAAAAGCGGCTTCCCGCGCGCCCGGTCAAACAAATAAACAAATCCCTGCTTCGTCGTTTGTACGACGGCGTCGATCTCCTTGCTGTCGCGGTTTACGGTCACAAGCGTAGGCGGTGAAGGAAAATCACGATCCCAGAGGTCGTGCTTCACTCCCTGAAAATGCCAGATCCTCTCGCCGGTCTCCGCGTTCAAAGCAATCAAACAGTTGGCGAACAAATCGTCACCCACGCGGTTAGCGCCATAAAAATCGAACGCCGCCGATCCCGTCGGCACATAAACGATTCCGCGTTTCGGATCGACTGCCATTCCGGCCCAATTATTCGCAGCACCGCTGTACTTCCACGCATCTTTCGGCCAGGTCTCGTAGCCAAATTCACCGGGGTGCGGGATCGTGTGAAACGCCCACCTCAATTTCCCCGATCGCACCTCGTACGCGCGCACATCTCCGGGAGCCGCGGGCAGAGTCTCCGGATTCCGCCCGCCAACAATAATCAAGTTCTTGTAGACGGTACCTGGGCTGGTTAAAGCCACCGATTGCCGCTCTGGATTGCGCCCAAGATCGCCGCGCAAATCAATCCTTCCCTCATTCCCAAACGTTGCGATCGGTTTGCCGCTACTCGCATCGAGCGCATAGAGAAAATTCATCACGCCGACCAGAATGCGCTTGCCCTTCTCACTCGACCAATAAGCCAGCCCGCGATCTGGTTGCGTCCCCTTAATGCCAGAATCAAATTTCCATAAGAGTTTGCCGCTCGCCGCATCCAGCGCGAACACTTTCTGCGTCGGGGTAATTCCGTACAACACTCCGTCGACAACGATCGGACTTGTTTCGAGCCCGCCCTGTTCGCCCGTGTCAAAGCTCCAGGCGACTTTCAGCTCCTTCACATTTGCTCGATTGATTTGCGCGAGGCTGGAGTAATGCGTGTTCTCCGGCGCGCCACCGTACGCCGGCCAATCACGACTCTCCTCGGCAGAACCACGGGGGCTGGGGTTGCTAGGTGCCTGGGGCGCAGCCAGTACGCCGAGCCACGCCGAAAGAAGCAAACTCGAGGTCGCGAGCGCGCCGCAGGTTCTAAGTATCCAAGTATGGAGTCTCTTCATACTGTAACTCCCGAATGCCTCTCCGTACTGAACTGAACTTCAGGAGCGGTTCTCGGAGACGGCGTATCTTACTCCGGAACGAATCTGCTCAGTCTCTGAATCTGCCTGTGCAAATCTAAATCTCTAAATCCGCGTGGCAACCTTCGGTGAGGCTGATATAATCCGCCTACTTCGCCGACGAATCACAGGGACGAAGCGCGCAAACGAGGCAAAAAATGTCCGCACCTATTTCGTGGCTGATCGCTTCCCTAATGTTTCTGGCCTTGGCGACCGGTGGAGGCCGCGTCCCTGCCTCGCCGGGACACGGAATGCTCGTGGTGGCCAACCAACGCGAGCACACGACACTCCTCGTCGATCCGGAGACGCGCCAGGAGCTGGCCAAAGTCACTGTCGGAGTCAACGGCCACGAAGTTGCCGTCTCGCCCGACTCGCGCTTCGCGTTCGTTCCCATTTACGGCAATTCGGGCGTCGGCAAACCCGGCACGGACGGCGCCACCATCGACATCGTCGATTTGCACGACCGCAAACTCGCAGCGACCATCGATCTCGGCAAGCCCCTTCGTCCTCACCGCGCCGAATTCGGCCCCGATGGCCTGCTCTACGTTACCGCCGAACTCGCCAAAGCCGTCGACGTCATCGATCCCGCCACTCGCAAAGTCATCGCGGAAATTCCCACAGGCGCGATCGAATCCCACATGATTGTAATTTCCCCCGATGGCCAACGCGCCTACACCGCCAACGTGGCCGCAGGCAGCGTGAGCGTGCTGAACCTCAAGCAGCGCAGTCTTGTCACGGTCATCCCCATTGCACAAACCGTCCAGCGCATCTCCATTTCGGCTGACGGCAAGCGCGTCTTCACCCACGATCAAGGCACTCCGCGGATCGCCGTCATCGACACCACGACAAACAAAGTTGCCAGTTGGATTCCTCTCCCTGCAACGGTCTATTCGTCTTCGCCCACTGCCGACGGCACCAAGCTTTTGGCATCGTCTCCCTCCGGAAAAATTTTCGTGATCGATCTGGCCAGCGCAAAGCTTGAAGAATCCTTCGACATCCCGCCCGCGCTCGGCGAACTTCTTATCACGCCTGACGGCAAGTTTGCCTTCGTGAGTTGTCCCCAGGCTGGAACGATTGAAGTGCTGGATGTCCCCGGTCACAAGCTGCTGCAGCCGATCAAGCTCACGCCCGGCGTGGATGGCCTCGCGTGGGCTTCGGCGATTCCATAATCTCCTAGAAGAAACGAACATAGGCAGTCTCAAACGATTCACGTGGATGCTAGCCCATGAACATCGACTGGATTCGCAATCTCTGTCTTTCGTTTCCCCAAACCACCGAACAAATCCAATGGGGCGAGGTCCTCGTTTTCAAAGTAGCCGGCAAAATTCACGCTCTCACAGTTCTCCGGCCCGCCAAGACTTGGCTGACTTTCAAAGTTTCCCCGGAAAATTTCGCCGGGCTGACCGAACGCCCGGGCATCATTCCCGCGCCTTACCTGGCTCGCGCCAAGTGGGTCGCTCTCGAAACCAAAGACGCCCTTTCGCCCGACGAACTCGCCCAGTTGTTGCGTGAATCCTACGACTTGGTGGTCGCCAAGCTTCCCAAGAAAACCCGCGATGCCCTGGCAAGCGGCAAGCCCCCAGCGCGACGCAAATCCCCCAAAAGTATCGCATCGAAAAAAAATTCTCCAGGCGCACCACCGCAAAAGCAAAAACCCTCTCGCTCAAGAGAGGGCTTCTAACTACGTCGATCTTCAATCTCTTTTGAGATTATGCGGTAGCCTTGGAATCAATGCTGCGGCGGAGCGGTTTGGCTCCGGGAAGCGGGAAACTCATGTGCCAAAAATTGGAGTCCGCCGAGATAAACTCAACGCCAATATACGTCTTGTTTTCCCGATCGCGTTTCACGGACACCACCCGGCACTCAACGGTCCGGTCGCTGTTTTCATTCACCAGAATCAGCATCTGTCCCACAACTACAGGCTGCTCCAGCTGCAGCAACGCCCCGTGGCGGTTCACGGAGTGCGACTTGGCTTTTACGCGGAACTTATCACCGCTTTCATCCTGCCCGTGCACGGTTATCGGAACCGTGATGCATACTCGCAATGTTCTGCGCCGTTCTTTACAGCGAAAATGAAGTATAGCCATGAGAGACACTAACCTCTCGAGTGATTTTGACGACTCGGAGACCTAAGCCTGCCCATACAGGACTGGCTTCAGCATCATCACCTTAGTGAACATAACGCCGAAGTGAACGGTCGACACGAGCGAGGAAACGAGCACGAACGTCGTCCACATCGTTCGTATTGTGCGTCTTGGCACTTTCCCCCGGCAATAGCGGGACGGTACCAAAATAATGCATATTGTCCCGGTACTCTAGTACGTTACCCGTTCGAGTGCAACCCCATTTTGCGAATGCGACGCTTTACTTAGTGCACACAAGGCTCCTAGCATTTCGGTCTTCCCAAAAAAAACCTTAAATCGGCAATTTACTGTTATCCATTTAGACGTTACTTTCTGTTGCGGGGACAAGTCTAGAATAACTAACTTTCTTGTATTCTATCACTTAGAGACCTGGGCGGATTCGGTCTCGGTTTAGACCGCGAGATCGATGAATTCGACCTGCCACGGTCTAACCCGCAAATCCAGTCGTGCCACTGTCACAGGGAGCTGAAAGCGCCGTGGTCCAGCGCTGCCTGGGTTGATGTAAAGCACGCCGTTTTTCTCGGTCTGCCCGGGCTTATGCGAATGTCCACTCACAACTATCTGAAATCCGCCAGCCCCCGGATTGAGGTCTAAACCCTGCAAAATGTGCAACATATAAATGGTTACGGAGCCGGCCCGGACAGCCTCGCTGATTGGAAGCGCCCGAGCCCAGGCACCCCTATCCACATTTCCGCGCACCGCGACAACGGGAGCGAGGGCTCTTAAGGTTTCGAGGATTTCAGGAGCGCCGACATCCCCGGCATGGAGGATCAGATCCGAACCACGCAACGCGCGCACCGCCTCCTCCCGCAGCAGTCCGTGTGTATCGGAAATCAGCCCGAGGATTCTTACCTCATCGCTCACTTTTATTCACACGGGAGTAGGAATCACACATTGGCTTGCCAAATCCTCAATCCTTTTGGAGATCTAGCTGCCTCCGAGAACCTTCACGATCTCCAGCGCATTCACTCGCGCTCGCTGGACCTCGAGGCCCCAATGTAGATGAGGTCCGGTCACGCGGCCCGTCGCTCCGACTTTCCCCAGAACAGTTCCCGCAATTACCTCATCGCCGACTTTCGCGTCGATCTCTGAGAAATGGCAGTAGAACGTGTAAATCCCCAATCCATGGTCAACGAGAACGCTGTTCCCTGAAAAAAATAGCTCTTCCGCCAAAACCACCCGCCCCTTTTGCGCCGCATGTACCAGCGTGCCTGTCGGAGCAGGAAAATCCACACCGCCGTGCGGCGACCCAGGATGCCCATTCAAAACACGCCGTTTCCCAAAGTTGCTTCCCTTAAACTCCCCGTCTAACGGCATGCGAAACGGTCCATCCCACAAACGCTCCGGCGTCACCCGGTCATAAATTTCTCGCAGCCGTTTTGTTTCCGCCTCTGCGCGCGCCGCTTGTTCCGGATTCGGTTCCACAAATTGTTTCTTCACCGTCAGGTTTTCCGTGGCAAAGTGCCCTTCCTTCACTTCGATCATTGCCTGGCAGCTCACGCGCTCGCCGTTCTGCAACTGCGCCGTAACGGTGAACTCGTACTTCCCTGCCGCTTTCTCCAGATCGACGCCAAGCAGTGCCTTCCGCACATCTAAACTCGAGGTTCCGTGCTCTTGCTCTCGCTGCTGCCAGAATGGAACATCCCGCTCGTTCCATCTGCCGCTGACTTCCATCAGGGGCTTCGGGCTGCGTAACTGGGCCAGCAAAAGCGCGCCTTGCGCCACGTCTGGCGCGCTCAATCTCAGCTCCACTCCGTTTCCACAATCTTCGGCACGAGCTGCGCCGGCAAGCGAAAATGCCCCAACTAAAACAGCGGATGCCCCAATCAATAAGGAAAGCCTTCGCAATCTGCCCTCGCCAAACCTCATTGCTTCGGCCGCAAAGCTTGAACCCGCGGTCCCACCTTTGCAAGGTGCGCCCGCCCCAGCTTCGAGCCCATGATCACTTTTTCGACGCTTAGAAACACGTCCGGATTTCTGCTCTTCTCTCTGAGCTCCTTCAAAAAAGGGCGCACCTTGACGAAAATGAAAAACAATTCTCCGGAAAACGACGGTGTAAAAAACAGCTTCTCGCTAAGCACGCCATTTCCCACAAAGGACGTCGGTCTCTTCGCCATCGTTTTTCTCCTGAATCGTACGCGCGACTGATTCTACCTTCTGAGTCTGCCCTTTTACGCCCGATTTCAGGATGGTTGTCGTCAACGTAAAACCCTGCCCATCACAGCCGTGGCCCCAAGTGTTCCTCTCTCCTCCAGACGCGCGAAATCCTTACTATTTACTCAGGCCGCCTAGTCGGGGATGATGCATGCTCGAAATTGCCATCCGTGTCCCACTCAAGGAGAGCCTTCATGCGCAGAGAACTTGCCACCGCGTCCGCACTCGCGATCCTTACGCTTTTCGGCGGCACTGCGCTGCACACACAAAAAACGTCTGCGCCTCCCGCGGCTGCATCCCCCGCCCCGAAGCAAACCGAAACCGATGAATACACGCGCTACGAGCTTCTGGCGCCCGAAACCGCCAGCTTCAAG
>WNFJ01066448.1_pt1 | contig 15436 bp, 17 predicted proteins | sample 5400461 | NCBI WGS metagenome assembly WNFJ01 (sample SAMN13153349, study PRJNA577476) | soil metagenome | isolation source: 115 cm saprolite on Douglas fir-dominated hillslope | place: USA:California | collected 2013-09-17 | reverse complement strand
CGATCGAGCCGTGTCGAATTACCTGTAGGAAGACCACTCCTGACTCCAGGCTCGGCCGGGGTTTCCGGACTTTTCGCTGCGGAAATGATCGATCATCGTTTAGTCGCGAACGTAGCGATGGCGACTGCGGTTTCGGGCGGTTTAACGGGTACAAACCCGGGGACGTCTTGATTGGCCCGGGCGTCGTGGCCAATCTAGCCGTCGTTTACGCGTGGACCAATGAGCTCGACCTGGCCTTCGCCACGTTGAGTAGTCTGACAAAAATATCAATAGTTGTTATCTCCTACGGCGAATTGAAGCGGGCCCCGTACTGGGAACCGCTTCGGAAAGATTCGCGCTATGAAAAGTTGCTGGCCGAGCTGAAATCGAAGGATAGAGGCTGATCGATCAGTCATCATTTCGCCTTCGCCTTCCGGTCTGCGATCGCCTCGATGAACCACATGACCTCGCCTAAGAAATCAGCCCGCTTTTCGTAGCCAGCATCATTCGGAGTGCCGTCCTCGTTGAAACTGTCGCGCACGCGAGAGACAGGCAGACTGGCCGGAATCGGAAAGGCACCCATACCAAGCGTCACCAATCGGAGTTGCGCCAGGCAATTGATGCCACCAAAGCCGCCCGCCGAAACCGTTACAATGCCAATGGGCTTTCGCTCGTATTCGGGCAGCAGGTAATCGAACGCATTTTTGAGCACGCCAGGATAGCCGTTGTTGTATTCGGGCGTCACGATGATTAGTGAATCGGCGCGCCCGATCTTGTCGCCGAACTCCTGCAAGCGCGGTGGCGGATCGTCACGGCGATGTAATCGTTCTTCCATGATGGGAAGATTGTACTCGAGCAGATCGAGCAATTCGGTTTGAACACCGGGCCATTGTTGCCATCGGGCCAAAACGAATCGTGCGACTTTGATAGTTTGGCGATCTCGCCGCGTGCTGGCGGCTATGATTGGTATATAGAACATAGAGTGAAGCGGAGTTTTGTTAGTGCTTTTGTCTTCGACGGCGCCGTTCGTCCAGACTCGATTCCTCTTTTCTTCTCGGGCCCGCAACCAGGCACGTCGAGGCGTTAATTGCTTTCTGCTATTTGGTATTTGTCATTCGCTTCGACGGTAGCTCGGCCTGGGAATTGTTAACCGCACCTGCCTTAAAAAACGTGTAGCAAAAAACGCCGTCGGCTTCTGCAGTGCGGTACAAATCGGCGATGCCCTTATCAAAGTCGGCTTCGCTCATCATCCCCGATTCAAGGGAAGGCTTCCGAATACCATCGATCATTGCGGTAAAAGTATTCTTTGTGAATCCCTCGACCAGATCGGGCTTGCTGGAATCGACGTAGACCATTCGCGGCGAGACATGAACTTCGCTGAAACCAGCTTCCCTGAGCAACGGGTAAAGCGCTCGTCCGATCAACGCATTCCCGCCCGCTCTTGCCTGCAATTCCACTTGGCAACGAACAGCCTGGCGCGCAAAATCGCTGTCCGGATAGAAGTAAGCGGAGCCATGATCGCCTTCAATCACGGTGATGGTTCCACCGGGCTTCAAGATGTATTTAAGCGCTCTCAGCGCTTCAACGGGTCGGGCCAGGTGTTCAAGGACGAAGCATAGGAAGACATGATCGAATGACGCAGCCGGAAACGGTAAATGGAAGATGTCTCCCTGGCGTACCGTCACATTCCTGATGCCTGCCGCGTGGACAACCTTTCTGGTTTCGGCGACCGATGCTTCTGACACATCGAGGGAAGTAATGAACGCCGTCGGACTATTGGCTGCCAAGGTGATCGTTTGCGCGCCGACCCCGCACCCAACCTCCAAAACGCTGCTTCCTGCCGGGTAGGCCGTATCCGAATGCAATAGCTCCACGAGCGTAGATGCTTGATCTTGCAGCCGCAGGTTTTCTCTTGGGTCGTAACCATGCACGTAAGCGCCGGCCATTGCGTCTCCTTCGAATTTGCCGAACTTCAATTATTCCCCACCTGTGGGGTTTTGCATCCATGATGCGTGTTCGCGCGGTGCCATGCAATTTCGAAGTCCATTGGCCGGGTGAGCAATAAGCCTCACTAATCAGGATTTGGGCGAGGAAAGAGGATTTAAGGGTTGTTATGAATCATTGAAGCGCTTTATTTCCTTGGCATCCGGTTTTCCACTGGCCTAGACAACGGGCTCAGCATACAAGCTGCTTGGTACCCCCCACCGTTCGTTTATGCCCGCGCCCTTCAATTTCGGGATCTTTCGAAAGCTTCAGCGAAGCTTGCTTTATTTGCTCGCTGTTTTTGTGGTCTCAGTTGTGGGTTATCTGACGTTTGGTTGGTCGTTGATTGATTCCGTTTACATGGTGGTGATCACGATGTTCGGCGTCGGTTTTCGGCGAAGTTCATCCACTGATCAATGCTTGGCAGAAAATTTTTACAATGCTGGTTATTATTGGCGGCACCAGCGCCGTCGTTTTCGTCATCGGTGAAATCATTCGTTTCATTACAGAAGGAGAAATTGTGAAAGTCATTGGAGAGCTCAAAAAGAGTCGTCAGGTCGAAGGCATCAGCCGGCACGCGATCATTTGTGGCTACGGCCGGATCGGACAAATTCTTGCGCACGATCTCGCCGCAAACGGGTTTCCGTTTGTCGTCGTCGATATTGGCGATGACCGCTTAGCCATGGCCGAGGCAGCGGGTTACCTTTTTGTGAAAGGAAGCGCCACCGAGGAAGAAACGTTGATCCGCGCCGGGGCCGAACGCGCGCAAGTGTTGGCGACGGTCCTCCCGCAGGATACGTTAAATGTTTTCATCACGTTGACCGCTCGGAATCTGAACCGCAACCTTCTGATTATCGCCCGAGGCGAGCAGCCTAGCACCGAGAAAAAGCTCCTGCAGGCTGGTGCGAACGAAGTCGTTTTGCCTGCCGCCATTGGCGGTTCGCGCATCGCGCACATCATCACGCGCCCCGCGACGATGAAATTCCTCGGTGATAGTCGGGGAATTGTTGGCGAGGAACTTAAGCGGCTCGGTGTGGAAATTGATGAACTGCGCCTGCATCGAAACACATTTCTCGTTGGTAAAAAGGTCCAGGAGTTGCAGGATCTCGCCGAAGGAAATTTACTCGTTCTGGCCATCCAGCGAGCCGATGGCAATGTCCTGCGAAGCGGCTTTCTCGAGGAATCGCTGTGCGAAGGCGACGCAGTGATCATCGTAGGTCGGACCCATGCCTTGCCGCCCATCCTGCGCGCCGAGATGGAGAAGGAAGAGCTGCTCTAGCCTCAAGCCTCATGAAAAAGACTGTACTCCATGCTTCGGTGAGTGAGAACACCGTGAAACTCCGCGCCCGGTTGACGGGTGACTTCCCCGGGAGCCCGGTCGAGCTCGACTTCATGTTCATGCTCGCCCACACAAAATCACCTCTCTGGAAATTCAATGATCGCTGCAAACTATCCATTTTCTGTTGATGGAAACGAATTCCAGGGCAACCGAGCCGTGCGCGTCAAATGATTATGGACATTATTCTTCATGTCCTCTCTCGATTTGCTTGTTTTTTCCTAGTCGTCACATCTTGAGTCTTTAGATTCCTCAACCCCCTCTGAGTGATCCGGAAGTAGAACCCATAGAACTGCCATAAATACAATGGTCGGTATAGCCAAAGGCGGTTATTCATTAGCCGCGGGGTTTCTCTCAGTGATCGTGCCGGCCGATCTGGAACGGTAGAACATGCTTTTTTCAGCCCATGAACACCAATCCACTTTATACCTTTCTCTTTCTTCATCACCTGACGGCGCTTCGTTGGATAACTGCTCTTGCGTTTACGGCGATCTTGTTCTTCGCGTGCGCATATCTTCTTAGACGCGTTTTGCAGGGTCGACTGCTTCGCCTTACCCTGGCGTCAGCAACCTCTCTAGCCCTTGGCGGTCTCTTCCTTTTCCAAGCTGCGTCCTCGGAAGCACGCGCTGATTTAGCAGCTCTCGAGGCTCTGCCGCAGACGCCGAATGGCCAGGTCACCTTAAAGAATGCCGGTAACCACAAAGTCTACGAAATCATTATTCCGGGCGGACCCGCACCGTCGGAGATTTCATTGGGTTCTACGCCAGTACGACAGATGAGCCCGTTGATCATCCGAGACTTTGATTGCTCGTTGCTCGATGGGCTCCGAAAAGAGTGTCCGGATGTCTTTGACCTTGTCTTTCCGACCCAACAACAAGCTCCGAAGGCCTCGGGCTCGAAAGCTGTGGGTCCTTCTCGGAGAATCTAGGCCCTGCTCAGCCGCCCGCCATTGCGCCAATAACAAGCAACGGTTCAACGCCAGATATGACTTCGCCCGGCAACGGAGTCTCGGGCGGTTCATGCGAAAGATCTTCTTTGCATGCGTAGAATCTGACGAACGGGCGACGGCGTAACGTGGTGCGGTCGCGGATGGCTCCGCGAAGCACCGGATATCGCGCTTCGAGTGCGTCGAGAACCGAGCCCAGCGTGCTTGGTTCCTCTACTTCAAGTTGCACATCGCCGTCCACACGCGCCAGCGTGCGCAGGTGATAAGGGAGCGCCACTCGGATGATCATGGCAAAGTCTGAACTTCGACCGACAAAACCGCCGGGAGATCGCGCACAATGGAGTTCCAAGTGTCGCCATTGTCGGCAGACCCATAAATTTGCCCGCCGGTGGTTCCGAAATAGACACCGCACGGCTCCAGCGAGTCAACCGCCATCGCGTCGCGCAACACGTTGACGTAGCAATCCCTTTGCGGCAGACCTTGGGTGAGCGCCTCCCATTCATTGCCGCCCGTCCGACTCCGATACACGCGCAGCTTGGCGTCCGGCGGAAAATGTTCTGAATCGCTTTTTATCGGCACAACATAGATCGTTTCCGGCTCGTGGGCGTGAACCTGAATCGGAAAGCCGAAATCTGAGGGCAGGTTGCCGCTGACCTCCCGCCAGGACTCGCCGGCGTCGTCGCTGCGCATGACGTCCCAATGCTTCTGCATGAACAAGACGTCCGAGCGAGCTGGGTGCATCGCGATACGATGAACACAGTGTCCAACTTCTGCGTCCGGGTCGGGCAACTCGTAGGGCGATTTCAGACCGCGATTGGCCGGCTTCCAGGTTTTGCCTTCGTCCTCAGTGCGGAAGGCGCCGGCCGCTGAGATCGCAATGAAAATTCGATCCGATCGATTGGGATCAAGAATGATCGTGTGCAGACACATCCCGCCCGCCCCGGGCTGCCAGAGCTGGCCCTTGGCGCTGCGCAATCCGGGAAGCTCCTGCCAGGTGTGGCCACCATCTATAGTCTTGAACAGCGCCGCGTCCTCCACGCCCGCGTAAACGGTGTTCGGATCGTTCAGAGACGGTTCGAGATGCCAGACACGCTTGAACTCCCACGGATGTTGCGTGCCATCGTACCACTGGTGAGTGCCGGGAACCCCCTCATAGTTGAATTCGTTGCCGACGGTTTCCCAGGTTTTTCCGCCGTTATCCGAGCGCTGGATTACCTGGCCAAACCAGCCGCTGGTTTGCGAGGCATACAAACGATCCGATTCAATGGGCGAGCCTTTGACGTGATAAATCTCCCAACCGGCGAAGTGCGGTCCGTTGACTTCCCACCGCTCGCGCTCCCCATCTGCGGTCAGAATGAATGCACCTTTCTTTGTGCCGACCAATACTCGTACTTTGCTCATATTGTTGTTCGCTCAAATGATACAACGAACGAGCAGCCGTAATCAGGACTTTTGTTTTGAAATATTGGAGGGCACTGGGGAAGGTTGTTTGCGATCGCGGCCAACCGCCGGATCGAGCGAAGATCCCAAGCTGTCATGCCCGGAAAAGTATCGCTGCACCGGGAAAGTCATATGGTGCGGATTCGCGCTTTTGAGGTGAAGTTGTTTCCAGGTAGTTCACAAAATTAACGCCTGACCAAGGACAAACGAAACAATCATTGTCGCTCACGCTATGAATCCAGATTTCGGAAATCCGGCATTTTGGCATCGGCTGCATTTCGCATTCACGATTACCTACCATTATTTGTTCCCGCAACTCACCATGGGCCTTGCCTGGTTCATCGTGTTCTGGAAATGGAAGGCACTTCGCACTGGCGATGAGAAATTCAATCGTGCAGCGCGATTCTGGGCAAAAATTTTCGGCCTCAATTTTGCGGTGGGAGTCGTGACGGGAATTCCGATGGAATTCCAATTCGGAACAAACTGGGCCGGTTTTTCTAGGTATGCCGGAGGTATTGTGGGACAGACGCTGGCCATGGAGGGGATGTTCGCCTTTTTCTTGGAGAGCGCTTTTATTGGTGCGTTGATCTGGGGAGAAAAGCGGCTCGGCCCGCGGAATCACTTCCTCGCTGCAGTCGGAGTCGCTATCGGAAGCTGGCTTTCCGGTTATTTCATCCTCGTGACGAACGCTTTCATGCAACACCCGAAGGGCTATACGGTTACGTCGAATGAGGTACTCTCATTAGCCGACGTCGGCGCTTATCTGATGAATCCATGGGCACTGGTCCAGTTCGCGCACAACCAATCAGCCGCCCTGGTCACCGGCTCGTTCGTCATGGCGGCGATAGGAGCTTTCTATCAGCTGAGGGGCATCCATTCCGAGCAGGCAAAGCTTTACTTAAATGCCGGCACGCTCATTGGACTGGTTGCTTCCATCGCGGTCGCGTTTCCGACTGGGGACGCTCAGGCCAAGATGGTCGGAAATCACCAACCCGTCACGCTCGCAGCCATGGAGGGACGCTTTCAAGGTGGCCGACTCGCGGACTTGGCGGTGATCGGTCAGCCCAACGTGGAGCAGCAGCGCTTGGAAAACCCAATCCAGCTTCCCGGCGCACTAAGCTTTCTGGCATATGGCACGTTCAAAAGTTACGTCAGAGGACTGAACGAATTTCCGAAGGACAACTGGCCGGATAATGTCGAACTCCTCTATTACGCATTCCACATCATGATTACGCTGGGCATGATCTTTATCGTGATCATGGTGCTGGCCACTTGGCAGCGCTGGCGCGGTCGCCTCGAATCGAGCACTGGCCTACTCTGGGTACTGATGCTGGCGTTTCCTTTTCCCTATATCGCGAACACTCTGGGATGGATGACGGCCGAACTTGGCCGCCAGCCCTGGCTGATCTACGGCCTCTTTCGCACGAGTGCCGGTTACAGCAAGGTGGTCGGTGCCGGCGATACGATCTTCACGTTGATCGGCTTTGCCGGTCTCTATTTCATTCTTGGCCTGCTCTTTCTTTATCTTGTCGGCCGGGAGATTTATCACGGTCCCGATGCAGCGGGCCCCGACTCATCGACGCTCAGCAACGCCGCAGTTTCCCTATGATTGCGCTCTGGTACGGAATCCTGGCGTTCATGCTCGCGACCTACATCGTGCTCGATGGGCGCAACTTCGGAGCGGGGATCCTCCACTGGATCGTCGCCAAGAGCCCGGCTGAACGGCGGCAGGTGATCGCGGCAATTGGTCCGCTTTGGTCTTGGCACGAGGTCTGGCTCGTTGGGACGGGTGGCGTGATGGTCATGGCGTTCCCTCGCCTGGTGGCCGCCGCATTCTCCGGATATTACCTGGCTTTATTCCTTATCCTCTGGTGCGTCCTGCTGCGAGGTATCTCGATCGAAGTCGGCGGACACATTAATGACCGGCTCTGGCAGACATTCTGGGATGCTGTCTTTGTCCTGAGCAATATTTTACTGGCTGTGCTCTTCGGAGCAGCGTCGGGAAATCTCGTACGAGGTGTGCCTCTGAACCGCGACGGAACATTCTACTTGGCATTTTTCACCGACTTCCGCGTTCAAGGAAATGTCGGTCTGCTTGATTGGTACACAGTTTCGATGGCGCTCTTTTGCGTCCTTCTTTTGACCGCTCACGGAGCAACCTATCTGACCATGAAAACCGAAGGGGCTGTCCATGACCGGGCCGCCGCGATTGCTCGCCGGCTGTGGATCGCGGCGATCCCGGCCTTCCTGCTCATCACGCTGCTCACTTGGCAAGTGCGCCCCGAATTATTTCGAGGACTGATTTTCCGGCCCCTTGCCTGGACCAGCCTGTGCATTTGCGTAGCCAGTATAATTGCTCTGCTCACCGGGTTGCGCATGGGTCGAGAACACCGGGCCTTGCTGGGATCCACTTTTCTCCTTTTCGGCCTATTGATGACGGGAGCGGCCAGTCTTTATCCGGTGATGCTCTTTTCAACAATCGACCCTGCCGACCAACTGACGGCACCTCTCTGTGCGGCTTCTGATCAGAGTCTATGGATCGCAACCCCCTGGTGGTTCTCCGCCTTGGTGCTTGCGTTCATTTATCTCTTTATCATTCAGCGCCATTACTCCGGAAAAGTGAACGTCTCGAAGGATAACCAGTAATCCAGAGGCACTGGTTAGCGGCGGCGACAAACCCGTTTTTTGCAAAAAGGAGCCCGTCTGAAACTTTGCTACCTTTGCTTCCTTTTTGTTTAAAAACCTCTTTTGCTTACTTCTGTCTAGATGTGTTCTTCTGTTCTGATCACTAGGCAATGAAAGTGGCTGTTCTCTGAAGGAGAACCTTCTTTTCCCGGCGCAGTCTGGGAAAAGGCGTGTACTACACTGGTTCCGATTCTTGTTTTTTTGCGAGGATTCTCCCTCTGTCGAACAAGTCGACGTGCGTGAGTCTCCAGTCACCTCTCACTTCTCACCAATCACTTCGGTTGGGGCTTGCCGCACTATGCCCTTCTTCCTCTTTGGTCCAGCAATTTCAGAAATATCAATGGTAGTCTGTCCAGCTTTATTGACTAACTCTATTTAAACGGTGGCCCTATGAGTCCGAGTCACATTTTGCGTGGAACCTTTCTTTGTTTTGTTATGGCGGCATCGATCGCCACGCTTTCCCTTGGAGCACCACAGGTTCTGAACTTGCCGGGATCGCCATCCCTGCCCCGTTCCTTCTTCACTCACACCCTCATGCTATTGCTCTCGCTCGCGGCGATGATGTGGCTTTCAAAGGGAAAGTTGTCGCAATACGGTCTGACCGTCGGCACATTTCGGTGTTCCGCCAAATACCTGCTCTGGCTGTTACCTACAACGGTTATCTCCATCTTGGAGACGATCGGTTCTCGCGGCGACCCAACGCCGACATCGAGCTTACCGTTTTCGCCTCTTACCGTCGTTCTCTTCGTCTGGATTTACGCAAGCATAAGCGAGGAGATCTTCGTGCGCGGCCTGGTTCAGAGCTACCTTTCGCCCTTTTCACAGTATCGGATTAAAATATCGAATCAGCGATCGATCAGCTTTCCCGTCTTCTTCGGAGCCGTCTTTTTTGGGCTTATGCACATCGTGCTGTGGCCACGGTTGGGTCCCGCGGCACTAGTCCCAATCGCCTTTGCCACTCTTCTGGGTTTCATCGCTGGCTACTACCGTGAAGCAACCGGGAGCGTGCTGCCCGCCATCGTTATCCACGCTTTGTTCAACATCGGCGGTACGGTTCCAGGATGGATCGCGAATCTCTTAACCAAGCGCACTCTTTAGCGCGTAACTTTCGGGTACCTTCCGGCGACACCTCGGAAATACCTCGTACGCAACATTATCCAATGGGTTGTCTTCTGATCCAGCCGGCCAGCGGCGAACCCAACCACCACGTCCTACGCGCCTTATCCAGGACGCGGCTGGACCGAACCCGGCAACACCAAGCCACCGAGCGGCTGGCTCGGTGGCATCGGATCAGCTCAAGCCGCTAGCAACGCGTGAGGATCAATCACGAATTTCTTGGCAGCGCCCTTATCAAAATCGACATACCCCTTTGGAGCATCTTCCAGCGATATCACAGTCACGTTGACCGCCTTGGCGATATGGATTTTATCGCGGAGGATCGCCTGCATGAGCTGACGATTGTATTTCAAGACAGGCGTCTGTCCGGTTTGGAAGGCGTGGCTTTTGGCCCAGCCGAGCCCTAGACGAATCGAGAGCGCTCCGACCTTTGCTGCCGCGTCTACACCGCCGGGATCGTCCGTCACGTAAAGGCCGGGAATTCCGATCGAGCCGCCCGCTCTGGTGAGCTCCATCAGCGAATTCAATACCGTTGCCGGAGCCTCTTTTTTTGCGTCAGCGCCATGACCGTGAGCTTCGAAACCAACGCAATCAACTGCGCAGTCTACTTCGGGACTACCCAGGATCTGCTCGATCTGTTCGGCCAGGGAATTTTTGGAAGAGACGTCGACAGTCTCGCACCCGAACGACCGGGCCTGGTTGAGACGTTCCTTATTCAGATCGGAGACGATCACAGCTGCAGCTCCCAGCAGATGGCAGGACGCAGCGCAGGCTAAGCCAACCGGACCGGCTCCCGCCACCAACACGGTTGTCCCTGGACCAACTCCCGCGGAAACGGCGCCGTGGTAGCCAGTCGGGAAAATGTCCGAGAGACAGGTTAGATCCCGAATCTTTTCCATGGCCTGGTCCTTGTCCGGCAACTTCAAGAGATTAAAGTCGGCATAGGGAACCATCACGTATTCGGCTTGGCCGCCGACCCAGCCGCCCATGTCGACATATCCGTACGCGCCGCCGGCCCGGGCCGGATTCACATTTAGGCAAATGCCGGTTTTTTGTTCTCGACAGTTTCGGCAACGCCCACAGGCGACATTGAACGGGACCGAAACGAGGTCCCCGATTTCAAGAAGCTCGACCCCGCGTCCTTTCTCAATCACCTCTCCGGTAATTTCGTGGCCGAGAACCAGACCGGCCGGAGCGGTCGTGCGTCCGCGTACCATATGCTGATCGCTTCCGCAGATATTGGTTGATACGATCCGAAGAATAACGCCGTGGTCGATTTCTTTGCCATTCGGCGCAACGAATTTGGGATAGTCGATTCCTTGGACTTCGACCTTCCCTGGTCCGATATAGGCGACACCTCGATTGCTGGACATAGTATGAACTCCATTTGGTTGGGAGGCTTTGCCCAACCTGGTAGCCAACAACCCAAGCGGTTAGCCAAGCCTCAACTTACGGTGAAATACCGGGCTTGCGCCCTCACGCAGAGCACATCCGTGTGGTTGACTGTTCCGCGTAAAAACACGCTAAGCCCCACCGACCGAAAGTAAACAGCCAAATTGCAGTTTATCGTAGCACTTGCATTGCTATTACCGCTACTCTGCACGAAGCGTCAGCACGCTCATCGCTCGAAAAAAAGAGCGGTGGTTGGTTTGGAGATTTAAGCCGACGAAGCTTTGGCCGATATACATAGACTTAACCAAATCAGTGGAAGCATCCGGAATGGAAGACGCCGAGGGAAGGCCCTTTAAGTTCAATTGGGAACACGAGCCTCACGGGTCCTTTATTCGAGGAGAATTTACCCAGGTTTCTCTCTTGTTCGACTCCGCTGCCGGGCTCTGGAGACTAAGAATCTGCAAGAAAAAGACGCCGCTTGGACATCCGATAGCGTACGAAATCGCCTTCAAAAAGAGATATAGTCCAACGGCCGATCTGGCTATCTCTCTCGCGAACACTATCCTTGAAGTTGAGCTCCTTGACTAAGAGGTGTTCTGGACCACCGCTGCCTAACTTCGCAATGGAATGAGTGCGCGCAGGCGCTCTTCGCGCAGGTAAAGTCCGCCCCACAGCAACATCGCAACGTAGACCGGGAAGAGCGCGTGCGAGAAGAGCGGATCACTAACCCGCACGTGCGTGGCGACGGCGCCGCCGAGATAACCAGTTAAGAGGATCGCGCCGAGAACGGCCGTACGTGGAACTACATAGAGGATGACGCAAACCAGCACGACGATCCCAAGACCAAAAATAACGCTCTCGGGATATCCGAGCTGAACCGTTGCTTTCACGACAAACTCCGGCTTCACCAGTTTCATGACGCCGTCCATGAGCAGGAACAGCGCCGGCAGAGCGCTCATGATGCGACCGGCCCAGAGTCTCCCCTTCGAGACGGCAGCCATTTGAGTGGCCGAATGGATCGTATTGTTTTCACTCATAAAGTTTTCCTTATTTGTTCAAGATCGGTGTTTTTGTTGTCGCGTTTCAGGCATACAACGAACGAGGCAAGGTATTCAGGACATCGTTTCTTTTGGCGCGGTCGTTGGTGACCGGTTCTAAAAGACTCAAGATGTGCACATCTTGAACTACTGTAGTGACAACGCCGCCCAGCCACACACTACCGATGATGATGGGCATTGAGAGCCACGCAATCAATTCCGATAAGCAGTTTCATCTTTCGGGATTGGAGATTAGGCGAAAAAAACACCCGCATCACGCTTTACTCGATGAACAGCTAACGGTCATCGGCCGCCTTGAGAACGCCCGGAAAATGATCAAAAAGGGCTTGGTTGACTGACCCGTTTCCGACCCGGATTAATCGATAGTATGCTTTTGCAAGTGGAGGGTGAAAGAGTCCCGCAGCGCCGGTAACGCAGCGCTTGGATTAGATTGATCGTAGGCAGCGAAAAACTCTCCTATTACCACTTCTTCATTGATATCGACCGTAAAGCGCAGGAAGCCGAATTCCTGGTCGTTATAGGCGACAACCTTGGCCGAGTCCCCTTTTGGTAAAGCCGAACCGAAAGGGAGAACGACATCGAATGGCACGTTTGGAAGCGTAGCCGTATCACCCGCACAGGTTTTAGAGAGCTTTTCCACCGGTGCATGCCCTCCACTGCCGGCGATCAGGTGCGGGATTTGCCAGCCGTTGGCGTACGTGTAGGTGATTCTCTGATAAAGATGGGCATGAGCAGAAATAACAACGTCAGGGTATTGAGCGCTCTCGTGAAAAGCTTGTTGCAGAATGTTGCTAAGCGGTTGCAAGACGCCAGCGGGCGGTGCCCGGCGCGGCGTCGGGCCCAAGTTCGGGTCGCCCCGCTCGGCGAAATTAGCCGCACCGGAATACGGAGGATAATGTAAGGCCAGGAAAATCACTTTTCCGTCGTCCTTAATACCCTTCAAGGTCTTGACCAGCCACTGATATTGCGGGTTGTCTGTACTCATGGGGTCGTCCAACTGCCCTCCGTTGATGTCATTCGTGTAGAGACCGACGACATAGGCGACCGATGTTTCGAATAACCAGTAGGGATACGGCTGAGTCATCGTCAGCCGCCGGTCTGTTTGATTGTCCGGACTTACCTCTCTTTTCGAACCGCAAAAGTTCTGCAGAAAATGAAGGATCGCTGACTTCTTGCTATGGTCGGAGCTCTTGCCGTCATGGTTACCGGAGATCGCTAAAATGTTACGATCATAGCCGGTAAACTGGGCATAGAACTGTGAGTTGTACATCGCTGCTTGGTCCTTGCCTACCGGATCCGAGGGATCCTCGTCCTTGTAGACAACATCGCCCAGATGAAACAAAAACGACGTCCCGACCGCCCGTGAACTCCCGCTGCTGACGCGAGGATTAGAGATCTGTGCTGCCATGGCTTTAGCCACCTGCAGCCCCGGCAAATGATCCTTGAAGTCGCCGGAACATCCCAGCGCATGAAAGCTCAGGACACCTCGTTGTTTAACGGCGTGCGATTCATCGGGGTCGATGTCCTTTAATGCGAGCCGATGCGAACCACTTGGAGGATCGACCGGAATGGAAGTCCATTCCCCGTGCTCGACGCATGCGGGGTAGGCCGGGTTAGCATCACCAGTCGTCGTTGGAAGGTCGGTTGCCATATTCAAATGGTTCGTTACCGAGCTTTATTAACCAGACAAGGAAAAAGTAGATTGTTGCTTGTTAAAGACGTGATCCTTTTCCTTAGCCCTCGCGATCACCGGCGACGCTGACGGACTAAATGAGCTTGGCTCAGAGTGCCCCGAGCTGCAGTAGCTTTGAGAAGAGCTCAGCCGCAGACCGCGCCTGCTGCGCGATCGTGCGCTCTTCCGGAATTCGCAGCCCGTGTAGCACCTCCTCGAACACTCCCGCACGCAGCAACGCGGCGAAGACACTGCTGGCGCGGTCCGGGTTTTTAATTCTCCAGTTCTCGACCGGAGCCCAGCGGGTAAGGTATTGCGACATGATATTGGTCCTGGTCGCTACGACTTCTTTCTCGTAGCGGCGGCCAAGTTCAGGAAAGCGATGAGCATCCCTGGTGACGACGCGATAAAGCGCCAGTTGCTCGGCCGAGAGCAGATGGCGAAGATAGCCTCGGCCAGCGGCAGCCAGACCTCGCCTCGGACCTTTTTCAAACCAAGTAAATCTCGCAGCGGGTGACGCATCATCGTCCCGCTCCGCTGGAATGGAACTGTCGGCCCGACATGCGGCCTGCATGACCGCGCTAAACAGTTCATCCTTATTTTCAAAATGGCGGTAGATCGTCTTGACCGACACTGCCGCCGACTCTGCGATTCGGTCCATTGCCGCCTCGGCGTACCCATTCTCCAGGAACGCCTGCCGCGCCGCCGCCACAATGGCGGCGCGTTTGCGTTCCATCAGGGCTGCCTTGGGATTGTCATCGGACCATTTCTTCAAATCTTACCTCCGTAACATATTCTATAGAATCTTTTTCTTGACCAAGTATACGACAACGATCATTGTCTAACAAATGATAACGATCGTTGTCTATCAAAGCGTATCAATAACCAGCCCACAAGCAAAAAACCAGGGTTCTCCTCCTCGGTTCCACCGGACGAACCGGGAAAGCGGTAATCGCGGAACTGGAGCAGAGGTCTGATTCGGTCGTCTATTCCTCACGCAATCGCGCGCAGGTCGACGTATGGCGCCAAGAAGGCCAAGACGTGAAGTGCTTCACGTTGACGGCGGCGCGCATGCCGGAAAATGGTAATTAGAAACTGATTTGGAGAAAACATGGACGAGCGAAAGTCTCTAGACTCGCAGGGTGCGAGAGGTCGAGCGATGGCGTTTTGTCAGCAGTATGGTCTGCGAATACCAATCCTGCAGGCGCCAATGGCCGGCTCCTGCCCGGTTAGCTTAGCGGTCGCTGTCGCGGACGCAGGTGGTATGGGCGCTATGGGGGCCCTTTTATCAAGCCCGGACGCCATCGCCAAGTGGGCGGCCGAGTTTCGGTCGCGGAGCATGGGACCGTTTCAACTGAATCTTTGGATCGCGGATCCAGCAGCGCCCGTACGCGATTTCGCCGCCGTGCAGCGGGTGCGAGAGTTCCTGTCAAACTGGGGACCGACGGTTCCAGCCGAGCCCAGCGGAATCCAGTGTCCGGATTTGAGCAGCAATGCGACTCGTTTTCCGCCGTCAGACCCACCGTTGTTTCTTCGATCATGGGTCTGTATTCTTCGGCATTTGTCGCAAAGTTGAAGGATCAGGGAATCGCATGGTTTGCCTGCGCAACGACTCTGGCTGAGGCACGAGAGGCGGAACGCGCCGGGGCCGACGCAATCATAGCGCCACGCTTGGCGGATAAACTCTCGATTCCGATTATCGCTGCGGGTGGCATCGCAGAAGGGCGAAGCATCGCCGCTGCGTTGACTTTGGGCGCCAGCGCGGTCCAGATCGGCACCGCTTTCCTCCGCTGTCCGGAAGCGGGCACGAATGCAGTGTGGGCGGATGC
>WNFJ01266010.1_pt1 | contig 15437 bp, 8 predicted proteins | sample 5400461 | NCBI WGS metagenome assembly WNFJ01 (sample SAMN13153349, study PRJNA577476) | soil metagenome | isolation source: 115 cm saprolite on Douglas fir-dominated hillslope | place: USA:California | collected 2013-09-17 | reverse complement strand
GCAAAACCGTCGGGTCATCCGCAAGTTGTCGTACGCTTTCCTGTAAAAGGCTGTAGGCCCAACTAAAATTATCAAGTTGAAAGGCAATGCGCCCCAGCACGCCAGCCACATGAGCGTCGTTCGGCGCCAGCTGCCTTGCCTTCTTGGCAATCTCCAGCGCTCTGTCGTGTTTCGGCAAGGGTCCGGAGTAAAGTTGAGCCAGTTCCAGGTTAGCGGAGAGAAGTTTCGGATTGAGCTTCAACACCTCTTCATAACTCGCGGCCGCCTTGGCGGTTTCCCCCTGTTTTTCATAAGCGGCGGCGAGCCGGTTCAGGACAATCGGATCGTTAGGCTGTCGCTTCAGAAGCGCCTCCAGTTCGGTCACAGGGAGCTCTGTTTTGCCGCCGGGGGACTCTTTCAGCAGAGCAAGCTGACGTTGGGCCTCGCTCTTATCTGGGAAATCGGCGGTGGCATGAAGGGCTTGTTCAAGAGCCAAGCGAGCCTTGTCCGCCTGACCCATCATGTAGCTGGTCATGCCGAGATGAAACTGGACCTGCGGAGTTTCGGGGAGTTTATTGGCGCTTTCTTGAAGGAGCGCCAATGCTTGCTGGTAATCGCCACGCTTGTAAAGGATCCACCCGAGCGTATCGGCGATCTCAGCCTCATTTGGTTTCAGAGTGCGCGCTTTCTCTGCCAGTTCGTAGGCTCGGTCGAGCCGGTTTAGGTGCTCGGCGTAAAGATAGGCGAGATTGTTCAAGGCTAATACCGAGTCTGGGTTCAGAGCCAGTAGCTTCTCATACGTATCACGCGTCTTCTGGTAATCGTTCATTTTGTCGTAAACAATCGCTTCTATCGTCAGCGCGACCGCATTGCTCGGATTCTTCTTGAGCAACGTTTCGAGCTCAGTAATGGCTTGGGGCAACTTGTTAGCCGTCAAATAAACCGAGACCAACAAATCATAGGCCGCGGCGAAATCGGGATTGAGCTCGATCGCTTTCTGAAGCTCCGCTTCGGCGCGCGGCCAGTCCCGTTGCGCCGCGTAAATTCTTGCTTCTAAGAAATGAGTGCCGGCTGCGTCGGGTTTCGTCTGAAGCTGCTGCTGCACGCGCTTGGTCGCAGCGCCATACTGCTTTTCGGCCAAGTCCATCCCAACAAGTTGATTGATCGGATCTAAGTTATCGGGCGCGATTTCCGAGGCTTTTTCAAAAGTTCGGCGAGCTTCGTCCGTTTTTCCCTGCCGCTGCAGAATCAGGCCGAGGAGGAAGTAGGGTTCGAAAGATTGCGGAGTTATTTTAATTTGTTCTCGAAGTAGTGCGGCAGCGTCGTCCCGTCTGCCCAAAACCTGATAAGCATCGGCGAGCATGAGGCTAGCTGGTAACAAACCAGGCCGTTTTTTTAGCAGATCCGCCATGGCGGCGGTGACAGCCTGAGGTTTGCCGGTGCGTAAGTTGAGTTCACCGAGAGCGAGAATGGCCTCCGTGTAATTTGGATTCGTCGCAATCGCCTGTTCAAGCGCTGAGGCGGCTTGGCCGGTATTTTTGGCGCTTAGATAAGCACGAGCAAGCCCGAATTTGATGATGGGAGTATTCGGATACGTACTGTCCAGTCGATCTAAGATCCCAATCGCTTTGCCAGAGTCGCCTTTCGCCAGCCAAACCTCCGATTGAAGCATCTGTGCTTCTGGATTATCCGGATCCCGGCTTGAGATGTTTTCGAGCAACGAGAGCGATTCATCGTAATTTTTCTGGGTAAAGGCAATCCGAGCCAGATCAAGCCAGGCCGGCAGATAATCGGGCGTCTGACGTGTGCCTGGACCTCGGCATATTTGATCCTTTCGCTTGATCGCAAGGGTGCCAATTCGGCGGCAGTTTTGATTTCCTGGCGAGCACCATTTAAATCGTTCTGCAATCCGTAAATGCGAGCCATCGCCGAATGCGGCCGATAGGAGTTTGGTTCCGAAGCGAGCGCCTGCCGTACTTGATCGGACGCGGTCGCGGTGTCACCGCGTTGCCAAGCGAGACTAGCGGAAGCCAAATGAAATACCGCCGAATCTTTTTGCGGGAATTTCTGAAGCTGTTGGTCGGTGGCAGCAATCTCCTCCTTGGTTAGGCTGGCATCGGCAAGAAGAGTAATTACATCGGGATTTCCGGCATCCTGTTGGAGGATTGAGACGGCCTCCTTTCGGGCCTCGGCTGATTGACCTATGGCCATCAAACTAAGCGCGAGCTTGGCGCGCGATGTAACATTCTTTGGCGCCAGTTCACGCGCTCTCAGCAAAAACGGAATCGCGCGCAAGGGATCCCCTTGTTCATACCAGATAAAGCCCAACTGCTGAAATGCCGCGACGTTCTGCTGATCCAGGCGCAGCAAATTCAAGTATTCGATCTTCGCCTTGTCGTATTCGCCGGCTTTAAAGTAGCGATCGGCGCGTGCCGTCACGCGAGACTTTCTCCCAGGGAGATGACAGCCACCAATAGTTGCCGCCACGAGCGAGATCGCCGTGACTATTGGGATAATGGCTTTCAAGGTTGGTTTAGAGCGCATCGCTAAAGTTTAACTGTAGGTTGCGAATTGTGGAACTCTAATGCCGGGCGCGGCAAGATTTTTGAGCCGTTCTAATGTCCGCGCGTCACAGGCGACAAAAACGCCTCGCGGTCCCAGGCTGGCATTCAATCGCAGGCGACCGGTTCAAGATTCCTGCAACTCAGAAGTCGCACCTTTCCCGGCACTGGCAGAAGCTTGTGCCGTCGATTTGCCTTTGGTGATCCCGTTAAATTGTGAAACGGTTTAAGGATGGAAGGCTGGCGTTGTCCCGCGCTCTTCCGGTATTTTCCGAGCGCGCCGCGTGAGATTTACGTGAAGGTGGAACCGAACTCTTCAGTCACCAAACACTTCGCGATTTAACGTTTCAGCCGGGGTCTGGCGCACAAGTTAAAAGTGACCGTTCAACGAACGGCCACTTTTATTCCAAGCTTTTTAGCGAGGTTCGAAACGCTCGACCGGTTAACTCATTAGGAAACGCCGCGCCATACCAAGCGCACCGAGGGCCGAGCCGAGCAACATTACCGTGGTGCCGCCGTCCGGAACCGGGGGACCAGTTGGGTTAAAGAGTATCCAGCCGGAAAGACCATACCCAAGAGGGCCATTGGCAGGAATCGTGATCGTCCCAGTTAAACCAGCGATGTCCCAAACTTGAGATCGATCGTTTTGCCCGTCGTACTTCGCAAACAGGTATGTAAATGTACCCAGGGAGTTAAGATCTATAGTGGTGCCGGTACCGTCTACAGCTCCCGTTGCTGTGGCCGTGGGCAAGGAACCGAACAAATTAGTTGAACGCGTGATGGTCTGGCCAGAGAATGAACCAGAACCGCCAGGGGCCAACCCAATCATAAAGTTGATATAAGATGCTACATCCGTATCACTGGCTGGGGCGCCGGGCGTTACAGTGCCCACAACGTGGGTATCTGGAAAGAACCCCAGAGTGGCGTTTGCACTGGCATTGTGGCTGAAAACAAGCATTGCGGCGCAAACGGCCGCGCAGAGCAATACTAGTTTGTTTGTTGGAATTATGTTTATTTTCATGGGGTTTTCAGTTGATGCAAGGCGATAAAGCAAACCTTGTGCCAAGGAGCCAGAGTGTCGTCTAATAAATGCTGTAAGCAGCAATGCACGAACGAGTTAACAGGATGATGTAATCTCGCGAATTCGTGCTGCCTTTTGCACGAAATCGTAAAGCATTCCGACGACTCGCCATCAGCGTGAGGGAATAGAGCATACATAACAACCACGAGCGAAGGAGATTACAACGCATAATTGGAAAACGTGAGGAATCCCGACGATTCGGCCGCGTATATGGCGATTTCAACCGCTCCAAGCCGCACACGATCCGGGGCGGCAGATGCTCTGCCCGCGAAAGGGTCCTGCTAGCGGGCTAACCCGCATTTTTCACCCTGCCAAGGGAAATACGCCCGAAAGGCGGCTACTTCTTGAAGTAGCTCGCCGCGGTGAGCCCTTTCCATTGCGCGAGCGTCCGACCAAAGCGTACCCGAAACAACAGCTTGGAAAGCATGCGGAATTGCTTGGGACGTGAAAGGGCCTTTTTAGACGTTTACGAAGTACTACCGCGCGGCGATAGGCCGTGGCGTTGATCTAATCAATAGATCAGCTCGCCTTGTGCTATGGATGGTTAGGTTTTTCGCACCACAAGAGTCGTATTGCAACACTAACCGCACGGTCATTGTTGCTCAGCGACAATTTTCGCGAACTCCCAGACTTCGTGGACCACGGTGAACAGAACCGATCAGACTCATTTTCGTCGCATCCCAAGAATGCTGACGAAAAAGCTGGAGAAGACGGTTTGAAACCCCAAGGCGACCAGCGTTGCTCCGGGAACGACGAATCGCATCGTGTAGGCGTAATCCAAATGGCCGAAACCAGTCAGCCACCATTGCCGGACAGCAGTCAGCAATAGACCGCCACCCGCGAGGATCGCAAGCGCCGCCACGACCAGCCCTTTTTCCAAATTCATCAATTCGAAAAAGCGTTCCAAGTGACGGTCTGGTGGGAGGAATCCCTCCGTAATGGCAAATGTCTTGGCGAAGATGGCGAAGAGAATCCACTGGTAGCCGCACAAGATGGCGAGACTCGAGAATAACAGCGTGTGAGCGTCGAAGGTGGCATGCCCGATGCGCAGACCCGGCATGGCCACCAGATAACCAAGCAGGCCAAATGCAATAAAGGCGCCACCAGGAATGAAAAAGAGCCAACGGGGACTACATATTAAGAAATAACGAAACGTGCGCCAGCCATCGCGAAATGTTTTCAAATGTGGCGCATGCGAGGTACGTTTGTCGGGATGCAGAGTGATTGGAACCTCGGTGATTTTTTCGCCCCGCAGGCTGGCTTTGATGATCATCTCCGTGGCGAACTCCATTCCGGTGCAACGCTGATCGAGCCGTTCGTACATGGCCTTGGTAAAACCGCGCAGGCCACAGTAAACGTCGTTGATCGGGGCATGAAACCATTTCCGGACGAGAAACGAAAAAAATGGATTGCCAACCCAGCGATGTAAAAATGGCATCGCGCCAGGTCGAATGGAGCCGCCTCCCGCGGGAAGCCTGCATCCCTGAACTAAGTCAGACCCTTCTCGCAATTTTTCAACGATGTTCGGGATCTCAAGGAAATCATAGCTGTCATCGCCGTCCCCTATGATGACGAACCGGCCGCGCGCCGCCGCAATTCCTCCCATCAGTGCGCTGCCATAACCTGGTTCCTTGATCGTTACGACGCGTGCTTGTTCGCGCTCAGCGATAGCTCGAGACGAATCGGTGCTGCCATTGTCAGCCACTACAATTTCACCGGCGATGTTATGTTCTCGGAGAGCTCGTCGAGCCTTCTCAATGCACCTTGCCAAAGTATCCTCCTCATTGAGGCAGGGAATGACCACTGATACTTCAATAGGCTCAGTCTGGCGTTCGAACTGCATTGATTCCCTTCACCATGATCAAATTACTGTACTCAACCTTCAAAGATCACTCTCTAATTGCAAAACGAGCGTATTAAGAGCGCGCGAATGCTGCTCGTGTGCAAGCATCGTTGATGATACATATGGTGTCTTCGTGACATGAGTGGCCACCAGCTCGTCTATTGCGCTTTCCTAATCGGAATTTTCGGCGTGGTCGCGAAGGCGGTGCCGCCCGGCTGGCAGGATTTGTGGCAAAGATTTGCGCGCGGCCTTTCCAGTCTTGCTCGCCACAAAACATTGTTTTGGGTTGGACTGGGCGTGTTGGTTCTGGTCGTGCGGGCGGCGCTTCTTCCGGTCTGGCCGATCCCTACGCCATCCATCTACGATGAGTTTAGTTACCTTCTTCAAGCTGACACTTTCGCGCATGGCCGTCTGGCCAATCCGGCGCACCCGCTTTGGCGCTTCTTTGAAAGCACTTATATCCTTCAACAGCCCACTTATGCCTCCCGCTTCCCACCCGCGGAGGGGCTTGTGATGGCCTTTGGACAGGTGATCTTCGGGCATCCGTGGTTTGGGGTCTGGCTGAGTGCCGGCCTCCTAGCTGCGGCCCTTTGCTGGGCGTTACAAGGGTGGCTGCCACCAGGCTGGGCGCTTTTCGGAGCATTCATCGGTTTGAATCTTTGTCTTTTCAGCTACTGGATAAATAGCTATTGGGGAGGCGCTGTGACCGCAATCGGGGGCGCGCTGGTTACCGGCGCGTGGGTCCGCATCACCCGGGCGAAGCGATCGCGCTATGCCTGGCTTTTCGGAATTGGAGCGGTGATCGTAGTCCTGGCGCGGCCGTTTGAGGGGTTGCTGCTTGTTGTTCCGGCACTCATTGCGTTGGGCATGGCAAACCGCACGGCGCGCGTATGGCTACCGATTGTGCTCACCGGCGTTGCAGGCGCTTCCTGGCTCGCTTATGACAACTACCGCGTCACCGGTCACCCACTGCGTCTGTCCTACCGGGAGTATTATGAGCAATATGAGATAGTGCCGCCGTTTTCATTCATGCCGATTTCCACCGTTCCGCGAAGCTTTCGGCATTTCGATCTTGAGTCCAGGGCGCGGGAAACGTATGAGCGCGTTCGGAGCTGGCGCCTCTTCGTCGACCGCCCCTTGGACTGGCTCACTCTGCTGCGATTCTACTATGGCAACCTCATCTGGCTGTTGCCGCTGGTGGTCTTCATGCCCTTTCTGTGGCGCTCCAGGAGGACGCGATTTGCGACGATTCTCGTAACGGTGATCGGGGCAGCCTCGCTGATTGAGGTGTGGTGGTATCCGCACTATGCAGCGCCGTTTACGACGGCGCTGTTGATACTTGTAGCGCAGTCGATGCGCTACCTGCGGCAATGGAAGTACGGCGGACGGGAGCCCGGTCGTTTTCTGGTGAATGCAATGCCGGTTGCGGTCCTGTTGGTGATGGTCGCATCCGAGGCACAGGCGATTGCGACGCATCGGACAACGGATCACGAGCAGGCCAAGAACGCGCAGGTCGCGCAAAAGGAGCGCATCGAGAAGCAGTTGCTGAAGAAGCGGTCTGAACAGCATGTAATCTTTGTGAGCTATGCGGGACTTCCAAGTCCGCATGAAGAATGGATTTATAATCCGGCGAACATCGATGCCGCTCCGGTCATCTGGGCGCTGGATCTGGGCCAAATGGAGAACGAGAAGCTGCGCCGCTACTATGCAGGGCGATCCTTCTGGCGTTTCAAACCGGCTGAGTCGATCAGTCTGATCCCGTACTAGCCGAGTCTCAGTGGCATCTGCCGAACCCCTAACTGTTTCGACCCGACTAATGCGGACGAGCCCGTAACAATGATCGTGCGCATCAAATCGCGGCAGCCCTGCTTATTTTCCAATGATATCAGGCCTGGTTCTTTCACCAAGATATGCTGCCTGAGTGATTGAGTGCTCCTTCAAATGCAGATGGCGAGATGAAGGCCTACAGCGTAATTTACAATGACGTGCCCGCGGCCCCGTTCTTAATATGACGCAGTTTCGTTTTACAATGACTGGATCGCAAATATCATCCCGATCACCTTTGGTTTCGATACTCGCGTCGCGCGAGCGCTATCGCGACGAGTATTGGCGCAAGCATGATCCGATACTCGACGATCGTCTGTTTTGGCGCGCACAGACGTTTCGACACACTGTCCATTTGCTGCCTGGCCAGGCTATCCTCGAGCTCGGTTGCGGCGGGCTCCGCTTCACGCGGGCACTCCTCCGCGTCTCACGCAAGGCAAACCCATTTACTTCAGTTACATTTCAATCCTCACCGCCAGTTGCCTCGGACGTCGTGCCCGATGTCGAACTAATTCAACTCCGCGATTTCCCGGGCGCGCTGGCTGGCCGGCAATTCGACTACATCATCGCCATGGACCTGCTGGATCGCAGCAGTTCCTCGGAACTACTCGAAGTCGTTCATAAGCTACTTGCCCCGGGAGGCGAGATTTTATTTTACGAGAGTAATCCGTGGAACCCCATGCACAAGCTTCGTGCATTACTGCTCAAGCTTGTCGGCAAACCCGACACGAGAAACCTCATCGATCGGGCGGGTTTGTATGAGCTTCTTTCCGAGATTGGTTTCATTCGGATATATGCGGTCTTTAACGATTTTGTTTTTGCCCCGCTCACCCGTTCTCTCATCTGGCTGCTGCGCAATGTTTCCATCCTGCTTGAGAATGCGCCTCTGCTTCGAACTATGGCGGGTTCGATTCTAGTCCATGCACAGAAGCCGCCTCGGTTCAAGCATTCGGCGCAAATTTCACTCTTTGCTCACGAGGCGTTGCGCAACGCGGTCTCAGTAGTCATTCCATGTCGCAACGAAGAAATGAATATTCGCCCCCTCGTCGAGCGAATGCTCGGCTACTACGGCGAGTACATTCATGAAATCATTCCCGTGAATGACGGCAGCACTGATCGAACCGCGGAAGTGCTATCGGAACTGGCGGCAACCGAGCCCCGGGTAAAGCCTATCCACCGCGCATCGCCCCATGGGGTCGGCAGAGCGCTCGCCGATGGATTTCTTGCAGTCAGTGGCAGCTACGTGCTTATGCTGGACTGCGATTTTCAACAATTGCTTCCAGATCTGCGCGAGTTGTTCGATGAAGTGGCGGCCGGCTACGATGTCGTCATAGGAAGCCGCTTCTCGCGTCACAGTGTTCTTCTCAACTATCCTTTTCTAAAAATTCTCGCAAACCGTGCCTTTCATACGCTGGCAGTTCTTCTTCTCGGCTATCGCATTCGCGATGTAACTAACAATCTCAAAATAATGCGTCGCGAAGTCGTTGCTGATCTTCAACTGCGTCAGCCCGGCTTTGCCGCCAATGCCGAAACCGGACTGCAACCCCTCCTGCTTGGATACAAAGTTAGCCAGGTTCCAATCTCCTGGATCGGCCGCACTCCGGGGATGGGAATTTCTTCCTTCCGCTTGCGTGGAGCTGGCAGCGGCTACTGGCAGGTGCTGATAGAACTTTGGCTGAAGCGCGCATTTGGACGAGGTCCGTACCAGAATTTGGCGCGCCACGCCAACACTAGTAACGACGTCCCGTTGCCGGTCGAGCGAGAGAGCACAGCCGTGCAATGAGAGTCGCGAAAGAAGCTCGGGTCCTTTTCATTTTGCTCGTTGTTGTGACCATTCTCCAGTTCGCGTTCGCTCGGCGACATTCGCTTTGGGCCGATGAGTTTTTCTCACTTGCAATGGCGACCGGTCACAGCCTTGAGCATCGTGCGGCAGACGCTCAGCCGCAGTTAGGCGATTTCATCGAGCCACAAGGTCCGGTACCGGCGGCTGAATTTCGCCGTTACCTTCAACACGAAAGTCCACCAGCCAGTCCGGCGCGAGTCATCCGTGCCGTTCTGCTATCCGATACAAGTCCACCGCTCTACTACCTCTTGTTAGAAGGTTGGACGCTAATCTTCGGCACCAGTGACCTGGCTCTACGGCTATTTTCCGTTAGTTTTTCCATTGCTTCACTCCCGCTGCTCGCGGCTCTGGCAGACCGCATCGCCGGCCCACGCGCGGCCTTAGCGAGTTGTGTACTTTTCGCTTTCTCTCCGCTGGTCATCTACTACTCGACGGAAGGTCGAATGTACTCGCTTTTCATTTTCTTTGCGCTCGCCGCGGCATTGGTATCGCTCCTTTTGCAAGAACGCGGACCGCACGTTGGGTATTGTTTACTTTGGGTTGCACTTTCCGTCGCCGGTTTTCTAACGCATTACTTCTTCGTCTTTCCATGGCTGGCCAGTGCGGTTTTCCTTTTACTTCAACCACGTAAGTTTAACCGTCGATGGCTGCTACTGTGCGGCCTGGCGATCGGGTTGATCGTCCTGCCCTGGATATGGGTGGCGGCTCCAACGTTCAGTAGTTGGAAGGTGACGCAAGGATGGCTGAACTGGGAACCGATTGGATTCCATCGCATACGTGCTTTAGTCGCACAGTTTACACAACTCTTTTTTGCAGAAGGCGATGGACTCTGGCGCACGCCGCCGTGGTCAACGCTTTGCTCGCTCACGCTCTTCGGACTCGCAGCGGCGTTCGCACCAGCAGGGCACTTTCGCCAGCAGTTGTTCAGCGGCCGATGCGTTTTGCTCTGGCTTTGGTTAATTGCAGGTTGCGCCGGACCAACTGCCATCGACCTACTGCAGCATACTTACACAGCAGCGATTCCGCGCTACGCGATTACTGGCGTTCCGCCAGCTTGTTTGCTTGGAGGGATTGTGCTTTCATCACTGGGTCCAAGGCTAGGTCTCGCTTTGCTTAGTCTGGTCGTGGTCACCTGGTTGCCTGGATTACGTAACATCTATCGCCAAGGATCCCGCTATGGCGAACCGGTGCGAGAAATCGCACAAATTATCAGCGCCACCGCCAAGCCGTCTGACCTGGTTCTTATTCACTCCATTCCATCGGGGGTGCTTGGCGTCGCGCGATATGCTCAAACTTCGGCCGCTTTCGGCTCCTGGGTCGGACAACTCGGCAACCGTCACGTGCCAAAATCATTGCAAACCTTGGCTCAAGGCCGCAGCCGCATTCTACTAGTCAAGCTTCACGAAGTAGGAGCACCTGCGCCGGAGGAAGACTGGCTCCGTGCAAATGCGGCGACATTGGATCAAAAGCGTATTCAGGCGATCGACTTAATTGATTTTCAGCCTAAAACGGGCGCTACGTTCTGAAAAATATCGAGCGGCTTCCTCAACAGAGCACCACGCTGGTGAGTTAGGTGGCGGGTAATCCGACTGACAGGTCGCTGTCGATTACAATCAATTTAGAATTCGAAGTGAAGAAAGCTCGCGCAAAGTCCGCCGAGGACACACTGTAGCTCATCACCGCATGAAAAACCGATCTCGTCGACTATTCATTCTGCTGATTTGCATTTTCACAACTGTCCAGCTTGGACGAAAGAAGATAAGGCCGTACTCGAGCGGCATTTCGCTCGGTTTCAGGAAGCCGCTAAGTCCCGTCAATTGATTCTCGCGGGACGAACGTCAGAAACGGGCGGCAAGACATTTGGCATTGCCATCTTGAGGCGGCCGATGAAGACGCAGCGAGAAAGTTCATGCAAGAAGATCCAGCCCTAGCGGGCGGTTTTGATGACGGCGGAGCTGCATTCATTTGCGTTGTCCTTCAACGCAAGAATCCGTAGAGAGACTTTTGCGGCTAAGCAATAGAGCTATTGATGCTGAGCCAGAATACGCGCAAAACGCCACACTTCGTGAAGGGTATTGTAGAGTGGAGTAGGGGCGACGCGACGTTGGGTTCCCGAAAATCGCATTTCACTCCGGCGGCGACCAGCTCGTTATGCAACTCCTTCGGATGATCGTGCGCCACGATGGATAACTGACAACCGCGCTCATTCGGCGACTTCGGAGTGATGACCGTAAATCGCTTCGAGGCATTTTACGTCCGCTCCTTGGAGTTTGTTAAAGCTGCTCGGCTTCCGGCCCGAGCGGATATGAAATATCCGGGCTAAGCCCACACCCCATTTGGAAGGGGCGTGGATCGGCTTTAGGCGAAGGAGCGTGCCCCGGATGTGGTTCACTCACGCTCGAGGTCCGTGAGGGCGCGTTTTGCTTCGGACGCGAGAGGTTCCTGGAGGCCGGCGACCAAGGCTTGATTCAGGACTCCGCGCGCTTCGGCCTTTTGTCTGGCTTGGAGCTGAGACATTCCCAGATAAAAAAGAGAATTGGCGTCGAGCGGTCGTTTCCGAGCGCTTTCCTGAAATAACTGGATGGCGCGCGGGTATTCCTTTTTATCGTAACTTAGTTGTCCAAGAAGCTCGGACAGCTCGGGGTCATCCGGTAATGTCTTGCGCGCCTTTGTAGCGAGGTCATAGGCGGCGGCGACCTTGGATGGGTCTTGAGCATACAACGTGGCGAGGCGTTTCTGTGCGGGCGCGAAATCGGCCAATCGGCCCAAGATGTCGTTGTACATTTCGGTTGCCGGTTTTATTTGACCGTGCTGCGTATGAAGCGCGGCCTGGGCCATAAGTGCCGGCACATATTCGGGATTCGCTCTTAATTCCTTTTGCAGATCGATCTCGGCGGCCATGAGTTCCTTCGGGTTTTCTTCCAGGGCAGTTAACGCCAGAAATTTTTTGGCGTCGGCAACCTGGGAGGAGTCAGGATTGTTCGTCAGGACTTTTTGCATCGCGTCTCGAGCCTCATTGACTTTTCCCAGGCTATACGCCGCCCAGGCCAGATTGTGCAGGATCGAGGGGTCGTTTGCGCGCTGGCGGACGGATTCCTGGAGAAGGCTGTAGGACCAGGTGAAATTGCCACTATCGTAGGCAACCTTTCCAAGAATGCCGGCGACTTGGGGATCGGTTGGCGCGAGCTCGCGCGCTTTCTTTGCGTAAGCGAGGGCTTTGTCCTTGTTCCGGAGCGGCCCAGCATTGAGTTGCGCCAGCTTGGTTACGGCGGCGATCAACTTCGGATTCAGTTTCACCGCTTGCTCATAAGTCGTGGCCGCTTTGTCCGGTGCGCCTTGTTTTTCGTAAGCCTCCCCCAAACGCATCTGTGCTCTTTGGTCATGGCCTCGAGTTGTGAGATCGGCAATTCCGGGGAGGCACCGGTGCCACTCTCGAGCAAGGCGAGACGACGTTTGCTCTCATCCTTGCCCGGGAAATCTTTGGTTGCGCTCGCGGCTTTTCGGAGGACGACCCTGGCCATATCTGTCTGGCCCATCATGTAGGCGGTCATACCCAAGTGAAATTGAATCTCCGGATCGTCAGGAGCTTTTTCAACGCTCTCCTGCAGAATCGTCAGGGCTTGCTGATAGTCGCCGCGTTTGTAAAGGACCCAGCCAAAGGTGTCGCCGACCGAAGGGTCCTGCCCTTGCAGCTCACGGGCCTTACGCGCCAAGTCGTAAGCCTTGTCGAGATTATTCAGCCGCTCGGTGTAGAGATAAGCGAGGTTATTTAACGCGGGAACGAAGTTGGGCTCGGTCGAGAGAAGCTTCTCATAAGCATCACGCGCCTTTGGGAAATCCTTCATCCGGTCGTATACCAGCGCCAGTGTCATGAGCGTCGGCGTATTGTTGGGGTTCTTCGAGAGCAGCCCTTGTAATTGGCTAACCGCTTGTGGAAGTTTGTTGGTTGCAAGATAAGTCTGAACCAGCAAATCGTAGGCGGCGGAAAAATTAGGATCGATCTGGAGCGTCTTTTGAAGCTCTGCCTCGGCTAAGTCCCATTTTCCTTCCGCAATCAGAATTTTGCCTTCCAAAAAATGAGCGGCCGGCGCATCGGGCGTTTTTTGGAACTGACGCCGTATCCTCTGGCGGGCAGAGTCAAAATGCTTGTCCAGCAAGTCCAGCTCGACGAGTTGATCCACCAGCCACAGGTTATCCGGCGCAAGCTCGGCAGCTTTTTCAAATGCCTGGCGCGCTTCGTCATTTCTTTTCGCCTGCCGCAAGGTCAGGCCAAGCGCTGTGTGGGGTTGTGGATCCTGCGGAGCGAGCCTCACTTGGTCGCGAATGACCGCTTCGGCATCGTCGAACCGATTCAGCGAGCCATACGCGGCGGCCAGGGTGAAGGCAGCGGACCTCAGATCGGGCCTTCTCTTCAGCAAACGGACCATCGGTTCGACCACCATCTCACCATGACCGGAGCGAAGATTAGTCTCGCCGAGCAGCAGGATGGCATCGGCGAAATTCGGATTGATTGAGACGGCCTGATCCAACGCCACCTTTGCCTGATTCGGATTATTATTCTTGAGATATGCCCGTGCCAATTGGTATTTGATGAGCGGGATGTCTGGATAAGTTTGGTCGAGTCGCTCCAAAACATCGACGGCCTGTTTCGTGTCCCCTTTTGCCAGCAGCACGTCGCTTTCGAGTCTGCGCCCATCGACGTATTCCGGGTCGCGGCTAAATGCATTTTCAAGGAGCGAGAGGGCTTCGTCGTATTTCTTGTCCTTAAAGGCAAGCTCGGCCAGCAAGGTCCAGCCTGGCAGATAGTCTGGCGCCTGCCTGGTCATCTCCGTGGAAATTCTTCTTGTTTCTCCGGTATCACCGGTAGCAGACATCAACGCGGCGTATTTCAAGCGCTCCATTGAACGGACAGGCGCAAGCTCGGCCGCTGTCTTGAATTCTTCGCCTGCTTGTTTCTGATCTTTCTTGAGCAGGTACAAATCTCCCATGGCCATGTGCGCGGCGGCTGATTTAGGATCGATAGTGACGGCCCGTCGAAGCGCGCTTTCCGCCGCAGGTAGCTCGCCTTGGCTCAAAAACAGATTCGCCGAAGCGAGGTAGAAAGAGACGTCGTTCTTTCGCGGGAATTTCTGAAGCTGTTCGCCGGCGGCCTCAATGTCTTCTTTGCTTCGCGCCGCTTCAGTCAAAGCGATAATGGCATCGCCATTGTCCGGGGCTTGTTCGAGAACTTTGAGCGCTTCCTTTGTTCCGTCGGCAAAGCCTCCGGTGGCCAGATAACAACGGGCGAGCCGTATCCGATTTTGAGCGTTGCCCGGATCAAGCACGATCGCTCTGGCCAGAAATACACCGGCGCGAAGGGGTGCTCCTTCCTCCAGCCACATTGCTCCGATTCTTTCGAATGCGAGCGCGCTTGCCGGATCCAGTCGTAGCAGGTTGAGGTAGCTCAGCTTGGCTTTGTCGTAGTTGCCCGATTTAAAATAATTGTCGGCCTCGGCAAGTAAGCGCGCTTTCCTGGTTTCCTTGGAGCAAGCGGTGATGAGCGCGGCTGCTAAAATAAGCGTCACGATTCTGAATGAGATTTTCGATGTTTGCATTCGGTCGATTGTTTCGATCTTAGTTGATATCTATATTTGCGCGCTCTTTGGCAATCCCAAGCTTGTCCATTAATTCATACAGGGTCGGACGGCTAACGCCTAATTCGGATGCGGCGGGGGTCACTCTTCCCGAATGCCTTTTGAGCGCCTGCTCGACCAGTTCGCGCTCGACGCTCTCTCGCGCCTGCTTGAGCGTGGCTCGAGGAACGCTTTCGGAGCCGTGGGGGAGCAGCTCGAGATCGTTTGCCGTGACTCTTCTGTTCTCTGCCATGATGGTTGCGCGCTTCACCCGGTTCTGAAGCTCACGGACATTTCCCGGCCAAGTATGGCGTCTGATTGCATTCAGTGCGTCGGGAGCGAAAGCCAAGTTTCCTTTATCGCATTGCACCGCGAACTGCTGCAAGAACTCTCGCGCGAGCAGTTCGACATCTTGACCGCGCTCCCGAAGAGGCGGCAATTTGATTACGACGACAGCGAGCCGAAAATACAAATCTTCGCGGAACTTCCCTTTTGCCACGGCATCTTTCAGGTCAGCATTGGTTGCGGCGACAATACGTGTGTCAATCTGGATCTCCTGTCTGCCGCCGACACGTTGAAACCGCTGGTCCTGAAGAAAGCGCAAGAGCTTGACTTGGATCTGAGGCGGCAGTTCACCGATCTCGTCCAGAAATAATGTGCCTTCGGCGGAATTTTCGATGAGGCCTTTGCGCTG